>JAABUM010000410.1_pt1 | contig 77528 bp, 67 predicted proteins | sample 5559161 | NCBI WGS metagenome assembly JAABUM01 (sample SAMN10711868, study PRJNA513369) | rock metagenome | isolation source: Antarctica rocks | place: Antarctica: Victoria Land, Siegfried Peak nord
AGTCTGGGCGCTCGAAGCGTATGGCGCGGCCAATACGTTGCAAGAGATGCTCACCGTCAAGTCGGACGATGTCGTCGGGCGCGTCAAGACCTACGAGTCGATCGTCAAGGGCGAGGAGATCGTCGAGGCCGGGGTGCCGGAATCGTTCAAGGTGCTGGTCAAAGAGCTGCGCTCGCTCGGCCTCTCGATCGAGGTGATCAACGAGGACGAGGAGACGGTCAACTTCTCCGAGGACACGTCCGGCGATCTCCTGTCGAAACTCGACCGGATCAACCTGAGCGGCTTCGAGCGGACCGAGGCATAGGTGAATGACGAGTGACGGATGACGAATGACGGATAGGACCGCCGGGAGCTATTCAAGGTCGTAACTTCCCGCCGTATCTATTCGTCACCCGTCACTCGTCATGCGTCATTCCAATGGGGGGCTATTCGTGAGTGCTACGCTCGATGTGAACGATTTCGACGCCATTAAGATCAGCCTGGCCTCCCCAGAGGAGATCCGTAGCTGGTCGTATGGCGAGGTGACCAAGCCGGAGACGATCAACTATCGCACCCTCAAGCCGGAGCATGGCGGCCTCTTCTGCGAGCGGATCTTCGGCCCCTCGCGCGACTGGGAGTGCTACTGCGGCAAGTACAAGCGGATCCGCTTTAAGGGCGTGATCTGCGACAAGTGCGGCGTGGAAGTGGCGCGCTCGAAGGTCCGCCGCGAGCGGATGGGCCATATCGAGCTCGCCGCTCCAGCCAGCCACATCTGGTACGTCAAGGGGACGCCGAGCCGCCTCGGCCTGCTCCTCGATATCTCGCCGCGCAACCTGGAGCGGATCATCTACTTCGCGGCCTACCTCGTCACCAAAATCGACGAAGAGGCGAAGCAGACCCGTGTTCAGCAGCTCTACAAAGAGATGGAAGAGGAGATCGCTGATCTCGACGCCGAGTTGCAGGAGTCGGTGGACGAGCTCGATGAGGGGCTGCGGACGCAGCTCGCCGATCTGAGCGGTGGCCACGAGGGGCTCAGCGTCGATGTCACCAGTCGCCAGGAGCGGCGGGCGCAAGAGGCGACGCAGCGCTACACCGAGGTGCGCGACGCCCTCGCGGCGAAGCTGGGGCAGTCGGCGACCGAAGAGTACGCCTACGGCGACCGCATCATCGTCCGTGTGGACGAGACGATCAATCAGGATCGCCTCGATTCGCTGGAACTGGCGCACGACGAGCAAACGCAGTCGATCCAGGCGGAGGCCGAGCACGAGCTGGGCAGCAGCCAGGCGTTGACCGAGGCCGAGCGCGATCAGCTCCTCTACGTCGCCAACGAGCGCAAGGAGCGCCAGGCGGCGGAGATCGAGCGCGAGAAGCAGACGATCAAGCAGGACTACGAGGGGCGCATCACCGCGCTCGAGAAGCTCCAGACGCTGCAAATCCTGACCGAGGTCCAGCGCAACGAACTGCTGGAGGACGGGCGCGGGATCTTCAAGGCGGGCATGGGGGCCGAGGCGGTCTACGACGTCGTGCAGAAGTACGACCTCGATGGCGAGGCATTCAAGCTTCGCCAGGACATCGCCACCATGAGCGGGCTGAAGAAGAAGAAGGCGACGAAGCGCCTGCGCGTCGTGGAGGCGCTGCGGAAGGGCGGCAACCGCCCCGAGTGGATGATCTTCACCGCGCTGCCGGTCATCCCGCCGGACCTGCGTCCGATGGTGCAGCTCGACGGCGGTCGCTTCGCCACGAGCGATCTCAACGATCTCTATCGCCGCGTGATCAACCGCAACAACCGCCTGCGCCGTCTGCTCGATCTCCAGGCCCCGGACATCATCGTCCGCAACGAGAAGCGCATGCTGCAAGAGGCGGTCGATGCGCTGATCGACAACGGGCGGCGCGGTCGGGTCGTCTCCGGCTCCGGCAAGCACAAGCTGAAGAGCCTCAGCGACATGCTGAAGGGCAAGCAGGGGCGGTTCCGCCAGAACCTGCTCGGCAAGCGCGTGGACTACTCCGGGCGCTCCGTGATCGTCGTCGGCCCGACGTTGCAGCTGCACCAGTGCGGCCTGCCGAAGCGGATGGCGCTCGAACTCTTCAAGCCGTTCGTGATGCGGCGGCTGGTCGATCGTGGCTACGCCCACAACATCAAGGCGGCGAAGCGCGTCGTGGAGCGGGTCGACCCGCGCGTGTGGGAAGTGCTGGAGGAGGTCGTCAAAGACTACCTCGTCCTGTTGAACCGCGCCCCAACGCTGCACCGTCTGGGCATCCAGGCGTTCGAGGTCAAGCTGGTGGAGGGGTCGGCGATTCAGATCCACCCGCTCGTCTGCCAGGCGTACAACGCCGACTTCGACGGCGACCAGATGGCGGTCCACGTTCCCCTCTCGAAGGCGGCGCAGGCCGAGGCGCGCGAGCGGATGCTCTCGCTGAACAATCTGCTTTCCCCGTCGAACGGCGACCCGATCATCACGCCGCAGCAGGACATTGTCCTCGGCTGCTACTACATGACCCTGCCGCGCGAGGGTGCGAAGGGAGAGGGCAAGTCCTTCATCAGCCCGGACGAGATGATGCTGGCCTACGAGATGGGCCTGCTCGACCTCCAGGCGACGGTCAAGGTGTATGGCGTCCGCGCCACGAACGTGATCGGGATGTACGAGACGACCGTCGGACGGCTGATCTTCAACCAGATCGTCCCGGAAGAGCTCGGCTATCGCGACATCACGATGGGCCGTAAGCAGCTCCGCACCCTGATCGCCGACTGCTACCGCAAGCTCGGCGGCGAAGTGACCGCGCAACTGGCGGATGACATCAAGACGATCGGCTTCAAGTACGCGACACGCGGCGCGCTCTCGATCGGCGTGCAGGATCTCGAGATTCCGGCCTCGAAGCCGCGGATCATCGCCGAGGCCGAGGTCGAGCAGAAGGAGATCGAGCGCCAGTTCCAGCGCGGCCTGATCACCGAGCGCGAGCGCAAGGACGAGGCGGTTCGTATCTGGACCGACGCCCGCGCGCAGGTTGCGAAGGCGGTCGAGATGGGCCTGAGTCGCCAGAACCCGCTCTTCATGATGGCCGATTCCGGCGCACGCGGTAACTTCAACCAGATCAGTCAGATGGCCGGTATGCGCGGCCTCGTGCTCAACCCGACCGGCGAAGTCATCGAACTGCCGATCCGCTCGGGCTACCGCGAAGGCATCTCCGTGCTGGAGTACTTCATCTCCACGCACGGCGCGCGCAAGGGTCTGGCCGATACGGCGCTCCGTACCGCGAACTCCGGGTACCTGACCCGGCGGCTGGTGGACGTGGCGCAGGATGTCATCGTCACCGGCTACGATTGCGGCACCGAGGCCGGATTGCGGCTGACCCTCAACCCCGGCCCGAACGAGAAGGATACCGAGACGTTCGAGGAGATCCTCGGGCGGCGGTTGATCGGGCGGATGCTCGCGCAGCCGCTGCACGACCCCTCCACCGGTGAATTGATCGCCGATCGCAACGCCGAGATCGACGAAGATGTCATCGATCGGTTGATCGGGATGTCGCCTCGCCCGGAGGAGATCTTCATCCGCACGGCGATGTTCTGCGACTCGACGCACGGCGTCTGCCAGTGCTGCTACGGTCGCAACCTGGCAACCGGCAAGATGGTCGGGCTCGGCGAGGCGGTTGGCATCATCGCCGCCCAGTCGATCGGCGAGCCGGGCACCCAGCTGACGATGCGTACCTTCCACATGGGTGGTGTGGCGCACGCCAGCGACATCACGACCGGGCTGCCGCGCGTCGAAGAGATCTTCGAGGCCCGGCTGCCCAAGGGGCGCGCGATCCTCTCCGAACTCGAGGGCACGGTCCACCTCGAGACCGACGAGGAGGGGAGCCGCCGCATCATCGTCCTCAACAGTGAGATCTTCACCGAGAATTACCCGATACCGCCGAACTTCGTCGCGACCATCAAGGAGGGCGACGAGGTCACCGAGGGTCAGGTGATCGCCGAGTCGAACGTCGAAGGGAACGACGGGCGGATTCTGGCGACGATCGGCGGCAAGGTGAGCTTCGACATCGTGGATGGCATCGACAGCATCATCGTCCGCGAGGAGCAGAACCAGGAGAAGCGCTACGACGTCTTGGCGAACTCGCAGATCCTCATCAACGAAGGGGACTTCGTCACCGCCGGGAAGCAGCTCACCGAGGGTAACCAGGATCCCCAGGAGATCCTGCGGATTCGCGGTCGTCAGGCGGTGCAGGAGTACATGGTCGACGAAGTGCAGCGGGTCTACCGCTCGCAGGGTGTCGATACGAACGACAAGCACATCGAGGTGATCGTGCGGCAGATGCTCCGCAAGGTCACGATCGACGAGTCGGGCGACAGCGAGTTCCTGCCCGGCGAGATGATCGACCGGTTCATCTTCAACGAGGTGAACGCGGAGTTGCTGGCCGAGGGTGGCGAGCCGGCCACCGCCCAGGAGACGCTGATCGGCGTCACCAAGGCGTCCCTCTCGACCGAGTCGTTCCTCTCCGCCGCCTCCTTCCAGGAGACGACCCGCGTGCTGACCGAGGCCGCCATCAATGGCCGCGTCGACCAGCTGCACGGCCTGAAGGAGAACGTGATCATCGGGAAGCTGATCCCCGCCGGTTCCGGTTTCAACGTCGAGCGGAAGAAGAAGCCTTCCTCGCGCGTGTCGCCGGACGGTGAGGAGAGCACGATCGACACGATCGACCTGATGAGCGGCCCGGACGGCGTCGGGCGCGCGGACCGGGACAAGCTCGTCCCGGCCGGCTACCAGGCGCTGCCGGTTGACCCGACCCTGGCGCTCGGCAACCCGAGCCACCGGGACGAGGGCGGCGAGGAGTAATCCTCCCGACCGACAGCACACGATCGACGCGGGGCGGCGGACCAAGAGTTGGTCCGCCGCCCTATGCTATACGGTTGAAACCCTTGCAGCCCCCTGCTATAGTGCGCCCACTTGCACACAAAGGTGGGAGACGTATGACCATCGCGCATCGCTCGAACAACGGCACCCCTCATTGCCAGTCGCAGGACTGGTATGCCGCGTGCCCGAGCGTGCTCACGATTCCCTGGCGACGCGAAACGGTGAGCCAAGGGAGGAGTGCGCCCGCGTGAGTCAGGGGAGACCCTGATCGAAGCCGCTGACCGTGGGCGCACCCTCTGCGCCTGCGGTTTTTTTGTCGTCGCCCGGTGGGGCGCCCAGAGAGGCCGTGGATAGCGTGGCAGCCGTGGCTCATCCCCTGTGATCGAGATAGACCGTGGCCGATCTCGTCGGCCACCTCACGAGGGATTTGATGTGATGACGGCATTACGACGCTATTGGCGACTCCTCGCGCGCTATCTCGCCCCACGGCGCGGCACCATGCTCCTCCTGGCGCTGCTGCTGCTCGGCGGTATCGCCCTCGAATTACTCGGCCCGCAGCTCCTGCGCGACTTCCTCGATCGCGCACAACGTGGTGACACGCCGCGCGATCTCCGCACCCTCGCGTTCCTTTTCGGCGGCGTAGCGCTGCTGGCGCAGGGAACGGCGGTCGCCGAGACCTATCTTGCCGAGACGGTCGGCTGGTCCGCGACCAACGATCTTCGCGCGGACCTGGCCGCACATTGCCTGCGCCTCGATCTGCACTTTCACCAGGCCCACACACCCGGCGAGCTGCTGACCCGAATCGATGGCGACGTGACCACGCTCGCGAATTTCTTCTCGCGCTTCGTGCTCACCCTCCTCGGCAACACCCTTTTGCTATTCGGCGTGCTGGCATTACTCTGGCGCGAGGACTGGCGGATCGGTCTCGGTGTGGGGCTCTTCGCCGGGGTGACGCTCGCGGCGATGCTCCGACTGTACGCCGTGGCCCGCCCCCGCTGGCGGGCGGTCGAGCAGGAGGGGGCGCTCTTCTACGGTTTCATTGGGGAACGTTTGTCGGGGCTGGAGGATCTACGAACCAGCGGGCCAACCGCCACCACCTACGTGCTGCGCCGTTTTGCGGAGCGGCTGCGCGCCTGGCTACCCCTGCTGCTGCGCGCGGTCTTCGCGGGGCAAGCGGTCTGGATGGTCGCCCTCAGTCTTTTCGCACTCGCCAACGCCCTGGCGCTGACCGTGGCAACCGGGTTGTTCCGCGCCGAGACCGTCTCGATCGGCACGCTCTACCTGATCGTCACCTACACCGGGCTCCTGATCCGCCCGATCGCACGACTCCAGGTCGAGATCGCGGATTTACAGCAGACCGGCGCCAGCATCGACCGCGTCGAAGAACTCTTCGCCATCAAACCCGCAATCGGCGACGGGTCGGGCGCGGCGCTCCCCGATGGACCCTTAGCGGTCGCCTTTCAGGGCGTGTCGTTTTCCTACGGCGGCGCGGCTCTGGCGCTCCATGACGTGTCATTCGCGCTCGTGCCGGGGCGTGTGCTCGGACTCTTGGGCCGCACCGGCAGCGGCAAGACGACGCTCGCACGCCTGCTCCCGCGTTTCCACGACCCGACGAGCGGCAGCATCGCGCTCGGCGCGATCGATCTCCGCGCCGCCCGCATAGCCGACATCCGCGCGCGCGTCGGCCTGGTGACGCAAGACGTCCAACTCTTCGCCGCGAGTGTCCGCGACAACCTCACCTTTTTCGATCCGACCATCGCAGACGCCAGGCTGCTCGCGGCGATCGATGGACTCGGCCTGGGTGGGTGGTTCGCCGCCCTGCCCGCCGGGTTGGATACCGTCCTGGCCCCTGGCGGTGGCGATCTCTCCGCCGGGGAGGCTCAACTCCTCGCCCTTGTCCGCGTCTTCCTCCGCGATCCGGGCCTCATCATCCTCGACGAGGCCGTGTCCCGCCTCGATCCGGCGACCGAGCGCCTGATCGCACACGCCATCACGCGCCTGTTGAGCGGGCGTACCGGCATCATCATCGCCCATCATCTGGCGACCCTGCGTTGGGTCGATACCATCCTCGTTCTGGACGAGGGGCGGGTCGTGGAGCAGGGTGAGCGCGCGGCGCTCGCCAGCGATCCCACCTCGCGCTTCGCGCGCTTGCTCGCCACCGAACTGGCGGTCGGGACCGAGGCACCAGACAACGCGACGGAGGTGCTGTCATGAGCACCGGACGACTGCTCTGGCGGTTACTACGCACACGTCCCTGGCTCGCGGCCCTCAATATTGTGCTCGCGTCGGTGATCGCGCTCCTCGATCTCCTGCCTGGCCCGGCCACGCAGGCATTCTTCGACCGTCTGACCGGACAAACAGCGGTCGGCTTCCGTCCCGAGACGCTGATCGTCGCCCTGCTGGCGATCGCCCTGGCCCGCACGGTGCTCAAGACGACCGCCGCGCTGATCAGCGACGTACATGACTTCCTCATGAGCGCGACGGTGCGCCACAATCTGCTGGCACACCTGCTGGCCCGCCCCGGCGCCACTCCTCAGACCGAGGAGACAGGCGCGACGTTGAGCCGCTTCCGTGATGACGCCGCACAGGTCGCGCAGCAGCTCGCGTTGCTCTGCTACGGCGCAAGTGTCGCCATCTTCACGGTCGGGGCGGCGGCGCTGCTCCTGCGGATCGATCCGGGGCTCACCGCCGCAGTCTTCCTGCCCCTGACGGCGACGGTCGCGATCGTGCAGCGCTCGTTCGGGCGGCTGGTGCGCTACCGCGAAGCGAGCCGTCAGGCGACCATGCGCGTGACTGGACTCCTCGGGGAGATGTTCGGCGCAGTCCAGGCGGTGCAGCTCGCCGGGGCCGAGGCGCAGTTACTCGTCCGTTTCCGCGCCCTGAGCGAGGAGCGACGCAGATTGCTGTTGCGCGACACCGTGCTGACACGCGGCCTGGGGGCGGTCTCTGCCGTCACCGTCAGCCTCGGAACGGGTCTCCTGCTCTTGCTCTCCGCCTCGGGGTTACGCGGCGGCACCTTCACCGTCGGGGATTTCGCCCTCTTCGTCTACTACCTCCCATTCGTCGGCGAGTTCACGCGCGTCAGCGGCGGCGTCCTGGCGGGGTATAAGCAGTCGGAGGTCGCATTCGCGCGCCTGACCGCCGCCCTCGATGGTGCCGCTCCCCAGGCGCTGGTAGCACCCTACCCGCTGGTGCCGCGCGGGCCGCTACCGCCATTAGCAGCGATACCGCAGGGGCCAACAGACCGCCTCATCATATTCGAGGCGGCCGACTTGACCTATCAGCATCGATCATCGGGGCGTGGCATCACGGGGATCGACCTCCAGATCGTGCGTGGTGCGCTCGTCGTCATCGTCGGGCGTGTGGGTGCCGGGAAGACGACCCTGCTGCGCGCGTTGCTGGGCCAACTTCAGTCTCAAGGGGGGGTGATTCGCTGGAATGGCCGGGCGATCACCGATCCCGTCTCCTGGTGCGTGCCGCCGCACGTAGCCTATACCCCGCAAGTGCCGCGCCTCTTCGATGACACGTTACGCGATAATATCCTGCTCGGACTACCGCAGGGGGACGCCGATCTCGCCGACGTTCTCCGCACGGCGGTATTGGAGCGCGACATCGCAACCCTGCCGGATGGCCTCGATACGGTGGTCGGATCGCGCGGGGTCCGCCTGTCGGGCGGGCAGGTGCAGCGCGCGGCGGCGGCACGGATGCTCGTGCATGGGGCGGAACTGCTGATCGTGGACGACCTATCTAGCGCGCTCGATGCGGAGACCGAGCGGCAACTGTGGGCGCGATTGCGTGCGCGTCCCGATAACACCATACTCGCCGTGTCGCACCGGCGCGTCGCCCTGCAGCAGGCCGATCGGATCATCGTCCTGAAAGATGGCCGTGTCGAGGCGACAGGAACGCTGGACGAGTTACTGATACGCTGCGCGGAGATGCGCCTACTCTGGGCGGCAGGCCCGACAGCCTGAATCGAGGACACGGTGTCAACGTTCGAACCCACCCGCTGGGACACCACACAGCTGCCCTTGAGCACGCGGCGCATCGGGCGTCCCCTCTGGCACTACGATACCGTGGCGTCCACCATGCCGCTCGCGCACGAACTGGCCGCGCAGGGTGCATCGGACGGCACGGCGATCGTCGCGGAGGAGCAGACTGCCGGGCGGGGGCGGCGCGGACGGGCGTGGCAAGCGCCCAGCGGCAGCGCCCTCCTCTGCTCGCTGATCTGTCGCCCGCCCCTCCCGCCGGAACGCCTCTTCCTTCTCGTCGCCGCGATCGGTGTGGGACTCTGCGAAGGGGTGGAGCGCACGACGGGCCTCCTTCCGCGGATCAAGTGGCCGAACGATCTCCTACTCAACGGGCGCAAGCTGGCCGGGGTGCTCTGCGAGAGTCGCCTCGACGGCGTGGGGTTGCAGCACGCCGTAGTCGGCTTCGGGCTGAACATCAATCTCCAGACCGCCAATCTCCCCGCCGTGCCGCCCGGCGCGCTCCCGCCGACCAGCCTCGCGATCGCACAGGGCGCGGCGCTCCCGCACCTGGCGACCGTCGCGACGCTCTTCGCGGCGCTCGACGACGCCTACGATCTCCTCTGGACTGGCCAGGAGGCAGCGATCCGCGCGCGCTGGGAGGCGCGGCTCGCCGGGCGTGGGGAAGTGGTGCGCGTGGTCACGGATACCGGCGAGCGCACAGGGCGCTTCGTCGGTGTGGGGCCGGACGGCGCGCTCCTGCTCGACACAACGGCGGGGCGGGAGGAATTGCTGGTCGGCGATGTGGTGCTCGGGCCGCGCCCGCTCACCCCGCCAGCGCCGGACGATGCAATTATTTAACCTGGCCTTAACAGCAGCAGGCCCATCCGTTAACGGAACCCGCCTATACTGTTCTCAGGTCGAAGGGCGATGCCGAACACAGCCTCCAGAGCACGCCAAGACCCTCAACAATGCCTACTCCTTTCTCTATCCCCAATCCCCTATCCCCTGTGGCCCCGCCCTCCGAGCGGGGCCACACCCCTTTTAATGTCCCGGACACGATACCCGTCCGCCCCCCACGCCGCGAAGGGGCGTAGGCGCGCGTTGTCACGCAAGGAACCGTTCCAAGCGAGAGAAATACATAAAGGCAGGTGACACTCAGGGGATCTGGCGCAGCACCACGAAGTCGTTGCGGTCGGCGATGATCTGCCAGCGCCCAGTCTTGACCAGCGCGTCGATGTCGCCGGCCTCGCGGCCGTTATCGCGCTGACGATCGCCGATCACGTAGGCGGCGCGCGCCACCAGCGCCGGGTCATACGAGGAGTTACCGGGGAAGTGGTAGAGGTAGCGCCGCATCGGCACCTGGATCCCAAGCTGCGACGTGACCGCGAGCGGCGCATCGGGCGGCACCAGGGCGATCAGCTCCTGCGCCGCCGCCAGGCGTGGCGAGGGGCGCGGGTCTTTCAAGAAGCGGAGGGCGTCGCTGCCGAGCGTCAGCTGTTGCAGGAGCATCAGGGCGACTAACCCGCCGAGCGTCAATGGCAGCGCCCTCGTCGCACGCGGCCAGCGTCGGAGGATCGCGCCGATCGCGAGCGGGGCGAGCAGCAGGGCCAGCAGCGTGAGCCAGATCAGGGGGCGGATGGTGGGGTGCAGCCCATTACGGCTGTCGTCGCTCCCCGGCCAGATCGGCAGCAGCAGGAGCGCCGCGACGAGCGCCGCGCCGCCGAGCACCGCCAGCCGCCAGAGCCGCACGGTCCCCTCGGCAGCACGCAGGAGCGCCAACCCCTCGATCGCGCCGATGAAGAGGAACGGGATGATCAGCGCCTGATACTGATGGAAGAGGTCGAACTGCACCAGCTCGCCGGAGAGGAGATTGAGGACCAGGATCGGCGCGGGGATCAGCAGGAGGCGCGGGCGCAACAGGGGCAGGAAGGCGAGCGGCCAGAGGAGTTGCGCCAAATAGCGCCCCTTCTCCAGCGTGAAGACCCCCTGCGCGGTGTAGAGCGGGTGCGTCGCCACGGTGGTGACGATGGCGCGCGTATTCTCCCCGAGCCAGGTGTAATTGACCTGCCAGAGGAAGCCGTGCCCGTTCGCCAGGGCCGGGATGATCAGGAAGACCGCGACGATCCAGTAACCGAAGCCGACGAGCGCGGGCGCGATGCCGAAACGGGCGTCGCGGCGTTCCAGGATCGCGTAGAGGCCGAAGGTACCGACGACCAGCCCGACATCGCTCCGCACGGTGAGCGCGATGACGAGGCAGATCCAGAACGGGATGGCGCGCTGCCGACGATAGAACCAGTACGCCCCGAGCAACGTCGAGGCGGCGAAGAGGCGCGGCTGGAACTCCGCCAGGGTGATCGTGCCGACCGGCAAGAAGAGGAGGTAGAGGACCGCCCAGCCGAGGCCGACGAGCGCCGACGAGAAGCGTTCCCGCGCGATCAGGAACAACGGCCACGCGCCGAGCCCCGCGCCGAGCGAGATCAGCGCGAACAGGGTCATCGGCGACTGCCAGAGCGCGTAGAAAGGGGCGATCCACAGCTCGAAAAGGGCGAGATCGACCCCCAGGTGCGTCGTGGAGAAGGAGTACATCGATTGCTCGAACGGGCGACCGTGGACGGTATTCCAGATCGGTTGCTCGTAGACGAGGAAGTCGAAGCCCTGGCGCAGGGTGCGGATCCGGTACCAGTTGAGGCCGGTGAAGATGAGCGTGTAGGCGACGATCAGCAGGGCGAGCAGTGGCGTCGCATAGGTCTCGACAAGGCCCGTGAAACGGCCCGCGATGGGCACCTCCGCCTGACGTGCCGGTGTGAGCGTCACGCCCCGCTGCGCCCCGCTGGCCTTCGCGCGTGCTCTTGCCCTCGCCATCCGCCTACGCCCGCCCGCTCGCCATGATGCCATTGCCGATCAGCGGCGGATACGGCACCTCCACGCGCGCGCCGAGTCGCCGCCCGCCGAGGCGGGCGGCAGGCTTCCAGCCGGTCCGCACCTGGATCTGATCGAAGCCGGCCACCTCCAGGCAGCGGCGCAGGGTGCGCGGCGTTTGCAGATTGATGTGCGTGGGATCGCGATCGCCGGTCCAGGTCGGCCCGCCGAGCGCGGCGACGACACGGCGCACATCCCAGAGATTCGGCGTGGTGAGGACGAGCGCGCCACCGGGGCGCAACACGCGGCGCACCTCGCACAGCACCGCCGGGAGCGCCGCGACGTGCTCGACGATCTCGCTCATCAGGACGAGATCGAAGCGCCCCGAGGCGAACGGCAGGCCCTCATCGATGTCGCAGCGGGCCAGTTGTGCGGTGGGGAGCAGCGCGCGCGCCGCCACGAGCGCCGCCGCCGAGACATCGACGCCGACCGCCTCGATCCCGCGCGAATGGAGATAGCGCAGGCCGGGTGCGGCCCCGCAGCCGACATCGAGGACGCGGGCGGTCTGACCAGGGGCGACGCCACCGCGCAGGAGCATCCGATCATATTGCCACGCGATCTTGGTGTCCGACTTCGCGATCTGGCGCGCGAAATATTCCTGGCCGTAATGCTCGTGTCCGCGCATCGTCCCCGCTTGCTCCCCATCTTCCCGCATGAACGCCCTGGTATGGCACCGCCCCGGTATCGTCCTGCCGCTTCGTTGCACGGCGGAGTATAGCACGCCCCCCCGCGCGCACCGCCCGCACCTTGCCACCCCCGGAGGCGATCCGGCATACTCTCCGCGACCACGCAAACCAGCGTAACGCACGAGCACACGGCGCTGTGCCATAGGCACCGCCGGTAGGCAGGGATAGGGGGCGAACAGCCGATGGCGACTCAGATCAGTGGCGCGGTCGGGGGCCGCGCCGGGGTGCGCGCGGATAACCGGCAACTCCGGCGGGTCGTACAACTCCTCATCGCGCTGCTGGCGCTGGCGCTGGTGATCCGGGCCAGCTACTACGTCTACATGGTCTTCCCGGTGCTCGTCTGGCCGCACGAGGCGATCGGCGGCGAGGCGACGATGCTCTACGAGAGCGCCCTCCTCCAGCGCGACCCGCTCGGCGGGCTGCGGGCCCTCTACGGCCCCCAACCCGCCGACGCCTTCATCGGCGGGAACTACCCACCGATCTACATGATCTTGTGGGCGCTCAATCCGGGCGCGTCGAGCTTCATCACCGGGCGGGCGCTCTCGCTCATCTGGGGGATCATCGCGGCCATCGCCGGGGGCCTGGCGATCTTCGGGGCGTTGCGCGGCCACGCGACGACGACCCAGCGGATCGTCGCCGGGGCGCTCGGCGGCGCGGCGTTCATCTGCACCGTGCCGGTCTTCCAGCAGATCAGCATCGCCAAGCCGGACATGACCGCGCTCGGCCTCGCGGCGGTCGGGCTGGCCTTCTTCGAGAATGCACGCGGGCGGCGCGGCATCGTCCTGGCCGGGCTCTTCTTCGGCCTGGCCCTCCTGACCAAGCAATCGATCGGCTTCGCGCTGGCGGCGGCGTTCGTCGCCTCGCTGCGCCGAGGGCCGAAGGAGGCGCTGACGCTCTTCCTCACCACCGGCATCGTCGGTGCGGTCGGGGTCGGCTTCCTCTATCTCCTCGCCGGGCCGACCGTGCTCGACCACCTGATCACCTACAACCTGCGCCCCTGGCGTCAGGACCGCTTCGAGAGCCTCAACGCCAAGTTCCTGGCCCTGACCTGGCTGCTGATCGTCCCCGCGCTCGCCTACGCCGCCTGGGGGATCGTGCGACGCGGGCGCTCCGCACTGACCTATTACCCGATCGCCGCCCTGGCCGTCCTCTACACCGTCGGCTCGGAGGGCGGGGCGCGCAATTACTACATCGAACTCTGCCTCGCCGCCGGACTCGGCGCGGCCCTCGCGCTGCTGACCCTGGCGCTCGCCCGCCCGCGCTGGGCGCTGACCCTCGGCACGCTCACCTTCCTGCTGATCGCCATCTACGCCTTCCGCACCTACACCGTGCTGGTCGCGGGGGCCTATGTCCCCGCACCGCCGATCATGACCGGCGGGGAGCGCAACCGCGTCCTGGCGCTCGCCGACGCCGCGCCCGATCCGGTCCTCTCGGACGATGTGAGCTATCTGGCGATGCGCGGACGTCCCGCCGTGATCGATGACGGCTTCCTCAGCGAGCATGTCCGCAACGAGGGGCTCTGGAATACCGATGGGATCGTGGCGGGGATCAAGGCGCATCGCTACACGCTCGTGCTGACCCCGCGCAGCGGCGACGACGAGGCGATCCTGCGTCGCGCCTGGGGCGATGCGGTGGTGGATGCCCTGAAGATCTACTACGTCCGCACCAGCGACATCACCTTCACGCCGAAGCGGTAAGATAGGCCGGTACGACGAGCGCCACACCACAAGGACCAGTCGCGGCAACGGCGATCGGGACGAACGCGAAAAGAGTAATGGGAGGGTACGATGGGACTGGTATTGCGCGTGCAGCACGTCAGCGTGGGGATCATGGCGGGCGAGGGAGAGAAGGCGCGGGACTTCTACATCGGGGCGCTCGGCCTCCGTGAGAAGCCGCGCCCGCTCGGGCTACAGGAACTCCCGGTGATCTGGTTCGATGCGGGCGACGACGAGAGCGAGATTCACCTGCTGGAGACCGAGGGTTACGTCGCACCGCAGGGGAATCATCTCTGCCTGGAGGTGGACGACCTCGAAGCGATGCGCGCGCGGATGGCGCAGCACGGCATCGCGACGCGCGAGGCGCAGCCGATCGACAATCGCCCACGCTTCAACGTCTCCGACCCCTTCGGTAACGGCATCGAACTGACGGAGATCATGGGGACGTTCACGCCGGTCGAAGAGTAAACTCGGCGCTTGCGCCGCGCTGCGCGTGTCCCTATACTCAGCGCACAAGTAAAGAAGAAAGCTCCGAAGGGGATCAGTACGCCGGGCAAGGCGATGCTCCAGAGAGGGGGGCCACCGACTGCGAGCCCCCTCATCCACGCCCGACCGAACCCACCCCTGAGCTGGCTCCGCAGCGACCCGCGCCCGAGGAGTCCCGGTGAGATCGCCGTTATCGATCGCGAATGAGGGAGGCGCACCCGACGCCTCCGAATGCGGGTGGTACCACGAGAGGCCCCTTTCGTCCCAGCACTGGATGGAAGGGGCTTTGTGTGCGTTGGCGTCCTGGCAACTGTGCCAGGCCGGTGCGTGCGCCGCAGGAGGAGGCCATGCTCGCTCATTTCGCCCGTCGCTCGGTCGTCGCGATCGAACCATACGGCTGGGAGGCCACCAACGCGATGATCGCCGCGCGCCATCAGCTCCCCGCCGACATGATCCTCCGCTTCGACCTCAACACCGTGCCGAGCGCCCCACCCTCCTGGTACGCCGCAATGACCGCCGCCCGCGACGAGGGTGGCCCGCAGGAGTACGCCGATCCCACCTATAATGAACTGACCGGTCTGCTAGGCGACTACTGCGACGTCGCGCCCGATCAAGTGCTCGTCGGGGCCGGGGCGGACGAGATCCTGGCGATCATCTGCCAGACCTTCCTCGATGTCGGCGATGCGGTCGTCGTCACCGCCCCGACTTACCCGGTCCACGCCCTGCGACCGCAGCAACTCGGCGCGACGACCCGCGTCTGCCCGCTCGGACCGGGCTTCGTGCCGGACGAGGCGGGGCTGCTCGCCGCTGCGCAAGGGGCGAAGCTGCTGATCCTCTGCACGCCGAACAACCCGACCGGCAATGCCTTCGATCCGGCGACCGTGGAGCGGATCATCGCCGGGAGCCCCTGCCCAGTCGTGCTGGACGAAGCCTACGCCGAGTTCGGCGACTGGTCGGCGCTCTCCCTCCTCGACCGTTACCCGCACCTGATCGTCGTCCGCACCATGTCCAAGGCATTCGCACTGGCCGGGATGCGCCTCGGCTACGCGGTCGCCAGCGCGGAGGCGATCGACCTCCTCCAGCGCCTCCGCCCGACGAACAGCATCAGCGTCGTGACGGCGCGGATCGCCGCCGCCGGGCTGCGCGATCTCCCGGCTATGCGCGCGAACGTCGCCCGGATCACGGCGGCGCGCGCCTCCCTGGCGACGGGTCTCCGCGCGGCGGGCGCATGGGTCTACCCCTCGATCACCAACTTCCTGCTGACCGATTGGGGCAGCCCGGCGACGGCGCAGGCGGTTGCCACACGCCTCGAACGGCGCGGGATCATCGTCCGCAACTACGCGCAGCACCCGCTCCTGCCGGGCCATCTGCGGATCACCGTGCGCTCGGACGAACAGCACGCTCGCTTCCTGACCGCCCTGCATGGGTGAGCGCTACGCCGGAACGAGGCGATATACATGGAGGGAGCGGCGGCTGATGCCGCTGCCCCCTCCATTATGTCGCGCTCATCCACCCCGACTCAGGGCGCTCCCCGGCGTTTGAAGAGCTGGTAGCCGTTGCGGTCGAGGAGCAGTTCCCAATCGGGGCTGCTCCGCAATGCCTCGATCTGCGCCCGGCTCGTCGGCGCGTCGAAGGAGTTGCCGGAGACGTCGGCCGCGATGTAGTCGAGCGTCGGCAGGACCGCTTGATCGGCCAGCGGGTAGTAATAGTTGTAGCGTCGCAGGAGATGCGGCGTCAGCCGACTGCTCGCTGCGATCGGCACATCGGGCGGGATCATGGCGATGATCTGATTCGCGGTCGCCAGCCGCGCGGCGGGTTCGCGATAGAGGAAGAGGGATGCGACCGGATTACGGGGGAACGCCTGCGAGATGACGAGGCAGAGCAGAATCGGCACCAGTGGCAAGTAGGGGCGGCGCTGCACGATCGGCAGCCACCGTTGCAGCCGCCGCACCGCCACGATCGTCGCGACCACCAGCGGCCCGATCAGGAGCATCGAGTACCAGTAGCGGATGTTGGAGAGTTCCGGCTTCGTCGCGACCAGATTCAGGCCGAGGATCGGCAGGCCGAAGATTAACTCTTTCGGCGCGAGCAAGGCCAGCCCGGCGGTCGGCAGGAAGAGCAGCAGGACATACAGCACCTTCGCCGTCGTGAACGAGACGCCGAGCGTGTAGAGCGGGTGGGTGACGATCGTCCGCACCACCTCCCCCATCGACGTGCCGAGCGGGTAGAAGTATTCATAGACGTAGGTGACCGGCTGGCCCTGATTGACGAGCGGCACGAAGACGAAGTTGCCGATGAAGAAGTAGCCGAGGCCAAGGACCAGCGGCACGATCGCCCAGCGTCCGCGCCGCCCCACCAGCAGCGCGTAGATGCCGAAGAACGAGGCGAGCAGCGCCGCTTCCAGGCGGCAGATGATCAGGAAGACGAGGCAGATCAGGAAAGGCCGCCAGCGCTCGCGCCGGAAGGCCCACATCGCCCAGAGGAAGAAGCAGAGGCCGAACGAGCGCTCGCGGAAGGCGTCGAGCGCGGTGTATTGCACGGTGGGGAAGGCATAGTAGAGCAGCGTCAGCACGAGCGAGGGCAGCACCAGCAGCCCCTCGTCGCGCGCGATCCGCCAGACCGCGATCCCGCCGATCGCGATCGCCGCCGATTGGAGCGCGAAGAGGAGGTAGACGGACGGGATCAGCGCGTAGAGGGGTACGACCAGCAATTCGATCAGGTACGGGTCGTAGCCGAAGAGGCTCGAAGGGTGGACGAAGCTGGTCACCTCGAAGAGTCGCCCCTGCGTCGTATTCCAGATCGCCTGCTCGTGCAGGAGGAGATCGTTCCCCTGCCCGTACCAGCGATATTTCAGTGCCGCCACGGTCGTGAAGATGCTGCCGTAGGCGAGCGCCCCGACGATCAGGAGGAGTTGCCCCACGCGCGGCGAGAGATCCCAGCCAGGGTTTGTGGCGGGCGCGGCAACCCGCGTTGCTGAACGACTCGCCATGCTCACAAGCTCCTTCCGGAATCCTCGCAGATTGCGCGCGCCCTGTTGGACGCGCTAGGGGGTGACGAAACGTATCTCGGCCAGCGCGAAACTCAATGTGCGGTCGTCGCGCGTGCCATCGAGCGCACTCGGCACGATCGGGGCCTCGCGCGCATGGAGGCGCAGGCCATTGTAGCCGTGTTCCAGCGGCAGGGTCAGCGTGATTTGCTGCTGCGCGGTCGTCGCCGCGACCGTCGTGATCAGCCGGTCGCCGAGGAAGACGTCGACCGTGGCCGGGCGCGCGTAGCTGAAGATCGTGGCGCTCATGGTGACGGTGCGCGGCGCATCGTCGAGCAGCGTCAGCGGCATCGCGGCATCGCCGCTCGTCCAGCGGAAGCGCCCGCCGGTATCGGCGCGCCGCTCCAGCGCCAGCCAACCGGAGCCGAAGCCCGCCACGACCCCGGAACGCGCCGCGTGCGGGATCGTGTAGATGCGGATCGGCCCCGCGTCGTAGGTGATCAGGTTGGCGGGGAGCAGTCGTTCGAGCGCCGTGACCAGCCGGTCCAGTTCGATCGGGGGAATGTTGGCGTCGCGCCGCAGGATGACGTAGCGGATCGTGTAGGTGTCGAGCAGCGCGACCGCCCGATCGATCGGCGCGGTCTGCTCGATGATGTCCGGCCCCGTCAGATCGCCGAGCAGCGAATCGGGACGATTCCGCAGGTCGGCGATCACCGGCACGCCGTTGAGGAGCGGATAGGGGACCGGGCGCGAGACGTAGCCGCCGATCAGCGGGCGATCGTGGACGGTGGCGCGGTACATCGCCAGCGCGCGATCGTCGTATGGGAGTTCGTAGACCGCGCCGGGCGGTCCGGCGCGCAACCCTTCGTAGATCGGCTCCACGGCGGTGTCGGCCAGCGCGCGCGGCGCGGGGAAGACCTCCGCCAACACGAGGATGGCGGCGAGGGTCGGCACCGCCACGCGGACGAGCGCGGCACGACCGGGCCAGCGCGCCGCCAGCCACACGACCAGCCAGCCGACCGCGTAGGCGGCGAGCACGCTCAGCGCCAGGGTGATCAGGATCAGGAAACGGCTCGGCACGCGCGCGATGTTCCCGAGCGGCAATCGGTAGAGGATGTTGTACGGCAGGAAGGGCAGGAACCACTGTTGCGCGCCGACCTTGAGGTATGGCCCCAGCGCCAGGAGGTAGAAGGCGACGGCCATGAGCGCCCAGAAGATGCCGCGCCGCCGCGCCCGCCACAGCCCGACAATCGCCAGCGCCAGCGCCACGTAGCCGAGCGCCGAGACGACCGTCTCGCGCCCCGCCCCGAAGAGCGGATTGAGCCGATTCGGCAGGAAGGGGTCGCGCACCTCGATCGAGCTGTAGCTGATGTTGAAGCGCGACGTCACCGCGAAGCTGCTGTTCGACGCCAGCCGCACCGCCGGGAGCAGCACCGGCGACGCCAGCACGAGCAGCGTGCCGCCCCAGATGATCAGCGCGATCACGAATGTGCGAAGCTCCGTCCACCGCCGCGCCCAGACGAGCAACGCCCCTTCGTAGAGGACGAAGAGGGCGACGAAGAGGAGCAGGAAAAGGGCCTGATACCAGGACGAGAGGAGGGTCAGCAGGGCGCAGACGCCGCCGAGCAGGGCGACCTGCGGGCGCGGGGTGCGGCGGAGACGGACGATGAAGAGGGCGGCGAGGGGGAGGAAGCCGAGGTTGACGTACTCCATCTGCCCCAGGTTGAGGAAAGTCGCCTGCAATGGCGCGAAGCCGAAGAGCAACCCCGCGACGACCGCGCCCGCCCGCGAGCCGGTGACTTCGTAGGCGAAGAGGGTCGCGGTCCAGCAGGTGAAGGCGGTCGCGGCGATCGTCAACAGATTATAGGTCGGCACCAGCCCCAGGAAGCCCTGGAAGGGGATCGAGAGGAGGGCGGTGAACATGTCCTGGCCCATCAGATAGAGGGGCGCCCCGGTCGGGTGGAAGACCCGTAGCGTCTCGTACGGGTTCTGCCCGGCCAGGATCGCCTCGCGCACCTGCCACATCCACCAGAGATGGATCCAGATGTCCGGGCTATTCGCCGAGATCGTGGCGCTGCGGAGGTGCAGCGGCAACGGCCAGAGGAAGACCAGCGTGAGCGCCAGGAAGAGGACCGGCAGACCGAGGCGCCACCACAGCGGCGGCGGCTCGTCCCGCGCGGGGGCCGTATCAAGCGGCGCGGCGCTCGCCGCGAGAGAGCGCACGACCGGGGCGGAGCGCGAACGGGTGCGTCGAGGAGGGCGCGCGACAGATCGGCCTGTGCTGTGGCGTTCCTGAGGCACGATCGCCGCCTTCTCCCTCTCTGCGCACACCGCACCGGCCCCATGCCACGCGCCTGGGCACCCGAAATAGTCGTCCTGCACCCTGACGGACGATTATAGGGAGCCCGATCGCTTTCGACAAACGCTGATACTGGTCGGCAGTCGGCAGAGCCAGCGAATCGGGGGCAAGGGACGTTGGCCTCAGAGACGCAGAGACACAGAACACGAGCGAGAAGATAAAGGGACGGCGGACGGAGCAGGAAGCACAGAGACCATAGAGGGGGGGTGAGAGGAAGAAGGATTTGGAGCTTTCCAGTCCGCGCAGGCGGATAGTATCCCCCGGAGGGGAGCCACTGCCCTTCACGGGTACTCTGTGGCCGGAGGCCATTCAGCGGGAATCTCGGTCCAACGGCCATTCCACGCCAAGGAAGCCCCACATACGGAATGCACGCACCGTATGGATGTGCGACCGGTACGGCGATCTGCTAGACTCCGCACCCTGTCAGCGCAAAGATCACCGCCGTGCCAGCGGCGCGCGGCTCGCGAAGATCACCGCCATGCCAGCGGCGCGCAGATCGATAATCGAGGGAACCCTATGGCCGTGGCGCGCCGACGCCCGCACATCTCGATCGCGATCCCGCTCTACAATGAAGAAGCGGTGCTGCCGATCCTGCATCAGCGCCTCACCGCCGTCCTCGCGCCGCTCGGCGATTACGAGATCGTCCTCGTCAACGATGGCAGCCGCGATAACACGCTGCCCCTCCTGCGCGAACTCGTCGCGCGCGATCCCCATCTCGTCGTGATCGACCTCTCGCGTAACTTCGGGCATCAGGCGGCGGTCACCGCCGGGCTGGAAGGGGCGAGCGGCGAGGCAATCATCCTGATGGATGGCGATCTCCAGGACCCGCCCGAGATCATTCCCGAACTGATCAGCACCTGGCAAGCGGGTTATGAGGTGGTGCTCGCGCGCCGACGCTCGCGGCAAGATGCGGGGCTGCGCGGCGTCCTCTTCAAACTCTTCCACGGCCTCTTCAGCCAGATCAGCGATTTCCCGATCGACTCAGATACCGGCATCTTCGGCCTGCTCGATCGCCGGGCGGCGGACGAGATGATCGGCATGAAAGAGCGCAATCGCTTCTTACCGGGGATGCGAAGCTGGATCGGCTTCCGCCAGGCGACCGTCTACTACGACCGGGCGGCGCGCGCGGCGGGGGAGCCGAGCCAGACGATCGGGCGGCTCTTCCGCTACGGCTTCGACGCGGTCTTCTCGTTCAGCTACAAGCCCTTGCGTCTCAGCTGGCTCTTCGGCCTCCTCGTCAGCGCCTTCGCGTTCATCTACGGGGCGATCTTGCTGATCATGCGCGTCTTCGGGATCAATGTCGTCCTCGGCTTCACCACGCCCACCGTCGCGATCTTCTTCCTCAGCGGCGTCCAGCTGGTCACGATCGGCATCCTCGGCGAATATCTCGGGCGTATCTACGACGAGGTGAAGCGTCGCCCCAGCTATATCGTTGCCGAGCGCCTGACCGGTATGCCCGCCCCGCCACGCCCGGACGACACTATTGCCGAGGACGGCCAGGGCTGATCGATCCACTCAGCCGAAAGTACCGATCGTTCGCAACCGGCGCGCAACCGGCGCACACCCTAGCCGTTAAAGTAGACGTTCATACAGGGCTATGGCGGCGACAAGCGTCTTGGAGCGCGGTAGGATCGCGCAATGTGGTACTCAAGTACCATAGCGGGGGTGGCGATAAATTCTTTACACTGAAGGCAGTACATGCTCTCCAGCGGTGTTTCAACGCCTGAACAAGGGGATCCACGCGAACGATCCCCGGCGGGGCCTATGGCAGAGCATCTGCGCGCGCCGCGAGGTGCGCCGATATTGGCGAGGCAGCGAGACGGAGGTAAGGACATCTCGCAACAGCACACGATGCGCGTGATCGATGAGAGAACCCGAGCAGGAGGAAGAACAAGCGTGATACGCAATGGACAGAAGACAACATGGCGGCTGCTCCTCGCGGCGCTGATGGCGCTGGTGGTGGCCGGGGGCCTCTTCACCGCGCAGCCAGTGGCGGCGGCGGATGGCTTCGACATCGGGAACATGGGCAGCACCGCCGAGCCTGCCGAGGGGATCAGCCCGGATGGCACGCTCCTCTGTGCGGTCTGGTCGACCTACGATCAAGGCGACAGTAACGGCGTCTATGTGCGCCTCTACAACACCACCAACGGGGTGGCAAGTCCGGCGAACGCCTATCAGCTCTCGACCGCGCCGAATATCGGCAAGGCCCACTGCGCGATCGACGGTAAGGGCAATGTCCACGCCGTCTGGCAGGAGTGCACCGGGCAGTGCCAGATCGCCTATCGCATGCTCCCCGTTGGCTCCGACCCCGCAAATGGGTGGACTAGCAAGTATTCGGTCGAGTTCGACCGCGACGGCCCGGACATCGATTCGCTCTACGCCGACACGAACGGGCAGGTCTGGCTCGCATACCGGCAATATCCGGGGACATTCCAGGTACGCAATTACGCCAACGGCTCCTGGAGCGGCGCAACGTCCATCTCCGCCGATGGCAACGCCGAGAAGATTCGCATCGGCGTCGACAACGCCGGCTTCGTGAGCCTGACCTGGCGCGACGGCAATAACGGTGTCGGGTATTCCTATCGCGACCCGAGCAACGGCCAGTTCAGCAACAAGATCGTCATCCCCGGCAGCAACGGGGCCGGCATCTCCAGCATCGCGGTCGATAAAAATTCCGGCGACGTAAATATCGCCTACTCCAAGAACTTCACCGAACTGCACTATGTGAAGGGTGGCCGGGGTGGCAAGAACTTCTCCGATCGCATCATCGCGACGGCCACCAATCAGACGTTGCAGCCACGGATCGCGTGGTCGGCCAATGGTCGCCTGATCATCGCCTACGATGACAATAGCAAGGCGAACATCAGCGTGATCACGAGCGAAAACAATGGCGCGAACTGGGGCAGCCCGTCGGCCATCGCCACCCCCGGTGGTGGCGCGCAGGCTCCGTGGGTCGTCGCCGACACCGCCGGCGGTGCCTACATCCTCTACGCGCACACCAGCGGTGCCCGCGTCTACCTGACCACCCTCGCCGGGACGGGCGGCGGCGTTACCCCGCCGACAACCCCGACGACGACTCCTCCGGTGATCAGCAGCGTGGCAGCGACGCCGAACACGATAACCAGCGAGACGATCACCTGGACGACCGACACCGCCTCGTCCTCGCGCGTCTTCTTCAGCGTTTCCGGCGTGCCGGTAGATGCCACTTGCACCACCGCGAACTGCACCGCCGGTGATTCCGCCCAGGTAACCACCCACGCGGTGACGCTGCGTGGCCTCGCGCCGAATCAGGCGTACAACTATCAGGTGCGTTCGATCAACGCTTCGGGGCAGTCAACGCTCGACCCTGCGGTGTACACCTTCACCACGAACAGCCTAGAGATCGTCGGCAATGGCCGGACCGCCGATGGCCGTTTCTCGGCGCTGGTCTATGCGCCCGCCGGGGCCAATAGCTTCACCTGGGCCACGACCGATGGCTCGGCGCGCGGCACTTTCCGAGGCACCCAGACGACGAAGGCCCAGGTCGTCGCCTTCTCGGGCGACCTGACCCCGAATGGGGAGTCGGCCGGACAACGGACCTTCTCGATCGTCGTCACGAACAACGCGAGCAACGTTCCCTCGACAACCGCGTCGATCGTCTACAACACCGCTTTCCGCGCGGCCTTCAGCGACGTGGATATCAATTCCACCTCGCCCAACGCCGTGGCGATCTACGAGTTGGAAGGGCGCGGGATTGTGCAGGGGTCGAACGGCCAGTTCCGCCCGCTCGACCCGATCGCGCGGGCCGAGGCAGCGGCGCTCGTCGCCCGCAGCCTGACTTGGCTCTCTGAGCACGGCGCGAATAGCTTCTCAGACCTCTCCGTGGTCGATCCCGAACTCCAGAATGATGTGCGGGTTCTGGCCGACTACGGCGTGGCGAAGGGCTTCGGCGATGGTACGTACCAGCCGGTTAGCTCCATCACCCAGGCGCAGATCGTCTCGCTGATGACCCGCGCGATGGTCGCCAAGGGATACTGGCAGTATCAGAACGATGACGGGTCCTTCCCGAATATCCCCGCATCGTCCGGTCACCGCCAGGATGTCATCACCTTCAATAAGTACACCAATGGTGCGTTGAGCCAGTTCTTCATCGATACCGACTACGCCACCCCCGCCGAGCGTCGTTTCGTGGCGCGCGTGGTCTACGAGGCGGTGAAGTGGCGCGAGAATCAGGCGTCCGGGGCGTCGCTCTACGAACTCCCGTAACGCCAACGTTCACCGCACTTCGACCACACCACCACACCACTTCGACCATACAAGGAAGCCGGGGCCGGGATGTCGACATCCCGGCCCCGGCCCGTTAACACGCCGATGCTATACTCGGTGGCTGAGACCGAGAGGCACGGGAGCCGGTAGACGAGGGGGGCGACGATGACGAGCGGGGTGAGACAGGGGCGACATCGCCCGGTGGCGCTGATCATTCTCGATGGGTTCGGGGTCTATAAGCCCTATCCCGGCAACGCCGTCCGCCTGGCGCACACCCCCAACGTCACGCGCTGGAACGCCGAGTTCCCCCACACCGAGATGGCCGCCTCCGGGCGCGACGTGGGCCTGCCGATCGGGCAGATGGGCAACTCGGAGGTCGGGCACCTCAACCTCGGGGCGGGCTTCATCGTCGATCAATGGATCACCCGGCTCGACAAAGCCGTCGAGGATGGCAGCTTCTTCGCGAACGAGGCGCTGCGCGGCGCGATCGCGCACGCCAGGGAAAAGGGCACCGCCCTGCACATCCTCGGGCTGCTCGGCAATGGGGGAGTACACGCCTCGGACATCCACCTCCGCGCCGTGCTGAAGCTGGCCCACGACCAGGGGCTGACACGCGTCTTCCTCCACCCCTTCACCGATGGGCGCGACACCGCGCCGGACAGTGCGCGCGGCTTCCTGCACGACCTGGAAGGGTATCTGGCCGAACTCGGCACCGGGCGGATCGCCTCGCTCTGCGGGCGCTACTACGCGATGGACCGCGACAAGCGTTGGGACCGCGTCGCACGGGCCTATGCGGCGGTGGCGCTCGGCGAAGGCCCCACCGCGCCGAGCGCCGCTGCCGCACTGGAAGCGGCCTACGCCGCCGGGCAGACCGACGAGTTCGTGGCCCCGACCGTGATCGTCGGCGACGATGGCGCGGCGCTCGCCCCGCTCGCCGATGGTGACGCGGTCATCTTCACCAACTTCCGCAACGACCGTGCGCGCGAGTTGACCCACGCGCTCGTCGATCCGGCCTTCGACGGCTTCCCGCGCGCGCGCGTCCCGCACGACCTCTATTACGTCACGCTGACGGAGTATCAGGCGGGGCTGCCGGTGCGGATCGCCTTCCCGGCACAGGACATCGCGGAGCCGATCGCGGCGGTCGTGGCGGCGCACGGCCTGACGCAATACCACGCGGCGGAGACGGAGAAGTACCCGCACGTCACCTTCTTCTTCAACGGCGGGCGCGAGGCACCGTTCCCCGGCGAAGAACGCGGCCTGGTCCCCTCGCCCAAGGTGGCGACCTACGACTTGCAGCCGGAGATGAGCGCGGCGGGGGTCGCGGACGAGGTCGTGGCGGCGGTCGAGTCGGAACGTTTCGCCTTCATCATCGTCAACTTCGCCAATCCCGATATGGTCGGCCATAGCGGCGTCCTCGCCGCGACGATCACCGCCTGCGAGGTGGCCGACGCCCAGGCCGCGCGCGTGGTGGACGCGATCCTGGCGCACGGTGGCGCGGCGCTGATCACCGCCGACCACGGCAACGCGGAGATGAAGATCGATGAGCAGACCGGCAAGCCGCTGACCGCGCATACGACGAATCCGGTGCCGGTCTGGCTCGCCTCGCCGGTCGGCGATCCGCTCCGCCACATAAGGCTCCGCACGGGCGGGCGGCTGGCCGATGTCACCCCGACCCTGCTGGAATTCCTCGAACTCCCCCTCGCGCCCGCCATGACCGGCACCAGCCTGATCGCGCGGTAGACCGACAAGGCCGCTACTACTCGGCCTTCACTGACGGCACTGAACGGCGTAACCGCCCGCACAATACTGTGCGGGCGGTACTTTTGGCCGCGCATCGCACAGCCCGAATGGCCCTATAGACAGCGCTGCGGCGAGGCGCTACACTGCGTAGTATAGAGAAAAGTGAGCCGTCCCCTATGTCGGTGCTGGCCGGTGTGCTCGCACACCATGCAGCCCGCTGGCAACGCCACTGCGCCGACGACTGGCAGCGCCGTGCGCGCCGCGCGTTGTCCGACCCTTATCGCGACCGCGTTGAGGAAGGAGCAGCCCCGATGAGCTACACCGAGTATCTGATCCCGCTGACCGCCGCCGCCGCGATCCCCTGCACGATCTTCGTGTGGATGATGAGCGCCGCCGCGCTGGCCCTGATCACGAACGGCGAGAGCCCGCGCGTGGTCCTCACCATGCCGCGCACCCTCCTGCGTGGCGCGCGCGCCTTCAACGACGAGCACACCAACAACTGACCAAGCCAGCACGCGCAGAACGAAGTAATGGGCCATCGCGCGGTATCGCGCGATGGCCCATTGTCTTTCGCCTTCCCACAACGAACGCCGCTCAGAAGCGCGCGGCGATGCTGAGGAGCGCCTTCATCAGCGTGTCGGTATCTTCCGGGCGCCCGACGCTGATTCGCACGCAACCGGCCAACTCCCCCTCGTAGCCACGCACCATGATCCCCAGTTCGGCCAGCCGCTCGCGCAGGCGCGCGGCCTCGCCGTGGATCACGCGGCAGAGGAGGAAGTTCCCCTGTGACGGGTAGGGCTGGAGGATATTGAGCTTCCGCAGGTTACGGTAGAGCCGTCCCCGCTCGACGCGCAGCCGCGCGACCGAGCCGCGCACCCAGGAGAAATCATCGAGGGTCGCCTCCACCGCGAGCAGCGCGGCGGCGTTGACGTTGAAAGGCGGCTTGATCTGCCAGAGGTAGGGCATCAGCTCGGTCGGGAAGATGCCGTAGCCGAGACGTAGCCCCGCCAGCCCCGCCCACTTACTGAGGGTCCGCAGCACGACGAGGTTATCGAACTCGCGCGCCAGCGGCACGAGCGAGCGCTGGGCGAACTCGATGTAGGCCTCGTCGAGTACGACGAGCGGGCCGAGGTCGAGGAGTCGCACCAGTTGTTCCTGATCGATCGTGTTCCCGGTCGGGTTGTTCGGCGAGACGACCACGATCAGCTTCGTGCGCGACGTGACCGCCGCCGTCAGCGCGTCGAGATCGAGGCCGAAGTCGGGGCGGCGAGGCACCGGCACCACGCGGCCACCGTAGAGCGGAGCGCGCGCCGCGTAGACGCCGAACGTCGGCGGCGCGACGATCACCTCGTCGCCGGCATCGAGGGTCAGCAGGTAGAGGAGATCGATCAGCTCGTCCGCGCCGTTGCCGAGCAACAGACGCTCGGCGGGCATCCCCACGTACGCGGCGAGTCGCGCCCGCGCCGCGCGCCCCTCCGCGTCGGGGTAGAGCCCGAAGCGATCGTAGGAGGCGAGCGCCTCCTGCACCCGCAGGGACGGCCCATAAGGATTCTCGTTCTGATCGAGTTTCAGGATCCGCTCGACCGGCAGCCCCACGCTTTCGGCCAGCCGCTCGATCGGCGGTAGTGGCGCGTAGGGGGCGAGGTCGCGCACCGTCTCGCGGATCAGGCCACGTCGCGCCAGGGTGCCGCGCCGCGCCTCGTCGTTCATATCACCAGTCGTCATCAACCTATTCCACCCAGTATATGAACATGCACTCCCCTCATTCTAACACGCCCCTTCCGGTCGCCCTCGGCGCGAATGGCTATACTTATCCACGGGAACCGCACGCGAGAGGACACGAGATGACCAGCGAACGAAACGACGCAGCGGTGGACAGGTACGACGCGATTGTGGTCGGCGCGCGGATCGCGGGGGCGGCGACCGCGCTTGGGCTGGCGCGGCAGGGCGCGCGCGTCCTCCTCCTCGACGCCGCAACTTTCCCCAGCGACACCCTCTCCACCCACCTCCTCTGGTCGGATGCGCTCGCCGCGCTCGACCATCTGGGGCTGCTCGGCGCGACCCTGGCGACCGGTGCGCCGCCGATCGAGCGCATCCGCCTCGCCTTCGGGCGCTATGGCAATGAGGCCCCGATCCCGACGCAGGACGGCCTCCCGCCGCTGCTGAGCGTGCGCCGGATCGTTCTCGACGAACTATTGCTCACTCGGGTACGACAGACGCCCGGCATCACCTTCCGCGAGGGTGTCACGGTCAACGCGATCACGCGGACTGCTGGCGTGGTCGATGGGATACGCGGCACAGCGCGGGCGGGGGGCACGGCGTTTGCGGCACACGCCGGGATCGTCATCGGGGCCGATGGGCGACATTCGGCGGTCGCGCGCGCGGTCGGTGCGGCGGAGTACGATGTCGTCCCGCCGATCTTGGCGACCTACTATCGCTACTATCGCGGTGTCGCGCCGACCGTACCGGCAACATTGGAGGCATATCGCGACGCCGAGGGAGGCTTCTGCTACCTCTTCCCCTGCGACGCCGACCTCTGGACGCTGGCCCTCTCCTTCCCGCAAGCCGACTTCGACCAGGTCCGCCGCGACCACGAGACGGCGTTGGCGGCGCAGATCGCGCGCAAGGATGGCCTGGGCGCGCGATTGGCGGACGCCGAGGCGGTCGGCGCATGGCGTGGCGCGGGCGACCTGACCAACTTCTTCCGAGAGGCGGCGGGGCCGGGCTGGGCGCTCGTCGGGGACGCGGGCTACCACCGCGATCCGATCACCGGGCGCGGCATCGCGGACGCGCTCCGCACGGCGGAACTGCTCGTCGCGGCGTTGGCCCGCCCGACGAGCGCGCGCGCCGCCGCGCTGGCCGAGTATGGGCGCGCGCGCGACGCTCTGGTGCGGGCGCTCTACGATTTCACCGTAGAGCGCCCGCCCGCTGGTGTCGCCCCGGACGACTGGAACGCCAACCTGGGCCGCATCGTCCGCGACCCGGCCCACCTCAGCGCCTACATCGGCTTCATGGCGAATGTGGGACCACCGGAGACGTTCTACAGCGCGGCGGCGGTCTACGCGGCGGCGCGGGGCTGAGTAGGCGGAAGAACGTTGGCCGTAGAGACGCAGGGGCACAGAGGAGAATGGGAGAGAAAGAAAGGATTGGAGCGCTCCAGTCCCCGGAGGGGACTTCGTGGCGGCGCAGCCGCCCGTAGCCCGGATCTTTAGTCGCGGAACCACGACGGCAAGCTCACCGCTCAGGCGTCTGCTGATGGCGTGTACAACGCCCCAGTCCGCGGAGGCGGACTTCGTGGCCGCAGGCCATTCAGCCGGGATTTCAATCCAACGGCTCTCCCACGCCCAACGGCACCACCCACGACAGGGGACGGCCCTCAACCCCGGCTCGCCACCCCTCTCCCACTCCGGGAGAGGGGTCTCATTGTAGGGTTGGTGGGGTATAGCAAAGACCCTCACCCCCGCCTCACTATCGTTCGGCACCCCCTCTCCCCATCCGAGGAGAGAGGGCATCGCCACTACTCGCCCTTCTGATTGTGGTCCGACATGGTGTGTCGTCCCCTATGGGAACTTTGTGGTGGTGTAGCCGCCTATAGCCGAGACACGGTGTCTTTCATGAGCATGTTCCAACGACTCCCCTGGCGTCGATGTGCCCCCCGCGTCCTGAACCGCTGATTGCTAAAGCCGCCTTCTCACCGCAGCGGCGTGCGCCGTCAACCCCTCCGCCTCGGCCAGCCGTTGCGCGGCGGGGCCAAGCTCGCGCACCGCGCGGTCGTTGAGGCCGAAGAGGCTGATCACCTTCAAGAACTCCTCGACATTAATCGGCGAGGAGAAGCGCGCCGTGCCGCTCGTCGGCATGGTGTGGCTCGGCCCGGCCACGTAGTCGCCCATCACCTCGGCGCTCGCCTCCCCGATGAAGACGCCGCCCGCGTTCCGCACCAGCGGCACCAGCGCCCACGGATCGCGTACGAGGAGGCAGAGGTGTTCGGGCGCATATTCGTTCGCCAGCGCCATCGCCCGTTCGAGGTCCGGCACGACCACGATCCCGCCGTTATTCTCGAATGCGGCCAGCGCGATCGCGCGGCGCTCCAGGGTCGGCAACTGCTCCATCAACTCGTCCGCGACCCGCTCCGCCAACTCGGGCGACGTGGTCAGCAGGATCGGCGAGGCCATCGCGTCGTGCTCTGCCTGGGCCAGCAGGTCGGCGGCGACGAGCGCGACGGTGGCGCTGTCGTCGGCGATCAGCATCGTCTCGGTCGGCCCTTGCACACCGTCGATCGCGACCTGCCCGAAAACCCGCTCCTTCGCCAGCGCGACGAAGATGTTCCCCGGCCCCAGGATCTTGTCCACGCGCGGCACGCTGGCCGTGCCGTAGGCGAGCGCCCCGATCGCCTGCGCCCCGCCAGCCTTGAGGATGCGCGTCACCCCGGCGATCTGCGCGGCGGCGAGGGTCACGGGGGGCAACGCGCCGTCGCGACCCGGCGGCGTGGCGACGATGATCTCCTCGACCCCGGCGACGCGCGCGGGGATCGCGCTCATCAGCAGCGAGGAGGGGTACGCCGCCGTGCCACCCGGCACGTAGAGGCCGACGCGCGCCAGCGGGCGGATGATCTGGCCGAGGGTGCCATATTCATCGAAGTTGACCCAGCTCTGCCGCAGTTGCCGTTTGTGGAACGCCTCGATCCGCGCCGCCGCAGTCCGCAGCGCGGCCAGCGTCTCGGGCGGCACCTGCGCCACCCCCGCCACGATCTCTTCCTCAGTTACTAGCAACGCATCGAGCCGCGCGCCGTCGATCGCCTCGGTGTAGTGGCGCAGCGCCGCGTCGCCATCGCGCCGCACATCGGCCAGAATCCGATCGACGACCTCACCGACGCTCAGGTCCGCACCGAAGACCCGCGCGATCCCCTCGCGCATCCGGGGAGATAGGGTCTCCTCCTCGGGCGGACGCCGCGCCAGGATCGTCCGCTGGGCCTCGGCCACATCGGCAACGATGCGAATCGACATGGGTAATTATCTCCTCCGGTCCATTCCCTCAAGCGTCACGAATACGACAGAATGGTAGCAGAGCCTCGCAGATGCGGTTGGCGGCTCGCCAACTTACGATGTATGTCACGCTGATCTCATGATGGTATCCTGCCGTGTCGCTGCGATCGAGCGTATGCGCTTCCATCTCGCCTCGCCAGCGGCTAATACTTGCGTTGCTGCGGCAATGGCGCATCCCAGAGCTGCGACCGCGCGACGCCCCAGGCCGCGCGCAGGAGCGCGGCGACAGGCGCGACCTCAGCGGCGAGCGCCTTGACGGTGCAAGAGCGCCAATACCCGAGCGGGCACGGAATATGTGCTCCTACGGGGCGTTGGCAACTATGGCCGATTCGCATGACTCCATGACGAAAAACGAGCAGGAGGATGGACATGAAGGCGACCTGGAATGGCGCAACGCTCGCAGAGAGCGATCAGACGGTGGTAGTCGAGGGCAACCACTATTTCCCGGCGGACGCGATCAAGCGCGAGTACTTCACGGACAGCGGCACGCATACCACCTGCCCCTGGAAGGGCGAGGCGAGCTACTACAGCGTCGTGGTGGACGGCAAAGAGAACAAGGACGCCGCCTGGTACTATCCGACGCCGAAGCCCGCCGCCGAGAACATCACCGGGCGCTTCGCCTTCTGGCGCGGGGTGACGGTCGAGTAGGCGTGAGACGTGGGTCGTGAGTCGTGAGTCGTGAGTGCTCATTGATAAGGGCTCTTATCCTGCAAGCGCTGCGCTACGGATAAGTCCTTTCTCACAACTCACGTCTCACGACTCACGACTCTCCTTAGCCCTCGTACTTCCCGAAGACCTCGCGCAGCGTGTCGCAGACTTCCCCCACGGTCGCGCCGAGACGGAGGGCGTCCTTCATCGGGTAGAGCAGATTATCGGTGCCCTGCGCGGCGACGCGCACACGGTCGAGGGCGGCGGCGAGGGCGGCGGAGTCGCGTCCGGCCTTGAAGGCGGCGAGGCGACCGAGCTGGGTCGACACCGCCTCCTCGTTGTGGCGGAAGACCGGCGTCGGCGTGGCGTCGCGCTCGACGTATTTGTTGACGCCGACGATGGCGCGCTCGCCGCTGGCGAGCGCGCTTTCGTGTCGCCACGCCTGCTCCGCGATCGCATCCTGGATGTACCCCTGCTCGATCGCGGCGACCGCCCCGCCACGCGCCGCCACCTCGGCCATGATCTCCTCCGCCTTGGCCTGCACCTCATCGGTCAGCGCCTCCACGAAGTAGGACCCGGCCAGCGGATCGGCGGTGTCCGCCGCGCCGCTCTCCTCGGCGAGGATCTGCTGCGTCCGCAGCGCCAACACCGCCGCCTCCTCGGTCGGCAGGCCCAGCGCCTCGTCATAGCCATTCGTATGCAGGCTCTGCGTGCCGCCCAGCACGGCGGCGAGCGCCTGATAGGCGGTGCGGACAACGTTGTTCAGCGGCTGTTGCGCCGTCAGCGACGACCCCGCCGTCTGCGTGTGGAAACGGAGGGTAAGCGAGCGGGGGTCGCGCGCGCCGAAGCGGTCACGCATCAGCGTCGCCCAGAGGCGGCGTGCGGCGCGATACTTGGCGATCTCCTGGAAGACGCCGTTATAGCCATTGAAGAAGAAGGCCAACCGGGGGGCGAAGTCATCGATCGCCAGCCCCGCCGCCACCGCCGCCTCGACGTAGGCGATGCCGTTGGCGAGGGTGAAGGCGATCTCCTGCGCGGCGGACGAACCGGCCTCGCGGATGTGGTAGCCGCTGATCGAGATCGTGTTCCAGCGCGGCAATTCCCGCGCGCAGTAGGCGAAGGTATCGGTGATCAGGCGCATCGAGGGACGCGGCGGGAAGATGTAGGTGCCGCGCGCGATGTATTCCTTCAGGATGTCGTTCTGGATCGTCCCGCCGAGCCCCTTGGGGTCGGCACCCTGCTCCTCCGCGACGAGTTGATAGAGGAGGAGCAGGAGCGATGCCGGGGCATTGATCGTCATCGAGGTCGTCACCTCGCCGAGCGGGATCCCGGCGAAGAGGCGGCGCATATCGTCGAGGGAGCTGATCGGCACCCCCACCCGCCCGACCTCGCCGAACGCCTCCGGGGCGTCGGAGTCGTAGCCGATCTGCGTCGGCAGGTCGAAGGCGACCGAGAGGCCGGTCTGCCCGCGCTCCAGCAAGAGCCGATAGCGCCCGTTGCTCTCATCGGCGGAGGAGAAGCCGGCGTACTGGCGCATCGTCCAGCGTCGCCCCCGGTACATCGTCGGATAGATGCCGCGCGTGTAGGGGAACTGGCCCGGATCGGGGAGATCGCGCTCGCCGTGCCGGTCATCCCGCCGATAGAGCGGCTCGATCGTGATCCCCGAATCGGTGACGACCGGTGGCAGTTCTTTGCCGCGCCCCGTCTTGTCCGCCATCGCGCCCCCCTCCACATGGTTCCATTCGCCACACGCGACGGCAGTATAGCGCCGCACAGGCGTGGGCGACAGCCATATATCGGCGCACCAACAAAGGGGAGAGCAACGGTTTCGCTGACGGGATAGCCCCCCTGCTCACGAGGGGCTACACTCCCCTACGACGAGCAGGCGCGGAGGATCGATACAGCAGGAGGACGGACACGATCGTGGCGAGTACCCCCTATCGCATCGCGTTCCTCACCGATATTCACGGCAATCTCCACGGCCTTACGGCGGTCCTCGACGCGATCCGCCGCGACGCGCCGGACCTGATCCTGGTCGGCGGCGACTTCACCTACAAGTTCCCCTATCCGCGCGAAACGCTCGAATTGCTGGACACCGTGGACTATCTGGCGGTGCGCGGGAACACCGACATCTACGTGACCGATTGGGCCGTGCCGGGTGCCTGGCCCGACTGGCTCTCGGCGGACGCGATCCCCCACGCCCACTGGACGCGCGCGCAGATCGGCGACGCCTGGGCGGCGCGGCTCGCCGCGTTGCCGCTGACCCGCACGCTCACCGTCGCGGGCGCGGCGGACGGCGCGGGCGACATCCTGCTGATGCACGGCACCCCGCGTGACCCGTTCGTCGGCATCCACGACGCCCCCGGCCCCGACAATCACCACCCCCGCTGGGCCATGCCAGACGACGTGGTCGCGCGGCACCTCACCGGCCTCACCGCGCGGATCGTCCTGGCCGGGCACACCCATGTCCCGTTGCTTCGCCCCTGGCGCGGTGGCACGATCGTCAACCCCGGCGCGGTGGCCCACATCTGGCACCCGACCCCGAACGCCCATCTCGCGCGCTATGCACTCCTCACCTATCGCCCCGGCCAGGAGTGGGCGGTCGAACTGCGCGCCGTTCCCTACGACAACGCCGCCGCCATCCGTGGCCTGCGCGAGATCCCCGCCCACAACCCCCTCGCCGAGCGCGTCGCCGCGCTGATCGCGCCGCCGACGACGGCAGTCGTGAGTCGTGAGTCGTGAGTCGCAAGAAAATCCACCGGGTGGGGCGGCCTCGTATCGCGCGACTCGTAACCCTCTACATGGGGAGAAGATGAACACCGACAAGGCACCGTCAGCCCTCACGACCCACGACTCACGACTCACGACTCTCTACCTGGTCGCCACCCCGATCGGCAACCTGGAGGACATCACCCTGCGCGCGCTGCGGGTCTTGCGGGAGGTACGGCTGATCGTGGCGGAGGATACGCGCCACACCGGACAACTGCTGCGACACCACGCGGTCAGCACGCCCACCCTGAGCTACCACGAACACAATAAAGAGTCCCGCCTCGCACAGGTGCTCGATATTCTGGCGGAGGGGGATGTGGCGCTCGTCAGCGACGCCGGGACGCCGGGGCTGGCCGATCCGGGCTACGAGCTGGTGCGGGCGGTGCAAGAGGCGGGCGGGCGGGTCGTGCCGGTGCCGGGCGCGTCGGCGTTGCTAGCGGCGGTCGTCGCCTCGGGGCTGGTGCCCGGCCCGTTCACCTTCATCGGCTTCGCACCGGCGGCGAGCGGGGAGCGTCGCGCCGCCTTCGCCCGGCTCGCCCTCTCCCCGGTGCCGACGGTCCTCTACGAAGCGCCGCACCGGCTCCTCGCCACCCTGGAGACGCTGCTGGAGCGTTGCGGCGACCGTGAGATCGCGGTCGCGCGCGAGCTGACGAAGCTCCACGAGGAGATCCGCCGCGAGCCGCTGAGCGTCGCCCTCGCCCACTTCCGCGCGACCGCGCCGCGCGGCGAATTCGTCCTGATCGTCGCCGGGCAACCCGCCGCGACCACGGACGACGACGCGGCGACCGGCGAGACAGCCTTGCGCGGCCTGCTGGCAGCCGGACTGCCGCCGACCGCCGCCGCGAAGGAGGCCGCGCAGCTGAGTGGTCGTCCGCGCGCCGAGCTCTATGCGCTCGCCCTGACCCTGAAGGGGGAACCCCCGCGCACGAAATAATGTTGGCCCCGATCTTGCTGCACAACTTCTGTTCGGGTATAAAGGCCCTGACGACGCGCCAAGTATGGACAATCCCGATGCAAGCGGATACCGAACATGATGACCTACCAAAGAGTAGATAGGGAGCGCGGTGTGCAGCGAGAGTCGAGCGAGGCGCGGGAACGGGTGCTGCAACATGCCGAGCATCTGTTCAGCGAGCGCGGCTACGCGGCGGTGACCCTGCGCGATATCGCCGCAGGGATCGGCATCCGTCAGGCCTCCCTCTACCACCATGTTCCGGGCGGCAAAGAGGAACTCTATGTCGAGGTCACCGCTCGCAATCTGCGGCGACATCATCGGGGGCTGGAGACGGCGCTGGCGACGAACGGCGGGGTGCGCGCCCAACTTCGCGCCGCCGCCGGTTGGCTCCTCTCGCAGCCGCCGATGAACCTCTCGCGGATGGTGCGCTCCGACCTCCCGGCGATCGCCAAAGCCCACGCCGACCAGCTGCTCGCGATCAGCTACGAGACCCTCTTCGCGCCGCTCGAAAGGGCGCTCCGGCGCGCAGAACGGGCTGGCGAGGTCCGCGCTCACAACCCGGTCCTCCTCGCGGCGACTTTCATCTCGCTCGTGGAAGGGTTGTGGGATGCACATGGCGGGGGGGCCGATGAGCAGCAACGCGACGTGTTGGCGGTCGAACTGATCGATGTGTTACTTGACGGGCTGCGTCCGCGTGGACAGGAAGGGGCAGCCTGATGGGCGCACCATCCCACCCACGCGCGACGTGGTACGACACCGGGGGTCGCCTGATTTGCCTGGGGTGGGGGCGGCTGGTAGAGTTTCCTCGCGCCAGGGCAGACCCGCCCTTTCTTCGGCGTGTGCGCGAACAGGCGCACACGGCTCGGCTCGCTGTGGCGCACCCCCGGGTGCTCCCCACCGCGTATCCTGTAGACCGTGTCGACCGTAGCGCACCCTGCTGGTGTACGCCCCCCCGAGAATGGCCCTACTGTGGGGAGACGAGTGGATGATCCGCGAACAATCCCTCTTCCAATGGTGGCGACGGAGCCCGGCCAAGAGCGATCACCTTGGTGAGTCGTATGCCCTCGCACGGGAGATCACACGCGATGCCTCCAAAAGCTTCTATCTGAGCACGCGGCTGCTGCCGCGCGCGAAACGACAGGCGCTCCAGGCCCTGTACGCTTTCTTGCGGACCACCGACAACATCGTGGACGAGGGCGGCGACGGTGCGACCCTGGCGACCCTCGAAGGGTGGCGCATTCGCTCCCGCCGGGCGGTGGCCGACCAGGATCACCCGGTCCTCCTGGCCTGGGCCGACACGCGCGAGCGCTTCGGCGTGCCACAATCGCTGGCGGAAGAGTTGATCGATGGCGTCGCGATGGATCTGACGATCGCGCGCTACGACACCTTCGCGGCGTTGCAACGCTACTGCTACTGCGTCGCCTCCACCGTGGGGCTGATGAGTATGCACATCATCGGCGCGGTCGATGGGCGCGCGGAGACGATGGGCGAGGCGGCACCGTACGCCGCGCAACTTGGCCTGGCGATGCAACTGACCAACATCCTGCGCGATGTCGGCGAGGACGCCCGGCTCGGGCGCATCTACCTCCCGCAGGAAGAGCTGCGCGGGGCGGGGTACGGCGAGGAAGAACTGCTCGCGGGGGCGATCACGCCGAACTTCCGCGCGCTGCTCGATCAGCAGATCGACCGCGCCAACGCGCTCTACGAGGCCAGCCTGCCCGGTATCGCGCTGCTCCACCCGGAGAGCCGCTTCGCGATCGCGTCGGCGGCGGCGATCTACCGGGGCATCCTGCCCAAGATCGTCGCGAACGATTACGATGTCTTCACCCGCCGCGCCCACCTCAACCTGCGCGAGAAGCTGGTGATCCTCCCGCAGGTGCGGTCGCAACGCTACGATGCGCGACCATGCTGACGCGCAGCGAAATCATCCCGACCGGCAGCGGTACGCCAGCTCCCGCACGCGCGCATCGAGCACGAGCAGGCGGCGCGATCGCCCAACCCGAGGAGCTATGCGCGGCGAATACCTGATCCTGCTCCTTTTCTCGTTCGTGTCGGTCGCGATCCTCGACCGGGTCGCGCACCTCGGCGTCTTTCGCCAGTGGCGGCGGCTGCTCGTCGCGCTGATCCCGACGGCGCTCGCGATCCTGGTCTGGGATCTCCTGGGCGTGACCCGCTGGGGATGGGACTCGAACGATGCCTACCTCCTGGGGCCACACGGCTTCGGCGGGCGGATCCCGCTCGAAGAGTTCCTCTTCCCGATCGTCGTCGCGGCCTGTGCGCTGACCCTCTGGGAGTTGATCGGCACACGCCTACGTCCCCGCCGCGACGCCGAGAGGGTCCGATGATCCGCTGGGAATATCTCCTGTCGGGCATCCTGGCCTGCGCGGCGGTCCTGGCGCTCGATATGGCGCTCGGCACGCGACTGGCGCGCGGGCGGCGCTTCTGGCTCTACATCGGCGTGATGCTCGTCTGCCAGCTCGCGTTCGATGGCTACCTGACCACCCGCCCTGTCACCCTCTACGATCCGTGCTGCTACCTGGGCGTGCGCCTGCCGCTGCTGAACATGCCGATCGAGGATCTCCCCTTCGGCGTCGCGCTCGTCGGCCTCGCCGCCGTTCTTTGGGAGTGGGCCGGGCGACGCTGGGGGACGACCAGAGAGACGACCGCCACGAGCGAGGAAGGGCGACGATGAGGCTGACCCCGCGCGAGATCCTGAAAGTAGCGCGCCCGATCTCCTGGTTTAATACCGTCTTTGCCGTCGCGGGCGGGGCGTTCGTCGCGGGCGGCTCATTGCGCGCGCCGCGCAATCTGCTGGCGCTGGCCTACTTCACCCTCCCCTATAACCTGACCCTCTATGGCATCAACGACATCTGCGACTACCCCTCCGACCGCCTCAATCCCCGCAAGAACTCGGTCGAGGGGGGGCTGCTGCCGCCCGAGACGCACCGCCCGATGCTGGCGTTGATCGCCGCGCTCAACGCGCCGACCCTGCCCGCGCTCCTGGCCGCTGGCGACCGCCGCGCGAACGCCACCCTCGCCTTCCTGCTGGCGACCACGGTCGCCTACAGCGCGCCGCCCCTGCGCCTGAAAGAGGTGGCCGGACTCGATTCGTTCATCTCCGCGACCCACTATGTGACGCCGTTCATCTACGGGCTGGCGCTGAATCGCGCCGCCACCTACCCGACACGGGAGATCGCCGCGTTCATCGCCTGGTGCATGGCCTCGCAATCGTTCGGGGCGATCCAGGATACGGAGTTCGACCGGGCGGTCGGCTCCGGCTCGGTCGCGACCGCGATCGGGCCGCGCGCCACCGCGTTCGCGGCCACCGCGCTCTACCTGCTCGCCGCCGCGCTGGCCCTGACCGGCACCACCGGAGGGCGCGGTAAGCGGCTCGCGGGGGCGCTGACGCTCCTCCCCTACGCGGCGAACACGGCACACTTCCTGCGCGATCCACGTCCCGAGCGCGCGAATCCGTACTGGCGGCGCTTCCTCGGCCTCAACCTTTGGACCGGGGCCGCGTTCACGATCATCCTGCTCTGGGGCAGGACACGGTATAAGCCGTTTGGATAGCGGGTGTAGTAGACGAAGTAGGCGAGTAGGCAAGTAGGGACGTTAACCGCAGAGACGCAGAGACGCAGAGAACGAGAGGGTAAGAAGGTGAGGGGGATAGTAGACGGTCGACAGATGGATGAGAACGATCATCGCCCCAAATCCTCCTTTCTATCATTCTTCCTCCTGTATCCCCTCTGTGTCTCTGTGTCTCCTGTTCCGTCCCAACCTTTCGTTCTCTGCGTCTCTGCGGCTAATTGGCCCCGACAGTGCAACAACATAAAGGTAGGCATTACAGCATGAGCAAGGTCATCGTCATCGGGTCCGGATTCGCGGGGCTCGCGACCGCCATCCGTCTGCAAGCGCAGGGGCATCAGGTCCAGATCATCGAGAAGCGCGCCAAGATCGGCGGGCGTTCCTATCAGCTGATCGACCGCGACTACGTCTTCGATATGGGGCCGTCGCTGATCACCGCGCCGGACCTGATCGACGCGGTCTTCGCCTCGGCCGGGAAACGCACTGCGGACTACGTCGACATCGTACCGCTCGATCCCTTCTACCGCATCTACTTCGATGATGGCCGATTCTTCGAATACACCGGTGATCAGGCACGGATGGAGGCGGAGATCGTCAGGTTCAACCCGGCAGACGTGGACGGCTATCGCCGCTTCATGGTCGGGGTGCAGGAGATCTACGAGCGCGCGTTCGCCGATCTGGCGCACCAGCCGTTCCTGCGCCGCGCCGACTTCGCGCAGATCCTGCCCGAACTGGTGCGCCTGAAGGCCATCCGCTCGGTCTACGGGTACGTCGCGTCGTACATCAGCGATCCGCACCTGCGGATGGTCTTCTCGTTCCACCCGCTCTTCCTCGGCGGCAATCCCTTCCGTGCCTCCTCGATCTACGCGATCATACCCTACCTGGAGCGGATGGGCGGCGTCCACTTCGCGATGGGCGGTATGTACTCGCTCGTCGAGGGCTTCGGACGCCTCTTCACGGAGCTGGGCGGCACGATCACGGTCGATGCCTCGGTCGCCGAGATCCTGATCACGGCGGGGCGCGCACACGGCGTCCGCACCGACGATGGGCGCACCTTCGCGGCGGACATCGTCGTCTCCAACGCGGATGTCGCCAACACCTACCGGGAGATGATCGCGCCCGAATGGCGGCGGCGCTGGACCGACCATCGGGTCGAGCGGATGCGCTACTCGATGAGCAGCTTCCTCCTCTACCTCGGCCTTGACCGGCATTACGACAAGTTTAAGCACCACACGATCCTGATCGGCGACCGCTACAAGGGACTCGTCAACGATATCTTCGGCGGGCGGATGGCGGAGGACTTCTCGATCTACCTCCACGCCCCGACGATGACCGACCCCTCGATGGCCCCGCCCGGCCACGAGAGCGTCTACCTGCTGATCCCGGTGCCGCACCTCGGCTCGGACGAGGTCGATTGGCAGCGCGATGGCGACACCTTCCGCGACCGGATCGTCAACTACCTGGAGCACGACTTCGGCCTCAAGGACTTCTCGAAGGCGATCACCGTGGAGCACCGCTTCACGCCGCTCGACTTCGAGCGTGAGTTGGGCGCGTACCTCGGCACCGGCTGGCAGATGGAGCCGACCCTCTTCCAATCGGCCTACTTCCGTCCGCACAACCGCTCGGAGGATGTGCGTGGCCTCTACATCGCGGGCGCGGGCACCCATCCCGGCGCGGGGTTGCCCGGCGTCCTTCTCTCCGCCGAGATCACCGCCGGACTCGTGGAGCGCGACGCACCGAAGCTCGGTACCTTCCCGCAGCCGAACGCGGCCGACTGACGCGGCGGCGCGAGCGACAACCGCGATACGACGCGCGGCCTGGGGTAAACACCCCGGGCCGTCATGCTGCCCGCGCGACGCGGCCCGGTTGCGCCAGCACGGCATGAGCGGTATAGAGAGACGGCGCGATGTGGCGCACCGGCACGGGGGAGGACTGATCCATGCAAGAGACGCGAACGGGGATACGGATCGGTGTGGGGCTGGCGGGCGACCCGACCGACGATCAACTGCGACAGGCGCGACAGATGGGATGCGTGGGGATCGTCCTCGCCAACCCCGCCCTTCCCTGGCAGGGCGGCTGGGCCTACGACGATCTCGCGCGCCTGCGCGAGCGCGTGGAGTCGTTCGAGCTGCGGTTGGAGGCGATCCAGCACACGCCGCTGGATGAGTTCGACCTGATCCGCCTCGGGCTGCCGGGGCAGGAACGGGCGCTCGTCGACTATCAGGCCACCATCCGCGCGCTCGGACGCGCCGGGATCCCGGCCCTCTGCTACAACTGGCGTCCGAATCGCCTCTACCGCACCGGCGAGGCGCGCGGACGCGGCGGCGCGCGCGTGACGACCTTCGACAACGCGCAGGCGACCGACCTGCCGCTCAGCCACGGACGCCCCTACGGCGCGGAGGAGTTGTGGGCGACCCACGACGCCTTCCTACGCGCGGCGGTGCCGGTCGCGGTCGAGGCGGGGGTCACGCTGGCCTTGCACCCCGACGATCCGCCCGGCGTCCCGCTCGGCGGGATCGCACGGATCATGAGCAGCTACGACGGTTTCGTGCGCGCCGCGTCGGTCGCGGAGGCGATCGCGCCGACCGGCTGGGGGCTCCTCTTCTGCGTCGGCTGCTGGGCCGAATTCGGCGGCACGGCGGAGGTGCTGCGCGGCATCCGGCACTTCGGGCCGCGCGGGCGGATCGCCTACGTCCACTTCCGCGACGTGCAGGGGGACGCCGCCTGCTTCGCGGAGTGTTTCCCCGGCGAGGGGGTTGTGGACGTGACCGGCGTCATGCGGACGCTGCGCGAAATCGGCTTCACCGGCCTGGTCATCGACGATCACGCGCCGCTGATGGTCGGCGACAGCGGCTGGGCACCGAAGAGTCGCGCCTATCAGACCGGCTATCTCCAGGGATTGTTGCGCGCCATCGAGGATCTGGTACCGCTCCCAACGGGCGTGGCGTGATGCCTTCCGGTACCCGGCGCGGCGCGCGCTCGAGCGACACACGAAGCAACGAAGGACGGCTATACGGATGAAAGTCTTGTTCATCGGCGGCACCGGGTTCATCAGCACCGCCGTGAGCCGCGCGCTGGTGAGTGCCGGTGTCGAACTCTCCCTGTTGAATCGCGGTTCGCGGTCGCTGGACATCTCCGGCGCGCAGCAACTGACCGCCGACATACGGCAGCCGGAGAGCGTCAGCACCGCGCTGCGCGACCAGCACTTCGATGTGGTGGTCGATTGGCTCGCCTTCACGCCCGCCGACATCGAGCGCGATCTCGCCCTTTTCCGAGGCAAGGTAGGACAATACATCTTCATCAGTTCCGCCTCGGCGTACCAGAAGCCGCCCGCAGTCCACCTGATCACCGAATCGACGCCGCTCGCCAACCCCTACTGGGCCTACTCCCAGCAGAAGATCGCCTGCGAGTTGCGGCTGTTGCAGGCGTACCGCGAGGAAGGGTTCCCGGTCACGATCGTGCGCCCCTCGCTCACCTACGATCCGCAGTTCCCGATCGCGATCGGCGGCTGGGGGTGCTATACCCTCGCCGACCGCCTGTTGCGCGGGCTACCGATCATCGTCCACGGCGATGGCTCGTCCCTCTGGGTCGTCACACATGCGGAGGACTTCGCGCGCGGCTTCATCGGGCTGGTCGGCAACCATCTCGCGCTCGGCCATGCGTTCCACATCACCACCGATGAAGTCCTGACCTGGGATCAGATCTACGGGGAGATCGCCGCCGGGCTGGGCGTGGAGGCCAAAATCGTCCACATCCCGTCCGACTTCATCGCGCGCGTCGATCGCGATCTCGGCGACAGCCTGCTCGGCGACAAGACCTGGAGCGTGGCCTTCGACAACAGCAAGATCAAGGCGTTCGTGCCCGGCTTCCGCGCCGAGATCCCCTACCGCGTCGGCATCCGCCGCACGCTGGCCTGGTTCGCCGCCGACGAACGCCGTCGCCGCATCGATCCGGCGGTCAACGCGACGATGGACAAGATCCTCGCGGCTTACGGCGAGCAGACAAGCTCCGATACGATAGCCTAGCAGCGACGCGAATACGGCAACGCGAACGGGAGGGAACGATGACCGAACCCTGGGAGGGCGCGCACTGGTCGGTTAGCCCGCACAACTTCGCCGCCGAGATCGCCCCGCCGGGCCGCCCGGTGCAGCTCCATGATGTCACCCTGCGCGATGGCGAGGAGTGCGCCGATCTCGCCTACAGCGTCGATGACAAGGTGCGGATCGCGGAGGCGCTGGCGCGACTCGGCATCCGGCGTACCGAACTTTTCCTGACCGTGCCGGGCTGGTACGAGAGCGTCCGGGCGATCATGGCGCGGCAACTCCCCTTCGACCTCTACGTCACCTGGGATCCGGCCAAGACACCGCGCGTGCTCGCTCTCGGCGTCCGCCATGTGATGGTCTGGTACCGCGCCAGCGACGTCTACCAGCGCCATGTGCTCGGTGGCGAGCGTGCGGCGCTGCTCGATGAGGCGCTCGCCGCGATCCGCACGGCGAAGGCGCAGGGGGCATACGTCAACCTCTTCATGCCCGAATCGACCCGGATGGGGTTGGATCAGTTGCGTGACACGGCGATCGCCGCCGAAGAGGCCGGGGCCGACGCCTTCACCCTCGTCGATAGCCTGGCGATCTGTCGCCCTGCCGCGCTCGGTTTCCTGGTGAGCAAGCTGAAAAGCTATACCAGCAAGCCGGTCGAGGTCCACTGTCACAACGACTATGGCCTCGCCACCGCCTGCGTCCTCGCCGCCTACGAGGCCGGGGCCGACGCGCTCAACTGCTCGATCAACGCGGTCGGCTACCGCGCCGGGAACGCCGCGCTCGATGAGGTCGCGGTCGCGCTGGAAACGCTCTATGGCGTGTCGACCGGACTGCAACTCGACCGGTTGCCCGAGGTCGCCGCGCTGGTGGCGTCGATCACCGGCATCCCGATCGGCTACTTCAAGGGCGTCACCGGCGGGGGCGCGATGAGCGTCGAACAATGGGGGGCGACCGCGCGACTGGCAGCGGCAGGGGAGCGTCGCGCGGCGTTCGCCTACGAGCCGGAGTTGGTGGGTCGCTCGCCGCGCGTGGTCGTCGGGAAGTGGAGCGATGTCGGCGCGGTCGAGAAGCGCCTGGGCGACTTCGGCCTGGGGGCGACGGCAGAAGGACTCGCCGTCCTCCTCCGCCGTTGCCAGGAGGCGGGCCTCGCCGCCCGCCGCCCGCTTCACGACGCCGAGTTCCTCACCCTGGCGCGCGAAGTCGGGGCAACGCCAACAAGCCACTGAGCGCCGCACGAACGCGAGCAATCCTGCCGAGTCAGGCCGTATTCTCGGTTGGGTAGGATGACGATGGCGACCGGATACACGCTCGCCAGAGCGTTGCACCCGATCTTGTGTAACGGGTCGCCATGGTTTGGCGCTGTGTCGCGCGCTGAGGACACGCCCTACAGCGCCGCACGAAATGCTCGACCCGGCAGGACGGAGCCCCCCTTTCGTGTGGGCGGACTTCGTCGGTGCCGCGTATGGCTGCTTGGACCCCTCGTGGGGTGCTGCGACCCTCGGATTAGCGGGCCGAACATGTCGCACTTCGCCCTGGCTCACGAGCCACATTCGGCTCAGTCGCCAGCGCGTGGACCCTCCGGGCCGAAGCAGCCCGCACCAGGGTTGCCAGGAGCGAGGCGATACAGGGCGAAGTACGTCGGCAGGCCACGATAGAAATTTTGCAGGCGGAGGCGATCACCCTGTCGTTCCAGGGGGAACCGCTCGCGCAAAGGCCAACAGGTGTCGCGCGCCATGATCGCGATGGGTAAGGAGGATGGGTTCGCCGGATCGCCGCCGACGGTCGAAGTAGCGAGCGCCTCCTGCATATTGGGCGTGAGACGGTAAGAAACGCCCCGGAACTGCAATAGGAAAACGATTACGTCGCGCGCGGTGACCCCTTCCTTGGTAGCGATCTTGTCGAGCGCATTGTCCACCACGATCGGTGTATCGCTGGTGTGCGTGGCAGCGAGTTGATGATAGAGGGCGAACGCGGCCACATTATTGGGATCATTCGGCATGATAGCCTCGTAATACCGATGGAGCGGCAGCAGTGGATACAAGACAAGGCCGCCGATCAGCACGGCAAGGGTGAGCCACGACAGCGACGCGGCCGCATTGGCAAGGGTCGACCGACCGTACCGCCGCGAGGCGATCCCACCGAACCAGCGGACAATCATAACGACGGTCGTGGCTATCGCGAGGTAGCTGACGGGGAGCAGATAGGCCACGTAGCGCGCGGCGATCATCGGGTAATCGTCATCCATACCATAGGTCTTAAGAAAGCGTGGCAGGATCAGTTGGGCGCTGATCGCCACGAGCAGGGGTAGGGGCTGACCCCGGCGGGCCAGCAACAGGAACCCAACCAGGGCGAGGACTGCGGCGACAACGAGGTACGGGGAGGTCAGGTAGCCGCCGATCGTTGCCGGGATATAGGTGGGATCGCTGATCATACGCGCAAACTGCAAGGCGAAGTCGCGGGCGTTTGCCCGATAGCTCTCCCAGGTAGGCTGCATCTCATAGGCATACGGGCGCTGCGCGGTGGCGCGCAGTACCCCGCCAAAGCGATTCATCAGATTGAAAATCAGCACCGGACTATAGGCGAGAAGCCCGGCCGCAATGGCAAGCACCAGCCAGGGAGAGTGGAGGAGCCGCCAACGCCGCCCAGCCAGAATCGCGATGGGATAGGCAAGCACGAGGGGCGGGACGAGGATGATCGCGCCGGGATGCGTCTGGAGGGTGAGGCCGAAGCAGAATCCCGCGAGTGCCAGGAAGGGGCCAAAACGGCGCGCAACGGCCGGAGACGTCGTTGGACCTAGACCGGAAACCGGGCGGAGCGTGTTGAGTGCGGCGATGAAAGCCGCGAAGCAAAGGGTGGAGTAGAGCGGCATCGTCGAGTTCTGCCAGGCGATGTGGCTGTTGATCAGGGTATGCTGCGGAGAGGTCGCGAGCAGGGCGGCACCGAGCGCACCAACCTGTCGCCCCGAGAGCGCACGACCGAGAAGGTACGTCGCTCCAATTGTGAGCACGCCGAAAACCATAACCAACAGGCGTGGGAGCGCAAGTCTTGGCCCGACCACCTTGAAGATCGCCCCCAGGATGTAATAGTGGAGCGGGCCGAGGTACGCTTCCTGAGCGGTCAAGGGGAGCACTTCACCACGCGCCACACGCAAAGCCGTCAGGATTTCGTGAATCTCGTCGGTGAAGTGCGGGAGGATTTGGAGGTAGGGCCAACGTACCAGGAAGGCGAGCGTGGCAAGTGCGGCGACAACGAAGAGTTCGGAGCGCCAGCCTCGCAACGATAACCCTTGCGTGATCCGGGCCATCGATCGCCGACGCACCTTACGGCGCGGCAGGTGAGTACGCGATCGGCTGGGGGTTGCGGTGCTCCGCTCCGGCGCGAGGGGATACGCTGTCACAAGCAGTACCTCTGAAGGCGCGGCGTACGACGGCCAGGTCTCCGCGCCTGGCACGAGTAGCAATGTATAGAAAATCTGTCGCCATTATGGGTTGAGGCTGTACAATTTGTCAAAGGAAGCACGCGGGCGGTGTACTACCGGGACAAGCGGTTTGGGGCGATCGATGGCGCACTGACAACGCTAACGAAGTGTGACGGATGCGACAAACGCCGGGGCGAGGAGCAGACACCATGAGCATCAGCGGGATTGGCGATCGCCCAGGACCACAGCAAACCGATGTCTACAGCGTCGATGGGCACCTGATCGGCAAGGTCGCCGAGGGGTGGGCGAGCGAGTACGCCAGCAGCCGCACGCTGGCCGGGACGACCCATCAGGCGGGGGTCGGCTACTTCCGCCTGACCGGGCTCAAGGGGGGCGATCTCTTCGTCCCAATGAGCGCCGTCGCGGACTACACCGACGAGCGCCTCCGTATCCGCTTCACGAAGGCACAGATCACCAGGCAGGGGTGGGACAAGCGCCCCACCGACCTGCCGCGCGATTAGTGAGGGAGAGCGCGATGCGGTACCTGGAGGATTTCACACCCGGCGAGGTGATCGAGTTGGGCAGCAAGGCGGTCAGCGAGGAGGAGATCCTGACCTTCGCGCGCGAGTTCGACCCGCAACCGTTCCACATCGACCCGGAACGCGCGCGCGACTCGGTCTATGGCGGCATCATCGCCAGCGGCTGGCACACGATCGCCATCTTCATGCGCCTGGCGGTGGACGGCCTCTTCAACGACACGATCAGCATGGGTTCGCCGGGGGTTAACGAGATCCGCTGGCTCCGCCCGGTACGCCCCGGCGACACCCTCCGGGCGCGCCTGACGCTGATCGAGTTAACCCCGTCGCGCAGCCGTCCCGATCGCGGCACGATGCACTCCCTGGCCGAGGTCTTCAACGGCCAGGATGAGCGCGTGCTGAGCATGGAGGTACTCGGTATCGTCGGGCGGCGGCCGCAATAGGGCGCGGCGGACAAGGGTGACGGCAAGCCACGAAAGAGCAAGAACGAAGAAGCGGAAACAGAACGGATGTACTACGCTGATAGCGTTGGATTGATGCCACATCGCCTACACGAGCAAGGAGGATGACGCACCATGACCGCCGCAAAGAGCGCCCATCCGCAGATCGCCTCGTACGACACCTGGCTGGACGCCCGGAAAGATTTGCTGGCCCGCGAGAAGGAGCTGACCCGCGCGCGCGATGCGCTGAGCGCCACGCGCCGCCGTTTGCCGATGGTCAGGATGGAGAAGGATTATCGTTTCACCGGTCCCGATGGTGAGGTCGGATTCCCGGCCCTCTTCGAGGGACGGCGGCAGCTGATCGTCTATCACTTCATGTTCGATCCGCGCTGGGATGATGGTTGCCCGGCCTGCACCGGGTTTATCGGCGCACTGCCCGATCTACGCGCGCTGCACGATCTCGACGCGTCATTCGCGCTCGTCTCGCGCGCCCCGTACGACAAGATCGCGGCCTACAAGGCGAAACTCGGCTGGACGATCCCCTGGTACTCGTCGTATGGCAGCGACTTCAACTACGACTTCCACGTCACGCTCGATGCGTCCGTCGCCCCGCTCGAACACAACTACCGCAGCATGGAGATGCCGGCGGAAGATCAGCCCGGCGAGGGGCAGGGGATGAGCATCTTCTTCCGCCTCGATGACGAGGTCTTCCACACCTACTCGACCTATGCACGCGGCGTCGAAGGGCTCGACACGATCTCCGGCCTCCTGGACGTGACGCCGTTCGGCCGCCAGGAGGATTGGGAGGACTCGCCGCCCGGCTGGCCGCAGCACCCGACCTACGGCTGAGGCCGGAATGATCGGTGGATCGGGGCGAATCGGAGCGACTCGCCCGATCGGGGTGCGAGGTGCCGACCCGGAGATCGACACAGCGGATGGAGTAGGGCACTAGCGGAAGGCGAGACAGATGGATGCGTTAACTTTACTGACCTTCCAGGCGACGATGGCGAACGTCGCGCCCGTCACCGCCGCGCAGGGCGCGTGGCGACTCGGCGGCTCGACCGCCAACGCGATCACCCCCACCGTCCTCCACGTCTACACGTCCGAGGATCGGCTGATCGGCGGGGTCTCGGGACGACCGACCCTCTGGGAGAGCGGGGGGTGGGGAGCACGGCTCGGCGTTGACCCGGCCAACCCCTGGGCGATGGTGCCCCTGGATGATCTCACGCCGTGCCGGGACTACGCGAGCGCCGTGCACACCGCCACCGAGGCGCTCCTCCCCACGCTCGACGCGGAGGCCCTGGGACGCGCGATCCCGACGCCGCGCGGGCCGCGCCCGCTGGGCGAGGCGCTCGCCTTCGCGCTGGTCCTCAACAAGGTCATCCACCTCGGCGAGATCGCAGCGCTGCTCGGCTGCCAGGGGGAACGCGGCTTCCCGTTCTAGAGTAACGAGCGAACCGGTTGACCTATCGCTCCAGGGCGTCATTCCTCGCAAGGGGGGATAGTCCCAAACTTGGGCACGCCTTCTCCGAGACAGGATCGCTGACGAGTAAGCCGTATCGTGCCGCGCGGTGCTGTTAACCCCTACGGGGTGTGCCAGGCTCTGCCCACAGAGCCTGGCTGCGCTAATTATTCTCGGAGCCTGGGTCGGATAGTGGGTCGGTTTCACGTTAAGCGAGAGGCGCATCGAGCGGGGTGCCGAGGGAGCGTATGATGAAGTTGCTGCTCACGTCTGCGGGGATTAAGAACCCGAGCATTCAAGAGGCGCTGGTCGGACTCCTGGGCAAACCGATCGCGGAGAGCGACGCCCTCTGCATCCCCACCGCGACGTACGGGCATCCGATGGCCGGTCCCGGCGCGGCTTGGCGGTTCATCAGCGGCCAAGAGCCTGAATGCCCCATGTCCGAGCTGGGGTGGCGGTCCGTGGGCGTGCTGGAACTCACCGCGCTGCCCAGCATCGGCCAGGAGCGCTGGGTTACCTGGGTCCAAGAGACCGACGTACTACTGGTGAATGGAGGCGATGCGCTGTACCTAACCCATTGGATGCGGGAGTCCGGGCTGGCGGATCTGCTGCCGTCGTTGCGCGAGACGGTCTGGGTGGGGTTGAGCGCCGGGAGCATGGTGATGACGCCCAGGATCGGGGAGTTCTTCGTCAACTGGACCCCGCCTGCCGGCGGCGACGAGACGCTCGGCCTGGTCGATTTCTCCATCTACCCGCACCTGGACCACCCGATGTTGCCGCACAACACGATGGCCAATGCGGAGAAGTGGGCGATCGGTATCGCGGGTCCGGCCTACGCGATCGACGACGAGACCGCGATCACGGTCGTCGATGGCACCGTCGAAGTCGTCTCCGAGGGGCACTGGAAGCGCTTTACCCCCTAAATCCGAGCGCTCGCTTGGCAACCACGGTTCGGCAAGGTCAAGCATACTGCTGCGAGGCTACTGCCCCCACGGGGCGTGTGTTGGTACACACCTCGTGGGGGTAAAGTATTGTGTCCTCGATCCGTATCGACCGCACCGAGTTGCTGACCGTCCGGTCGGCTCCGGCGTGCGTCTCGCGCCAACTCCGCGCCCCTGCTACCAGCCGCGCCGCACGACCGCGCAGAGCCATTGCACCAATGCCTCGATGTCGCCGAGGTGGCCCGTCTCGAACGGACTGTGGGTGTAACGGGCCGGGAAGGCGACGAGCGCGGTCGGGATATCGGCCTTCATCAGCGCCCCACCGTCGCTGCCGAACGAGCCGAAGATCGCGTGCTGGATCGGGATACCCTCCGCCGCCGCGACCCGCTCCAGCCGCCCGGTCAGCGCGTGGTCGTAATGGACCATCGCATCCTTGTGGACCAGGATCGGGCCGCCGCCGAGCCGTGCGGGCATCGCCCGCTCCGCCAGCGCCGGGATGTCGCTCGCCATGCCGATCTCGACCGCGATCGCCGCATCGAACGCGCCATCGCGCGCCGCGAGCGCCGTCGCGCCCACCAGCCCGATCTCCTCCTGGACCGTGCAGGCGAGGGTCAGGTCGCAGCGGCGCTCGGCGGTCGGGACGCGACGGAGCACCTCGGTGATCACGGCCAATGGCACCCGGTCATCGAGCGCCTTACCAACGACATGCGGGCCGAATTGCTCGGTCGGGGCGTCCCAGATGATCCGCGTCCCCGGCATCACGCCGCGCGCGGTCAGTTCCTCGCGGGTCAGGCCGGTGTCGACCCAGAAATCGTCCCAGGTCAATTCGTCGGGATCGCCCTTCAGATTCTGGCTCGCCAGGTGCCCGGTCGCGGCCCCGATCACCCCGCGGATTGGCCCCGAGCGCGCCAGCACGGCCACGCGCTGCCCCACGGTGAACCAGTTGCGGATATCGGTCGTGCGCTCCCAGCCCTGCCCATTGGCGAGCCAGAGGAAGCCGCCCGGATCGATCGCGCGGACGAGGTAGCAGAGTTCATCCGCGTGGGCGACGAGCAACAGGCGCGGGCCGCTCCCGCCTGCCCGCGCGATCAGGTTGCCGATGCGCGTCCGCTCCACGGGCACGCCCGCCTCGCGCCACAGCGCCTCGACCCGGTCGAGCACCGCCCCTTCCTCGCCGATCGGCCCGGCCAGCTCGGTCAGTTCCTTGATCAGCGCGAACACGGTCCCTCCTCACGACAACCCGGCGACGGATCGCGCGACATCGCGATCGGGGCGGGCAGAATGATGCCGGGTAGCGGCGGCGTTCACCCCGGCGGGGCGGGGATCGTCTCCTCGTGCTGCGTCGTCTTATAGGGGCTGAAGCCGCGCCCCTGATAGTTGGCGAGCGCGTGCGGGCCATCGAGCGTGCAGGTGTGGAGCCAGACGCGCGCCGCGCCCGCATCGAAGGCGTGCGCGACGCCGACCGAGAGGAGGTGCTTACCCAGGCCGCGCCCGTGGAAGTGCGGGATCAGCCCGAAGTAGACGATCTCCGTCCCGACCTCGCCCTCTTCCTCCGACGCAGCATCGAGTTCGATGTAACCCGCCGGGGTGCCTCGCAGATAGAGGACCAGCAGCGTGACGCTCGGGCGCGACAGGTAGGTGAGCAGGCGCTCATCGGACCAATCGAGGCGATCCAGCCACGCATAGTCGCCCCCGACGGCGCTGTAGAGGAAGCGATAGAACGCGACCAATGGCTCGCGCGCGGGCAGCACCAACAGTTCGGGGTCGGCGCTGACGGCGGGACGGAACGCCTCGCGCGACGGCAGTTGGAGATAGGTCGTCGTGACCTGCACCGTGATCGTCGGGGCCGCGCTCACCTTTACCTCTCGCTCACGGGACACACTGCACTGGACGGCAGAACGGGGTGCCCGCAGCTGGGCACCCCGCCGACGTACTCAGGCGTCGAAGACGATCACCGAGCGCAGCGTCTCGCCGCGCTGCATCGCCGCGAACGCCTCCTCGGTGTCGTCGAGGCCGATCTTCTGGGTGACGACCTTGTCGAGATTCAACTGCCCCTGGCGATACCAGGCGGCCAGCATCGGGAAGTCGCGCGTGGGGAGGCAGTTGCCGTACCAGGAGACACCCAGGTAACCGCCGAGATCGAAGAACTTTTGCATCTCGATGTTCAGCATCGGGCCAGGTCCGGGCACGCCGATCAGGATGCAGGTACCGGCGAGATCGCGGCAGAAGAGGGCCTGTTCCAACGTCTCCGGTCGCCCGACCGCCTCGAAGGAGAAGTTGACGCCGAAGCCGCCCGTCAGTTCCTTGATCGTCGCGACCGCGTCCACCTGGCGCGAATTGACCGTGTGCGTCGCGCCGAAGTCCTTGGCCCATTCGAGCTTCCGGTCATCGATGTCCACCGCGATGATCGTCGTCGCCCCGGCGATCTTGGCCCCGGCGATCACGCTGTCGCCGACACCGCCGCACCCGAAGACCGCCACACTGGAGCCGGGCGTGACCTTCGCCTGATAGAGGGCCGCGCCGACGCCGGTCATCACGCCGCAACCGATCAGCGACATCTGCGCCGAGGGGAGGTCGTGCGCGATCGGGATCGCCTGCTTGGCGTGGACGAGCGTGTGCGTGCAGAAGGTGCCGATCCCGAGGACCGGATTCAGCAGCGTGCCGTCCTTGTCGCGCATCCGCTTCTCGGCGTTGAGGCTGTTGGCGCAGTAGTTCGGCTGCCCCGCGCGGCAGAAACGGCAGACGCCGCACGGCGCGCGCCAGGCCAGGATGACGTGATCGCCAACCTGGGGACTCTCGACCCCTGCGCCGACCTGCTCCACGATCCCCGCGCCCTCATGGCCGAGCAGGAACGGGAAGCCATCGGGGCCGTACGCGCCCATCTTGACACCGAGATCGGTATGGCAGACCCCCGACGCCAGGATACGTACCAGCACTTCGTTCGGACCCGGATCCTCGATCGTAAAGTCCTCGACCTCCGCCGCAGCCCCTGGCGTCCGCGCGATCACCCCCCGTGCCCTGGTCACCATCGTCGCCCCCTCCCATCACGCAACAGCATAGCCCCGCCACGATCACCGTATCGCCGCATCGTTCCGTGTACAGACCGTGCCGGGTCACGCTGATTGTGCCGCCTCGGCCCAGGTACGTCAACCGGAAGATTGCCGAAGGATGACAGAGAGGCCATGAAGAGGACGACCACCCGATACGTCACCGACACAGGGAGAAGGATCGTACGTTACGATGGTAACGACGATGCGGCAGCGCGGGCCGCGCGAAGTCGACGCGCAGCGGAGGGCAGAAAGCATGGCACAACACCCCTGGCCGGATCGGGACGAGAAAGAGGCGATCTTCGCGCTGACCGCCGAGCTGGCCGCGCTCGATGGCCCCGCCGGCTTCGAGGGGCCGGTCGTGCGACGGCTGGTCGAACTCCTGCGCCCGCTGGCCGACGAACTCACCGTCGATCGGTTCGGCAACATCATCGCCACCCGGCACGGACGCGACGGTGCGGGCAGCGGCCCATCGCTGATGATCTCGGCCCACTCGGACGAGATCGGCGGGGTGGTGCGCGCCTTCGAGCCGGACGGCATGGTCCGCTTCGAGCGCCTCGGCGGCGTGGTGGAGACAACGCTGATCGGGCGGCGCGTGCGGATCAACGGCCTGCGCGGGGTGGTCGGCGTGCGCGCCGGACACGTACAGAGCGCCGACGAGCGCTTGAAGTCGCCCCCGCTACGCGATCTCTACATCGATCTCGGGACCGATTCGGCGGCGGCGACGCGGGCGCTCGGCATCGCGGTCGGCGACCCGATCGCCTACGAGAGCGACACGGTGCGCCTCGCCAACCCGGACCGGATCTCGGGCAAGGCGATCGACAACCGGATCGCCTGCGCCCTGCTCGTCCGCCTTTTCGCGCGCCTGCAAGGAGTCGGACTGCACGGCACGATTCATGGCGTCGTCACGGTGCAGGAGGAAGTCGGGCTGCGCGGCGCGCAGGTCGTCACCTACCGCCTCAATCCCGATTACGCGATCGTGGTCGATACGCTCCCCGCCGCCGGGACGCCCGATGTCAGCTACACCAGGGAACTGGCGATCGACATCGGGGCGGGGCCGGTGATCCCGCTCGTCAGCGGCAGCGGCGGGCGCGGCAACATCATGCACCCGGCGATGAAGCGCCTGCTGCTCGAGACGGCGGAGGCGGCGGGGATCGCGGTGCAACCGGCGATCTTCACGCAGGGGAATTCCGATGTCGCCGCCGTCCACCTGGTGCGCGAGGGGATCCCGGCGGGCGTGATCAACATCCCCCGCCGCTACTCGCATACGCCGGTGGAAACCGCCGACCTCAACGACGCCGCCGGGGCGCTGCACCTGCTCGAACTCGTCGCGCGGGCACACGGCCCCGGCGTGCAGCTCGATTTCATCTGAGCGAGTGGGCGGAGTGGGCCAGTGGGCCAGTCCCCTCAAGGGGGAGCCGCCGGGCGAGAAGGGACGAAGAACGTTGGCCGCAGAGACGCAGAGACGCAGAGAACGAAAAGAGCGAAGAAGAGAAGGGGACGAGGATGGAGCGGTGAGCGTTATCTCAGCCATTCGCTCTTCTCCGTCTCTCTCTGCGTCTCTGCGGTAATCCGTTCTCCCGTCCCATCGTCTCTTCTCGCCCATTCCGCCCACTCCGCCACCACTCGTCCACTTCGTCACCGCCGCTTCAAACTTTCGACACAGTTTTCGTGAAACCTTAAGAGGGTACTGGCGTATATAGGGGACAAGGAGCGGCGATGGTCGCATACGGGTTGCAGACAGACGAAGCGGAACTCATCACGGCGGCCAAAACGGGCGATCAAGAAGCCTTCCGGCAGATCGTCGAACGCTATCAGGGCGCCGTCTACAATCTGGCGTACCGCATGCTCGGAACTCCCGAAGAGGCCGAGGACGCGGCACAGGAGATCTTTGTCCGCATCTACCGGCAACTGGAACGCTACGATCCGACGCGGAAGTTTTCTACCTGGACGCTGGCGATCGCCACGAACTACTGCATCGATCAACTTCGTCGCCGCCGGATGCAGCTGGTGCCGCTGGAAAATATCATCCCATGGGCGCGGGACCGCGAGGCGGGACCGGAGGCCGAGGCGCTGGGACAGGAATCGCGCGACGAGGTCCAGCGTCTAATCAAGGAACTCCCGGAGAAGTATCGCGCGCCGCTGGTGCTCCGGTATTGGGAAGATCTCTCGTGCGCCGAGATCGCGGAAATTCTCGGCGTACCCGAAGGAACGGTCAAGACGCAGATTCACCGCGCACGTAAGGCGTTGGGGAAACTGCTGGCAGGGGAAGAGGAACGGCGGGATGCGTTGTCGCGAGTGTGAGTTGCTACTCTGGGCCTTTATCGACGGCGAACTGCCCCCGGCGCAGCGCCGGGAAATCGCCGCGCACCTGGAAGGCTGCCCGCAGTGCAGCCGGGCGTATGAACAATTACGCGCCTTCCCCCTCCAGGTCGGCCAGTTGCAGATGGCGACCCCGCCCGCCGATTTCAACGCCCGCCTGATGGAGCGGATCGCGCTCCTACCACCCCCGGCACGGTTCGCGGCGCAGTATGGAAGTCGCCGCCCGTATCCCTGGTCGGGGCCATCCGGGCTGGTCGTCGCCTTCGCCGCCGCCGCCGCCGCGCTCGTCCTCGGACTGATCGGCACATCCGCCCTCGCCCTGGCCGGCGGTTCCCTGACGGGGAGCGACGGCAATGCCGGTGGTGGGATCGCCAGTGCCATCGGCAAAGGGGTCATCTTCTCGGCCTGGGAGCACCTCTCGGTCCCGATCTTCCTCGCGTTGGCGGTGATGCTGGCGGTCCTGATGGTCCTCTGGTTCCGCGTCGTCGCCCCGCGACGCTGAGACGTCGCGCATGGCGCTGTCGACGGGGCCGCGTTGGTGGCGTGTGCGCCGTACGCCGCATCCGGTGGTCGTCGCCGATCCCGCCACCCCCTTCATCCAACTCGACGCCATCGCCCGCGAGTATCAGACCGGGCGCGGCTCGCTGACCGCCCTGCATCCGACCGATCTGGCGATCCCCGTCGGGCAGACGGTCGCGATCGTCGGTCCTTCCGGCAGCGGTAAATCGACGATCCTCAATGTGATCGCCGGGATCGATCGCCCGAGCGGCGGGCGCGTCACCATCGGCGGCACCAACCTCACCGCCCTCTCCGAGGAGGGGTTGACTCGCTGGCGCGGCGAGCAGGTGGGGATCGTCTTCCAGTTCTTCCAACTGATGCCGACCCTCTCCGCTCTGGAGAACGTGATCCTGGCGAGCGAGTTTCGCGCGCGTCCCCTCGGGGCGGGGCAGCGGCGGCGGCGGGCGCTCGAATTGCTCGAGCTCGTCGGTTTGTCCGACCTCGCCGATCATCTGCCGAGCGAACTTTCGGGCGGGGAGCAGCAACGGGTGGCGCTGGCCCGCGCGCTCGTCAACGATCCGCCGCTCCTCCTGGCCGATGAGCCGACCGGCAACCTCGACTCGGCGACCGGCGAGCGGATCATGGGCCTCCTCGCCGCCTTTGCGACCGCAGGGCGCACCCTCGTCTTCGTCACGCACGACCCGGTGCTGGCCGCGCGCGCCGACCGCACGATCCGCGTCCGCGACGGCAACATCGTGAGCGACCAGCTCACCGATCGCCCAACAACCTGACCGCAACCCCAGCCCGACACCGGTCAGCACGATCGTATGGGCTTGGGGCTGGCACTCTCTTTGCGCTCCCTATCGGCAGCCCTACGCGAGGATACGACGTTCCGGGGCAGTCGATATCGGAACGCCGATTCGTGCGGATAGCTTTTCGTGATGACCCGAGCGCTACCCGCCCGCAACGATGCGCCGCGCGCTGCACCGTGGAGCTTCGCCGAAAAGACGAGGAGGCAGCGTGCGGGTTGGGCAGCAACACTACACTACGTCCCCGGACACCGTTCCGCGCGATTCTACCGGCGTTATAATAGGCGTGGCTCAGGTGGAATAGCAGGGTGTGCTACGACGGAGGGAAAGGAAGGGCCTTGACGGGAGCGGCACCCCGGGGTGAGCAGCGGTTACAGCACGAGATCGCCGCCGGGCAGACACGCGGGCTTGCGGACGCGCAGGCCCGGGCAGCGGAGATGCTCTGGCTGCACGATCGCGCGATCGCGGCTGCCAGCACCGGCATTACCATCGCCGACGCGCGCCAACCCGATATGCCGCTGATCTTCGCCAATCCGATGTTCGAGCGGATGACCGGTTACGACGCGGCGGCGGTGCTCGGTCTGAATTGCCGCTTCTTGCAGGGTGTGGACACCGATCAACGCACGGTGACGCTGATCCGCGAGGCATTGGCGACGGGGCAACCGTGCCGGGTGACGCTGAAGAATTATCGGCGCGATGGCGCGCCCCTCTGGATCGATCTCTCGCTCGCCCCGGTCCACGACGACGCGAACCAGTTGACGCATTACATCGGCATCCAGGCCGACGTTACCGAGAGGGTGCATACGGCGATCGGTCAACGTCTCCTGGCCGATGCGGGGGCGATCCTGGCCGACTCGCTCGAATACGAGACGACGCTCGCGCGCGTCGCCTGGCTGACGACGGAACGGATCGCCGACTGGTGCGCGATCGATCTGGATGACGGCCAGGGGCACCAGCGCCGTTTGGTACTCGCCCACGCCGACCCGGCGGAGGCACCACTCGCCGCGCTGCTCCAACAGCTACCCGACCGGCCCCTACCGGACGGCGTGGCGCTGCCGCACCGCGATACCGGCCATGCACGGCTCAGGATCGGCCCGCGCGACGCGCAATTCCAGGCCGAGGCGGAGAGATCCGAACACCGTGCGGCGCACGGGCGCATCCATACGACATCGGAGATCAGCGCCCCGCTGCTGGTGCGCGGGCGAAATTTCGGGAGCCTTTCCTGCGTCACGACAGGGGGGGGACACCAGCCGTACATCGAGGCCGATCGCGTCCTGCTCGCGGAATTGGCCCACCGTTGCGCCCTGGCGATCGACAATGCCGAACTCTACCGCCAGACGCGCGAGGCGGTGAATGCGCGCGACCAGTTCGTCTCGATCGCCTCGCACGAACTCCGTACACCCGTCACCAGCGCCAAGGGCTATCTGCAACTCCTCGAACGGCAGCTCGGCCAGGAGACGATCGATCGGGAACGGTTGAAGACCTACGCGACGCGGATCGCGGCGGGGATCGACCGCCTCGAAGCGCTCGTCGGCGATCTGCTGGACGCCTCGCGCACCCAGCAGGGGCGGCTCGATCTCGTCGCCGCGCCGTGCGACCTCGCGGCGATCGGTCGCGCGGTCGTCTCACGCTTCGAGGAGCAGGTCGAGCGGGAGCAGACACATACCCTGATCTTCGATGCGCCGGAGTCGGTGTCCGGCGAGTGGGACCAGGGGCGCCTCGATCAGGTGCTGACGAATCTGCTCTCCAACGCCCTGAAATACTCGCCCGAGGGCGGCACCGTCACCATCCGCATCCGGCAACAGCAGGAGGGTGGGGCGTTCGTGTCCGTCGGCGATCAGGGGCTCGGCATCCCGCTGGAGGAGCAGCGTCTCCTGTTCACGCCCTTCATGCGTGGCTCGGCGGCGCATGGGAAGATCAGCGGCACGGGGCTCGGCCTCTACATCGTGCGCCAGATCGTGGAGGGCCACGGCGGCACGATCGAGGTGGAGAGCGTGCCAGAACAGGGCAGCACCTTCACCTTCACGATCCCCGCGCGCATCCCCGATTAAGCGGTCTCGCCGCGCACGCGCGCCATCAGGTAGGCATCGACGTACGTGCCGTCGCGGAAGGCGAAGTCGTGCAGCGTCCCTTCGCGGACGAAGCCGAACTTCTCGTAGAGCGCGATCGCGGCGGGGTTGTCGGTGTAGACATCCAGCTCGATCCGGCGTAGCGCCAGCCAGCGATCGGCCAGGTCGAGCGCCGCGTCCAGGAGGGCACCGCCGACCCCCCGCCCGACGAAATCATCGTGGACGGCCATCCCGATGCTGCCGCAATGGCGGCGTCGGGGGTGTTCCTGCGCCTGCAAGCCGAGCTGGCCGATCACCCGCCCATCGACCTCCGCGACCAGGAGATGTGCGCCGGGCGGGCGGTGCTCGAATTGCTCGCGGCGCTCATCCTGCGATCGGAAGGGGAGTTGCAACGTCCCCCAGATCACGCCAGGACAAGAAAAGAGCGCGGTGATCGCCGCCAGATCGTGCGCCTCCCGCGCACGGATACGAAGCTCGTCCATCCTTTTCCCCTCTTCTGCCCTTATGAAGCGAGCGGACGCCGTCGGCGGATGAGCAGCCCGCCAACGATGATCAGCGCGAGCACGAGCAGCGGCATCAGCACCGTAGCGGGTACGGTGATCCCCAACCAGGCGAGGGCACGATCGACGATCCCCAGGTCGTTGGCATTCACGAGGGTCGCGTCCGGGCGATCCCCGGCGTAGTCGAAACTCGCCTTCCACTCCCGATCCAGCCCATCGGTGTCGAAGCCGAAGACGCGGAGCAGCGCCTCATCGGGGGAAAGTTCGGCACCGAAGCCGCGCAACAACTCGCCAAGTTTCGCGTCGCCATAGCGCGCGAGGATGAAGCGGACCAGGCTGACACTCTCGGCGTAGGAGAGGCGCGCGGCGGTCGGATCGAGCGGGAAGTTGGAGTTGAGCGCGCGCGCGGGGAGGAGGGCGCCGGACGAGACGGCGCGCGTGAGGAGCGCGTCGAGCGAGCTGTCGGCGGTCTCCTGGTTATAAACGGCCAGCCCCTCATCGAGCCAGTGTGGCACGCTGCCATACGGATTGGTGGTCGCCTCGTAGAGCACCAGGTGGCTGACTTCGTGCGGCACGATCCGCCGGATCTCGGCGGCGTTGCCCCCCTCGGGCGCGATGCCGGTGACGATCAGGCCCAGGTCGGGGTGCGCCTGCCCGCCGATCCATTCGGCACTATTCGCGGGGAGCGAACCGGCGAAATCGCGGTTGTTGCCGTAGACGACGATGTGGACCGGGCGTGTCCCGGCGACGCCGAAGCGCGTGCCGAGGCCGACGATCGTCCGTTGCGCCGTGGCGAGGATGTCGCGCCCGAACGCCTCGTCACCGGCGTAGTAGTAGACCGTCACCCGCCCGCCGCCGACGACTCGCCAGGGGAAGCGTTCATCCTGGTAGAGGAAAATCTGTGGGGTGGTCGTGAACTCGTTCCCCGCCGCATCGGTGAGTGACCAGACGTATTGCAGGTCGAGGCCGGGCGGCAGATAGTTCGCGCGCATGTCCACGACCTGATGGATGGTCACTTGTTGCGCGGTGCTGATCTCCACCACGGCGAGGCTCGTGACCTCGGCGGCGACCGGGCGGTAGAAGAGGCGCGCGGCGGTGATCGGCGCACCATCGCTCGCGACGGTCAGGTCGAAGGTGATCCGCGCCGGGAACTCGGGCTTCGCCGCCTGCGCGATGACCCGGAAGGCCGGGGCCTGCGCGCTGGCGGCGGCGTGGGCGGCGGCAGCGGGCGGCGTGGCGCTGAAGCCCAGCGCACACGCCAGGGCCACCACCCAAACCGCCCGCCACAGCCGCCCCATCCGCGCCCGCCCCTACGCGCTCGCGCCCTCGGCTAGGGCGTCCTCGCCGCTCCCAATCTGGCCGCGCAGGAAGGCATCGATGAACGGATCGAGGTCGCCATCGAGGACGCCCTGGATATTCCCGGTCTGGGCACCGGTGCGGTTGTCCTTCACCATCGTATAGGGATTGAGGACGTAGGAGCGGATCTGACTGCCGAACTCGGCGGCCAGCCGCTCCCCCTTCAGTCGCGCCCGCTCCTCCTCGCGCTCGCGCTCGCGCAATTCCAGCAGCTTGGCGCGGAGGATTTTCATCGCCGACTCGCGATTCTGCATCTGCGAGCGCTCGTTCTGGCAGGTGACGACGATATTGGTCGGGAGATGGGTGATGCGGATCGCCGACGAGGTCTTGTTGACGTGCTGACCGCCCGCCCCGGAGGCGCGGTAGGTATCGACCCGCAGATCGTCGTCGTTGATCTCCAGATCGCCCGTCTCCTCCACCTCCGGCATCACCTCTACCTGGGCGAAGGCGGTATGGCGGCGGTGGGCCTGATCGAACGGCGAGAGGCGCACGAGGCGGTGGACCCCCTTCTCGCCGCGCGTGAAGCCGTAGGCATCGGCACCGCGGATCTCGATGCTGGCGCTCTTGATCCCCGCCTCTTCACCCTCGGTGTAGTCGAGTACCTCGGTCTTGAAGCCGCGTCGCTCGGCCCAGCGCAGGTACATCCGCAGCAGCATCTCGGCCCAATCCTGGGCGTCGACCCCACCCGCCCCGGCGCTGAAGCTCATGATCACATCGTGATCATCGTAGGGGCCGGAGAGCATCAGGCGCGTCTCGAGCGCTGCGACGCGCGTGGACAGCGCCTCGGCCTCGCGTTCGACCTCCTCGACCACTCCCTCGTCGTTCTCGGCGAGCGCCATGTCGAGCAGTTCGCCCGCATCGGCGATCCCCTGGCTGATCGAGCGCCACTCGCCGACCTGGTCGCGCAGGCCGGTCAGCTTCCGCATCGTCCCTTGCGCGGCGCGCGTGTCGCTCCAGAAGTCGGGGGCGCTGCTCAATTCCTCGAGTTCGGCGATCTGGGTCTCTTTGGCGGGTAAGTCAAAGACGCCTCCCGATCTCCTCGATTCGCCCGCCGAGATCGGTCAATTTTGTTTGCAGTTGCTCGCTCATGGTGAAGCTACCCTCCAGTTGACGTGAGAAGTTTTCGTCAGACCGTGCCGCACGGAGCCACGCCCTAAGGGATATGTCGCGCATATACGGTATGGGGCAAGTATACCATCGCGCCCGGAATGGCCCCTTCCGGCGCGACGATCCGGGCGCGGTCGACTTATCGGTGCGGTCGGCTCAGTGCGGCGTGCCCAGGCGACGGCGGATCGCGATCAGCAGGGCGGCGGCGGCGAGCGCCGAGGCGATGCCGCCATAGCGCGCCCCCTGCACATCGAACGCGGGCGGTGGCACGGAGATCACGCCGCGCTCATCGGCCACCGCAGGCTGCGGCACGTAGCGACCGCGCTTCGGCACCGCGCGGCGATCGAAGTCGCGCGCGAGGCCACCCAGCGCCTCCTCCAGTCGCGCCCCGGCCAGCGGTCGCCCGTGGCCGGGTCCGGCACTGGCGGGACCGAGCGCGGCCAGCGTCTCCGCCGAACGGCGCGCGGCGGGCCAATCGGGGGTGAAGTAGGTCGGCGGCCCCTGGACATACATCGGCTTGAGCAACGCCGCCACGAACGATTCCTGCTTCGTCGTCACGAAGGCATCCCCGACAATCAACAGCCGATCGGCGTCGCGGAAGAACGAGACGTGGCCGGGCGCGTGGCCGGGCGTGGGGATCGCGCGCCAACCGGGGAGATTCGGCACGCCGCCATCGTCGGGCAAGGCGTGTATACGGCCCCCTAGATCGAGCGGGCCGCGCGGAAAGAGCACCGAGAGCCGCGACATCAGCCCGCCGCCCACGGTCGGGTCGGGCGGCGGGTAGGCCGAGCGCCCGGTCAGGTACGGCAGCGCGAGCGGGTGTGCGTAAACCGGCACGTCCCAGCGCTCCGCCAACGCTTCAAGGGCGTTCACATGATCGAAATGCCCGTGCGTGAGCAGGATCGCCGCCGGGCGAGCGTCGGGGCCGAAACGCTTCGCGGCAGCGGCGGTGATCTGCCCTTCCATCCCTGGCATGCCCGTATCGATCAAGGTCCAGCCCCGATCGCCGACACCGGGTCGCCCAACAAGGTAGACATTGACGATCGGCCCCGGCAAGCAAGCCACATCGGGCGCGAGCAACCACAGATCGTCTTGGCGCGCGATCTCCATACCTCTCCTCTTCCCTTCTCCGAATATGACCCCGCAAATTATCCATTAGCCGACACGGAAGCCCTACCCACGTTGGCGTATCGCAGGGTCGGTGCCAGAGCAACATCCGCGCGCTCCGTTCGTTATACTCTTCACAAGTCCCGTACGCAGCTGGTGGGTCGTGCGCAGCGACGCGGCACGAGCACGGGGGGCGCAGGGCGGTACGGCGGCGCAGGGTGGGGGGCAACGTGGCGATCGACCGACAGCCGGAGTTGGCGCGCGCACCGATGACACGCAACGGCCACGGCGGCGAGTCGCAGATACCGGAAGTGGTCATCCGTCGCCTGCCGATCTACGCGCGGACCCTCGATGAGGCGCTGCGACTCGGCGTGACGAATATCTCCTCCACCGATCTCGCCGACCGCATCGGGGTGACGGCCGCGCAGATCCGGCGCGACCTCTCCTACTTCGGGCGATTCGGCAAGCAGGGCAAGGGGTACGACATCGCGACCCTGGCGAACGAGATCCGGCAGATCCTCAATCTGACCCAGGAGTGGGATGTGGCGCTCGTCGGCTTCGGCAAGCTGGGACAGGCGATCGCGCGCTATCGCGGCTTCCTGGAGAGCAATTTCAACATCGCGGTGATCTTCGATGACGACCCGGCGAAGATCGGCGCGGGCGCGGGCCAGGATACCCCGGAGATCCTGCCCGAAGAGCGGATCGCGGAGGTCGTCGCGGAGCGCGTCATCAGGATCGGCATCGTCGCCACCCCCGCCCGCGCCGCGCAGCGCACCGCCGACCGCCTGATCGCCGGCGACGTGGGCGCGATCCTCAACTACGCGCCGGTCGTGTTGCAGGTGCCGGAATGGGTCTGCGTGCGCGACATCGACCCGGTCACGATGCTCCAGAGCATGACCTATTACCTCGACAAAGGGTACCGCCGCCCCAACGCCCTCGCGCCCGACGAGCAATAACGATGGAACAGCAAGAGCAGCCGGACGAAAAGTGGTATGGCGCGACGTTACTCTTGCTCTGCCGCGTCAACCATGCTGACATCGGACCGTGGACCTGCGATGAGCAAGTTCGTGTGGTAAGGGCGCACGATGAGGAGACAGCCCGCCAAAGAGCCGAGCAATTAGGAAGAAGAGAAGAGCACTCGTATAACAACATGTATGGTGAAGTAGTATCGTGGGAATTCATAGCGGTGACCAACATATTACGACATCGATGCCGCGACAATCGCAGATGGAACTGAAATTAGCAGCCGCCTCTACGAGGTAACGAGTTCATCCAGGCTTCAGCAGATACCGGAATAACGAGCCGATGGATACGGGTCGCACAGGGTGTATGCTCCCTGTGCGACCCCACCTTTTCGTGTTACAGCTACGCCAGGTACGGCGTCAACTCCTGCAGCAGTTTCCCCTTCGGGCGCGTGCCGACCAGCTGCTTCACCACCTCGCCGTCGCGGAAGAGGAGCATGGTCGGGAAGCTCATCACGCCGAAGCGTAGGGGGGTACGATCGTTCTCGTCCACGTTCAGCTGCACGATCGTCAGTCGCGCCCCCTGCTCGCGCGCGATCTCCTCCAGGATCGGCGCGAGGACGCGGCAGGGCGGGCACCAGTTCGCCCAGAAATCGACCAGTACCGGCCCGGTCGCCCCTTCCACGGTTGCCGCGAACGTCGCGTCGGATACCGCCGGTAATCCTGTCATCATCGACTCCTTCCGCTGTATTGCCCATTGCCCCAAGGTCGGCGCGGGCCGTAGAATCGGAGGGTAACGGTTCAAGTCGACTTGAAGTCAAGGGGCGATAAGATGGCGGGGCTGACGATCGGCCAGGTGGCGCGCGCAGCCGGGCTGCGCGCCTCGGCGATCCGCTATTACGAGAGTATCGCCCTGCTGCCCGTGCCGGAGCGGGTCGGCGGCCAGCGGCGCTACGACACAGCGATCCTGGAACGCCTCGCATTCATCGGCGCGGCGCGCGGGCTGGGCTTCTCGCTGGAGGAGATCCGCGCCCTGCTCGGTGGCGGCGAGGCCGACGCGCCGGTGGCCGCGCGCTGGCAGGGGCTGGCGCGGCGGAAGCTCGGCGAGATCGATCGCGTGCTGGCCGAGGCGACCCTGATCCAACAGGCGCTCCGCGGCGGGCTGGAATGTGGTTGCACCGATCTCGCCTCCTGCCTCGGCTGCATCGTGGCGCACGCCCCGCAACAACCCCACGTGCGTTGAGGCAGAGGTGCAGTCGCCTGCGTGCTAGAATGACGGACGAATCGCTGCGGCGAGCCGCAGTGTGCCGCGCGTGGGCAGTGAGGAGGAGGGACGATGGCGGAGCACAATGACGCGATCGAGGCACTGTACGGCGAGGACCGCAAGTTCCCGCCCTCGCCGGAATTCAAGGCGCACGCCCTGGTCAGCGATGATAGCCTCTATCGCCGGGCGGCAGAGGACTTCGAGGGCTTCTGGGAGGATCAGGCGAAGACGCTGGAATGGTCCAAGCCGTGGGACACGGTGCTGGATTGGCAGCCCCCCTTCGCCAAGTGGTTCATCGGCGGCAAGCTGAACGCCTCGGTCAACTGCATCGATCGCCACGTCGCGGCGGGGCGCGGTGACCACGTCGCCTACTACTTCGAGGGCGAACCGGGCGACCGCCGGGTCATCACCTACAACGATCTGCTGATCGAGGTCTGCCGCTGCGCCAACGCCATGAAGGAGCTCGGCGTCAAGCGGGGCGACCGGGTGGCGATCTACATGCCGATGATCCCCGAATTGCCGATCGCGATGCTCGCCTGTGCCCGTCTCGGCGCGCCGCACACGGTCGTCTTCGGCGGCTTCTCGGCGGAGGCGCTGCGCGACCGCATCCTCGACGCCGATGCGCGCTTCGTCGTCACCGCCGATGGCGGCTTCCGGCGCGGCAAGCCCTACTCGCTGAAGACGCAGGCCGATCAGGCGCTGACCGAGACACCGAATGTTCGCACCGTGCTCGTCGTCCGCCGCAGCGAGGGCGAAGTGACGATGCAGGAAGGGCGCGATGTCTGGTGGCACGAGGTCGTGACCGGGCAGGCCGACGAGTGCGAGCCGGAGCAGATGGACAGCGAGGATATGCTCTATCTGCTCTATACCTCGGGTTCGACCGGCAAGCCGAAGGGGATCTTGCACACGACCGGCGGCTATCTCGTCGGCACGTCTTTCACCCACAAGTACGTCTTCGATCTGCACGATGACGACATCTACTGGGCCGCCGCCGACATCGGCTGGGTGACGGGGCACTCCTACATCGTCTACGCCCCGCTCGCCAATTGCGCGACGAGCATCCTCTACGAGGGGACGCCCGATTATCCGGGCTACGATCGCTGGTGGGAGATCATCGAGCGCTACAAGGTCTCGATCCTCTACTGCGCACCCACCGCCATCCGCGCCCACATGAAGTGGGGGGCGGAGCACGCACAGAAACACGATCTCTCCTCGCTGCGGCTCCTCGGCACGGTCGGCGAGCCGATCAACCCCGAGGCGTGGATCTGGTACAACACGTACATCGGCGGCGAGCGCTGCCCGATCGTCGATACCTGGTGGCAGACCGAGACCGGCGCGATGATGCTCTCGCCGCTGCCGGGCGTGACGACGACCAAGCCGGGCTCGGCGACCTTCCCGCTGCCGGGCGTCTCGGCGGATGTGGTGGATGAGGCCGGGAACTCGGTGCCGCTCGGGCGCGGCGGCTACCTGGTGCTAACCAAGCCCTGGCCCGCGATGCTCCGCGGCATCTACAACGACCCGGACCGCTACCAGGAAACCTACTGGAGCCGCTATCCCGGCAAATACTTCGTCGGGGACGGCTGCAAACGCGATGCGGAGGGCTACTACTGGCTCCTCGGGCGCGTGGACGACGTGATGAACATCTCGGGGCACCGGATCAGCACGACCGAGATCGAAAGCGCGCTTGTCAGCGACCCGCGCGTGGCGGAGGCGGCGGTCGTGGGGCAGCCCGATCCGGTGACCGGCGAGGCGATCTTCTGCTTCGTGACCCTGCGCTCCGGGACCGAGCCGACGCCCGCGCTCGGCCAGGAGTTGCGACAGCACGTCGCCAAGCAGATCGGTGCGTTCGCCCGCCCGAAGACGGTCATGTTCACGCCGGACCTCCCCAAGACCCGCTCCGGCAAGATCATGCGCCGCCTCCTGCGGGACGTGGCGAGCGGTCGCACCCTCGGCGATACCACCACCCTCGCCGACGCCAGCGTGGTCGACCAGATCCGCGAGGCCTCGGCGGCGGCGAAGAGCGACGAATAACGAGCGCACACAACGCCCCGGTCCCCTAACAGGAGGTTAGGGGACCGGGGCAGCGCCAGGATATGGCGATGCCCGAACAGGCACGAGAGCAGCATATCCCCGCGCAAACATCGGATTTCGCGCGGCAGGTCCTGGCTGAGCTCGGCGTGACTTCAGCGCCCTTGACTCCGGCGGGCGGCTGGTCGAACGCGGTATGGTGCGCCCCGACGCACGTCGTACGGATCTCTTCCGGCCGCTTCGCCCGATCGTTCGCGCATGAAATCGCCACCCTGCAACTGCTGCCCGCAACCGTGCCGTACGCCAGGGTCTGTGCCTACGGTCAGGTCGGGCCGCGTGAATGGATGATCCAGGAACGGGTTCCGGGCGAAACCCTCTTCGATGCCTGGCCCACGCTGACGCCCATGTCAAAACGAGTGGCGATAACCCAACTCGGCGCGATCCTGCGCGCACTCCACGACATGCCGTTCCCCGCCAGGTTCGCCAATCCCTGGGCAACGACGGCGCTCTTGTCCGGTGGGCAGCCACAGAATGCCTATCATCCGCCGCCCGCGCAGTACGCGGTCCTTATCGAGGCGGTGCTGCGTATCCCCGACGTCAACCCGGCGATGATCCATGCGGCGGGGGCGTTCATCGAGGCGCGTCTGCCCGCATTCGAGGGTGATACGTTGGTCCTCGTACACGATGACATCCATTTCTCGAACATCATCTGGGCTGACGGCGCGATCACCGCATTGCTCGATTTCGAGGGCGCGAAGGTTGCCCCTGCCGATCAAGAACTGGATACGCTCCTGCGCTTCGTGCGGGAACCCGAGGATTACCGGGGGCCGCATCAGTCGCAACGACTGACCACGGAGGCGGTGCGGGATATGCCGCAATACCTGCGGGCAGCCTATCCGGCGCTCTTCCTGCACCCCCGGCACAACGAGCGACTCGCCGTCTACGAAGCCCTGTGGCAGCTCGTCCAACTCCTCAACTTCGCAGCGACGGACGGTGTGCGTGTGCCCTACGACCGGCTGACGGCCCTGTTACGAGAGGGAGAGCGCTGGAGGGCGTATTAAATAAAGGCCGGTCGTGTCCAACGGCACTATACTCGCCGAAACAATTGCCGGAGAGTTGGCCTATCGCCGACTGTCCTTTAGCCAGGAAAAGAGCGCGCCGATGAGCATACAGCAAATCCAGGATGCGGTGATCGTCGGGGCGGTGCGGACGCCGATCGGGTCGTTCGGCGGCGCGCTGGCGGAGGTGCCCGCGATCGAGTTGGGCACGCTGGTGATCGCGGAGGCGCTGCGGCGGGCGGGGGTCGCGCCGACGCAGGTCGATGACGTGATCATGGGGATGGTCCTCACCGCCGCCGTCGGGCAGGGGCCGGCGCGGCAGGCGGCGATCGGGGCGGGGTTGCCGGTCGAAGTCCCGGCGACGACGATCAACAAGCTCTGCGGCTCCGGGCTGAAGGCGATCGCGCTCGCCGCCGACGCGATCCGGCTCGGTGACGCGGCGATCGTGGTGGCGGGCGGGATGGAAAACATGAGCCGCGCGCCCTATGCGCTCGAAAAGGCGCGGGGCGGCTACCGGCTCGGCGATGGCGCGATCATCGACACGATGATGCGCGACGGCCTGATCGATGCCTTCCACGGCTACCCGATGGGGGTCACCGCCGAGAATGTCGCCGAGCAATTCGGCATCGGACGCGCGGCCCAGGACGGATTCGCGGCGCGTAGCCAGGAGCGCGCGGTCGCGGCGATCGAGGCGGGCGCGTTCGACCGCGAGATCCTGCCGGTCGAAGTCCCCGCCGGGCACGGCAAGACCCGCACCTTCGCGCGCGACGAGCACCCGCGCCCCGGCACGACCGCCGAGACGTTGGCGACCCTCCGCCCCGCCTTCAAGAAAGAGGGCGGCACCGTCACCGCCGGGAACGCCTCGGGGATCAACGATGGCGCGGCGGCGGTCGTGGTGATGAGCGCCGCACGGGCGCGCGAACTCGGGCTGACGCCGCTGGCGCGGATCGTCGCGCACGCCTCGGCGGGGGTCGATCCGCGCATAATGGGCATGGGGCCGGTCCCGGCGAGCCAGCGCGCGCTGCAAAAGGCCGGGCTGACCCTTGATGACATCGACCTGATCGAGTTGAACGAGGCGTTCGCGGCACAGTCGCTGGCGGTCTGCGCGCAACTCGGCGCGGACCCGGCGAAGATCAACGTGCATGGCGGCGCGATCGCCCTTGGCCACCCGATCGGGGCGAGCGGTGCGCGCGTGCTGGTGACGCTGCTGCACGCGATGGCGGCGCGCGGCGCACGGCGCGGCCTCGCCTCCCTCTGCATCGGCGGCGGTCAGGGGATCGCGATGATCGTCGAGCGCGCGGCGGCGGACGCCTGAGCGATGCCCGGACAGAATGTGCCCCCACCACCGCCGGCAGCGGGTGTCCGCCTCGCCTGGGAGGCCCTCCCCGCCGAGTTGCGCACGGCGGTCGAGGCGTGGCTCGGTGAGCCGGTCGTGTCGGCGATAAGTCAGGCGGGTGGCTTCTCGCCGGGGGTCGCCGCACGCCTGCTGACGGCGAGCGGGCGGCGCGTCTTTCTCAAAGCGGTCGGCGCGGAGTTGAACGCCGACTCGCCGCGCTTCCACCGGCGCGAGATCGCGATCGCGGCGGCGCTCCCGGCGCATACGCCAGCGCCGCGCCTCCTCTGGTCCTACGACCGGGACGGCTGGGTCGCGCTGATTTTCGAGGACATCGCGGGGGTCCAGCCGCAACAACCGTGGCGTGCGGACGAACTGGCCCGCGTGCTTGACGCGCTGAACGACCTCGCGATGGCGCTGACCCCCTCCCCATTGCCGCCGACGATCGCCGTGCGCGCGCGCGACTCCGGGCTGATCAATGGGGCGTGGTGGGCGCGGGTGCGGCGCGACGCCTCGCCAGGACTCGATACGTGGTCGGCACGACACCTGGATGAGCTGATCGCGCTGGAAGCGCTGGCACCGGCGGCGACCGACGGCGACACCCTCCAACATTTCGACGTGCGTGCCGACAATGTGCTGCTGACGCCGGAGCGCGTCTATGTGGTCGACTGGCCGCACGCGCAGATCGGTGCGCCCTGGCTCGATCTGGTCGGCATGGCCCCGAGCGTGGCGATGCAGGGCGGCCCGGAGCCGGAGGCGTTGCTCCGCGACCAGCCGGTCCTGCGCGGTGTCGCACCCGCCGCGCTCGACGCCTTCATCGCGCTGATCGCGGGATATTTCACCTGGTCCGCGCTACAGCCACCGCCCCCCGGCATCCCCACCGTCCGCGCCTTCCAGGACGCGCAAGGGGTCGTGGCGCGGCGCTGGCTGGCAAAGCGACGCGGCTGGGACTGATCCGCGCCGCAATGTCCGTAATATCCACAGACATTACCCGGCGTTTCGGATGAGCACACGGCTATCGGGCCAGCCGAAGGCGACCTCGCGGATCGGGAAGCCGCGCATATCACCAGCGCGCTCATACACCAGCGCGCCGCCAAGCGCGCGGTAGAAGCCACACGCCGCCGTATTGTCGGCCAGCGCCCAGAGCAGGAGGTTCGGGTGCCCCTGCGCCCGCAGCGAACCAGCCGCCGCGCCGAGCAGCGCGCGACCGAGGCCGCGCCCGCGATAGTCGCGCAGCAGGTAGAGGCCGAGCAGTTCCGCGCGATAGAGCGGATCGCCCGATTCCTCGGGGTCGCCCCAGGCGCAGCCGACGATCCGTCCACCGACCTCAGCGACATGGGCGCAGCGACGCTCGGGCGGCACGGCGAGGATTCGCAGCCACATGGCCTCGCGGTCGGACAGTTGCGAGCCTGCGATAACCGCTTCCGACACCATGCCGGTGTAGGTATCGCGCCAGCAGGCGTCATGGATGCGCGCGATTGCGGCACCCTCACCATCATGTGCCGGACGGATGAGTGCCGCACACATCGAAGCTCCTCCATTGCTACGCATAGTTAGCGGCCGCGTGCAAGATGGCCCAGCGCACGAAGGCGAGCATCTCCGCCATATCGTCGGGGCGCGTGTCGTGTCGCCAGGCGAGCGCGCGGGCGATCAGCGGCGACCAGCGCGGAGCGAGGTGCGCGGTCGCCCACGCGGCGGCGGCGGGCTTGGAGACGACGGTGCCGGTGGCGATGGTGTGCAGGGCGCGGCACATCGTCAGTATGGCGAACGCCTGGTAATCGCGCGTGCGGAGCCAGTCGGGGCCGTCGAGCTGTTGCGCCCAGAAGTCGCGGAGCAGGGCGCGCACCGCCGCCCGCAATTCCTCCGGCGTTACCGGGTCGATCAGCGTGTCCGGCGGCGGCCCCACGACCGTGATCCCGCGCTCGCGGACGATCCAGCGCTCGATGATCCAGACCGCACCCGGCTCGCCGAGCCCGAAGGGCCAGTCGGCCCCGATCGTCGGCACCCGCGCGGCGGGATCGTCGCGGCGCAGTGCGGCGCGCGGGAAGTACCACCCCTCCAGCTTCCGCGCGTAGGCGAGATCGCTGCTGGCGAGGCGCGCGTGCAACGCCGCCAACGCCGCTTGCGTGGCGGGGGGCAGCGCCTCGCGCGTGACGATCAGGAAGTCCACATCGCTGCTGCCGGGCGTGAAATCGCCGAGCGATAGCGAGCCGTAGAGGTAGAGCCCGACGAAATCCGCGCCGAGGATCGCGCGCGCCTCGCGCAGCAGGGCCGCGAGCGCGTCGTTGACCGCCTCGTAGGGCGTCGGTCCGGCAAAGGCGCTCATCGGGCAGCACGGAGCAGCCTGGTCGCCGCGACCTGCACGGGATCCCAGACGCTGTTGAAGGGCGGGGCGTAGGCGAGATCGAGATCGGCCAGATCGGCGAGGGTCAGCGCGCTGTAGAGCGCGGTCGCCAGCAGATCGACCCGCTGCGCCACCCCGCCCCGCCCGAGCACCTGACCACCGAGCAGCCGACCGCTCCCCGCCTCGGCGACGAGCTTGAGGGTGAGGTCGCGCCGATCGGGCATGTAGCCCGCGCGATCGGTGCTCTCGATGAGGGTCGCCACGGCGGCGAACCCGGCCTCCCGCGCCTCGCGCTCGGTCAACCCGGTGCGTCCGATCTCCAGGTCGAAGACGCGCGTGATCGCCGTCCCGACGATCCCGGCGTAGGTCGCGTCGCCCCCGGCGATCACACGCCCCGCGACCCGCCCCTGCTTGTTGGCGATCGTGCCGAGCGCCGTCCAGACCGGGCGCTGGAGGACGCGGTGCCATACCTCCGCGCAGTCCCCCGCCGCGTAATGCTCGCCCAGGCTGGTTCGCTGCTGCCGGTCCACGGCGATCGCCCCGCTCCGCCCCAGCGCGATCCCGGCCCCGCGCGCCAGTTCGACGCACGGCGCGATGCCGACCGCCAGGATCACGAGTTCGGCGGGGAAAGCACCGGCCCCGGTCTGCACCTCTTGCACGCGCCCGGTACTGCCGCCACACCCCTCCAACACGGTGTCACAGAACTGGAGATCGACGCCGTGCGCCTTCATGACGCCGTCGATCCGGTCGGCGATCTCGCGATCGAGCCGCCCGAAGAGTTGCGCGCCACGCTGGATCAGCCGCACCTCCAGGCCGCGCGCCACCAGATTCTCGGCCAGTTCCAGGCCGATGTAACCCCCGCCCACGATCACGGCGTGACGCGGGGCATGGCGCGAGAGATAGGCGTCGATGGCGATGGCATCCTCCATCACATCGAGCGCGAAGACGCCATCGAGATCGAGGCCGGGGATGTCGAGCCGGACCGGCGACGCCCCGGTCGCGATCAGCAGATGGTCGTAGCCGACCCTCGACTCGTCGCCGTGCCGATCGCGCACGCGCACCTCGCCGCGCGCGGGGTCGAGCGCGATCACCTCGTGGTGCAGCCGGATCGTGATCGCCCGCTCGGCGAACTCGGCCACCGTGCGCGCGACCAACGCGGCGCGATCGCCGACCACGCCGCCGAGCCAGTAGGGCAGGCCGCACTGACTATAGGAGGCGAAGCCGCCGCGATCGAAGGCGACGATCTCCAGGTGGGGGTCGCCGCGCCGCGCCTCGGAGGCCGCGCTCATCCCCGCCGCATCGGCCCCGATGACCACCAGACGCTTGCCCACCGCATTTCTCCTCGCCCATACGTTACGCTGGATAGTATATCGCTGAATATCTGGCGCGCGGTCAGCGGTCACCATTACGCCACGGTTTCTGCGTCGTCGCGCCGGTTTCCCCTTTTACGGTGCGTTCTGCGAGGCGGCGGGGCCGGACATCGCGTTTGTGCCCACGCCGCGCCGTTCATACGGCGTGGCATCACGACGCTGCCGACCGTGCAGCGAGGACGGGTCATCTGACGTAGCATCTCCCTCCTCGCAGGCTCCACCGGCATGTCCCTGCCCCGCTTCACCCTCTACACCGCCATCGGCAGCGCGATCTGGAACGGCATCCTGATCGGGGCGGGCTGGGCGCTCGGCGAGCGTTGGGAGGAGGCCAGCCGCTACACAAAGTTCTTCGAGTACGCGATCATCGCCCTGCTCGTCTTCCCAACCGGGCGCTTCATCTGGCGGCGCTGGCGCGAGGACAGGCCACAGGCCGCCGACGCCGCACAGTAAGCGCAGGCGTGGTCGGGGGGACTCTTGCCACGCCACAAGCCCGCCGACACGACGATCCACCGCGCCGGGATGGTACACTTTTCGGCAGCCAGCGTCGGGGCCAGCCCCTGGCGGTGCCGCTATTGAGCAGGTGAACGCTACCGGCGGAGAATGCCCCCCATGCACGGTCTCGAAACGGCACTGATCGGCTTCATCCAGAATCTGTACAACACTGTCGGCTGGTTCGGTGTGGTGATCGCGATGGCGATCGAGAGCGCCTGCATCCCCCTCCCGAGCGAGGTCACTATGCCGCTCGCTGGCTGGTTCCTCGTGGAGGCGAAGGGTGACCCGGCGATCTTCACCCTCTGGGCCGGGTTCCTCGGCGCGGTCGGTTGCACGATCGGCTCGTACGTCGCGTATTGGGTCGGCGCGCTCGGCGGGCGACCCTTCGTGCTGAAGTATGGCCGCTACATCCTCGTCTCGCCCCACCACCTCGACCTCGCGGATCGCTGGTTCTCGCGCTACGGCGAGGCGACCGCGTTCCTCTCGCGCCTCCTGCCGGTCGTCCGCACCTTCATCTCCTTCCCCGCCGGGGTGGCGCGGATGAACCTGCCGAAGTTCCTCGTCTACTCTTTCCTCGGCTCCTTGCCGTGGTGCTGGGCGCTCGCCTACGGCGGTTTCGTCCTCGGCTCGCGCTGGGAGACGCTGCGCGAGGCGATGCGCCCGTTCGATTATCCGATCGCGGCGGTCGTGGTGATCGGCGCGGTCTGGTTCATCTGGCGCGGGATCAAGAACCGCGACACCCATGCGCCCGCGTTGCGCGCCGATGTCGCCAGGGCGGAGGCGAAAAGTGGCGAGTAAAGGTTGCGACGGATCGCGCCGTATGGCGCGTGGGAGTGACTGATGCGTGGCTGGATCATCGGACTTACCACCGGGGCCGTCGTCTATCTGCTGATCCTCCTCGGCGCGCGCGCGCTGCTCGGCAACTTCACGCCGGAGACCGGCGCGATCGTCGCGATCATCCTGATCCTGCTCTACCCGGCAGCCCTCTTCATCGGGGCCTTCCTCTCGTTCCGCAGGCAACGCCGCCGACAGGGCTGAGGCGGTCGCCTTCGTTGTTGCCCTACAGGGCCTTTGGTAGAATGTTGGCGGAGTCGCCTGCGGAAAGACAGCGCGAAGCCGCGTGAATGGCGCGACCGGGGCAACCCGTTCGTCGCGGAGAGAACGACGGGCACAGGGGGTCGCCGGCGATGCTGGATGCGCTAGGCCGCGAAGTGACGAGGAACGGGGCCATCATTACACCGACTGTGACACCGACCGTGGCCGAACAACAGCAAGCGGAGACGCGCGCCATCCCGGCGTGGCGACAGACGATTATGGATTACGTGGCCCTCACCAAGCCCAAGATCATCTCGCTGCTGCTCGTGACCACCTGGGGGGCGATGATGGTCGCCCAGCGCGGGTTTCCGTCGCCGTGGCTGGTGCTCGTGACCCTGCTCGGTGGCACGCTCGCCTCCGGTGGCGCGGGCGCGGTCAATCACTTCATCGACCGCGACATCGACACGCAGATGGGCCGGACCAAGGGCCGCCCGGTCGTCACCGGGCGGATCGCCCCCTGGCAGGCGCTGGTCTTCGGGATCGTGTTGGAAGCGCTGTCCTTCATTCTGCTGACCGTGGCGGTCAACCTGCTCACAGCAGTCCTGGCGCTCGGTGGCTACCTCTTCTACGTGGTAATCTACACCCTCTGGCTGAAGCGCTCGACCCCGCAGAACATTGTCATCGGCGGCGCGGCGGGGGCCTTCCCGCCCCTGGTCGGCTGGGCGGCGGTCACGGACCACATCTCGGCGGGCGCGCTGGTTCTCTTCGCGATCGTCTTCTTCTGGACCCCGCCGCACTTCTGGGCGCTGGCCCTGCTGATTCGCGGCGACTACGCCCGCGCGAAGGTGCCGATGATGCCGGTAGTGCGCGGTGTGGAGGAAACGCGCAAGCAGATCATGATCTACAGCGTGATCATGGTCGCCACGACGCTGCTCCTGCTCGCTACCGGCACCAGCGGCCCGATTTATCTGGTCCTGGCGCTGGCACTCGGGGCCAAATTCCTCTGGGACGCGCTGCAGTTGCTCCGCGAGCAGACGCAGCAGGCTGCGCGACGTCTCTACCTCTACTCGCTCCTCTACCTCGCGCTCCTCTTCCTGGCGATGGTGATCGACCACGCCTTCCTGGGATAGACGCTGCGCCGGGCGTTCTCGACAATATGACCGAGCAGAAGGGGCGGCTTCCATCAGCCGCCCCTTCTGCGTTTTGCCATATCGCCCCACCAGACTGTGCAGGGTAGCGCCGTGCTTCGCGTACCGGAGCATGACGCGAAGAAATAGACTACACGAGGGGACGCTGCCGATGCGACCAACGATCACCTTACTCACCGACTTCGGGCTCGCAGGGATCTACGTCGGGGCCATGCACGGCGTGATCCTGGCCCGGTGTCCCGACGCGGCGATCATCGACCTGACCCATCAAGTCAGCCCACAGGCGATCCGCGAAGGGGCGTTCCTCCTCGCCACCGCCTATCCCCACTGCCCGCTGGGGAGCATCCACGTCGCGGTCGTCGATCCGGGAGTCGGCACGGCGCGGCGTGCGCTCGCGCTCCGTGTGCCGGGGGTGGGCACCTTCATCGGCCCGGATAACGGCCTCTTCACGCCGATCCTGGCGGCGCACGTCGGGGTCGAGGCCCGCGCCATCGCCAACCCCGCCTTCACGCGGGCGGGCGCGGGCGGGACGATCAGCGCCACCTTCCATGGGCGAGACATTTTTGCCCCCGCCGCAGCGCGCCTGGCGCATGGGGCGGACTTCGCCGCGATCGGCCCCACCCTCGACCCGGCAACGCTCGTACGCCTCCCGCGTTTCTGGGCGACGTGGGACGACGAGTCCCGGCAGGTCGTCACCGGCCGGATCGTCCACATCGACGGCTTCGGCAACCTTGTCACTAACATCCCCCGCACACTCTTCGCGGCGGTCGCGGCGGAGCGCCTGGCGCGCGCGTTCATCACGGGCGGGATCTATGCATGTCGGGGGCTCGTCACCACCTACGACGAGGCCCCGGCGGGGCAAATCGTCGCCCTCTTCGGCAGCGGCGGGGTGCTGGAGTTCGCACGGGTCAGCGGGCGGGCCGATCGCGACGGCGCGACGACGATCGGACTCGGCACCGCCGTCGCGCTGCGCCTCCCCTGAGCGGTGTGGTTGTCGCGCCCCGCCGGGGCCGCTATCATTGTGGTATGGCGACAAGAACGGTACCGACAACCCAACCGCAGCAGAGCGGCGAACGCGAGACCGGCGAGAAGCTGATCACGTCGAATCGTCAGGCCCGCTTCGAGTACGCGATCATCGAGACGATCGAGGCGGGGGTCGCGCTCACCGGCACGGAGATCAAATCGGTGCGGGCGGGCAAGATCAACCTGCGCGACGCCTACGCCCGGATCGATGCGGGCGAGGTGTGGCTGATCGGCATGCACATCTCCCCTTACGAGCAGGCCAGCGAATACTTCCAGCACGATCCCCTGCGCCCCAAGAAGTTGCTGCTGCACCGGCGCGAGATCGCCCGGCTGCGCGCGGAACTCGGGCAGAAGGGCCTCACCCTCGTCCCACTGCGCCTCTACATGAAGGGGCCACGCGCCAAGATCGAACTCGGCCTGGGCAAGGGCAAGAAGCTTTACGACAAGCGCGACGCGATGGCCGAGCGCGACGCCAAGCGCGACATCGCACGTACCCTGCGATCGCGCGATTAAAGCCACGATCCCTCCCTCTTTCTTGCGAAGCTTTCCCCCGATCGTGTAGAATTATGTCAGTCACCAGCGGACCTGGGGATGCCTGGCTTCGACAGGGATGTACGCTAGGGAATTGCAAGCCGGGGCGCCCGGGTTCCCCGATAACAACGGGCAATGCCATAACTGGCAACACCAACTACGCCCTGGCTGCCTAGGTAGCCACGTTCGCGCGGTCCTCATCCTGACGGGGCCGTAGTCGAACGTCATAAAGTCAGGATGCTGCGTCGCCGATTGCGAGCTGAGCGACGCTCAAGACTAGCCCACTAGGAGCAGGGCAGGCCGTCGAGGGCCGTTCCTGCTGCGAAACTCAAAACCTCGACTACGCTTGTAGCATATTCCCAGCG
>JAABUM010000413.1_pt1 | contig 77353 bp, 86 predicted proteins | sample 5559161 | NCBI WGS metagenome assembly JAABUM01 (sample SAMN10711868, study PRJNA513369) | rock metagenome | isolation source: Antarctica rocks | place: Antarctica: Victoria Land, Siegfried Peak nord
TGTTCAAAACTACCTCGATGAATTCTGTTACAAGTTCAACCGAAGGTATTTTGGTGAAAAACTGTTCGACAGGCTAATAATAGCCGCTTTAGACAATACTTGGTATTGATTGCGGACAGTCATATTAGAATTTATATCCAATCTCCACGCCTAAAGCATACAAGTACGGGTTATTCGTGTAATATCTCTGATGATTAATATAGGTAACCAAATTAAACTTCTTGCTTAAATCAACATTATAGCCAACAACGAAATTTACCCCATAATCATAACTCTTCCTAAATAGCGAATAGGAAGAGTATTGATAAGCATAAGTACCATCGGGCCTAAACCCAATTTGTGCAGAGCCACTGGAGAACCTTGTTTCAATTAAGTAAGATACGGTTGGCCCAACTTTAACAATTATATTACCCCTTTTAAAAGGGTAAAAACTGTATGCATAATTTACATTAAATATAATTAGGGAGGAATGGTTGTTGTCCTTAACAAACCCTTCTTTCCGTTCTTCAGGCAAATCTAAATCAGGATATAGTTTGGAGTTCCAATGCTTTGTATAAGCCGCAAAACCAATACTTGTTGTAAAAGCAGAATGCTTCGATATATCTTTTTGGTACTCTATTTTGAGGTAATCTAAGGCAAACTTGTCATCTTCCAAATTCATTAAGTGGAGACCCATTTGCAAATTATTGGTGCTTTTTGCTGATGTAATATTAGTTTCAGTAAGTTGCGCCACCATTGTTTTGTTAACGCTAACCAGACATAACAGCAGTAAAAATATTTTTCTCATGATCTTTAAAAATTTAAACCTGTAAATAAGCCGGATGACAAAAAACTATGTTTACTAAACAGCTGGTAACTGCTGTTAAGCCCAAAAAACATTCGCTTTAGGTTTAATTGTACTTTTAATGCTGTTGTGTTTCCTAACTGCCATTTGGAGTTATAGGTTGTTTCACTTACAAACCGTGGCGTTTGTTCTAAAGGAAATTGTTTGTACAACAAGTTCACAAATGCTTCATTCCGTTTTCTAAAGGCAATAGCTGTACTTATTCCTAAATCCAGGTTCCCTAATTTAAAGATCGTATTTTCCAAACCTGCATCTATTTGTACGTAGGATAAGTTTTTGTTTAAATTATAAATGCCAAGATACCGGTCATCCTGCTTAATGTCATCAGCAAACATGTATTCCACATTTACAATTCCAATAATTTTGGGCGTAAGTTGAAGATCGATACCAGTATTAAAACCAACACCTGTTTTTAATTGCGGCTCGTTGATAAAAGAAAAACCTGTACCCAAATGCCAGGAATTAAGCTTGATGGGGGATTGAGAAAAAGCTTGAAAACTGAATAGTATCAAAAGTGCAGGGAGGAAGTAATTTTTGAGCATAACTACAAGTAAACAAACTTTGATTAAAAAGCAATGTAAAAGCAATAAAAATTAGTGAATATAATACAAAGTAATCAGCGCATATTCATAACGCTTATCTTTTTTATAAGTCAATTCGGTTTCAACCTGAAAGAGTATCAACCCAAACACAACTAAATATGCGTTGATTTTTGGCAACGAAGTAAACGGCGTAAGCGATGGAAATGATAAATGCTTGTATCGAAATCCCTCAATTTGGCACCAAGCATTCTTTTAACATTGTAGTTTCGGTAGGTATTGTTTTATGGGATTTTTTTGCGAAATTGGGTGTGAAGTAGATTGATTTCCACAATTATTTTGCTACAAAGTCCTTAAATCGATTGATTACCTCGTTCCCACAGGTGGCCCTTAGCTGCAAGGAAATCAAAATATTGCTTTGTGTAGGCGTATATTTAAAGCTCAGCGTACGACCGGACATCACTTTGTCTATCACGCCGGAAGTGATCAAGAGATCCGGATTAGCTTTAGAAATTTCTTTTAACGTATAGGTGACTGCTGTTTTATTTAGTTTGCTTACCTCTACATAAAAGGTTACTTCTTTATTCACAGCATATTCCTGCTTTATACCAGGATTGGTTAATTTGTTTAAGGTTTGCATTTCACTTACCAAAAATTCACTTGGCTGGGTTTTTTTGCAACTGGCCAACAGCACACTTAACAAGCAAAAAATAAATAACAGTTGTTTTTTCATACGAAGTTATTGTTTGAAGATAAATTTATTTTACAATTTAAAAACAACATTAACACCTGGCATAAAATGTTCAATAGGTATTAGAGAACTGTACACATCTAAAAAAACACCTGCCCTTAAATTAGGCGTAATTTTAGCATCAAAACTTACCGAATTGTATAGTGAAATATTAAATCCTTTTTTATCATTATATTTTAGTGTACCTTCTACTGCTTCTTTTCTTCCATCAGGATATATTCGAATTAACGAACCGCCATACACTCTATAATTATAATACTTCAAAGAAGGCCCTATTTTTATGGAAGCATTTATAAAAGATTGCTTGTTACCAAAGGTATAATTGATAGCAGGTGTCAAAAACCAAGCATTATATTTCCGGTCTTCATTGTCTATACTTGTAGGTTTTGCTTTGTAAACATTGTAAATATCGGTAGTAAAACGAGTAAGTCCTGCTTCTAAAAAGATATGTTTTTTTATAGATTTTGATAAAATAATACCTGCAAAAAAAGCAGTATTCCCCCAGTTGTTCTCTGTACCGTAACCAATGAAAGTGTTGAAGTATAGATCTTTTTTTATGTTAATAGAACTTCTTTGTGCAAATAGGCAAGAATTATGAGATGTTAATATTATCACTAATAAACTTGCTGGGAAATATAATTTCATGGTTTAGTAATTTTATAAGAAAGAAATATAAGGGGAAATATTCCCCTTATATGCTCATCAAGGAATATATGTTTTATCTGGTAGCGTAAAGCTAACTCCACCATTTTCATCATATACTAACCAGCCATTACGTGTTGTTGCCCCACCCGCACCTCTATTCAGTGGAAAAAAGGAAGCGTATTTGTGATAATTCTGACGAATTATATCATCAAGGGATTTATAGATTAAAGACCCACCAACAGTTCCTGTCTGTTTCTGTCCACCAACACTAACTGTAGTTGTTATTGATAGATTTAGAGTTGAGGAGTTAGCATTATCATCTTCATAAATAGCTAAATTTTGCTCCAGATTCGATGGCTCCCAATCCGAATCCCAAGTAGCTGTCCAATCAACCCATGCATGATTTCTGATATGCCATCTACTCATATCTGGATTGCCATTAATCACATATACATCAGCAGCTTGTACTTATCCATCAATTTGTTTTAAATAACCATCAGCACGGGTAAAACGGATTTCAGAACCACCGCCATTTTGTGAGAAGCTAATAAGACGGTCGTACTGATGACCATTAACTCTCACGTCACCAACATAAACCTGCTTTACTTCCCTAGTAAGGCCCGGAGCTTGAACCGGTGATCCGGGAGGAAATGTTGCAATTGCAGGAATGCTATAGTCTACAGGTTCAATACCATTAATGCCAATAATCAGCGTTGGATTTGCATAAGCGTAATCATCGTTAATTACAACCTGTGTGTAACCCATATTTCCATTGCCATCATAAACAGGTGCCCATCCGTATCCTTCATCAGCTTCTGCGGTTGCCGTCATCACGGAAGTTGCAGGAGAATAATTTCCGGAATTGTCAAAAGGGTTGATAAATTGTTCTGCATACGGATAATAAAGGCTAACGCCATCAGGAGGTAAAACCTGATTACCGTTACCGTCGTAATCATTTGCCTTGAGGTTTTGAGCCTTCTTTTGATTAGCATCGGTAGAAATGTTACCAGGCTTTAAGGCAGTTAAAAAGCTGTTAAAATCAGGGTCATTTTTCTTAGCGGCTTCAGCCCAAAATGCTTTGGAAAACGTTCCCGCTTGTACATTTAAGTCTGATGATAACTTTTTAAAACATTTAGAGGTAGTTAATAATCCCTCGTTTGGATAAATTAAATCCTTTAACAAAATGGATTGATCGGTATAAATTTTAGCAATAATTGCTGCGTTTACTTCTTTTATCGCTTCTTTATTTTTGTACACTTCTTTTACAATATCTGTAACTTTCCCCAAATTAGCAACCAATTTCTTTTCTTTATCAGTTGTAGGTGTATAAAAAACCAGTTTAGGGTCAACCGTTGTTTTGGCTACTTTCTTAACATTTGTAGCTACAGAGGTTGCGGTTTCTTTTTTACAGGAAGAAATAAAAATTGCAGACAAGGCCACAATTATGAAACAGGTAAAAATTTTAGAATTCATGATTTTTTAAATTTAAAAGTTTTTAAATCGTTTTTTAAAGTTTTAGCCGTAATTAATTTTCTAAAGCATATCTTCCTCCTTTCTTTAGCGGTAAATGGTTATTGTTAATTGTATGATTAAAGCAATGGATAGAACGGATTGGTACTGGCTAAAAAGCAGTGCTAATACTGACTTAGAAAGATTGCTGATTATACTTTAAAAATAACAGTACTAATAGTTACGGTACCGGTAGGATCTGTTGAGTCGGGATTACGCGTACCAAAAGTGAATCCGTATTTATAGACGGACTTGACTTTAAGCAAGTTGATTTTTTGTAATTTTTTTTCATAGCACTTATTGATTTTTTCTTTAAGTTTAAGAACTTAAAGAACAGGTAACGAATTTATTACACCAACGCGGTTTTGCTATAGACCAATGGCAGTTTTAAGGGGGGATTTACAGGAAATGGATCTTATAAAAATTGAGAAAAGCGAACTGCAAAAAATCTTTCCGCACCTGCTTTTTTGGACTGTATTCATCAGTTACGAAACGGCCACCGTCTTTTTTGCGGCGAAGGGCTTTGCCCCTTTTATAGATTATGTAACCCATTACCTTTTGAACATTGGTTTATTTTATGCTAATGCCTACCTGGTTTTACGCTTCGCTTACGGAAAAAAAAATTTCCTTTTTAAAGGAATCCTGTTGGGTTTCTCGGTGTTGATTGTTTATCTGTGCGTCAAACATATACTCAATCTGTTTTTCGTAAATAGTGGAATTTATACGAATGACGAGGTTGGCGATATAACCACGTTTTTTAGTAAAGGCATATCCCGCATTATTTATTTTATTTGTTTGAACACTGCATACATATTTAGTGTTTCTGCATTGGCACACCGCAAACAAGTAGATAAACTCCAACTTCAGCAGTTGGAAAGCCAGTTGGAAAAACAAAGGCTGGAAAAGGATTTACTGGCTGCCGAAAACGCTTACTTAAAAGCGCAGATCAACCCTCATTTTGTGTTTAATAGTTTAAACTTTATCCAAAATTATGTGGCCGGTTATACCGAAAAAGGCAGCGAACTGATTATCCAACTGGCAGAAGTGATGCGCTACGCTTTTGCAGAACCAACACCCGACGGGAAAGTAAACCTGAGCGATGAGGTAGAACATTTATATAGCTATTTGTACCTAAACCAACAGCGGTTTAACCAGCAGCTTTTTATAGATGTGCAGGTAAATGGTGATACAGAAAATACCAGGATCATCCCATTAGTGCTCATTTCCGTTTTAGAAAATATGTTTAAATACGGAGAACTGACCGATAGCTCTACACCTGCAAAATTCTGTTTAAATGCAGATGAAGATGGGGTTAGTTTATCTGTGCAAAACAAAAAAGCCAAACGCAGCCATGTTTACAGTTCCGGCATTGGCATAAGCAATATGCAAAAACGTTTAGACCTGTTTTATCCCGGCAAATACCAGTTAAATGTTGTACAAAACATGAACCATTACCATTTAAATTTAAACATTGCCATCCCTGCTACTTATGACGTGCTATATCATTAACGACGAACAGCACGCCATAGATACCCTGATCAGGTATATTGATAAAATCCCGGAACTTACGCTTGCAGGAAGTTCTACTAGTTCTACACAAGCTATTGCAGCCTTAAAAAACCTGCCTGCCGTAAACCTCATTTTTTTAGATATAGATATGCCGGATATTTCCGGCCTGGAAGCAATAGATTTGCTGCCTGCCCAAGCAGGTCTTATTTTTACTACGGCACATTCAGGTTATGTTTATGATGCTTTTCAAAATGATGCCATTGGTTTTTTACTCAAACCGGTATCTTTTGCCAGGTTTACAAAGGCTGTCAACAAAGCAGAAAGCTGGTTCAACCGCAAACAAAACCTGCAAAGCGTTAAGGAAGTAGAAAAACCTGCTTCGCTGTTTATCAACCCGGGCACCAAGGGGAAAGTTGTACAGCTTAAATTAGAAGATATTGTTTACATAGAAGCTTTAAAAAACTATGTGGTAATTTATATGGCAACGGATAAACATGTTACTTATTTAACCCTCACAGAAACATTGGCTGCCTTGCCCAAAAGCCAGTTCGCTAGGATCCATAAATCCTTTGTGGTAAACCTTTTAAAGATCAAAACCATTGAAGGCAACCAGATCGAGATGGACAATCAAATTACTTTAAACATCGGCACTGGTTACAAAAACCTGTTTATGGAAATGATTGATTTGGCTACCTTAAAAAGCAGGCGTTGAGATTGTATGGTTGGTAAGTTCCAATTTAAGTGCTCGATTAAAATCAGCTCCGAATTTACATACTCCTTTTATGCCTTAATTTTGCGTTTTCATTATTAATATTATGCAGATAAAATTTAGAAACTTTAAGTTTTTATGTGATAAAAGAAGCATGTAAATTATTTAAACAAGCTAAAATTCAATTAGGTTTTAGGGCAGCTTTTGCCAGGGGTAAAAATTGGGTCGGTGTAAAAAATCCGATCTGCTTTAGGTAAAAAAACTAACTGCCTCAACGCCTTTTGCTATTTTTACTCCATGAAAATTGCCATTGCTTCTCCCCCAATCCCGCAATCTTTAAATGATGGTTTGTTATGGCTCGAAAAACTGGCTTCGGAAGCCGCAGCAGCACAGGCAGAAATTATCTGTTTCCCCGAATCGTTTTTGCCCGGTTATCCAGGTATGCCCTATCCGCTGTATGACCGCGAAAAAGAACGGCTAAAAGAAGCATTACATCAAGCGTGCAAAATTGCTTCGGCACAAAAAATCACCATCGTTTTACCGATGGATTGGTATGATGAAAATGAACTTTTAAACGTAGCGCAAGTGATTTCTGCAGAAGGAAAAGTTTTAGGTTATCAAACTAAAAATCAGCTTGACCCAACGGAAGACAACATCTGGACGGCAGGTAAAACCCGAGAATTATTTGAAGTAAATGGATTAAAATTTGGCATTACGATTTGCCACGAAGGTTTCCGTTACCCGGAATCCGTGCGATGGGCAGCGCAGAATGGTGCACATATTGTTTTTCATCCGCATTTCTCCGGGAGCGATGTTGAAGGAACCGAACTGATGGAATTCCTTCACCCCAAAAACCCTTACTATGAAAAAGCAATGATGATGCGCGCACTGGAAAACACGATTTACTTTGCCAGCTCTAATTATGCGTCTAAATATGCCGAATCTGCCAGTGCGATTTTTGCACCTGATGGAAAATGTTTAGTAAACGAAGCATACGGCAAAGCAGGGGTTATTTTGGCAGATATCGATTTGGAAAAGGCAACCGGTTTATTGGCCAAAAGATTTAAAAATGAGCTCTACTTTAATTAAAAAAATATTTTTTGAACGCAGATAGCTCAATAAAAGCATCGACCTTTTAACAAAATTTTTATATTTGCAACCCGCTCTGTACGAGCCGGAAAAAAACATCATGAAAAAATATTTCATCCATCTGCATCTCCATCATCATTCATCCTAAGTTTGATCTGATTTTGCACGAAATATTTAATTCTTTTTTTGTTATCCAACCCAAATTCCTTTGAAACCACTTAAAATAGCGATCCAGAAATCTGGCCGCCTCAACGAAAAGTCTGTCGAACTGTTGAAGAACTGCGGATTATCTTTTGAAAATTATAAAAGTTCACTCATTTCGCCGGTTTCTAATTTTCCGTTGGAAATTTTGTTTTTACGGGATGACGATATTCCGGAATATGTGCAGGATGGCATTGCTGATCTTGGAATCGTAGGCGAAAACGTGATCCTTGAAACCGAAGTAGAAGTAAGCTATCTGCAACGTTTAGGTTTCGGAAAATGCACGCTAAAAATAGCATTGCCCAACAACAGCGAAGTGGAAGATCTGAGTCAGTTGGAAGGAAAATCCATCGCAACTTCTTATCCGGTTATTTTAGATAAGTTCTTGAAAGAAAGAAACATACAGGCAGATATCCGCACCATTTCGGGTTCTGTGGAGATTAGTCCGGGTTTGGGTTTGAGTGATGCCATTTTCGATATTGTTTCTACCGGAGGAACTTTGAAAAGTAACGGACTGAAACCTTTTGCAGATGTGATTTCTTCAGAAGCGGTTTTGATCGGCAGAAAAGGAGACGAAAACCACGAGCATGTGCAGGATTTGATCCAACGCATTCAGTCGGTTTTGCGGGCCAAAGAAACCAAATATGTAGTGTTAAATGTGCCGCAGCATTGTTTGCCTGAGATCCTGAAACTGTTGCCTGGCGTTAAAAGCCCGAGCGTAATCCCATTAGCTGAGAGCGGTTGGGTTGCAGTGCACACGGTTATCCCGGAGCGTGATTTTTGGAACAAGATCAGCGAATTAAAAGCGGCAGGCGCACAAGGGATTGTGGTGATGCCGATTGAAAAAATCATCCTGTAATACTGTTTTTACCATATTAAAATTGGTACGATGTTAAAGGTTTATAATTACAACGAACTTACAGAAACGGAATTGGAGCAACTCATGCTGCGAAACGCCGATACAGGAAATGAAATACGCGAAACTGTAGAAAACATCCTGGCAAACGTGAAGCAAAACGGCGATCAGGCTTTGCGCGATTATGCTTTAGCTTTTGATAAAGTAACTTTAAACGAGCTTTTTACCGGAGAAAAAGAAATTGCCGAATTAGCCGGACAGGTTTTCCCTGAACAAAAACAAGCGATAAAAACAGCATACCAGAATATTTTAAAATTCCATCAAACCCAAGTTCACACCGAAGCAAAAACAGAAACCATGCCCGGCGTAACTTGCTGGCGCGAATTGCGGCCAATTGAAAAAGTTGGTTTATATATCCCTGGCGGCACGGCGGTTTTGCCAAGCACATTTTTGATGTTGGGCATCCCGGCCAGAATTGCAGGCTGTAAAGAAATTGTAGTTTGTTCCCCGCCTCAAAAAGACGGAAAGATCAATCCGTATATTGCTTTTGTCGCGCAACTTTTGGACATCAAAAAAGTGTTTTTGGCTGGAGGCGCACAAGCTGTAGCGGCAATGGCTTACGGCACGGAAAGCATTCCGAAGGTGGATAAGATCTTCGGGCCAGGAAATCAATATGTTACCAAAGCCAAAACCATCATTCAATCTACAACCGTTACGGCCATTGATATGCCGGCCGGACCGTCGGAAGTTTTGATTATTGCCGATGAAAGCGCCAATCCTGTTTTTGTTGCTGCCGATTTACTGGCGCAAGCCGAACATGGAGTGGACAGTCAATCTGTTCTCGTTTCCACTTCCAGAAAATTGATTGAGGAAACCCTAACCGAACTGGAAAAGCAATTACCGGTTTTGCCACGTGCCGAAATCACCAAAAAAGCTATTGCCAATTCGTATGCTGTTTTTACCGATGATTTATTTGCGGCGATGGATTTCAGCAATCAATATGCGCCAGAGCACCTGATCCTGGCAACAGACAACTGGCAACATATAACTGAAAAGATCGTGAATGCCGGTTCTGTTTTCCTAGGGAATTTAACGCCGGAAAGCGTAGGCGATTATGCTTCCGGAACCAACCATACGTTGCCCACCAGTGCTTATGCACGTGCTTATTCGGGTGTTTCGGTTGATTCTTTTGTAAAGAAGATCACGTTCCAGCATCTTACTAAAATGGGAATTGAAAATATTGGAAAAACAGTGGAAGTGCTGGCAGAATTGGAAGGTTTGCAAGCGCATAAAAACGCGGTAACGGTAAGGTTAAAGCAGTAATATTAGATGCGTATTTCTCCACCCTGTCATTTCGACAATAGGAGAAATCTTCATTAAACAAAAAGAAAACAGAATAGCCAATTGAAATAAGATTTCTCCCTTTGGTCGAAATGACAGAATAAAAAACATTAAAAATGGATTTCAACCTCCAAAACCTACTACGGGAAAATATTAAAAACCTCACGCCATATTCTTCTGCACGGGATGAATTTCAGGGCGAAGCCAGTGTTTACCTCGATGCTAATGAAAACGCCTACGGTTCTCCTTTGGCAGTCAATTACAACCGTTACCCGGATCCGTTGCAAGCAGCAGTTAAACAAAAAATTACTGCCATAAAAGGAGTACCGCCGCGCAATATTTTTTTGGGGAACGGCAGCGATGAAGCCATTGATATTTTGTTCAGAAGCTTTTGTCGGCCGGGCGTTGATAACGTCATTCTCGTTCCGCCGACTTATGGCATGTACCAGGTTTCTGCAAATATCAATGATGTTGCTGTTCAGAACGTTCCTTTAACTGCTGAATATCAATTAAATATGGAAGGCATTGCAGAAGCAATCAACCCCAACACTAAACTGATATTTGTTTGTTCGCCCAATAACCCAACCGGAAACTCAATGAATAGAGAAGATGTGGAAACGCTGCTGGCCAATTTTAACGGAATTGTGGTGGTTGACGAAGCATATATCAATTACAGCAGGCAGAAAAGTTTTATCCAGGAACTAACGGAATATGGCAATTTAGTTGTTCTGCAAACGCTTTCCAAAGCTTGGGGATTGGCTGGTTTACGCATCGGAATGGCTTTTGCTTCCGAAGAAATCATTGAAGTTTTTAACCGGGTAAAACCACCATACAACATCAATGAAGCATCGCAGAAATTAGCTTTGCAGGCTTTGGACAATATTGAACAGGTGAACCAGTGGATCAAAGAAACTTTGTCGGAGCGCGATAAATTGGTGCTTGGTTTGAAAAACTTGAGTTTTGTCGTGGACATTTTTCCTTCTGATGCTAATTTTATACTGGTAAAAACAGCATTGCCAAAAGCAGTTTATCAGTTTTTGGTGGAGAAAGGGATCATCGTCCGCGACCGCTCTAAAGTAGAACTTTGTGAAGGTTGCCTTCGGATCACAATTGGAACGCCAGCAGAAAATATACAATTATTGAACACGTTGAAGACATTTCAAACATGAAAAAAATATTATTTATTGACCGCGACGGAACGCTGATTTCCGAGGCAACTGATGAGCAGATTGATTCTTTCGCTAAGTTGGAATTTTATCCGCACATGCTTCAATTTCTACCTAAAATTGCAAAAGAACTGGATTTTGAACTGGTGATGGTAAGCAACCAGGACGGTTTGGGAACTGCTGTTTATCCGGAAGATACTTTTTGGCCCGTACAAAATTTCATCTTGCAAACACTTAAGAATGTTGATATTGAATTTTCGGATATCATAATCGATCGCACTTTCCCCAAAGATAATGCGCCTACACGCAAACCGGGAACAGCTTTATTGACTAAATATTTTGACCAGGAAAAATACGATCTTAAAAATTCTTTTGTCATTGGCGATCGTTTGAATGATGTGATGTTGGCAAAAAACCTGGGCGCAAAAGCGATCTGGCTAAACAACAATACAAATTTGGGCGGAGCAGAATTTTCAGGACAAAATCCGGAAGAATTAAAACCGGTGATTGCTTTGGAAACTTCGGAATGGGAAAAGATTTACGAGTTTTTGAAATTAGGCCAGCGTAAGATTGAACACCGGCGTTCTACCAAAGAAACTGATATTTTCATCAAACTAAATTTGGATGGAAAAGGCGAAGCCAAAGTTTCTACCGGTTTGCCTTTTTTTGATCACATGCTGGATCAGATTGCCAAACATGGCAGCATTGACCTGGAAATCCAAGCCAAAGGAGATTTGCATATTGACGAACATCACACCATTGAAGATACCGGGATTGCTTTTGGCGAAGCTTTTGCACAAGCTTTAGGCGATAAAAAAGGCATCGGCCGTTATGGTTTTTTACTGCCGATGGACGATTGTTTGGCACAAGTAGCGATAGACTTTGGCGGACGAAATTGGATCGTTTGGGATGCTTCTTTTAGCAGGGAAAAAATTGGGGAAATGCCAACAGAAATGTTCTATCATTTTTTCAAATCATTTTCGGATGCCGCTAAATGCAACCTCAATATCAAAGCTGAAGGCGAAAACGAACATCATAAAATAGAATCTATCTTTAAAGCTTTTGCAAAAACCGTCACAATGGCTGTTAAAAGAGATGTTGATAATATGGTTTTGCCAAGTACGAAGGGGGTTTTATAGGAAGGCAACGAGTATTTAGTATCAAGTATCAAGATACTTTTATGGTGTTTATTTTTTAAAGTTTATTTAACAATTGCTATTCTTACTTGATACTATATACTTACTACCTGATACTTTAAGAAATGATCGGAATTATACAATACGGCGCTGGTAACATTTTCTCGTTAACGGCTGCGCTTGATCGTTTGCAGATTGAGTATGGCATGATCTCGCATGAAAGTGAGTTTGAAGCTTATGACCTTTACATTATCCCCGGTGTTGGACATGCTGGTGCAGCAATGCAAAAGTTGAAATGTACGGGTTTGGTCCCAACCATCCGTAAAATAACCAAACCTGTGCTTGGAATTTGTGTGGGCATGCAATTGATCACGGCTTTTTCTGAAGAAGGAAATGCGGACTTGTTGAATATTGTGCCCGTAAAAACACTTCGGTTTAAAGAAGAAGCAGGTTTAAAAATACCGCATACCGGCTGGAACCAAGTCCATCCAAAAGAAACCAACGACCTGTTTAAAAATATTGGCCAGGAAACTTATTTTTACTTTGTACATTCTTATTTTATTGAACACAATAATTTATATACTTTAGCATCAACGCAATACGGCGTTCAATTTTCGGCTGCTATCCGTAAAGATAATTTCTTTGGTGTCCAATTTCATCCTGAAAAATCCGGAATGGCGGGCGAAACGCTGTTGACTAATTTTGCTCATCTTTAATGTTAAAAAACAAAATGTACATTATTCCTGCCATTGATATCCTGGACAAAAAAGTTGTCCGCTTGCGTGAAGGCGACTATAAACAGATAACGAATTACGATGTTACGTTGGAAGAAATGATCGAAAGATACCAATCCAACGGAACAGATTTAATCCATATTATTGATTTGAACGGCGCAAAAGGGGATTTTGGCAACCAGGAATACTTGTTCGAAGTCATTCAGAACACTACAATGAAAGTACAATACGGCGGCGGTGTGCGCAGTATCGAAAAGATAAAAGAGCTGCTCGAAGCTGGCATCCACCGTGTGATTGTGGGCACGCAAGCCATTACCAATCCAACTTTTTTGGATGAGCTGAGTACTTCTTTTATCGGCAAAAAAAACTGTGCCGACCATGTTGTCATTGCCATTGATGTGCTGGATGAAGTCATTAAATATTCCGGTTGGATGGAAAGTTCTCCGGTAAAACTGATGGATTATATAGATCGTTGCCTTGCTTTAGGCTTTTTCAGGTTTTTGTGTACAGATATTAATAAAGATGGGAAACTCGGCGGTGCCGCGGTAGAACTTTATGGAAAGCTGCTGGATCATTCTCCTTTTATCAAGTTGATTGCTTCCGGTGGTGTAAGTTCGATGAGCGATATTGAAAAGTTGAGTGAAATTAGTGTAGAATCCTGTGTGGTTGGAAAAGCGATTTATGAAAAACGGATTTCGGTGGAAGAAATACAGGAGTGGAATTTGAGGGCGATGGCGAGTTTATAAGGCTGCGGCTTTTCAAAAACTATTATATAAATACTCCTGTTTATTTTAAACTAAATGAATGTTTATACAGATACATCAACAATTGGAGGTTGTTTTGACAAAGAATTTAAAGAATGGTCTGTTGCTTTATTTGAAGAATTTAAAGTTGGAGTAAAATTTATAGTGCTGTCTGACCTAACCTTACAAGAACTTGAACTTGCCCGACAGGATGTTAGAGAGAAAATATTTGAGATTCCAACCAAGAATCAAATAACAATAGGTATCACAGACGAAGCAATCCGCCTTGCAGAAACTTATATTGACGAAGGTGCTTTGACGAATAAAAGTTACAACGATGCGCTCCATATTGCGCTTGCAACTTTAAACAACGCTGATGTTTTGGCAAGTTGGAATTTTAAGCACATTGTTAATCTTAGCCGTATTAAGCTTTACAACTCAATCAATTTGAATCTTGGTTACAGCATAATTGAAATTAGAACACCGAGAGAAATTTTAAATTTATAAAAATTATGAATAAGGATAAAAAATTTGACGCGGTATTAATGATGAGGGAAATACGCGAAAATTTAAGCGAGAAATACTGGAAGCACCCGGATATTTTAAAAAAAGAAATGCAAGCAATAAGAGAAAAATATAATCTTAAAATCTCAACCGAGGTTACCAACAAAAGTATTTAAAAACTTGAACAAAGTTTTGGGAGAGATCAGCCACCATACAAACTCCCCCTCCAGTGGGCCGGGGGGTTTAGCCAAAAGAATCGTTCCCTGCCTGGATGTAAAAGATGGCCGCACGGTAAAAGGGGTGAACTTTGTTGATCTGCGCGATGCCGGTGATCCGGTAGAACTGGCTTGGCAATATTCGCAGCAAGGTGCCGATGAACTGGTTTTTTTGGATATTACGGCAACGCACGAACGCCGGAAGACGATGGTCGAACTGGTAAAAGCGGTTGCCCGAAACGTTAATATTCCTTTTACGATTGGTGGTGGAATTAATGAAATTGCGGATGCTGATATTCTGTTAAATTCTGGTGCTGATAAAATTTCTATCAATTCTGCAGCGGTTCGTAATCCAAAATTAATTGATGAACTGGCTAAAGTTTTCGGTGTGCAGTTTGTAGTGATTGCTGTTGATACACGAAGGGTTGGAAATCAAAACTTAGTGCATTTAAACGGAGGAAGGATTGCAACCGAACTTGAAACTTTTAACTGGATAAAAGAAGCAGAAAGCCGTGGCGCAGGGGAAATCCTGTTGACATCTATGGATCACGACGGCACAAAAGCTGGTTTTGATTGTGAATATTTAAAGCAGATCAACGATCAGATTAGCATTCCTTTGATTGCTTCGGGCGGTGCCGGTAACCAGCAGCATTTTGTAGATGTTTTTAAAAAAGCAGGTGTAGATGCGGCACTGGCTGCTTCCGTTTTTCATTATGGAGAGATTTTGATCCCGGATTTGAAGCAGACTTTAAGAAACAATCAGGTGAAAGTTAGATTATAAATCAAAATGCAATGCTTCTTTTAGCAGTAAAAAAACTATGAATTTCGATAAAAATACCGGCTTAATCCCTGCAATTGTTCAGGACGAACAAACGCTGGAAGTGCTGATGCTGGGCTACATGAACCAGGAAGCATTTGATAAAACATCCGCAGAAAAAATTGTGACTTTCTTTTCCCGCTCAAAAAACCGTTTGTGGACCAAAGGCGAAACCAGCGATAATTTTTTGCATGTAAAAGAAGTATTTGTGGATTGCGATCAGGATACGATTTTGATCAAAGTAAAAGCTGACGGGCCAACTTGCCACACAGGTTCGCGCAGTTGTTTTGCGACCGGGCATAACCAGAATTTTATTTTTGAACTGGAAAATATTATTCGTGATCGTTACGAAAATCCGCAGGAAGGTTCGTACATCAACAAAATGCGCAAAAAAGGATTGAACAAAATTGCGCAAAAAGTTGGCGAAGAAGGCGTAGAAACCGTAATTGCCGCTTTGGCCGAAACAGAATTTGACCTGATAAACGAAGCATCCGACCTGGTTTTTCATTTGTTGTTTTTGCTTCGCGAGAAAAATCTCAGCTTAGAAACCATTGCGAAGAACCTAGAAAGCAGGCATAAATAGTAATTTTTGAAAAAAAAGCGTATGCTGAAATCGTTCTATTTTATATTTTTTTCGACAACAATCATTTGGAGCTTTAAGGCATCTGCGCAGTCAAACTCACTCAAAAATCAAATTATTGAAATTGCAAAAGAAGCCAAGGGAACGGTTGGAGTTTCTGTGTTGAATATCGAAACGAAAAAAAGCATTTCATACAACGGAAACTTGCATTTACCCATGCAAAGTGTAATGAAGTTTCCGATTGCAATTACGGTTTTGCACGAGATTGATTTAGGAAAGTTTAAAATAGATCAGCTAATCTACATTAGCAAAAATGATCTTCCGAAAACATATAGTCCGCTCCGAGACAAATATCCAAATGGAAATGTGGACGTTTCCATACGTGAATTGTTAAGTTACATGGTTTCGCAAAGCGATAATGATGCTTGCGACATTCTGCTTAAAACACTTGGCGGAACACGAAAAGTTGAAGATTACATGCACAGTTTAGGCATCAAAAATACCTCTGTAAAAGCATCCGAATTTCAGATGGCACAAGCTTGGAACGTACAATTTACCAATTGGTGTGAACCTGTAGCGATGACACAATTATTGAATATCGCCTTTCGGCCTAATTTTCTTTCCCAAAATAGCCATACGTATTTGTGGCAAATGTTGCAGGAAACGATTACCGGACCAAAACAGATCAAAGGGCTATTGCCTGTAGGAACATTGGTGGCACACAAAACCGGTCGTTCCAGTACCAACGAACAAGGCATTACGGCAGCTACCAATGATGTTGGCGTCATCAATTTACCAAATGGCAGGCACTTGGCAATAGCAGTTTTCATCAGCAACTCTCCTACCGATCTCGCTATGCGCGAATCTATCATTGCACGCATTGCCAAAGCTGCTTATGATGATGCTTTAAATTGATGTTATGATTGTTGAAAAAACAGCAGAACTTTCCGGTCATGCCAACCCAATATTTGCTTTAGCATTTTCGCAAAAGCCCGGCATTATTTTTACTGCCGGAAACGATAAAGGTTTGGTAGAATGGAGCCTGAAAACCAATGCTTTTATAAAAGTGATGTTCCCGGTGGCCACTTCGGTTTATGCCATTCATTGTCCGGCTGGTTTCCCGTTTTTGTTTGCCGGTTTGCGTAATGGTGATGTTTTGGTTTTTGATTTTCTAAAACAGCAGTTGCTTCCATCGCTAAAACATCACCAAAAACCAATATTTGATATTCAGTCCGTTCCAGATAAAAAAGAATTGCTGGTGGCCAGTGAAGACGGCTCGGTTTCTGTTTGGAATCTGGAAGATTTAAATTTATTACACACGATTCCTGTTTCTGTAGATACGATCCGTTGCATCAGTATTTCAACCCAAAACAAACAGGTTGCTTTTGGCTGCCGCGATAATTCGGTCCGCATTTATGATTTGGAAGATTATACACAGATTAAAACTTTGACTGGACACACGTTACCGGTTTTTTCTGTTGCTTATGCGCCTTTCGGAAATTATTTGGTTTCGGGTTCGCGGGATGCACAATTGAAGATTTGGGACAGCAAAACTCTGGAGTTGATTAAGAATATTCCCGCACATTTATTTGCCATCAACAGCATTGCTTTTCATCCTACTGAACCTTATTTTGCTACGGCAAGTATGGATAAAAGCATTAAAATTTGGGGTTCGGATGATTTTAAATTGTATAAAATCATCAGCCGGGAAAAAGGCTTTGCAACGCATCGTTTATCCATCAATAAAATTTCCTGGAGTGCAGATGGCAGCCAGCTGGTTTCCGTGAGCGATGATAAGCTGGTAATAGTCTGGAATTTTTCATTTTAAACCCGGTTTTTACATGCTTCTTTTAGCAGGCAAATTTCTTCCGGCTTTAATTTATTTTATCCTAAACAAACTGATTGTTAGCAATGTTATAAACCAAACACAGATATTAAAAGAACAAACGATGAAAAAATTAAATGTATTATTTTTAGCAGGTTTTACCGCATTGTCATTCCAAGCGTGCAATAGTTCCAGTAAAACCAACAGCTCGGATATGGCTAAAGATTCCAACTCGACCAAAGACACTTCTTCCAGCATGAAATCTACCACAGACACTACTGCAAAAACAGCTGGTGCAGTAATGAAAGTAGATAAAGATGATGCAGATTTTGCAGTTGAAGCAGCAAACGGAGGCATGGCAGAAGTAGCAATGGGCAAACTGGCACAGCAAAAAGGCGTGAGCCAGGAAGTGAAAGATTTTGGTGCCAAAATGGTTACCGACCATACTAAAGCAAACGATAAAATGATGGCTTTGGCAAAGCAAAAAAATATCACCCTACCGTCGGCCGTAAGCAATGATGAGCAGAAAAAAATGGATGATATGAGCAAAAAAACCGGTAAGGATTTTGACAAAGCTTATGTAAAAGAAATGGTTGACGACCACGATAAAGACGTAAAGGATTTTGAAAAGGAAGCTAAAGACGGAAAAGATGCCGATGTAAAGGCATTTGCTGCAGCTACACTTCCTGTGTTGAAAATGCACCAAACAATGATCAAAGCAATTGATAAAAAAATGTAATCATACTGTTTTTATCCTATAAAAAAGGAACATCAATTTATTTGATGTTCCTTTTTTTTGCCCTAAAAGAAGCGTTTGATGATGCGCAAACGGTGCGTATATTTTTTTTGCCCCTTAGAATAAATCCCTTCGTCATCAATCCTGTCGATCTTTACTTTTCCGGAAGCATGAATGATGTGTTCGTTGTTCAGCATCAGGCCAACATGAACAATTCGTCCGGCTTCGTTATCAAAAAAAGCCAAATCGCCGGGCAAAGCTGCCTGCAAAAAATCAACAATTTTTCCCTGTTCTGCCTGCTGCCAGGCATCTCGTTTCAGCTGAATGTTTTGCGAACGATAAACAGCCTGTGCAAAACCGGAACAATCGATACCGAAATGCGTTCGGCCGCCCCACAAATATGGCGTGTTTAAGTACGTTTTAGCAAAATCAATCAAACCGTATGCTTTAGGTTGAAGCTGATTTTGAAGCTGAAATCCTATCGATCCAAGTGTAAAATCGTTATTTTCCAAACCTACAATCCGGCTTCCGGTTGGCAAATACAATAAAGAATTGTCTGATTTTTTGGAGATTATAGTAATTGGTTCCTGCGTAAATAATACTGTTTTTAGCAGGTATTTTTTGTAAATATCTTCATCAACCAACACACTTTGAATAGCCTGGATATAACCTTCATAACCATCGCTTTCCGTTTTGATTTTCAGCCAGCCGGTTTCTGTTTCCAAACCCGTAAAACCTTCGCCAAACAGTAGTTGTGAAACCAATTGCGAACGATGCGCAGGCTGATCCCGTAAAGGAACAATTCCCAGATTAATTAAACCGTATTGCATTTTTTATCTATAAAAAAAGGGAACACAAACATTGCATTCCCTTCCGATTTCAATTGTAAAAATAATTATTCTTCCATGTGCAGCCAGGCTTTTTTGGCCAGCAGTTCATCCTTGCTTTCGCGCACATCTTCATCATCCACACAACAATCAACCGGACAAACGGCCGCACATTGCGGTTCATCATGGAAACCTACACATTCGGTACATTTATCAGAAACAATGTAATAAACTTCATCAGAAATTGCCGCATTCGGTTCTTCTGCATTCAAAGTAGAACCGTCACCAAAATCAATAATACCTTTCAAACCAGTTCCTTCAGAAAATTTCCAGGCCGCGCCGGCATCGTAAATGGCATTATTGGGGCACTCCGGTTCGCAAGCCCCGCAATTGATACATTCGTCGGTAATTTTAATCGCCATAACTCTAATCCTAAAAAGCTAAATGATACATTTGCTTTGCAGCAATTTATTTGCTGTGAAGCAATGTTGCAAAGATAACAAAAATTGCATTTTCAGGTTTTAAGCTTTGCTATTTATATGTCAGAATTGATTAAAATAAATCTAACAGAAACCTTATCGGATTTAGGAAAAGAACTGTTAAATCCTTCCACAGAACTCCTGCAAATCATTGATCAGGAAAAACAATACAATGCTTGGTTTACGCCGGAAAACGTGCTGCAAGCCGTACAGGCAATCGGCAAAATGCTAAACAAAACTGATCTGGAAAAATGGCTTCCGCAAAATAACGATACTGTTTTTACCGGCAAAAAAATTGGCTTGGTGCTGGCCGGCAATATTCCGGTTGTAGGTTTTCACGATGTGCTTTGCGTCCTGGCTTCCGGCCATTTTGCCCTGATCAAAGCTTCTGCAAATGATTCAAGATTAATTAGTTACATTTTGAAACGCTTGGTTGCTTTGGAACCGGAATTTGCAAACCGATACGAGTTTACAGAACGGCTGGCTAATTTTGATGCAGTAATGGCCACCGGAAGCAACAATACTTCGCGCTATTTTGAATACTATTTTAGCAAAGTGCCAAATATTATCCGCAAAAACCGGAACAGTTTGGCTTTGCTTTCCGGGTTTGAAAGCGAAGAAGAACTGCAAAAATTGGGACATGATATTTTTGATTATTTTGGGTTGGGATGCCGCAGCGTTTCTAAAATTCTGGTGCCGGAAAACTATGATTTCGGCGTTTTATTTCGCTCGATAGAATCTTTTCAACCAATTATCAATCACCATAAATACAATAACAATTACGATTACAACAAGTCTGTTTACTTAGTCAACCAGGCAAAGCACCTTGATAACGGTTTTTTATTGCTGAAGCAGGACGAGAAAATTGCTTCTCCTTTGGCGGTTTTATATTTTGGTTTTTATGCTGATTTGAACGATGCCAAGCGTCAGTTGAACGAACAGAAGGAAGCTGTCCAATGCGTGGTAAGCAATATGAAAATAGCTGATCATATGCAAGTTGTTGGTTTTGGTGAAAGCCAGCAGCCCAAACTTTGGGATTATGCGGATGGCGTAAATACAATGGAATTTTTACAATCCATTTGATTTTTATAGGATAAAAGAAGTATCTGCCGAAAAAACCCTTGTATAAATTTTAACTTTGGCAACGTATGTACATTATTAAAGTAAAAGGAGTAGCCAAAATACCTGATTATGTGCAGTTGCGAGACGAGCAATTTACGTTGCTGGCTTATTTTCGAGTGGACAGACCTGATAAATCGTTGGACAAACTTGGACTTACAGACAAAGCAGAACAGATTATGAACATTGTGAGAGACCTGCCATTTGGTCAAATCCTAAAACTGGAACTTTAAAAAATGCTTGGAAACACGGTAATCAGCCTTCAAAATATAGATGTTTTTCAACAGAAACATTTGGTGCTTTCTGATGTAAACCTTCAAATTAACAAAAGCGAATTTGTTTGGCTGATCGGCCAAACTGGATCGGGCAAAAGTAGTTTGCTCAAAATATTGTATGGCGACCTGCACCTCACCAACGGTGAAGGACATGCCGGCGGTTACGACCTGAAAAAACTGGCCAACAAAGAGGTGCCTTTTTTACGCCGCAAACTCGGCATCGTTTTCCAGGATTTTCAATTGCTTTCTGACCGGACAGTAGAAAAAAACTTAGAATTTGTGTTGAAAGCCACCGGCTGGAAAGACAAACCCAAGATCAACGAACGCATTCGGGACGTGCTGGAAAAAGTTGGCTTGCGATCAAAACTCAAAAAAATGCCGCATGAAATTTCTGGAGGCGAGCAGCAGCGCGTAGTAATTGCACGCGCGCTGCTGAACGAACCGGAAGTGATTTTGGCAGATGAACCTACTGGCAACCTTGATCCGGACACTTCCGAAGAAATCGTGATGCTTCTAAAACAGATCAGCCTTGGCGGAACGGCCGTGCTGGTTGCCACGCATGATTATCACATCATCCGCACTTTTCCTTCGCGCATTATCAAATGTGAGAATGGCAAGATTATGGACAACGTGCAGTTGGTATAAATTCCCCGCAAAAATAAATTCCCTGGATCCTGATACTGTTTTTATCGGTATAAAAGAAGTATGTTCTGCCAATTTGCTGCCAGGCCCGGATTTTGAAACAGACAGAATAAAACGTATGTTTCACAACGGCCTGACAGCCTGACGGTTTTTAGCAGATGGCAGGAAACTTGAACAGGAAAAAATTATATTATGAATTTTAATGATATACTGAAGAAGATGAAAAAAGAAGAACCAACTTCTGCAGAAAACCCTATCAATATGGATGAGATTTTTGATGAATTTCAGCAGGTAAACGAAGCACGCCAGAACCAGAAAGATGAAAATGAAGGTAATGCAAATGATGTTTCCGCTGAGGATAAACTGAAAGAGGAACTGGCTTTGGCCAATGATAAATTTTTGCGCTTGTATGCGGAGTTTGATAATTACAAACGCCGCACTTCCAAAGAACGCGTAGAACTCTTGCAAACCGCCGGCAAAGATGTAATCGTATCGTTATTGCCGGTTCTGGATGATTTTGAACGTGCCAGCCGGGCGATTGAAAACGCAAAAGACGTTGCTTCCGTAAAAGAAGGTGTAGGCTTGGTGTATAACAAACTTAAAAATCTGCTGGCCCAAAAAGGATTGAAAGAAATGGTATCGAAAGGTGAAGTTTTTGATGCGGACATACACGAAGCTGTTACGAATATTCCGGCCCCTACTGATGCAATGAAAGGCAAAATTGTAGATGTGCTGGAAGAAGGGTATTTATTAAATGATAAAGTGATACGGTTTGCAAAAGTAGTTGTAGGCGCGTAAGAAGGAAGAAAGGTGATAGCTTTTAGTTGATGGATCATTGCTAACGAATATTGGCTGACACCTGATTGCTGACAGCTAAAAGCTAAAATAAAAGATGGCAAAAAGAGATTATTACGATATCCTGGGCGTTTCCAAAGGTGCCGAAGTGGATGAAATTAAGAAGGCTTACCGCAAGATGGCCATCAAATATCATCCGGACAAAAACCCCGGCGACAAACAATCCGAAGAAAACTTTAAAGAAGCAGCAGAAGCTTACGAGGTTTTAAGCAAACCGGACAAGCGCCAGCGTTATGACCAGTTTGGCCATGCTGCAAACGCGCAATCCCCCAATGGCGGCGGGCAAGGCGGCCCGGGAGGCATGAACATGGAAGATATTTTTAGCCAGTTTGGCGATATTTTCGGTAGTGGCGGCAGTCCGTTTGATAGTTTTTTTGGCGGAGGCAGGCAAAGCAGCAACGGGCGTAAAGTAACCCGCGGGACTAATTTAAGGATCAAGGTAAAACTGACGCTGGAAGAAATTGCAAACGGCGTTGAGAAGAAAGTTAAAGTAAACAAACAAATTATCTGCGAAACCTGCGAAGGCACCGGTGCGAAAGACCAGTCTGCTTTTCAAACCTGTAAAACCTGTGGCGGTTCTGGTGCAGTCCGTCGGGTGACCAATACGATTTTGGGCCAAATGCAAACCACCAGCACCTGCCCTACCTGCAACGGCGAAGGTTCTACGGTCACTGCAAAATGTAATGTTTGTCATGGCGATGGTGTGGTTCGCGGTGAAGAAACGATCAGCATCAATATTCCGGCCGGGGTAAGCGAAGGTATGCAGCTTAGCATGAGCGGAAAGGGAAATGCTGCCCCGCGTGGTGGGCTGCCTGGTGATTTGATTATTTTAATCGAAGAAATCCCGCACGAAACGTTGAAACGCGATGGCAACAACATCATTTTTGATCTGCATGTTAATTTTGTGGATGCGGTAATCGGGACAACGGTAGAAGTGCCGACGATTGACGGAAAAGCTAAAATCAAGATTGAACCGGGCACACAAGGCGGAAAAATCCTGCGCTTAAAATCTAAAGGTGTTCCGGAAGTGAACTCTTATCAGCGTGGCGATCAATTGGTGCACATCAATATCTGGACACCAAAAGTGGTAAGCCGCGAAGAACGCGACGTTTTAGAAAAACTGCAAAACTCTCCCAATTTCAAACCAAACCCGGGCAAAAACGAGAAAAGTTTTATCGAACGGATGAAAGAATATTTTGAATAAATCCTAATTTTAGGCGGTAAAAGAAGTATCAAAAAGAGAGGTTGCATTATCGCCAGCCTCTCTTTTTTGTTTAGGACTTGGTAACAAACCTGATGCCTTTTCAATAAGTATCAATGCTTCTTTTACACTGGTTTTTTAAGTATGTAAAAAATCGTTGTTTACTGTGCAGATATTTCCTGCTCGATCTGATGATTGATTTTATGAATGATCTCGTCCAGGTTTTGGGTACAGGTATTCATCATTTTGATAGATTCGTTTCTGTCCTCTTCGTCCGTTGTTTCATTGATCAGCCTGATCAAACCGAGAATAGAAGCAACAGGCCGCCGTAATTCGTGGGAACCCATCCAGGCAATATTCCTCAAAATTTCGTTTTGCCGGTTTATTCTATCTACCTTTTCTTTGCTGAGGGTAACATCGTTGTGGATAGAAATGTAGCCGTCGGGTTTTCCATCTGCTGTAAACAATGGTGTAAATTCTATATTCACCCAATACTTTTTTCCTCCTCTATTATAGTTGATAACTTCATAAGAGAAGTGTTCCAGGTTTTTTTTGGCAGAAACAATAGCTGCAGTAGTGCTAAGGTCTGTATCAGGGCCATTTAATACTTCCTGCGGATATCTTCCTGCTATCTCTTGTAGCACATAGCCAGTAGATTTTTCAAATGCTTTGTTTACCCAGGTAATTTTGTTGTTCACATCCTGGATCATGATCATGTTGTTTACCTTAGTGATGATATCCGCAAGCCTTTTATTTTCTTCATCAAAACGTTTTAGTTCATTGATATCTTTGATTGCACCGATCATGCGGACGAACTTACCTGCTTTATTAAATTGCAGATAACCCTGGTCATACACATATTTATACTGATGGCCGGCAGTCTCCATCCGATATTCCGAGCCGCAGTTTTCTTTTTTATAGCGGATAGCATGTTGGTATTCTGCTACTACTTTATCTATATCGTCCGGGTGGATCCTGCTTTTCCACCAGTTTACCTCCGGGCTGATCTGATTTTTGGCCAGGCCAACCAAATCGGTTATATTATCGCTGTATTTGATATTTTTACGCCTCACATCATAATCATAAATCACATCATGCGTTGCTTTGGCAACCAGGTCATACCGTTCTAATGCTTCTTTTAGCAGCAAATCTTTTGCCTTATTTTCCGTGATGTCTGTAAAATATATTGCCGCACCTTCGTCTGTTGGATAAGCATTTACACAAAACCATTTTTTTGTCTGCACATAGTAAGCTTCAAAATTTACAAAAACACCCTCTTCCAATACTTTTTTGTACGAATGATAAAAATTGTCTTTCTCTGCATCTTTAAATAATTCTAAATATTGACGGTTGATAATTTCTTCCCGCTTAAAATTCAGTAATTTCTCACAACTAAAATTAATATCTGTAATAACCCAGTCCCGGTTCAACCTACAGTAGCCACCGGTAATGTTTTCCAGCGTATTGTTTAAGCGTTGCAGGTAAGTGTTTTTTTCCAACTGAACCAATTTCAGTTCCGTCAAGTCCTGCATCGTACCCAGCACTTTGTACATTTTACCGTTTTGATACTGCATTTTCCCCAGCACTTTCACATACTTGATCTCTCTTGTTTTGGTAACGAAACGATGTTCGATATCCAAATCTGTGCCTTTTCTCAACAGCGTTTCTATTGCCTGGTTGTAGGCCTGCAAATCATCCCGGTGTACCGACCGCAAAATCATACTGTAGTTTACTTTCTCTACCAGGTCAAGATCAAAAATCTCATACAACTCATCCGACCAAACCAGCGATCTGCTTTCTACAAAATATTCCCAGCCGGATACCCGTGCCAGTTTTTCTGTTTCTTTCAATTTTTGCTTTTCTTCCTGCAAAACCTGGTTCATCAGCTTTAGGTCATGCTCATATTGTACCTGTGCTGTGGTATCGGTGGCAAGCACCATGACAGCACTTTTTTTGTTAAAGGAAATTTTATGCGAGGTGATATTTACATAAATCAATGTGTTTTCCTTTTTTAAGTGCCGCCAAGTTCCGGATGAAAATTCCGTATCGGTAACCCTATAAGATGATCCTACTACACTTTCATGATCTTCCACCGGTCGGATATCTTGCATCGTCATCGCCAAAAACGCTTCTTTTGTATAGCCATAAGAGGCAATTGCGGCATCGTTTACAGATAAAAACTTAAAAGATACCGGATCATATATCCACATCGGGTTTGGGTTTCCCAAATACACATTCCGGTAATCTTCCTCCCGTTCCCTAATTGTTTTGTTGTTGATATAGACCAATTTGAAAATAAACAGACAGGTGATGAAGGCAAAGCAAAAAGGCCTGAACAGTACAATCAGTTCCAGCACTTCCTGGTTTAAATGTTTGTCCGCAATCAGGATAAGACCTCTGGTCGATAAAAACCAGCACAAACAGAACAACAAATAGCCAAAGGTAACTTTAAGAGCACTCAATTTCATGTAACCATATTTTCCTTAAAAATCCCATTTGCCTTTAAACATTAGATTCCATAAATACCGATAGTAAAGATATATTGCTGTCAGCCTTCTGGTTTTTTTATTTATTTTATTGACCCTGTCTCTTCACTTTATTCACAATTAGATTTTTTTTTAAAGAACTTTGGGGCAAATTAAATCAGGAATGCCCGCAGAAGTTATATTAACAATGGATCATATTCAGGTTCGACAAAATGCTTATACGTTGTTTCAGGATCTAAGTTTTGAAATTAAAGCAGGCGAAAGTTGGGCACTTGTGGGCGAAAGCGGCTCGGGCAAAAGTGCTTTATTACAAACTATTGCCGGTAACCTTTCAATTTCTCAAGGAAAAATCATTTATCGTTTTTATGAAAAAGCAAAGCAGGCATATTTGGCCGATACTTCTTTTACCCCGCAAAAAATGATGGCTATGGTTGCATCCAAACATCATTTCAAAAACCTATCCAACACCAAAGATTTTTATTACCAGCAACGTTATAATTCTTCTGACTCGGAAGATTCGGCAACGGCCAGCATTTATCTTGATCAGATCAACCCTAATACAATTGTAAACCCGGTTTGGACTTTTGAACAAGTTGTTCACCAGCTTAAATTGGAACCGTTGCTGGACAAACAATTGATCAAACTATCCAACGGCGAAACCAAAAGGCTTTTGATCGCGGCAGCTTTACTGAAACATCCAAGTTTGTTGTTATTGGATCGTCCGCTTACTGGCTTGGATGTACAATCAAGGGCAGAATTTAATACTTTGATCACTGCAATTACCAAAAGCGGCATCACGGTAGTTATGGCAACTTCCCCGCAGGAAATTCCGGATGCGATAACTCATATTGCAATCCTGCATCAGCAAAAAATAGAAAATATAGTGCTAAAAGAAGCATTCGTTCCGGGGGAAAGTAAACAGCAGCAGGCTTTTGCGGATTTAAAAGAATTGAGATTGCTGCTCAATTCAAAACCAAATGCTTCTTTTAGCACTATAATTTCGATGAAAAATGTAAACATCCGTTATGGTGAGAAACAGGTTTTGAACAACATCAACTGGCAGGTTCTGCCGAGTGAAAGATGGGCTTTGCTTGGGCCGAACGGTGCCGGAAAATCTATGTTGCTCAGTCTGATCAATGGTGATAACCCGCAGGCTTATGCCAATCATATCATACTTTTCGACCGTAAAAGGGGCAGCGGCGAAAGTATTTGGGACATCAAAAAAAAGATCGGTTTTGTTTCGCCGGAACTGCATCAATATTTCCCGGCAGAAAGCTCTTGCCTGCAAGTAATAGAATCCGGTTTTTATGATACGTTGGGCTTGTTCCGGCCATCAAATCCAACAAAAACAGATATAGCTTTTCGCTGGATGAAGCTGTTTCAAATAGAAGAAAATGCACGAAAACTACTTAAAAATGTAACCGCAAGTACACAACGCTTGTGTTTACTGGCGCGGGCATTGGTCAAAAATCCACCTTTGTTGATTTTTGATGAACCTTGCCAGGGTTTAGACGAACAGCAGCAAAACCACTTTAAATACCTGCTCGAACTGATTTGCAACAACAGCAACACCACGTTGATTTATGTTACGCATTATCAGCAGGAAATACCAAATGTGGTGGACAAGGTTTTGAGGCTGGACGGAGGAAAGCAAGTTACAAGTAGTTAGTATCAAGTAGTTGGTATCTAGTAAAACCTTGTTAGTTTCCGACAAGACTTGATACTTGATACCAACTACTTGATACCAACAAAGCTTATCTTTACCGCATGAATGCCAAGAAAGCCAGTGTTTCGCACACCATAATGAATGAACTGATTTTGCCGAACGATACCAACATGCTGAACAATCTGATGGGCGGCCGAATGCTGCATTGGATGGACATTGCCGCAGCTATTTCAGCCCAAAAGCATTGTAACTGCCTGGCTGTGACTGCTTCTGTAGATAGTGTTTCTTTTAAACATGCGGTAAAACTGGGTGATGTGATCAGCATTGAAGCACAAGTTACGCGTGCTTTCAATACTTCGGTGGAAGTCCGGTTAGTGGTTTCGGCACAAAATATCCCATCCGGCACAACGATTAAAAGCAATGAAGCATATTATACTTTTGTAGCAATCGATGCCAACAACAAACCGCAGCAAGTACCGGAACTGATCCCCGAAACGGAAGAAGAAATTAACTTGTATGCCGGTGCCATGCAGCGCCGCCAGTTGCGTTTGATTTTAAGCGGAAAAATGAAGATTCATGATGCCACGGAATTGAAAGATTTTTTTTATGGCGTTGGGGCGCATTAAACCAAGGGCAAAACACTTCGTCCCTACTTGTTAAATTGTGTTAAAGTATTGTTTTGGTGATGTTTTAATCCTCGCAGAAGCTTTAATTTGGTACTGTTTCAAGTTTGATCAAAAACGCTTTTTTATATTTAAGCTATGGCCACTTTCCGATTGCTGGGTTTGATATCATTCCTATTTTTTGCCGGTAAAAACAGCATGGCGCAATCGCTCAAAACTTATAAAGATGCGTCCAACCATTTTGAAATCACGATTCCGGCCAATTGGTCTGTTACGAAATCCAATCCAAGGTTAAAATTTATCGCGATCCGTCCGCAAACGGAAGATTACACTTCTGTTCCGGAAAACATCAACTTGAACTTTATTGATGCCTCAAACGGTAACCTCGATGCCGCTTATGCCATGTCGATAGAATCCAACAGTGCTTTGGATGGGTTTTTATCGGTCACCAAAAAAGGAACGGCAACCAACGGCAACTATAAATGGTACATCAATACGCACAAAAACCCGCAAAGTGAAATTGTGGTGGCCACGATTGTATTTGTATATTATCGAAACCAAAAAGTAATATTACTGACTTGTACGGCTTCGCAGGAAAAGTTTGAAAAGTACAATCCGGTTTTTTTCAGGATTGCTGATTCGCTGAAATTGCAATAAAAGCCAATACTTCTTTTATCGGGTAAAAATCTAATTGTTAAATTTTTTCTGTAGATTTTGAAAACTTCTTTTTAAACCAGCCTTTAATTTTATCGGTAAAAGAAGTATTATCTTCTTGATCTTTTTCTTCACCTCCGATTAAAAAACCATAAGGTTGTAATGGTTCAATATGATCAAAAACAATTTTTATCATACCAAGCAGCGGGATAGCAAGCACCATCCCTCCAATTCCCCACACGGCTTCACCTAAAACCAAAACCATAATGGTAAACAAAGGGTTTATATCTACATCTTTTCCAACTATCAGTGGTTGCAAAATGTAACTTTGTATAAACTGAACTAAGCCATAAGTTATTAGTACGCTAATAACCATACTGCCGCCGCCGCCTTGTGCAAGTGCCATTAAAGCAGTTAATGTTGTTCCGGTAATGTTTCCAACAAACGGAACGATCTCTAACGTACCACATAAAATAGCGAAGAAAATTGCATTTTGCACGCCGATAATTGAAAACCCGATACCGTACATTACCCACAAACAAACAATCATTTTAGCCAGTCCGGATATATACTTTTGTGCTATTTCTGTAGTTTCTTCAATAATAATTACGGTTTTGCCTTTATCCTGAGGATTAACAAGCCTCAGAAAAAACTTTTTAAAGTGATTGCGTGAATTGATAAACAGGAAGATATAAATCAGCACAAGAACGGCCGTGGTGAGAGAACTAAGCACAGAAGTTACCAAACCTGCAACATAAGCGGCCATACTGCCCACTCCCGAAGCTCCTTCTTTTTTGATCATTTGGTTTTGCTGCTCGCGCGATACACCAAAACTTTTATTTACAAATATTTTAAGTTGATTGATGTACCGATTGGCCTGGTTTTCTATCTGATTTAAGTTAGTTTCCAGATTAGAAACACGCCAAGTAATTAGGAAAACAAAGCCGGCAACTACCATCAGTAAAACGAGTACGCAAATTACTGATGAAACTGTGCGGTTGATTCCTTTACGCTCCAACCATCTGGTTAACGGCAAAAAAAGCATGGCCAGAACACCGGCCAATGCAACAGGAACTAAAAAGCTGCTGGAAAAATATAAACCTCCAAAAATAAGGAACAGTAAAAAAAGTGTTTGTACAGAGCGGGACAATAAAGGTTGGGTTTGATTCATGTTTGACTGATAAAAATAATTGTGCCATTATCGAAAATTAGTTGCAACAATAACTATTATACTTTCAATTGTACAATTTTGAAGGATAAAAAATTAATCCTGCAAGTTTTTTATCGATAAAAACAGCATCACGAAAAAAGGTTTAATCAAAAAAAGTATATATTTTTTTATTAAACCAACTTCCAAACCAGCTACTCTAAAAATCATAATTAACTATAAAAATTAAGATTATGAAAATGCTCCGGGTGTCCTTAATTGTACTGTTGACTATCGTTACTTTTGATGCAGCCAACGCCGCTTCTTTCCGCAACTTTGATCGCCGCGACCGTGAAAGACGCCGCCACGAACGCTGGGAAAGACATCACCATCATGATGATCATTTCCGTAGAGGCCACGATTCAAGGGGCCATGGTTACAGAGACCATGATGACCGGGATTATCGCCGCGGATACTAATTACTTATAAAAAAACCTGCTCAATTGCAGGTTTTTTTTATTTAAAAAACAGGTGATAAAAACAGCAATAGTTATAATCTTTCCAAAACTAATTGAATTGCTTCATCAATTGTTTTCTTCGGATGTTTGCTAAACTTTAAAGTTTCACGATTGGCCAGAATTGCATTGACAGATAAAGCTTCATGTCCCAATACTTTTGCCAGCGCATAAATACCGGCGGTTTCCATTTCTAAGTTTGTGATCCTTTGATTATTATATTTGAAAGATTGCAAGTAATTTAAAAATTCAGGAACAGCATTTTTTGCCCTAACTTGCCTTCCTTGCGGTGCATAAAACCCTGGAGCGGTAGCGGTAATCCCACATGGCAAACCAAAGCCAATTTTTTCTTTTAGTGTTGAACTTCCCGAAGTTAAATAAGGTGACACTGTTTTTATGGCAGAAAAATATGTGTCCACAGCTTTTTGCAATTCCAAATCATTTGGATCAAGGTGGTTCGTATAATAATTCATCAAAGCATCAAAACCCAACCCATAATCAGCAACCAAAATACAATCCAAAGGAATAGCTGCATGCAAAGAACCGGAAGTTCCGATGCGGATAATATTTAAACTGATCAATTTTTCTTTGATCAATCTTGTGTTAAAATCAATATTAACAAGCGCATCCAATTCATTTAAAACAATATCAATATTATCTGTGCCAATACCGGTAGAAATTACTGTAACCCTTTTATTCCCAATCCAACCCGTATGCGTTTTAAATTCGCGTTTGCCTTTTTTTAAATCGATGCGGTCAAAATGTTTACTTACTTCTCCTACGCGGTCAGGATCTCCAACGATTAGGATGGTTCCGGCTACATCTTCTGGTTGTAGGTTTAGGTGATAGATGGTACCGTCGGGATTTAGAATGAGGTCAGTTTCAGAGATGTTCATATTTTATTTTGGATTGAAAATGCAATTGCCAACAAGCTTTAAAATTTTTATAAGATAAAAGAAGCATTAGAAGGTTAAATTGCAAACAATTTGATTACCGGAAATCCTGAAACAAAAAAACCCGGAAATTTTATCCCGGGTTTTGATTTGCATAAAAAAAGGAAATTACATTTTCATGTGCTCTTTCATCGGCATTTTATCAACCTTGCCGCTCATCATCACGCTTTGGCCATCTTTCAGCATCATGGATTTTCCGTCTTTCATCTTAACCGTACCATCGGCCATTACTTTCGTGCCATTTTTCATGGTCATGGTTTTAGTCATCGGCGTGGTTTTTCCGTCCATTGTGCACATCATTTTCCCGCCTTTCATCATCACACAACTTTCCATTTTCACCTGCTCTTCAGCCATTTTGCTTTGCGCCATAGCACTGCAACTTAGTGCAGTGGCAAATAAAACAATCAGTATCTTTTTCATGATTTTTGGTTTTATCAATGATACGGATATTTTTATCAGGTTTTATTTTTTTGCTGAAAATTTTTGGGTGATTTTGTGTGGTAAAAGAAGTATGCGCTTTATCATCATAAGCTTAGTGGAATGATCTTCTTTCAAATTTTTTTTAACGTTCTTTTGTCTTGATACAAAAGAACCAAAAGATCAAGAACAACCCGATCCCTCCGGGCGTTTGTTCGGGCCTTTGTACACCTGTGTGGAGAAGCAGCTTAGTTGTTACTTTGACCGTAGGCAGAAATATTCATTTCATTAATCAAGACATTATGCAACTGATAATGCCTTAACCTCCAAAGTATAACCAAGTTTTTGCATCATAGCTTCACAATCCTGATATTCCAAACCAAAAGCTTTTACATCAGCCAAACCAAGTTGGGCTAAAATGTTTCTAATGGTATGATGTGTATCATCTTCATAGTTGCCTTCCATTAGCGTATTCTCTGCCCAATCCACTAATGCTGCTGCTGATAATTGATGTTGCAGATAAGCAAGTAATTGATCTGCTATATATTTTTTGGTGATCATGTTTGAGGTTTTTGATGTCCTTTGTCTACCGGATATTTTTCGTGAACTTCTTTTAAAATATTGTCCTGATTGTAAATCTCTTGCCAGAACTTTATTGTTACTTCTTCGCTGTTTACTTCTTTTAAATACTTTGCTTTCCAACCTAATTTACCGAGGACTTCAAATGTATATATTCTTCCACCATTTTCTGTTTGTATCCATGTCTCATATTATCTTTCATTTTTTGTACGCTGATTGTTATTCATTTGAAAGAGGCTATTTGATTTTAGTATAACTTATGATATTAACTAAAATTCAAAACAATGTTTAAACGTACTACTTACTATAAATAATTAAATTAGAATTGTTTCTTTCTTCACTAACTTCTTCAAATAAGTTCGTGGCCACGACTGAATTTATAAACAATTTATAATCTTTTTCTGAACTTATATTAACAATAATTTGTAGTCTATTATTTTCTAAAGCTTTAATTAAAATATTTATTCCATCTAATTTATCTCCTAAGTGCATTAGTACCAATACTGGTTTATTTGGATTAGTATCGTTTTCGTATTCAATGGTTTTTAAATTCAACTTGGCTATATTAGTATTATTCCTTAAAGTGTTATCAAATATAGGCTGAGAATTTCTTTGTGATGCAAGTGATTCTAACCTGTCTAATTTGGCTAACATAAATTTTAAAGTGTCCCCAGTATCACCAGAAGGTATATTGCTTAATACTGCCGCTTCTTTTATAACATCTATTATTGGATTACTGGTCACCTCGTCTTTCAATACTACTTTAATCATTTTCTTTAGCTCCTTCACTGCTTCCTCAACTCCATGTAAGGTATCATTATAAAATATAGTACGTTGATCATTAACATCAAACGGTAATTTCGGTCCTTTTTCAGCCATAATAATTACCTTTTTCTTGTAAGAGTGTCTTATAGCTAACTCATACATTACATTAGGATTAAAACCTGTCAGATTCGCTATTACCAACTCATCATTTACAACATGTTCTATTACTTGTTTGTTAATAGAACCTGCTGAAGCTATATCGTTTGCTGGCAAAGGAAAAAAACCATTTTCCAATAAAACAGGCTTAATAACAGACTTAATCAAACCCATAGCTTTTGTAAATACTTCAGAACCGGGTTCTCCAATTGGAGTAATAATAAAACACGGTTTTAGTTCCATTTTATATTCTTCTGTCTCTTCAAGTTGTTCGCTCATAATTATGATAAAAACCTAATGTAATAATTTTTGGGTGTCAAAAGAAGGAATCACCTGTTTTTAAATTAATGTCCTAAATATTTAATATAGAAGTTGAATTCTCACCTCACCTTCCAAACATTATTCCCCCGATCCACATCCGGCAAAGCACCATCGGGGTCAACCTGTACCTGCACCACATCCTGAGCAACCGGCATCCCAAAAGTAATGGCTTTATTTTGCAGCCAGGTTTGTACCAGCAAAGTCCAATTAATTTAAAAATCAAACCTCAAAGTTCACTTCTTAAACTAAATAATTCCTGTGTTGATAAAATTGATTTAAAACCTTTTGCAATAAGTCCATTGATTAGTTTCTTATCTCCTGTCCATAAAATTGCTTTTAGTTCTATGGTTAAAGCCACAAATGGTGTATCATTCTCATCCACATCATTTGTTAGTTCAAATGCTTTTGACCAGGAAGTTTGGTTGATTAAATCTTCTGAAAGCAGTTCAATAGCAGACAGGATTCTAAAAGCAGATTCTTCAAATTGCAGGTTAGTTAATTTTGATGTTGCAATAAGCTCGTCTGCATATTTCAAAATCTCTTCTTTCATTAATTCAGGAGCATAAAACTTAAACTCATCTTGTGAATTTAAAAGTAACTCTCCAATCAATCCATTTGCATTTAACAAAGCACTAAATACAATATTCGTATCAATTACAATGTTCACTTGATGAACCGTTGTTTATTTTCCGCCCACCATCTTTTTTTAGATTCATCGGCAAGTTTATTAATTTCATCTTCATCTGGTGTACTATCAACAGTTGCTTCCTTATATTTTAAATAATTAATAATTCTTTGGAATCCAATGGTGTCAATATTAGAAGGAAGCCTCAATATAATTTCACTATCTGTTCGTTCTATTATCATCGTATAAAAATACAAAATAATTCAAGTATTATAACCAATTTTTAGGTAGCTACCACGGCGCGGAATGGCTCGAACAAACGCGCGGAGCGATCAGGTTGTTCTTGATTTTTTGGTTCTTTTTGATCAAGCAAAAAGAACGTAAAACAAGCAATCAGAAGTTGCGTAAAGCACCCAAACTACCTCACCTTCCAAACATCATTCCCCCGATCCACATCCGGTAAAGCACCGTCAGGATCAACCTGCACTTGCATCACATCCTGCATAACCGGCAGTTCAAAAGTAATCGCTTTGTTTTGCAGCCAGGTTTCCACCGGGAAAGTTTGCCGTTGTTTTGTTCCGTCTTTTAAAGTAATTTCTACCGCAAAAGGCATCGCCATTTTTTCCAAGTTTGCAATGGTGATACGGATGCTTCTTTTATCACCTGTTTTTTGGTATTGCACATCGTGAACGGCCAAATCCAATTTCCAGTTGTTGTAAAACCAGCCTTTCCAAAACCAGTTCAAATCCTCCCCTGCCCCGTTTTCCATCGAACGAAAAAAATCATCCGGACGAGGATGTTTGTAAGCCCAGTTATGGATGTAAGTTCGAAAAGCATAATCAAAACGGTCTTTTCCCAAAACCTGTTCGCGCAATAAGATCAAGCCAAAAGCAGGTTTAAAATAAGCAATCGGATGGCGATATTTTTCTTGAATGGCATCAGCAGCCGTCATAATTACCGGCGCATTTGGATCAAGAATAACCGGCACAATTTCATCTGCCGGATTTCCCCCGCCGGGTGCATATTCACCGTCGCGTTTGGGTGCAAACTCACCTTTGTTAAAAACATCCGAAGCATAAATATCAATAAAAGTGTTAAAACCTTCGTCCATCCAGGCAAAACGGCGTTCGTTGCTGCCCACAATCATCGGGAACCAATTGTGTCCAATCTCATGTGCCGTTACCCAAAACAGTTCTTTGCCTTTATCGGTAATCCCGTCAAACACAATTCCCGGATATTCCATGCCGCCTGCTGTTCCGGCTTCGTTGATGGCAACCGGCCAGGGATACACAAACCATTGCTTGGAAAAATACTCAATGGAGCCTTTTAAATATTCTGTCGCCCTTCCCCAGGCTTCGTTTCCGGCACTTTCTATCGGGTAAACCGACATGGACATACATTTTTTTCCTTCGGGGAGATTGACACGTGCGGCATCCCAGATATAAGCTTTGGAAGCGCCGAAAGCGACATCACGCGTATTTTTCATGAGGAAATGCCAAGTCAGCGTTCCTTTTTGAACCGGACGTGAAGCTGGGTCGTTCAGTTCTGCTGCTGAACGGATCATGATGGTTTGATCGCTGTTCCGTGCTTTTTCCAGAAGGCTGATTTGCTTAGCGGTCAATACCTCTTTCGGGTTTTGTAACTCACCGGAACCGGCCACAATCATGTCCCAGGGAACGTTTACTTTATAATCAATATCACCATACTCCAAGTAAAACTCTCCAGCTCCAAGAAAAGGCAAAGTGTCCCAACCAGTCGAATCATCATAAACACAAAGCCGCGGAAACCATTGGGCAATTTCGTAAATCTTACCGTTTTTGGTTTGCGTATAATCGGTTCGGTTGCCAAATGCGCCCGGAATAGTGTAATGATATTTGATCAAGACACTGATTTTTCCGCCGTTTGGCAGCAACGCTTTGGATAGCCGGATTTGCATCCGCGTATCATTGACGATATAATTTACGGTTTGCGCTTTCCCATTTATCACTATTTCTACTGATTCAAACTGGTAACCTTGCGTATGTTCTACTGCGGCACGTCCGGTTACAAAATTGGAACGTGCTTCTTTTGTATAGGTATTTTGATCAAGCTGCAACCACAAGTAGGGCAAAGCATCCGGACTGTTGTTGGTGTAAGTAATATTTTCTGTGGCGGATAAAGTTTTGCTGGAAGTATCGATCTTCGCATTCAACTGGTAATCAACTTTATTTTGCCAGTATTTTGGTCCGGGTGCTCCGTTGGCAGAATGAAATTCATTTCCTTTTTCAGCATAAAAACCTGGCAAGAATAATTCCTGCAGATTGTAGTTGGAAGCAATTGTATCGTTCGGATTTGATGCGCGCCTTCTTTGTGCGTAAATGGAAGCGGTAAGCAGCATGGTCAAAGCAACGGCAGCAGCAAAAGAGGTATAAAACTTGTTCATAGTCAGGGTTGAAAATTTGAACAAGCAATATAGGGTGTAATACTTGAAGATGCTTCTTTTATGCCATAAAAAAGAGCGGCTGGATGTTGCGAACGACAAGAGCCGCGCTGTCATTTCGACCGTAGGGAGAAATCTTATTTCAACAGGACAAGTTTAATTGCTTTGATGAAGATCCCTCCTATCGTTGGGATGACAAAAGCAGGCGGAATAACAAAAGCAGGAAGATGACAAAGCGCGCTGTCATTTCGACCGTAGGGAGAAATCTTATTTCAACAGGACAAGTTTAATTGCTTTGATGAAGATCCCTCCTATCGTTGGGATGACAAAAGCAGGCGGAACGACAAAAGCAGGAAGATGACAAAGCGCCCTGTCATTTCCACCGTAGGGAGAAATCTTATTTCAACAAATTCAAATCAGTGTTAAGGCTATTCCAATTTTATTATCACCGCCTGATACGCCTTTAAATACGCTTTCTGCTGATTGGAATCCAACTGTGGACAATTATTGATCAAAACAGCATCAGAAGTAACGGATAAAGGCATATCAAACTCCGCATCTTTAGAAGAAAAATTAAGCATCACCAACATCTTCTGCCCTTCTAAACTTCTGGTATAAGCATAAACTTGCGGATGTCCTTCGTCTAAGATTTCGTATTCACCATAAATTAAAACAGCGTTGTCTTTTCTCAATTGGACCATCTTCCGGAAATAATTCAGGATAGAATCCGGAGCATTTTCCTGCGATGCTTCGTTTACCGTATTAAAATTTGCATTGACTGTGATCCAGGGTTGTCCACTGCTAAAACCTGCGTTTAGTTCATTGCTCCATTGAAAAGGTGTACGGCTGTTGTCCCTGGCCGATGTTTTCCAGCCTTCCAGATATTTTTTGGTGTCTTCTCCGTCCTGCTGCAGTTCTTTGTACCAGTTCAGCGTTTCGATGTCGCGGTAATCTTCAATGTTGTCAAACTTAATGTTGCTCATCCCGATTTCGTCCCCGGAAAAAATATAAGGTGTGGCGTGCATGCTCAGCAAAAAAGTATGCAGCAGTTTGGCTGATGCTTCGCGAGATTCAGGCCGGTCATTTCCCCAACGGCTTAACATCCGTGGCTGGTCATGGTTGCCAAGATAAATACTTCCCCGGCCTTTTCCTTTAAAAACGTTTGTCCAGTCGGTATAGATTTTTTTAAAATCGGCCAGTTTCCAGCCTTGCGGGTCGGGTTGCTTGTATTTTCCCGGAAGGTAACCTATTGCCATGCCGTCAAAATGAAAAAACATGTATAGTTCTTTCCTGGCAGGATCAACAAAATCAAGTGCCTCATCAATAGTAACACCTGCGCCTTCGCCAACGGTTATTACATCGTATTTGCTCAAGACTTCAGCGTTCATTTGCCGGAGATAATCATGCAAATGCGGCCCTTCGGCATAATAGTCGTCCCAAGTGCCATGGTAATTTTTTGTCAGTTCTTCCTGCGTGATCACCGGAAAAGAAATGTCCTTGGAAATATACGGGATCACGTCCATCCGGAAACCGTCCACGCCTTTTTCAAACCAAAAATCCATCATTTTAAATATCTCCTGCCGCAAATCCGGGTTCTCCCAGTTTAAATCGGGCTGTTTAACAGAGAAATAATGCAAATAGTAACTGTCAGTCAGTTCGTCGTATTTCCAGGCATCACCTTTCACATCAAAAAAACTTTTCCGGTATGGCGGTTTTCCTTTTTCCGCAGGCCACCAATGGTAGTAATTGCGGTAAGGGTTTTCCCTGGAACTTCGTGCTTCTTTAAACCATTTATGCTCGTCGCTGCTGTGGTTCACCACCAAATCCATTACCAATTTAATGTTCCGCTGGTGCAAACCATTTAGCAATTCTTCAAAATCTGCCATTGTTCCAAACTCTGGCATAATCGCCTGGTAATTGCTCACATCGTATCCGTTATCGCAATTTGGCGAAGCATAAATCGGGTTTAGCCAAACTACATCCACACCCAGACTTTCAACATAGTTCAACTTGGAAATGATGCCTTGCAGATCGCCGATGCCATCGCCATTGCTGTCTTTAAAGCTACGCGGATAGATTTGATAAACAACGGCTTCTTTCCACCAAATGCCATCAGGGATATCCGGGTAAGCAGAAGTTTTTAATACTGATTTTTGTAAAGAAGAAGAAGACATTATAAAGATAGTTACAGAATAAAAATTTTAACGACAGAATAAAAACAAAGCACATACTGTTTTTATCGCCTAAAAACTGGCGCGTTTATTTTGGCGTTTGATAGTAATAGATCGGTGCGTGTTTCCCTTCACTTGTGGTGTAATAATTTTTTCCATCCGGCGTAAAGCCAATTGCTTCGCCTTGCTTTTCGATAGTATAAGGCAATACAATAGGTTTTCGTTCCAAAGCTTTCCACATGGGTTCTTTCTTTTGCCTTTTCCAGTAATAAACTTTCTGGTAGCTTTTAACCAGTATTCTGGTGCCATCAGCAGAAATATCACCGGCAGTAATCCATTTAAACAAAGGCAAACCTTCAAAATGAAGCCTTCCTCTTTTCTGCAAAGTAATTGTATCGGTAAAAGAAGCATTGAGCGGCGCGGTATAAACGCCAACCGAATCTTCGCGCTTGGTAATGATGTACAACAAACGATCAACCGGGTCAACCATCAATGTTTCGGCATCGTGCGCACCGTCCGGATATTTTAAACGGAGGGCATCGCTTTTGATAGAAGAAATGGGTTTGTTTTCGGCAACAACAGGTTCCCGGAAACGGTAAACAGTAATGGAAGGCCGGTTTGAACCATTATCGCCAATATCGCCCAGGTAAATATAACTTTTACCTTTTACAGGGCCAACGCCCACGGCAATATCTTCACAATCAACTACATTGGCATTTGGCTTGGCAGCATCTGCTTTAAAATAATAAGTTGCTTTTAACTCTCCGTTCGGGACGATGGCAAAAAAACGGCTGGTGTCGCCGCTGTCATTATGCACGTATAATATGTTTTTATTGATGCGGGAAGAAGCAATGCCTGAAATTTCTTTCATTGCTGCATCCTGTAATTTGACTTGCTTTTTTTGTGCGAACACAATTTTACAAGTGACCAGCAGCATAAACGCAGCAACAAGCAAATGAACCTTTTTTATCTTCATGAAAAATCACATTCTGTTAAACCAGCCTTTTCGCCAGAAAAATATAAATTGTACAAGTGCGATCAGCAGCATCACAAGCAGTGTGTAAATGTACCCGTGCGGTTCATACAATTCCGGCAAATTGTAAGGCAATATCTTATTGGTAACCGGGTCCTGACGTGCAAAATTCATTCCATAGATACCGGCAATAAACGTAAGCGGAATAAAGATGGAAGAAATGATCGTAAGCACTTTCATGATCTCGTTCATGCGGTTGCTGATGAGCGAAAGATATACATCCACAATGCTGGACGTGATCTCTTTATAACTTTCGATCAGGTCCATCACCTGGATACAATGATCATAAGCATCCCGCAGGTACAATTTATCGGTTTTGGTAATCAGCGGGCTTTCCGTGCGGATCATGTCGTTGATTTTATCGCGCTCCGGCCAGGCAGCACGGCGCAGTAAAATCATCCCGCGTTTGGTTTGCTGGGCTTCAAACATAATGCTTTTGTCGGGGCTTTCATACAAACGGTCTTCCAACAGATCCAGCGAATCGCCTACTTTGTTTAGCAGGTCAAAATATCGGTCGATCACCGTATCTGTTAGCGCATAAGCCAGATAACCGGAACCGGCCGTACGGATAATCCCTTTTCCCAATTCCAAGCGTTTTTTTACGCCTTCAAAATACTCTTCATGCGTTTCCTGAAAACTAATGATGAGGTTTTCCTTCACCAATACAGAAAGCTGATAGTTCTCAATCGCTTCCTCTTTGTGGTAATGCAACAGGCGGCTGGTCAAAAACACGTAATTGTCGTATTCCTCAAATTTGGGCCGCTGCTGTGGATGCGCAATATCTTCCAACACCAAACGGTTTATTTCCAGCCTGCTGCCAATCCTCTCAATCAAATCCTGATCTCCTAAACCCTTGATCAGGATCCAATGCGTGTGCTGTTTGCATGCTTCCATCTGATCCAGCACAACAGAACTGTCTGTACCTTTACTTTCTTTTATTTCTGTTTGATTGTACGAATAAATTTCAATGATTGGTTTCAGTGCATTTTTGGAAACCGTGACTGATCCCGGCATTTCGCCAATGCTGCCTTCGCGCCGGGTTGATTTTACCTTTAACCGTTTGATTTTTTTTGCCATTACAGATAATTCAACGTGTTCGGCCCCTGGTTAAAAAGCAAATCTACAATGCTAAGGTTTTTGAGGAAGCCTTTCCGGTCGTCAAACACCTGAAAATACGTTTTTTGCCGGAAATCATATTCCTGCTTTGGATGGATGCTTTTGCGAAAATCCATCCCGCCGGAAAGATCCGTTTGATATTCATCCGTAAAACTGATCTCTAAATCCAACTTCATTAGTTTCAGGAGCAAGCGCAACAAAGCCTCGTTGTGATCAAACAAAAACACATGTTTTTTTTCTTCATAAAAAGGGGCAAAATCAGCTTCGTAATATTCAAAATAAGCCGAACTGCGGTAACAGGCCTGTAAACCCAGCCAATGCAAACGCTGCCAGTTGAAATCGTAGCTTATTTTTACGTCTTTTATTTCCCGGTGGTTTTTAGAGCCTTTTTCTACCGGGACAACCAGCGTCAATGCTCCTTCGGGATTATAAATTTCTGCACGGTTACGATAGGTTTGCTTGGGGAAATGCTCCTTCTGTTCGATCAGAAAATTGTTTTTGTGCTGAAGCAGTTCTGAAAAATAAGCAACCGGAGGCAAGTAAAACAAAGGGAAGATTGCACCGTTATCGGCCATAAAGGTTAAGTTTGTAGTTCAAATTCCTGCCAAAACAATGATCATTAAGGCACTCACGAAAGTAGCCATTTTCTTTTTATACCTGCTCTCGCTGCTGCCTTTTTGGGTTTTGTACCTGTTGTCCGATCTGTTGTTTGTTGTCTTGTTCCACTTTATTCATTATCGTCGGAAAGTGGTGCAGGAAAACTTGCGAAACGCTTTTCCCGAAAAAACGATAACGGAAAGGGCACAAATTGAACGCAGCTTTTATGGCTATCTCGCTGATCTAATGGTCGAATCCATTAAAATGATCACTATTTCCGAACGGCAGTTAAAGAAACATTTCACCCTGAACAATCCCGAATTGCTGGATACTGTTTTTACACAACAAAAAAGTGTGTTGGGTGCTTTGGGCCATTACGGCAATTGGGAAATGGCTGTGCTTATCCTGGGTTTTTCTACCCAAAAAAAGAAACTTTTTATTTATAAACCATTAGAAAACAAAACGTTTGACACCTTTTTTAAGAACATGCGTTCGCGTTTTGGTTCTATACCGGTTGCCATGAAAGATACTTTACGGACACTTGCCGCTTTACGGAAAGAACCCAAGTTTACCGTTTTTGTAAGCGACCAAACGCCGGTGCGCGAAGAAACGCAATATTTCACCCAGTTTTTGAATCAGCCAACAGCGGTTTTTTTAGGAATTGAAAAGATGGCCAAAATGACCAACGACCCGGTTGTTTTTTGTGATATCCGCTTGCATAAAAGAGGTTATTATTCTTGTACCTTCGTGCCTTTGATCATTGAGCCAAAACTAAGTCCGGAACACGAAATTACAGATGTGCACGTTCAGTACCTGGAAAAAGTGATCCGGGAAGCACCTGCGTATTGGTTATGGTCGCATAAAAGATGGAAATTTAAACCGGAAGATATTCATAGATGGACATTGTGAACGAACCAGCGGCCCTGCCCAAAGTTGCCGTTGTGATCCTAAACTGGAACGGTTTAAAATATCTGCAAACGTATCTGCCTTCGGTTATTGCATCCATCTACCCAAATTTGGAAATTGTTTTGGGCGACAATGGTTCTACAGACTGCTCGGTTGAATTTGTAAAAACAAATTTTCCGCAGGTAAAAACAGTACTGAACGATCAGAATTACGGATTTACCGGCGGCTACAACAAAATTTTAAACCATGTAGAAGCAGAGTATTTTATCCTGCTTAATTCTGATGTGGAGGTTGAACCAGACTGGATCATGCCGGTAATCAAACTGATGGAAAGTGATGAGCTGATTGCCGCCGCTGCCCCCAAAATTTTGTCCTGGCAGGAGAAACACAAGTTTGAACATGCCGGTGCTGCCGGTGGTTTTATTGATGCGTTTGGCTATCCGTTTTGCCGCGGACGGATTTTTTACGAGGTGGAGGAAGATCTTGGACAATACAACCAAACCGGAGAAGTGCTGTGGGCTTCGGGCGCTGCTTTGTTTATCAAGCAAAAATACTGGGAACTTTCGGGCGGCTTTGATGAACGCTTTTTTGCCCACATGGAAGAGATTGACCTGTGCTGGCGGTTGAAAAACATGGGTTTGAAAGTGATGTATTGTGCCGAATCAACCGTTTATCATTTAGGTGGAGGCACGCTGGATACAGAAGATCCGTTTAAAACTTTCCTCAACTTCCGTAATAACCTGCTGCTGCTGCAAAAAAACCTGTGGCTGCGCAAAAGTGTGTTTATTATTCCGGCGCGTTTTGTACTAGATTTTATAACGATAATCCGCTTCCTTACCGAAGGAAAACGAAAAGATGCCGCCGCCATCAGTAAAGCCCATCGTAATTTTATCCGGCATATATTTAAAGATAACGGCCAGCGGCAAAAAGTCAAGAGCGAACGCCACGCAGATTACAACCTGCAATCAACCGCTGGTTTTTACCGGGGCAGTGTGGCTTGGGATTTTTTTGTGCGGAAAATCCACCAGTTTTCGCAATTAAAAAGCTGGTAAAAGAAGTATTGAAGTTTACGAAAAGTAAGAGAAGTTTTTTATTTCAGCCAATAACCAATGATAATTCCTACAATACCAAATGCCCACTTTAATTTATCGCTTTCGGCTGGTTCTGTTGCAATGATATAGATTGAAAACAACAGCAAAACGGCAGTAACGCCAATTTGAACTTTAATTTTAAGCTTAGATGGTGTTGTCATTTATGACTTAAAAGCGCGGATTGCCCTTTTAATATTTTCTCCAAAGAAAGATTCGTGTGTAACTTCATCCTCTTCCGGTTCTGCTTCTACGGCTTGAGCTACTTTCTTCGTATCAGTTATTACCTCACCGCCAATTTTTCTAACATAAGAGGATAGGTCTGATTCTTTGCCTTCAGGTATCTTAATGCTTAGCGTAGTCATAATAGATCAAATTAACAATTTTTGTAATATAAATATATAACAAAACTACGTAAAACTTAAATATTTGTTTATCAACTTCAAACTATTTTTTAGCAGTATGATTTAGAAATTACCATTTCTTGTTTGCTTACTGCAAATTAACTTGGATTAGCTTTTGCCAATGCTTCTTTTATCGACATAAATTCTATGAAAAAGTTCCTGCTTTTATTTCTCATTTTGTTTACTGTTGAAGCAAAAGCGCAAGACAGTCTTTCCAACTTCAATCAAAAACGAAACGAGATTGACCAAACCGGAATGAAAGTTTTAGGCGGTTGGGCTTTGGCCAATATTGTAATTGGAAGTGTAGCTTTTTATCGCACAAAAGGCACAAGTAAATATTTCAACCAGATGGATATTTTTTGGAATGTAGTTAACCTTGGCATTGCAACCGCAGGTTTTTATGGTGCAAAAGAAGCATCCAACAAAACCATGACTTTAGCAGAAAGCTTGCATCAACAACATAAAACAGAACAGATTTTACTTTTGAATGCCGGTTTGGATGTGGTGTATATTGCCGGCGGCTTTTATCTTTCTAAACTTGGCAGCCATAAAAGTTCGGACCGCTTGCAAGGTTATGGCAACTCGATTATTTTACAAGGTGCGTTTTTGTTATTGTTTGACGGATCCATGTTTGCCATACAAAAGCATCAAGGTAAAACTGCCGACAGGTTTTTAAATAAAGTCCAAATTGGTTTCACCGGAAAACAATTTGGCTTGATTTATCAGCTTTAAAAATCAGCCTAAAAAACACAATTAACGCTGCATCAGCCGGGCTACATATTTCCCGATCACATCAAATTCCAAGTTTACAATCGATCCTTCTTTGATCTGCTGCAAATTGGTATGCTCATAAGTGTAAGGGATTATAGCGACCGAAAAAGTATTTTCAAAAGAATTTACAACGGTCAAACTTACGCCATTCACACAAATTGAACCTTTTTCTACCGTTACATTTTTCAAAGTTGCATTGTATTGAAAAGTGTATTCCCAGCTTCCTTCCAATTCTTTAAAAGCAGTGCAAGTGGCTGTTTGATCTACATGGCCTTGCACAATATGGCCGTCCAGCCGGTCGTTCATCCGCATACAACGTTCCAGGTTTACCAGATCGCCTTTTTGCAAATGGCCGAGATTGGTTTTGTTCAATGTTTCTTCAATCGCGGTAACTGTGTGCAAACCATCGGCAATAGCTACCACGGTCAAACAAATGCCATTGTGGGCGATGGACTGATCGATCTTCAGTTCATGGGCTAAATTAGAACTGATGGTTAAATGAAGGTTTCCCTGATCGGGATAAAGATCGCTGACGGTCCCTAAAGTTTCTATAATTCCTGTAAACATTTTGATGCTAAACGATAATAATACATAAGAAATATCACTGGCGATCAGCAATATTTGTACCGCAAAAGTAAATACTGTTTCATATTTAAGATGTCTTAATTAGTTTAAATATCAGTTTTTACCTGATAAAAGAAGCATGATGCCCAATTCATTAGCAAGCATAGAAAACAATGTGAAGCCAGTTATCTTTCATTCAATATTATAATTGATGCGTAAACGTTACGATTTAAAGACCGAAATCAGCCTGGCACTGCTGCCTACCGCTATCATGGCCGCGGTTTTGTTCTTGCTGGAAGCTTACAGCAAACAACACTTGCTTTTTGCCTCGCTGGCTTCCAGTGCTTTTTTAATTTACCTCGACCCGGAACATCCTACCAATAGTATTTACACTTTGATCATAGCGCAAACTTCGGCCGCTTTAATTGGTTTTGGCGTGATAAAATTAATCGGGCCAGGATATGCTTCGGCTATGCTGGCCATGGTAATTGCCATTGCTTTTATGGTGGTCCTGAACGTGATGCACCCGCCTGCCGTATCTACTGCCTTAACTTTTGCTTTTGAAACCGGCAAAACGCTGCCACTGTTTATTATTGCATTAGGCTTGCTGGTGGTCCTGGTTGTTTTACAAAAAGTTTCCCTGTGGCTGATCAGAAAAAAAGTACCTAAAAACCCTGTTGACAAATTATAAATTTTTTGACAAATGAACCCTTCTGTAGAAAACATAATTATGGCCCTGGTGCAATGGTTGCGGCTGGGCGTAGAAATTACGGGCGCCTGTACTATCGGGATTGGTTCGGTGATTTCTTTGTACCGTTTTGCCCGTGCCCTGATCACGCAGCAGGAAACCGATTTTAATGCAATCCGGCTGACCTTGGCACGTTACCTGGCATTGGCACTGGAGTTTCAGTTGGGGGCCGATATTTTATCTACCGCAGTAGCCCCGAATTGGCAGGAAATTGGCAAACTTGGTGCTATTGCCGTCATCCGAACGGGACTGAATTTCTTTTTATCCAAAGAAATGCAGGAAGAAAAGAAAGCCTCGGCAGGTGAAAAAATGGTGCAGGAAAAAGCAAAAGCAGCGTAATAGAATTTACTAAAAATCAGGGGGAAAGCTTGAAATTTTGCTTTGAATAAGAGTTCTTTTAAAGCAGATTAACCCATTATAAAAAAAGTAAAAGAAAATTTCGGCAAAGTTATTTTCATTTCTATAATTAATCCTATTTTTAGCCTTTCTGATCTACCTGACAGAAGAACCTAAATTTAAAAAACTACTACAAAAATGAGAAAATTGAATTTATTAAAACTACTATTGCTGACTGGGTTATTATTGCTGACAAGTTCTTTTTTACTTCAACATTTTATCCACCTATCTGATCCTTTAAAAGGTTTTTTAAAAGGAATGGGTATTACTTTTATTGTCGCTTATTTTTTGAAAGCCAGTGTAACCAAAACTTTCCGACAAAATACGATAGGATAAAAAAAGCAATATTTTGAATGGTAAAAAATTAAGTAACACTATTGTTTTTTGTTCAAGCATAGCCAATCTTAAACAAGATGGCTATGTTTTTTTGAAACCATTCCCCGCTAATTGCGTACCTTTTCACAAAACTTATAAAAATGAATAAATCAACCCTATCCCTTATTGCTTTATCAGCAATTATTTTCAGCAGTTCCGCATTTGCACAGGACACAATGAAACACAGTGCCAAGGCCAGCAAAACAATTACCCACAAAGTAACCACGCATCATAAAGTCGTTAAAAAAACGAAACCTACGATGTAAGGTTATCTTAACAACCGAAAGCCCCGATAGCGTAAAAACTTTTGGGGCTTTTGTTTGAATAAAAAAATATCATTTTGCCGTTTTTACGTTTCTTCGGTCAGCCAGCCTTTAGTTTCAACCAGGTTATGTTGCATGTAGGCAACCAAAGCCACCAGGCCGCCAAAGACCAAGGTTCCCAACTTTAAAAAGTATATGTTGATATCCGGTAGAGAGTAAGCAGGTTGCTGTTTTGTTGTTTTTACTTCCAAGATTGTAAAACTTACATCTTCATGCCACTCATTGATTTTTCCGGTTTCTTGCCTAACACATCTAATGCCGCCCTGAAACCCTGTGCTAATGTACTTGCATTGCCACGGCCATAATAATGTAGGAAGATCATATGGGGATCATCGCCTAACATATGGTTATGTACGGCAACCACTTCCAAATTATGTTGACGTAAAATTCTGATAACGCTGTTTACTTCAGTTTGGAGCATAGCTATATCGCCTGCAATATGTGCATCATCTTGTTTACCGGCAAAAGAGGCCCAAGTGTTCAATCCGATATTGGTGGTCATTTCAACGCCCATTGCCATTACTTTCAGATCGCTTCGTCCAATTGTGTATTTATAAGTTGGGCCATTAACCGTACCCGTATATTTCACAATTGCATCAAGTGATGGAATATCAAAATTCTCCTTACCTGTAACAGTCGGCGGTGCAGACGGAGCTGGTTGATTGGCCGGAAATAATTTACTGTCACGAATGGTATTTGCATATTTTTTTGCCAGTTCGGCTACAGTTCCCATACCATGAATATGCATGTAAAAAATTCGGGGCTCCTCATAAAAGAAGTGGTTGTGGATAGCCGCTATTTCTAAACCATTGGCATGGGCAGCCGAGATCATAGGGTTTACTTCCTCCATTTGCAATACCGTATCGCTCATCACCATGGCCGATTTGCCATCAACTGTTTTCTTAAAAGACACCCAACCGCCAAAACCAAAAGGGATTGGGATTGGTTCGCCCTTGATTTTCATTTTCAGGTCGTTCCGGGGAAGTGGTGTAGTGTAAACGGCTTCTGCTTCCTTATAGCTGCCTTTTTTGCCTAAAGCACCATCAACAGCAGTCATTTCTTCAGCCGTCAAAGCCGGGGTTTTGCCTGGCGGTAATGCCATCGCTTCTATTTTAATAGTTGGCAACAGTAAAGCTGTGCCTAATAAGGCGGTTGCCTGTAAAGCTTGCTTGCGGGAGAATTTATTTGTTTCCATAAGTATCATATGCATTAATTCATGCAATATTACCCATTGACAAATCCTTAAAATTGTATGGATTTAACTATTTGTACCCTTTTTACTTTTCAGATTGTTTTTTTTATAGGCCGAAGGATTTAGACCTGTGATTTTTTTAAATATCCGGTTAAAATGGCTTTGGTCCGAAAAGCCGGTGAGGTAAGCGATTTCTGTTAAAGAATACGTTGGTGTTTCCATAAGGAGTATAGCCTTTTCAATCCGCATTTTACGGATGTATTCCCCAAACGACAAATTTTCAAAATATTTAGAAAACTCCCGTGATAAATAAGCAGGGTTGATCTCCAATTCATCAGATACCTGCTGTAGGCTTAAACTCATATTGGTATCTAACTGATCTTGGATCATTCCTTTAAGCTCCTTTGTCCATTCAGGCGCTTTTTTCGAACTGCCCTGTTTCAGATATTTGTGATAGACTTCCAACAATAAATGTTCTACCGGTGCCTGCGTATGTTTTTGTTGATGCAGGTGCTTAGCCCAGGTATAGAGCCCGTCATAAATTTTCATACCTAATTCCAACAGTTCCTGATCGTTCTTTATATTTTGGGACAGCCCTAAAAAGATGGCAGACAAACCTGCTGCCTGAGGAGCGGAATCAAGGCGGTCGGTGTCAGCTCCGCGAACGATTGCAGCCATTCTATCCAAGGCAACGTCTTTGATGTGATGTTTTTTAGAAAATAATCAAACGTACACTGATCTTCATAATGACTGTATTCCACGCCGGGAAGGTCAAAGGGAATAGCTTCTAATTCCTCCGCTTGTTTTAAAACTTTATCAAACGGCACATAAATGATCTCCGCTTTAGGATCAACAAATCGTTTAATTAGCCAAGGACAGGCGATGCGGTCAATCTTCGGGCGTTCACGGGTGATCCATTTCATTTTTATATGTTGATTATAAAATCAAATATAGGATTAGCGGTTTTAGAGCCTGTTTAAATTATATCGAAAAAAAACACAATGCTTCTTTTAGGCATATAAAGTTTGTGAATGTATCCTGTATTGATACAAAAAGCATAGAAAATTTATGTTTTTTTATGTGATAAAAGAAGCATTGAAAATAAATTGAATAAACTTTAAATAAGATTTATGTTTGCGATTATTCGTATAGTATGACGAATCATCTATTGGCACAGCTATTGTGGATTTTTAATAGTTAAGTCGAGTTCCCCTGAGAGGTATTTATTGATTAATTCTTTTTTTTGCTCAAACGTTTTCCCCTCAAAACCCTCTGCAATCCGTTTCTTAACTTCCCTGAAAAAAGAAACACTGTGAAATTCTTTTTCCTTTTTTGATTTAATCATCTTCATATTTTATTAATTCTTTTGGCGAACGAATATCAATGAAGTTGTTTAATTTTTTTAACATTTAAATAGCATCATTCATTAGTAATTTGCTTAGGACACCCCCCTTGCCCCTCTTGCGGGCAGGGCTGTTGCGTTCTGGTTTAAGTGATCGGCTTTTTTGATTTTTTAACATCGCCGGCGACCGGCCTTTGGGCCTGCGCCAGGTTTTGACGATTGTTTGTCCCGGACAGGTCAATGGCAATGTTCCCGGACACGGAAATGTTCTGCGGCGCATTGGCGGCCCTGGTCTTTGACGCGTCTTTTTTAAAAGCAACGCCTTTTGCCCAACGTGAGCCATTTTCTATGCCCCAACGGCTTCTGGCGCCCTTGCACAACACCTGTGCGTCCACCTCCGGGCTGCTGACGTAAAAAGAGTTTTCCTGACGCGCCTTCCCTTTGTCTTTGACACTGCGGTGCACTTTTATGGCCTGTTTCAGCCCTGTCCAACCTTCCGCCTTTCGGCGCCCATCAGGCAACCCTTCTAAAAATCCTATAATACCCTTGTCCATACTTTTTTTACCCTAAATTACACCTCTTTATTTTAGAATGCAACAGCCCTGCTCTCAAAAGGGGAAGTATGGCGGAGACCTTTTTAGCGTACATTTGTTTAAAAAGCAGTATTGGCAGAAACGCCGGATGGAAAAGCTTAAACAATTCTGTTTAAAAAATATAACGAATACCGCACCAGGGAATTTCTTCCGTTAAAATGTTGATAAAGGTGTCTATCATCCTTTTTTTCAGTTTAACCTGATAACGAATATTGATACCTCCAAAACTGCTGCGCTTGGTTTCTTGGAAATTGGGCATCCAAAGCAAATCTTCAGCTTTTGGGTTGATGCCTAAGTTCATAATATGCTGCGCTTCGTTGTGGGTTAAAAAGATCACTTCGCATTGCATCTGCGCTTTCACTTCCGGCCGCACTGCTTCGTTCACCTGCTTAAATAATTCGCGGTAATCATCGCGCCAGTCGCGGTTCGTGTTTAGGACCTGATCGTAAACAATCACAGGCGAAAAATTAAGGTGCACTTCATAACCGGCATCATAAAAATCATTGATCGCTTCAATCCGTTTTTCAACGCTGTCTGTCCGCACATCAACTAATCTGCTGATTTCGGCAGGCATCAAACTAAAACGGATGCGTACTTTTTGCTGCGGATCAAAACCGAGCAGATCGCGGTTTACAAACTTGGTGGCAAAAGTAGCTTTGGCGCGAGGATGATATTTGTAAAACTGCAATACTTCTTTTATGCCATTAAAAATAGCATAATCAACAGAAAGGTCGGAGTTGCAGCCAATATCATAAGTGTAAAATTGCGGATCGGTTTGGTTCGGTTTTCTTGACCAGGGCAAAACCATTACATGCTTATTTACGGCAGCCAAAATCTCATCCGTATTGGTAAAAATCGTAATTGGGTTGATCTCTTTATGCCGATCAACATAACAATACGCGCAACCGCCGTAGCAGCCGTTGGCCAAACTGGGCGCAATAAAATCAGAACTGCGGCCGCTTTCCCTGATCTGTTTGGATTTTAATTTCCCCAAAACCAGTAAATCCGACTTGGCTTTGTAATGCTTCAAACCCGTATCGGGCAGCTTGTTGTGCTGTTGCACTTCCTGCAAAACAGCATCAGGATATTTTGCTGCGACTTCCTTGGCACGATCATTCAACGCATCAGTTGTGTATAGGATTTGTTTGGGATTGAATTCTGGCATAACTTATAACTGTTTATCCAAACTTGGTTTTTGCGGCGTTTGCGAAACCAGCCAACCGGTTGCATACATCCACTTGGCCATTTTAGTTAACTTAACAATATCGATACGCGATGGTTCATCTTTTGGCGTATGATAATCGGCATGGAGCAAAGTGGTAAAAAAGATAGCCGGAATGCCAGCCTGTGCATAAGGCAAATGGTCGCTGCGGAAATACCAGTTTTCAGGGTGTTTGGAATCGTCCCAGGAAAAATCAACTTTAAAATGCGTTTGCTGCTGGTTGGCTTTCATCGCCATGTCCACCAATTGCGTAGAGTTTTTGTGGGAAGTTGTACCTAACAAAGCAGCAGAATCAGGAGCGTTCCTTCCGATCATATCGCCATTTAAAACAGCAACAATCGCTTCTTTTTTTACGGTCGGATGTGCGGCGTACCAACGGGAACCCAATAAACCGCGTTCTTCCGCGCCATGCCATACAAACAAAGCCGAACGTTTACCCGGTTTTGCCGACCAGGCGCGGGCAATTGCCAGCATACCAACCGTAACAGAAGCATTGTCATCCGCACCATTCCAGATTGAATCACGGTCAACGGGAACGCCAACGCCGTCATGATCGTGGTGGCCGCTGAATAAAACGTATTCGTTTTTAAGCTGAGTATCTGTTCCTGCTGCTTTTGCCACCACATTTACAGAAGGATACAGGGAAGCTTCTACCCTAAAATCTGCTTTTACCATTGCATTGGCTTGCTGAAAATCACCGGCAAAAGAACCTAAAACTACTATAACCGGAATTGACCGGACAGTTGGTGCGGGCGTTCCTTGCAACTGGTACAAACCTTCCTGGTAATTATGTCCTACAAATCCCAAAGAAGCTTCAGTTTGCTGATCCGCCACTAAAATGATGGCTGATACTCCTTTTCTACGTAAAGCCATGCTTTGCTGCCTAACAGCCAGAGAAGTATAACGCAATCCCCACAAACTCATCCAGGAAACCGGAAGCGGAGAAGGCGGAACAATCCTCACCGCAACAACTTTTCCCTGTAGGTCTTTTGTGGTGTCGGCCATTGAATTCAGCCACATTACCGGTCCGTTTAAATGTGTTTCCACCGGTTGCGTCGGCCAAACCTCTTTCCACAACGCTAAATTTTTATTGTTGATGGAGAAGGTGCCGCTATTGGCCGTAACCGTTCTTTTTAAGTTGTAAAATTGGAAATAAGTACCGTCATCACCGGCTGGTTTTAAACCGGCTTCCATGGCTTTTTGCGCTACCCACACTGCAGCGCGCATTTCATCAGGCGTTCCGGCCCTTCTCCCGCGGAAAGCATCGCCTGCAAGTTCAAAAATATCTTTTTTTATATCAGCTTCTTTGATGGAAGACAATGCCGGAGGATTGCCGACGGTCTGACTAAAGCTTTGCAAAGAAATGCCTGCTAAAAGAAGTATGGTAAATGTTTTTTTCATGTTAGATAATTTAAATTCGAGGCTCAATTTACGTTTTATTGTTCGTGGTTTACCGGTAATTGCACCTGATTGTTCATCACCTCAAAAAGTGCTTCCCGTTGGGCGTGTAAACCTTTTGACTGGCCGATCGGTGCTTCATAAATATCGTCTTTGATCGCTTCCATTGCTTCGGCAATAAAATCAGTAATTGGTATCCCGCCATGCGATTGCGTTTTATCTTCCCGGCGGTCGTGCCCTAATTCCGTATCCACAGAAGGCGGTATAATTTCAAAAACTTTGACCGAAGTATTTTTAAGCTGATGGCGAAGCGACAATGTAAGCGAATGCACGGCAGCTTTTGTAGCGCAGTAAACCGGCATAAAAGCAAGCGGTGCAAAAGCCAGCCCCGAAGAAATATTGATAACGGCAGCATCAGCTTTAGTGGCTAAATGCTGTGCAAACAAAGAAGTTAGATGGACTGGCGCAACCACATTTGTTTCAATTTCGGCTTGAATCCGATCTAAATCTACCGGCTTGGTCATATCCAGTACCAATTGTACGCCTGCATTATTCATCAATATGTTTAATTCCGAATGATTTTGCAGCACCCAATCTGCTAATGCTTCCCGATCTGCAGCTTTGGAAACATCACAGGCTCTCGTAATCAGTCTAGGATAATTTTCTCGGAGATCATCCAACCGTTCTTCTCTTCGGCCGCAAATAATTACTTTGCTTCCTGCTGCCATAAATCCTTCGGCAAAAGCCAATCCGATCCCGGAAGTGCCGCCGGTGATTAAAATAGTGTTGTTTGAAATTTGCATATACTTCTTTTATCGGGTTAATTATAGGAAAAGAAATGGTTATGTGCGAAGGATTGTTTGCAACGGTTAGCAATTAAAGCTTGATTTTTTGTAACAATATTTCTCAAACACAACCGCTTGATCAAACAAAATTTGGCTGCAAAAATCCTATCTTTGGCTTATCCATGGCATTCCTTTATCCCGGGTTTCTGTTTGCTTTGCTTGCGCTGGCCATTCCGGTCATCATCCACCTGTTTAATTTCCGGCAGTACAAAAAAGTTTATTTCTCAAACGTTCAGTTTTTAAAGGATGTGCAAAAGCAGCAATCTTCGCGCAGCAACTTGCGAAACCACTTGATTTTGGCGGCCAGGATGCTGGCATTGGCTTTTCTGGTATTGGCTTTTGCAAAACCGTTTTTACATTTTGGGGATGCAAAAAATGCAGGCAAGCAACAGGCCGTGAGTATTTTTGTGGATAATTCTTACTCCATGCAAACGCTCAACCGCGAAGGTTCTTTGCTGGACGAAGCCAAACGCCGCGCCAAAGAAATTGCTTCTGCCTATTCCATCAACGATCGTTTTCAGTTGCTTACCCAGGATTTTGAAGGAAAGCAGCAACGTTTTCTCAACCGGGAAGCATTTAATGAAGCGGTTGATAGATTAAAGATCAGTCCGCAAACCCGAAATTTACAGCAAATCATCAGCCGACAGCAAAGTTTGTTCGATACGCAAAAAAATGCCGTTCCGGTGAGCTATCTGATTTCAGATTTCCAAAAAAACATAGGTAAAAACAGCATTCAGGCAGATCCTAAATTAAAGGTCAGTTTAGTGCGGATCAATACCAGTCCGTTGCCAAATATTGCAGTGGATTCTGTTTGGCTGGTTTCGCCTTTGCATCAGCCCAAAGCAGCCGAAAAATTAGTGATGCGCCTGCACAATTATGGCAATGAAAAAGCAGAAAAAGTGCCGGTAAAATTGTTGATCAACGGCGAAACGAAAGCTTTGGGAAGTTATGATCTCGAAGCAAAAAGTTTCCGGTTGGATACGCTCCGTTTTTCCGGGTTGAAAGCCAGCTGGCAGAACGGCGAAATCAGCCTGAACGATAACCCGGTCACGTTTGACAATCATTTCTATTTCACTTTCCGGGTGCAGCAGCAATTGCCGGTTTTGCAAATTGCGGATCAGGTCCCGAACCGTTTTCTTCAAGCTGTTTTTGCTTCCGATGCTTTTTTTAAGGCTGATTTTTCTTCCGCCGGAAACGTCAATTATTCAGCTTTAAACCGTTATCCGGTCATCTATTTTAACGATGTAAAAGAAGTATCGGCCGGGCTGGCGCAGCAATTGAAAAACTATGTAAAACAGGGCGGCACGCTGGTGGTTTTTCCTGCTGCGGATGCAAATTTGGCTTCTTATCAAAACTTGCTTCGGCCTATGGGAGCGGATTTCCCGGAAAAATCAACAACAGAAAATACGAAAGTAGCTTCCATCAACCTGAAAAACCCGCTTTTTAAAGATGTTTTTGAACGGATGCCCGAAAACCCGGACCTGCCTCAAATTAAAAAATATTATGCTTTAAGTTCCGGTCAGCGTAATCTCAAAATCAACTTGATGGAAATGCCCGGCAAAACAGCTTTTCTAAGCGTTTACAGTAGCGGCAAAGGCAAAGTTTATTTGTCTGCTGTGCCTGTGGACGAAGATTTCAGCAACCTGCCTCACCACGCGTTGTTCGTACCTTTATTGTTTCGGATAGCCTTGCTGAGCGGCCATGACCAGCCGCTGTTTTATACTTTAGGGGAAAATGAATTGCTGGAAATCCCGCCATTTGTTCAGGCAGTTGACCAACCGTTGCATCTGCAAAAAGGGTCGGTTTCTATCATTCCTGATGTTCGCCGAATTGAAGGAAAAATACAACTTTACCTGGCCGACCAGGTGCGCGAAACCGGAAATTATAAATTGGTTTTGAAGGACAGTATTTTGGCACAAATCGCTTTTAATAATAACCGCCAGGAATCTGACCTGAATTACCTGACGGACCAGGAATTGAAAACAGGTTTTTCTGCCTTAAAAACAGTATCGTACCTGACAGCCGGAAAGTTATCTTTGGCAAAGCAGGTGGCAGAAGTAAATTCGGGTGTGCAGTTATGGAAACTTTGCCTAATTTTGGCACTGCTTTGCCTGGCTGCCGAAGTGTTGCTGATCCGATTTTATAAAGTAAACCAGCAGAAAAAAACGGCATTGGTTTAGCTGCTTTTTGCATAAATTAAACAATTGATGAACCTGCTTTTTAAATCTGTTACAATTACTGATCCGAATGCTGCTTTTAACAAGCAAATAGTTGATGTTTTGGTAGAAGATGGAAAAATTGTCCGGGTTAAGGCTGATATTCAGTCGGATGCAGAAACAATAGAAGGAAAAGGATGTTATTTAGCTCCTGGTTTTTTCGACCTGAACTGCAACTTTGGTGATTTAGGGCTGGAAACCAAAGAAGATATGCAAACCGGTACGCTGGCCGCATCAGCCGGTGGTTTTACCGGCGTGACGTTGATGCCTAACATGCAGCCGCCGGTCCATTCCAAGTCCGAAGTTCAATATCTCATCAACCAATCCCGCGGAAACCTGGTGGATGTGTATCCGTTGGGCGCGATTTCCTATAAAACACAAGGAACAGATTTGGCCGAAATGTACGATATGTACCAATCCGGCGCGCTTGCTTTTACCGATGGAAATCATCCGGTACAAGATGCAGGTTTGATGGAACGTGCCTTATTATATGCCCAGAATTTCGACGGGTTGATTTTTTCTTACCCCGAAGATAGCTCCATCGCCGGAAAAGCAAAAGTTCATGAAGGCGTAGTTAGTACGCTTTTAGGCATGAAAGGCATTCCGGCACTGGCAGAAGAACTGATGATTTCCCGTGATTTGTATCTGGCGGAATACACGGGTTCGAGGTTGCATTTTACGACTGTTTCAACAAAACAAGCTGTTGATCAGGTTCGCAAAGCCAAAGCAAAAGGATTAAAAATTACCTGCGATGTTGCTGCGCATCATTTGCTGCTGACGGACGAAGCTCTGATGGGTTTTGATAGTTTGTATAAACTAAAACCACCTTTGCGAACGCAGGAAGACGTAAATGCGCTGCTGGAAGGTTTGCGGGACGGTACAGTTGATGCCATCGTTTCGCAGCACACGCCCCATGAAATTGAGTTTAAAGATGTGGAATTTGAAGTAGCCGAATTTGGGATGACCGGTTTGCAAACGGCCTTTTCACTAGCTGTACAAGCTGGCTTAAGCCCGGAACTGATTGTGGAGAAACTGGCCATCAACCCGCGAAAAATAGTAGGCATAAAAGAAGCATCCATCGCCGAAGGGGAAACGGCAAATTTAGTTTTGCTCGATCCTGAAAGAGATTGGGTTTATACGCGCGACAATAACTTTTCCAAATCGTTCAATTCGCCGTTTTTAGGGCAGGAAATGACCGGAAAAGTGCTGCTCACCATCAACAATAATCAAATTTATAAATCTGCATAAGATGATTGACCCAAAAATAAAAAAGGCCATTGATGCCGCATTTAACTATGTACAAACGGTAAACCCGGCCAATGCAGAACCGGTGAAAGGTCAAATCCTGACAGTTTTTGAATCCAGCTTAACGTTTTTGCAAAAGGTAAAAGGGATGGACGAGGTTTTCAATTCCAACCCGAAACTAGAGCATTTGCGGGAAATTTTCTTTGACTTGCTGCTGGTGAATTTTTTCAGTGCCGATGTGAAAAAACTGAACGAAGATTATTTGGATTCGCCGGAATGGGGAAAAATTGAAGAAGAAACGCTGGACCGCGGCACCGAACTGCTGAACGTTTTATTGTACCTGAACGAGTGTGAAGATGAAGATATTGAACCGGAACTGAACGATTACCTGACCGAGTTTTTGCTGGTGGACGAAGATGAATTTCAGGACGAGCACCGCATTTATGAACCCATCATTGCCAACCAGATTTTGATGGAAAGCGGTTTGGAAGAGATTGGAAAAGTAGCGCGGCATTTGCCGGAAGACGAAGAAATTAAAGAGTTTTTTTATCCGCTGATGTGCTTCTTTTATGATACAAATCCTATAGAAGAAACCAAAAAAGAAGCAGCCGAAAACGCAGTAGAACCAGATTTCGATTTGCCTGTACTGGAAATCATGCTTAATTTTAACTAACCACCGGTTTACATGCAGGATTTAAACCGGCAGATCAGGATAAAAGGGGCGCAATATGGTGCTGTGTTAGGAGCAGTTATCCTGGCGTTACATCTGTTTTCCTATTTTTTGATGACCAAAGTAAGTACACCGCTTTGGGTTACGGCATTCAGTCCGCTTATATTCACCAACCTGTTGCCAATAGTTGCAGCTATTTTACTCTGTCTCCGGCTGCGTGAAAAAATTGGCGGTTATTGGGAGTTAAGGCAGGCATCTTCGGGCATATTTGTGATGTTCCTAACCTCGTACCTGATCTTTTTCTTCGGCTTTCTGCTGTTCTCTAAAGTAATTGAACCGGCAACCGACATCAACCTTCAAAACAAAATAGAATCGGTAAAAGCAGCCATCCGACAAAACCAGGGCACCAGTCAGCAACATATCAATGAGGAAACCAAGGGTTTGCGCAAAGACTTTAACGACAGGCAAAAATCCGGTGTTTTGGGGTTTGTGCAAAGTTTTGGTATCGTGGTAGTCTTGCTGTTTCTGGCTTCGTTGATATTTGGCGCACTGTTTAAAAACGATCCGCCGCAATATATCAAAGTCAGTAAAAAACAATAATTTATACGATAAAAGAAGCATGGCGGCCCAAACCGCTGATTGGATACGATAATGGATATTTCAGTAGTGGTGCCTTTGTTTAATGAAGCAGAATCATTGCCCGAACTGACGGATTGGATCAGGCGGGTAATGAAAGCACATCAATATACGTATGAAATCATCTTGGTTGATGATGGCAGCAACGATAATTCCTGGGAAGTAATAGAAGCTTTGTATGAACAAAACCCTTTTATCAGGGGCATTAAATTCCGCAGAAATTACGGTAAATCTGCTGCCCTGAACGTTGGTTTTGAAGCCACACGAGGAAACGTTGTGATTACGATGGATGCCGACTTGCAGGATTCACCGGAGGAAATCCCGGAACTGTACCGGAAGATCACGCAGGAAAAATTCGACCTTGTTTCCGGCTGGAAAGCCAAGCGGTACGATCCACTAAGCAAAACCATTCCCACAAAATTGTTCAATTCAGCCACCCGCAGCATGTCTGGCATTCATAACCTGCACGATTTCAACTGCGGCTTGAAAGCTTACCGTAAAGAAGTAGTTAAAAATATAGAAGTTTATGGCGAGATGCACCGCTACATCCCGGTGCTGGCCAAATGGGCGGGTTTTACCAGGATCACCGAGCAGGTGGTAGAGCATAGCGCACGCAAATACGGCATTACCAAATATGGTGGTTTCAACAGGTTTATCAATGGCTTTCTGGATCTGCTGTCGATATTTTTTGTCGGGAAATTTTCCAAACGGCCAATGCACTTTTTTGGGACACTTGGCACGCTTTGCTTTTTGACTGGTTTGGGGATTATTTTATGGCTGGTCAGTTCTAAATTGTATGATATTGCCAACCATGTAAGATACCGTAATATAACCGACAACACGTTGTTTTACATTGCTTTAGTTGCCGTGATCCTGGGTTCCCAATTGTTTTTGACCGGTTTTGTTGCCGAAATGATCTCCAGGAATTCGCCCGAAAGAAATAATTACCAGATCGATAAAACGATTTGACCAGTTTTGGCCGATGCTTCTTTTAGCACCTAAAAATACACCTCGCTGAATTTACTGATTAAAAATCAATGTTTTTTTCCATTATCATTCCGCTCTACAATCGTCCGCAGGAAATCCGCGAACTGCTGGAGACGTTGGTGCTGCAAACGTACAAAGCTTTTGAGGTTTTGGTGATTGAAGACGGTTCAAAACTTGATGCAGCTTCTGTTATTAAAGATTTCAAAGACCGTCTCGACTTGAAATATTTCGTAAAAAAAAACGATGGACAAGGTTTCAGCCGCAACTATGGATTTGAAAGAGCTAACGGCGATTACTTTATCATTTTTGATTCCGATTGCCTCATTCCAACAGATTATTTGGAGATTGTAAACCGGGAAGTCATCGCCCAAAAATTGGATGCTTACGGCGGACCGGATGCGTCGCATGATTCTTTTACGCCTATTCAAAAAGCCATCAGTTATTCCATGACTTCGCCTTTTACCACCGGCGGCATCCGCGGAAGCGAGAAACGGATCGGCGATTTCCATCCGCGCAGCTTTAATATGGGTTTATCAAGAGAAGTTTATGAAAGAACAGGCGGTTTCATCATTACGCGACTGGGCGAAGATATTGAGCTGAGCATCCGCACCCATCAATCAGGTTTCAAAACCGGCTTAATTCCCGAAGCAAAAGTTTACCATAAACGGCGCACCAGCTTTTTGCAGTTTTACAAACAAATCCATTTTTTTGGCCGGGCGCGCATCAACATTTATAAGTTTTTTCCTTTGGGATTAAAAGCTGTCCATTTCTTTCCGGCCTTGTTTACGCTTGGATTAATTTTTTCTTTGATAGCTAATATAGCCAGGTGGCCGGTTGCCGGGCTTTGTAATTTCTTGCTGGCCTTGTTTATTTTGTTGATATTTTTTCATTCCTGGATGCTAAATAAATCAGCAAAAGTTGCATTTTTGAGCATATTTGCCGCTTTTATCCAGTTGACCGCTTACGGGCTTGGTTTCATGCAGGATTTCTGGAAAAGAATAGTTTTAAACAAGTCGTAACAATATGTACCATCCGTTTTCCATCGCAGCAACTTTTAAAACTGCATGGGATGTAACCAAAAAAAATTTTCTGGCCATTGTCATTTATTCTGCAATCGTAAGTGTTGTATGGATTGCGGTTCAGTTTTTTAATGATTTTGCGGATGTCAGCAGCGATACTTTTACAAAATTCCTGGTTTTTTTAATCCTGATCATCATCCAAACTTATGCTACGTTGGGTTTGTACAAATTGATTTTTACGCTGATCGACAGCGAATACTACGAGTTTGAGTTTTCGCAAGTGGTGCCGACGATCAAAATGGTGTTCAGCTTTATTGCCATTTGTATTTTGCTGGCTTTCGCTATTGTAACTTTGAATTTAGTGGTAGAGCAAGCACTGCAAAACTATTCTGAAAACGTAATGAAAATTGCCCATGTGCTGGAAGTAATGATGATTTTGTACGCCACCTTGCGCTACATGTTTTGCGCCTGTTTTATTGTAGATGACAATTCCGGCCCGATAGAATCTTTGCGTCAGAGCCGCCTGCTTACCAAATCCCACTTGCTGCATTTGCTTGCTTTGCTTAGCATTATGGTGCTGGTTATTGCGGTTGGTTTTATGGTGATCGGCAAAGTTGTTCTCGTTTTGTTTCCCTTGGCCAATGTGGTGCTGATTGTTACTTACCGCAAATTAGTTTTCAGCAATTTGGATGTGGATGATGATGTAGCCGAAACGCACTGATTTTATGGGCATAAAAACAGCATTGAGCAAACCTTTTGCCTTTTTTATTTCTTTTCAGATCAATAAACTACGAAAAAATGCCGTTCAGTTTCAGGATCAAATTTTTCATCAACTGATAAAAACAGGCATAAAAACAGCATTCGGCCAGGATCATCATTTTGAAGAAATCGGCACTTACGAAGATTTTAAAAAGCACGTTCCCATCCGCGATTATGAAGCTTTAAAAACTTACTTTGATCGTGTGGTCCAGGGCGAAGAAGGTGTACTTTGGCCGGGTAAACCGATTTATCTCGCCAAAACTTCGGGCACCACTTCCGGCGTAAAATATATTCCGATTTCCAAAGATTCTATGCCGGAGCATATCCGCGCCGCCAGAAATGCTTTGCTCAATTACATCCACGAAACCGGCAATGCTTCTTTTACCGATGGAAAAATGATTTTTTTGCAGGGAAGCCCGGAATTACAAACTAAAGCTGGGATTTTCGTTGGGAGATTATCAGGTATTGTAGCGCATCATGTTCCCCAATATTTATTGAAGAACCGGATGCCAAGCGATGCAGTTAACCGAATAGAAAATTGGGAAGCAAAAGTTGATGCGATAGTTGATGAAACAATCCATGAAAACATGACTTTGATTTCCGGAATCCCGCCATGGTGCCAGATGTATTTTGATCGTTTATCAGAAAAAGCAGGCGGAAAAAAGACCAAAGACATTTTCCCGAACTTTAAATTGTTTGTTTACGGCGGCGTAAATTATCAGCCTTATCGCGCTAAAATCGAAGAAAGTATTGGTTTCCCGATTGATTCCATCGAAACTTATCCCGCTTCGGAAGGGTTTATTGCTTACCAGGATTCGCAAAAAAACCATGATCTGTTGCTTTTGGCGGATGCAGGAATGTTTTTTGAGTTTATCCCAACGGAGACTTATTTTGATGAAAACCCAGTCCGTCTCAGCTTAAAAGAAGTTGAAATCAATAAAAATTATGCTTTAATTTTGAATACCAATGCCGGTTTATGGGGTTACAGCATTGGCGATACAGTTAAGTTTACCTCCATCAATCCGTATAAAATTGTAGTTACCGGCCGGATCAAACATTTTATTTCTGCCTTCGGCGAACATGTGATCGGGGAAGAAGTGGAGCAATCGCTGATGCAGGTTGCGCTGGAAGAAGGTGTAGAAATCATCGAATTTACAGTTGCGCCGCAGGTAAACCCTCCCGCAGGAGAACTTCCTTTTCATGAATGGTTTGTTGAATTTGGGAAACAACCGGAAAATTTTGCTGCTTTCAGTAAAAAAGTAGATGCAGTTTTACAGAAAAAAAATATTTATTACGCAGATTTAATTAAAGGAAGAATCTTACAACCTTTAAAAATAAAACCTTTAAAACAGCATACTTTTATAGATTATATGCGTTTGCAAGGCAAATTGGGCGGACAAAACAAAGTTCCGAGATTAGCAAACGACCGGATAATTGCGGATGTGTTGGAAAATTATATTTTATTGTAGATTTTTGCAGGTCATAAACCTGCTTTCATCGTAATTATGTTTATCAAATTTTTTAAAAAATTATACCCAACAACAACTTGCCGGATTTAAAAAATATTGCCATTTTAGGTTCAACCGGCAGCATTGGTACGCAAACTTTACAAGTGATCCGGGAAAATCCTGATCGTTTTCGGGTTTGTTTGCTTACGGCGCAATCAAACGCAAATTTGCTGATTGAACAAGCTTTGGAATTTCTGCCCGAATATGTAGTAATCGGCCAGGACGATCTTTTTTATACGGTAAAAGAAGCATTGCAACATACCAAAGTAAAAGTAATGGCTGGCAACCAAGCCATTACAGATATGGTTACGGCCCCCGAAATCGACTTGGTTTTAACGGCATTAGTTGGTTTTGCCGGTTTGCAGCCTACGGTTGCAGCGATAAAAGCAGGCAAGGATATTGCGCTGGCCAACAAAGAAACGCTGGTAGTGGCCGGGGAATTGGTGATGAAAATGGCGAAAGAGCACAACGTAAAGATATTGCCGGTTGATTCAGAGCATTCGGCGATATTTCAGTGTTTGGCAGGAGAGGAAGCGCAATCCGTAGAAAAAATCATCCTCACTGCTTCCGGCGGTCCTTTCCGCGGAAAAGATGCTGCTTTCCTCTCCTCAGTAACTAAAATCCAGGCACTGAAACACCCAAATTGGATAATGGGAGCGAAAATTACGATTGATTCTGCTTCCTTAATGAACAAAGGTTTGGAAGTGATCGAAGCGAAATGGCTGTTTGATTTGCAGGCCGGTCAAATTGAAGTAATTGTGCATCCGCAATCCATCATTCATTCTTTGGTGCAGTTTAAAGACAGCTCTGTAAAAGCTCAAATGGGTTTGCCCGACATGAAATTGCCGATCCAATATGCGCTGACTTATCCGCATAGAATAAAAAACAATTTTGCACGTTTCAGTTTTGCAGATTTTCCGAACCTTACTTTTGAACAACCCGATCTCAAAACTTTTCGTAACCTGGCAATGGCTTTTTCAGCTTTAGGTATGGGTGGAAATATGCCTTGCATCGTTAATGCGGCAAACGAAATTGCGGTTGAAGGGTTTTTGAAAGAACAGGTTAGTTTTTTGGGGATGAGTGATGTGATCGAGGATTGTATGCAACGGATTTTCTTGCACAAAACACCGGGGCTGGAAGATTATCTTGACACAGACTTGGAAACAAGAATTTTAGCTAAAAATTTAATATTAAAAAAAGGTGCATAAAAACAGCATCAATAAACTGATAAAATCGATATGAATGTTTTAATTATGATTGGCCAACTCATTGCCGGCCTGTCAATTTTGGTAATCCTGCATGAGGCAGGCCACTTTTTTGCAGCCCGCGCTTTTGGTATCAAAGTAGAAAAATTTTACCTATTTTTTGATGCCTGGAACATCAGCCTTTTTAAATACAATTATAAAGGTGTGGAATATGGAATTGGCTGGCTGCCGCTGGGCGGCTATGTCAAAATTGCCGGTATGATTGATGAATCTATGGATACCGATCAAATGGCCGGCCCGCCGCAACCCTGGGAATTTCGCTCTAAACCAGCATGGCAGCGTTTGATCGTGATGCTGGCCGGTATTATGGTAAACATTGTTCTGGGGATTTTTATTTTCTGGATGCTGACGATCAGATATGGCGAAAGTTACATCCCGAACCAAAGTGTAAAATATGGTATTGTCCCGGGGATCATCGGACGGGAAATTGGTTTGAAAGCAGGTGATAAGATCACGGCTGTCAACGGCAAAAAGATTGTTCGTTTTGAAGAATTGATCAGTTCTAAAGTTTTGCTGGGGAATTCTCAATTGACTGTTGACCGCGACAATAAGCTGATTAATATAAGCGTGCCCGGAAATATTTACAATGAAGTTGCTGATTATGGTATTGGTGAATTTATCCAATTGCGAAGCAAGTTTATGGTAGATTCTGTAGTGGCAGGAAGCAATGCGCAAAAAGCCGGACTGCAAAAAGGCGACAGTATCAAAGCAATTAATGCACAGCCTGTTTTGTTTTTTGATCAGTTTCAAACTATTGTTAAAGCAAACAAAAGCAAACAAGTAAATTTAGTGGTTAAAAGAAGTAATGAATCAGTACAAATCCAGGCGAATGTAAACGCTCAAGGCACGCTTGGTTTTGCCGCTAAAGGTGATGAACCGGTGATCGAAAAAGAAAAATTCAGCTTTTTCTCCTCGCTGCCGGTTGGTGCTTCCAGGGCTTGGGGTTCATTTACCGACAATGCCAAAGGTATCGGACGTGTGGCGACCGGACAAATCAAAGCAAACCGCGCTTTTGCCGGCCCGGTAACGATGGCAACCATGTTCGGCAGTCATTTTGATGCGGCAAAATTTTGGAGCTTGGTTGGCTTATTGTCGATGGCTTTAGCCTTGATGAATTTGCTGCCGATACCTGCATTGGACGGCGGACATGCTACATTCCTGATTATTGAAATGATCAAAGGCAAACCCTTGAGCGATAAGTTTATGGAGAAAGCCCAAATTGTGGGTTTTTGTATCCTGATCGCGCTGATGGTTTTTGTTTATGGCAACGATATTTGGCGCCACGTCATCAACAAATAATTCAATACCAAAATGAATTACTTTGAGTTTTACGGTTTGCCGGAATCATTTGAGTTGGATGCAACTCAGTTGAAAAAAAAGTTTTACGAGCTGAGCAAAAAGTACCATCCTGATTTTCATGCTGTAGAAAGCGCAGCAAAACAGGAAGAGGTTTTGCAATTATCCACCTTAAACAATAAAGTTTACCAGGTTTTGTCAAATTCCGATAAACGGATAGAATACATTTTGCGCCAGCATACTTTATTGGCAGAAGGTGATAAATATCCTTTAGCCCCTGATTTTTTGATGGAGATGATGGAGCTGAACGAGCAGATCACGGATGCAGAAGATGAAGCTACGATCAACACAATAAAAACATCGGTAAAAGAAGCATCAGACAGTTTAGAAGCAGAACTGGCGCAGCAAACAATCGGTTTTAGCAGCAAAACAAAGAATGCGCAAGATGCCGCTTTAAAAAAAGTGTTGGATATTTACTATCGTAAAAAATATTTGTTGCGAATACAGGAGAGTTTAAATACATTTGCAGCCCACTGAAAAAGCAATGCCCAGCTGGCGGAATTGGTAGACGCGCTGGTCTCAAACACCTGTGGGAAACCGTGCCGGTTCGACTCCGGCGCTGGGTACAAACTCGGATATAGTACGATTAGTCGTTCTGGTCCGGGTTTTTTTATGCCCTAATTTACTTGTAAGATAGTAGTTAAGGAACGCTGTTGACCAATCTCCTTAATATCTCAGAACAAACTACTGCCATTAACTTATTTGATTTCGTGAGCTGTTTAAACTTATATCTTACCAAACCATCCTGCTTCTTTTAGCCCTTAAAAATCGGTGCCTGAATATCCTTTCTTTGAAACACAGAAATGCCAATGTTTTTAGGGTGATAAAAGAAGCACAAGAAATTTGCCTGACAAAAGTTTAAACAACTTCAGTGATAGATTCTGCAAGATTATATAAATCATTTACAAAATTCTGTAAAATACCAATACCGTGGTTGAGCTAAATTTGTGCTGTTAATTAATAGCAACATGGCAGCACAATTAGTAGAAACCCTTACCTTCCCCGTTACCGGCATGACCTGTGCCGCTTGTGCATCCAGCGTGGAATCTACAATAGGGGCGCAAAAAGGAGTTGAAAAAGCAGAAGTAAATTATGCCACTCAATCTGTTAAAGTAGCCTTTCACCCTGAAATTGTGCAACCGGTGAGTTTGCAGCAATCGGTACAGTCCGTTGGTTACGATTTGATCATTGACACTGTTAACGGAAAAGAAAAACAAGCCGAAGCGCAGCAAAACCATTATCAGGAGCTTAAAAGAAACATCACCTGGGCCACTGTTTTAACTATACCGGTAACCATCATCGGAATGTTTTTTATGAATATCCCGTATGCCAATTATATGATGATGGCATTGACCGCGCCGGTATTGTTTATTGCAGGAAAAAACTTTTTTGTCAATGCCTGGAAGCAGGCCAGACATGGCAGGGCCAATATGGATACGCTTGTCGCCATGAGTACAGGTATCGCTTTTCTATTTAGTGTTTTTAATACCGTTTATCCTGAATTTTGGCACCGCCAGGGATTGCACCCGCATGTTTACTTTGAAGCAGCATCGGTTGTCATCGTGTTTATTATGCTTGGTAAGTTGCTGGAAGAAAATGCCAAATCCAATACCTCGTCCGCAATTAAAAAACTGATTGGTTTACAGCCAAAAACAGTATTGCTTGTTACCGCGCAAGGAGAAAAAGAAACCGCTATTGCAGATGTACAGATCGGCGACCGCTTGTTGGTCAGGCCGGGTGAGAAAATTCCGGTAGATGGCGTAGTGTATGAAGGAAATTCCTTTGTGGATGAAAGTATGATCAGCGGTGAACCCGTTGCTGTTGAGAAAAAACCAAGTGAAAATGTTTTTGCAGGCACCTTAAATCAAAAAGGCAGTTTTCGTTTTACTGCTGAAAAGGTAGGAAGTGGTACGATGCTGGCCCAGATCATCCAAATGGTACAGGATGCGCAAGGCTCAAAAGCGCCCGTACAAAAGCTGGTAGATAAAATTGCCGGTATTTTTGTACCAATCGTAATGCTCATTGCCTTGCTAAGCCTGGGTGCCTGGCTGATATTTGGCGGCGGACATGCTTTAACACAAGGTTTATTGGCAATGGTTACGGTACTGGTCATTGCGTGCCCATGCTCTTTAGGCTTGGCCACGCCCACGGCTATTATGGTTGGCATGGGCAAGGGTGCAGAAAATGGTATTTTAATTAAAGATGCCGAAGCGCTGGAATTGGGTTATAAAGTCAATGCCGTAGTTTTGGATAAAACCGGAACGATAACTGAGGGAAAACCTGTAGTTACCGAACTGTTATGGTCGGATGCCGGTAAAAGTAACCAAAGCTATTTCGAGTCTGTCTTTTTATCCATTGAACAGCAATCAGAACATCCCTTGGCAGATGCTGTTTTTACCTGCTTAAAATCAGCGGATGCAGCCACAGCAAATATCACTTCTTTCAACAGCATGACCGGAAGAGGGGTTGAAGCCATGTTTGAAGGCCAGGCTTATTTTGCCGGAAGCCATAAGCTGATTGAAGAAAGAAATATTACAATTCCCGAGGAGTTAAAAATAGCCATTGCTGCTTTTTTAGGCCAGGCGAAAACTGTGATTTATTTTGCAAATACTACACAGGTGCTGGCTATTGCAGCTATCGCAGATCAAATCAAATCCGGTTCGGCAGAAGCGGTAAGACAGTTAAGTAAACAGGGAATAGATGTATATATGCTGACAGGCGACAATGCCCAAACCGCAGCAGCTATTGCCAAAGAAGCCGGAATAGCTCATTTCAAGGCGGATACTTTGCCATCAGATAAAGCTGCATTTGTAAAGGATTTACAGGCACAGGGTAAAATTGTGGCTATGATCGGGGATGGGATCAATGACAGCCAAGCCCTGGCGCAAGCTGATGTGAGCATTGCAATGGGCAAAGGTTCGGACATTGCAATGGATGTTGCTAAAATTACCTTGGTTTCATCGGACTTACAGCAAGTCCCTAAAGCTTTAAGGCTTTCTAAACTGACGGTTCAAACCATTCGCCAAAACTTGTTTTGGGCATTTATTTATAATTTAATCGGTATTCCGATCGCGGCAGGTATTTTATATCCTGTCAACGGATTTTTGCTTAACCCGATGATCGCAGGCGCAGCTATGGCGTTGAGTTCTGTATCGGTAGTGGGCAACAGCCTCCGGCTAAAATTTTCAAAACTTAACCTTTAATATCAAAATCAATAAAAAAATGGAAACTTTAAAATTCAAAACAAATATCAAATGCGGCGGCTGTATAGCAGCGGTTACCCCATCACTAAATAATTTGCAGGGAGTGGACAAATGGGAGGTAGATACTGCAAACCCAGATAAAATACTTACCGTACAATCTCAAAAAGGTTTATTGCCGGAACAAATAATTGGTGCTTTGAAAGAAAAAGGGTACAACGCAGAAAAAATCTAATTCAAGCCTTGCTGGTTTCGATCAGCAAGGCTTTTCTTTTGGTGGGAGCGATGCTTCTTTTAGCACTAAAAAATGTGTGTTTCCATAGATCCTTACAAAGAAATAGCGGACACTTTTTTTAGGTGATAAAAGAAGCATCAACAAATATCCTGAACAAATTTAAACAGGCTTTTAATCAAACAAAAAACTTTATAATTCCTGAACAATTGTAACAATAGGATGTAATACTAATGAAATGAGGAAATTTGGCGCTTTAAGTTTGGCTGCATTCTACCTGTTGTTGACCACAGGTACTTTTGTATGCCTGCTGCATTGTACCGGAGCTTATTTCTTGTCTAATCCTAAATTTTCCTCTCAAGTACATATTGAGCATGAGCCAGACCACGATGATGGCCATGATGCTCATGTCGCGGGTAATTCCCATCATCATAAAGAACCATGCAGGGATAGAAAAGATTGTAATTGTTGCGATAAGCATGGCAATTATGTGATTAAAGAAAACCTGAACTATGCTTCCGCATCTCAGTTAACAGCCCTGCACCTTGCGGCACTTCCTTTATCCTATCAGCAATTTTCCATATTACCCTCTGTTTCAAAAACTTTGATTACCTGGCCGCATACTACTGATCCGCCAGGAGCTTCAAAACCACCCCTTTATATTTACAATCGCTCCCTTCTGATCTGATTCAAGCTTGCTGCTTTCTTGCGGCCAGACAATCTATTGTCTTTTCTTTTTTTAAAGCTTGAATCAACACATGATACTTCATATTAAAAATATGGTTTGCGACCGTTGCATTATGGTTGTGCGCCAGCAGTTGGAAAATTTAGGTTTCCAAACCCGGGATATTATTTTAGGTAGTGCCAATGTGCAGCCCGAGCCTGATTCAAATCAATTAATTGGGATTTCGTCTTCCTTAAAACTATTAGGCTTTGAGTTGATCGATAATGAAAAAGACCGCATCGTTCAGCGTATTAAAAGTTTGATCATTGAAAAGGTGCATTATACCGACTTAGCTGATGCACCCTTTAGCTTTTCTGAGTTCTTATCAGAAAAATTCAATAAAGATTATGCTTATCTGAGCCGCATGTTTTCTGAATCTGAAGATACCACCATTGAAAAATTCATTATTCAGCAAAAAATCGAAAAAGTAAAAGAGCTGCTGGAATACGGCGAACTCAACTTAAATGAGATCGCCTGGAAAATGGGTTATAGCAGCAGTGCCCACTTATCTGCACAATTTAAAAATATAACCGGGTTGACGCCAAGCCAGTTCAAGACATCAGAACAGGCACTGCGCAAACCGATTGATAAAATTTAACCTACTTAAAATGAAATACAAAATTATCCTGTCCATTCTGATTATAGGATTGGCAAACAGTGCTTTTGCACAACAGAAAATGAATGATACGGACAAATCCAAAAAAAACCAGAAAATGGCTATGCCAATGAACCACGGGGGACATGGCAAAATGAAAGGTATGAATATGAAAGATTCTTCCATGAACGGAATGAAAATGGACGGGATGAAAATGGACATGATGAGCAGTTCGCAATCTAAAAACCTGCCTATGACCAGGGACGGTTCAGGTACGAGTTGGTTGCCTGATGCTTCACCTATGTATGGCATTATGCTGAACAGCGGCAAATGGAGTTACATGCTGCACGGAAATATTGCCCTGCGTTATACCAAACAGGATTTAGGGAATAAGGGCAGCCGTGGCAACCAAAAGTTTGACGCCCCCAACTGGTTTATGGGCATGGCGCAACGCAACGTTGGTCAAAATGGGTTACTGCATTTCAATTTAATGATGTCGCTCGACGCTTTGACCGAGGGTGGCAATGGCTACCCATTGTTGTTCCAGACCGGGGAGAGTTATAAAGGTGTTCCATTATTTGACCGCCAGCATCCGCATGACCTCTTCTCAGAACTGTCTGCCAGCTATGCCTATGCGCTTTCTAAAAAATCAGATTTAAGTATTTATGTTGGATATCCGGGCGAACCTGCATTAGGGCCTGTTGCTTTTATGCACCGTCCTTCGGCCATGTCCGGTCCCGATGCCCCTATCAGTCATCATTGGTCTGATGGAACGCATATCACTTTTGGGGTTGCCACGATTGGGTTTCGCTTCGATCAGTTTAAAATCGAAGCTTCTTCTTTTACGGGAAGGGAACCCAATGAAAACCGTTACAATTTTGATCAGCCCAAATTCGATTCCTGGAGTACGAGGTTAAACTTTAACCCTTCTGCTAATTGGGCATTGCAGGTTTCACATGGATATATTAAGAGCCCGGAAGACCTTCACCCCGATGAAAATGTTTACCGCACAACAGCCTCTGCAATATACAGTTTGCCGTTTGGCGACGAAAAAACGTTTAACGCAACTGCACTTTGGGGTTTGAATAAGATTCCCGGACAAGAAGGCAACAATTCTGCTTTGCTGGAGGGTGATCTGCGGATAAAAAAACTGGCTTTATATACCCGCTACGAATTTGTACAGAAGACGACCGAAGAACTGGTTTTAAACCCTGTTACTTATGGCGATAACACCATATTCCCAATCAATGCAATTACGCTGGGCTTAAATTATGACCTGGTTAAAATAGGGCCTTTAAACCTTGCTGCTGGCGGTCAGCTAACTTATTATGCTGCCGATAGCAAATTAAATAGTTTGTATGGTAAAAAACCGATGGGCGGCGAGGTTTTTTTACGCCTGTACCCACGGTTGATGAAAATGAAAATGTAATCAAAAATTAACTCAATATTAAAACACTTTAAAACAAAACCTATGAAAACGTTAATCAAATTAGCTATGATCACCGCGGCTGTCGGCTTCGGATCCTGTAAAAAAGACAATAACACCATTAAAATCCAGGCTCACGACCAGAATCAAATGATGGGCATTATGCACCAGATGATGGCTAAAATGGATACTTTGAAATTAACCAAAGACCCGGACAATGATTTTGCACTTATGATGAGGATACATCACCAGGGGGCAATTGATATGGCCAATCTGGAATTGAAAAGTGGCAGCGATGCTACCATGAGGGCAATGGCTACTTCCATCATTTAAAGTCAGCAGGCTGAAATTACACAGCTAACAACATTTCTGCAATCTCATCCTGCCCATTTAAGTAATACAGATTTTGATACCATGCAAATGACCAATATGACTGCCGGTGCCAAGCAAGCTGACCTGCAAGTCATAAACGGCAATATTGACCATGACTTTGCAATACTCATGGTCGGGCATCATCAAACAGCGATTCAAAATTTAAGGCTGGAATTAATTCACGGCCAGGAAGCAAGCATGAAAACGATGGCCACTAACATTATTGATGCGCAACAAAAAGAAATAGGCCAGTTCCAGGACTGGTTACTGGCTCATCCTGCAAAATAAATAAATTCAATTTTTTAACTATTAACTCAAATAATCATGTCAAATCAAAAATTCAAAGATTGCATAGATGCCTGCGTGGCTTGTGCTGTTGCCTGTAGCCATTGCGCTACTGAATGTTTAAACGAAGAAGAAGTAAAAATGCTGGCCAAGTGTATCAAGCTTGACCTGGAATGTGCGGCAATTTGCAGATCGGCAGCAGAAGTAATGAGTTTAGGCAGTAAGTACAGCGGACACCTTTGCCGGGTTTGTGCCGATGTTTGCACGGCTTGTGCCGAAGAATGTGAAAAACATGCGCAAATGGGCATGGAGCATTGCAGGGTTTGTGCCGAAGCCTGCCGTAAATGCGCAGAAGTTTGCGAAACGATGGCAACTGCCGCTTAATTAAATTAATCAGTAGCTATTTGATTTAGGTTTTCCTGTCAAATAGCTGCTCTTAACCAAGAACCTGTTTAAGCTATGGCTGAAAAAGCTTTAATGCTTCTTTTAGCCCTTAAAAATGCGTGTCTGTACCGTGTTTAAAAAAACACAAAAAGCTTGATGTTTTTTAAGGCATAAAAGAAGCATGTAAAACCTGTTGGACACAAGTTAAACAACTTAAATTTAAACTCTTTTAAAAACTAACGTAATGGAAAAAGGCAATTATAAAACATTCATTTTGATGTTGATCCTGTCATTTTTTATAATGTATGCAGTAATGTACTTGAATGTTGACCAGTTAGATCACATCTATTTAAATATTACCCGGCTTTATATGACGCTGCTGATGGTTTCTCTCATGGCCCTGCTCATGTTAGGCATCATGAAAATGATGTATAAAAATAAAAAATTGAACACCATTATTGTGTTATCAAGTATTGCTGTTTTTACACTGGCGTTAATTGGTGTAAGAACGCAAACACCTATTGGCGATGTGCAATATATGAAGGGTATGATCCCGCATCATTCCATAGCCATTATGACCAGTAAACACGCTCACCTTAAAGACCCGGAGGTAAAAAAATTGGCTCAAAGCATTATAGATGCCCAAGAAAAGGAAATTGCAGAGATGAAAAGGATATTGGCAAGAATGGACAAGTGAATGAAAGTTTAAAAGGACTTTAACCTTCAACTGAATGATCTATTTTTCGCTCATTAACCCTAAACATAAGCGAGCATTTACTATCTATCATAAGCCAATATTGATGCAATAGGATATAAAAAATTGACGGAATTATATAAATTTACTTCGTTAGGTATTGTTAGGTTTGCAATTGAAAATGAGAAGTAAAGCACTTTTAATGTTGTTCATATTCCTGCTGAACACGGTTACCGGGTTTAGCTGTGCTTTACATATGTCGCACCAGGAACATGATGAAGCTACAGAAAACCATCATGAATATCGCCATCATATTGCTAAACTTATCGTTCATCAACATCCGGTAATAAACGGAACTTTTGTAGGTAAAAATGATCCGTGTTGTCAGGGAGCGATTAACAACTTCGTTTCACTTGCAAAGCTTGTTCCTCAATCCGGCCATGTTGTTTTACAAGCCCCATTTACCTATATTGCTTCCTGTTTCCAATTTTCTTTAAAACCCTTGCCGGACGTTAGATTAAGTCAACTTATTTCAGTTGATGAGCGGCAACGACCCCCAACCAACGATATCCGCATCGCTATCCAGAGCTTTCAAATTTGATTTAATGTTTTTTGCCTTTTGCGTGGCGGTTGTACCTCCATGCCCATAATTATTAGCTTAAAACATTAAAATCAATAAAATGAAAAAGATATTTTTCTTTGCTGCTTTCATAGCAACTGCGTTTGCTCAAAACAGCTTTGCCCAAGGCAATACAAATACACAATTACTCCCATTATACTACAATGTTAAGGATGCCTTAGTTGGCGGCAATGCCAATACAGCGGCAACACAAGCTGCTGAATTTGTAAAAACTGCTGATTCAATGGATGCCAAAAGCCTTCCAGAAGCAAGCCGTACCGCTTTGTTAAATGATGCCACTAACATCTCAAAAACAAAGGACATCAAAAAACAAAGGGAATATTTTGCGGGTTTCTCAGACCATATGTTTGATCTGGCTAAAGCCACAAAGCTCAGTACCGAACCTATCTACAAGGCTTATTGTCCCATGAAAAAGGCAAGCTGGCTCAGCAGCCAAGCAGCAATTAAAAACCCTTATTTCGGAAACCAAATGCTGACTTGCGGGAAAGTCGTTGAAACTTTAAAGTAAAGTAATTGAGCTGGTTTAAATTTTGTCCAGCCTGTTTTTATGCTTCTTTTATCCCATAAAAAACATTGACCTTTCTATATCTTTTTGTAGGAATGCGGTACGGACACGGATTTTTAAGGGATAAAAGAAGCATATGGTTTTATCAGATATAAATTCAAACAGGCGCTTAGCCTTAATGGCTTGGGTTGTTCTGCAAAATGGTTTTACCTTTAATTCTTCAACCATGATTAAAATAATTGCAGTCCTCAAAAGGATATTCAAATTCTTTTTTATAAAAAAGTGCTGCCGGTAATTTTTAAACATTTTTCAATTCACAATTAAACACAATGAAAACATTAATTTTTAGCATACTTCTGTCAACACTGTTTTTTGCCGCCTGTAACAATGGTACGCCCAAAAACCACACGGCTGAAAACCCTGCCTCTGCAGCAACGGTGGAACCGGATAAAAAAGCAGAAACACCAGGCACTTCAATAAAAGGGTTATTAAACGGTTATATGCAGATCAAAAACGGATTGGCAAACGACAATGGGAACGATGCCGCAACAGGAGGAAAAGCATTCAATGACGCTTTAGCGAAAGTGGATAAATCTTCCATGTCTGCAGGCCAAAAGAAATCTTTTGAAGATATAGCAGATGATGCTAAAGAAATGGCAGAACACATCAGTACAAATGCGGGTAAGATAGCGCACCAAAGAGAACATTTTGACATGCTGAGTAAAGACATGTACGATGTGGTAAAAACATTTGGGGCCGGACAGACATTGTACCAGGATTTTTGCCCCATGTACAACAATAAAAAAGGTGCAACATGGCTTAGTGAAACAAAAGATATAAAAAATCCATATCTCGGCAAGGAAATGCCTGATTGTGGTTCAGTAAAGGAAACACTTCACTAATCCTTTAAACATGGGTCGCATAAAAAAAATACTGTTGGCAATACTAATTGTATTTATTGGCATCCAGTTCATACAACCTGCCCATAATAAAAATGGGCAGGTATTGCCAACTGACATAGTAAAAACCTATAACGTTCCTGCTGATGTGCAGAATGTTTTAAAAATTGCCTGTTATGATTGCCACAGCAATAACACCCGTTATCCCTGGTATGTCAACATAGAGCCCGTAGGATGGATGATGGCAAGGCACATAAAGAACGGAAAAGAAAACCTCAACTTTAGTGAGTTTGGCGCTTACTCCGAAAGAAAACAAACCCATAAACTAAGGGCAATTGCAACAAGTATTAAAGAGGGTTCGATGCCGATATCTTCTTATACCATTATACACATAGATGCCAAGCTTAGCATGGAGGATAAAAAGCTGATTACCGACTGGGTTGCAAAAACAAAAGACAGCATCGAAGTAAAAAATCAAAAATGAAACGTATTGGCAAAGTAATAACCAGAATACTGAAGGCATCTTTATAAGGAAGAAAAAGTGTTGCTAATAACGTTGTAAAAAATAAATTATGAAATACCTGATAGCAATTGTCATCTTATTTCTAACGGTCAATCTGCAAGCGCAGGATATGCCCGGAATGGAAATGCCAATGCAAAAAAAAGAAAACAAGAAGTCGGTTGGCAAGGTGATTTATACTTGTGTTATGCATCCTGAAATTCATTCCACAAAACCCGGCAATTGCCCCAAGTGCGGAATGAAGTTGGTGAAGGAAAAGCCTGCAACTTCAGCAGAACAAAAGAATGATGGGATGCAAATGCCTAAAGACAAATCCATGGATAAGTCAATGAAAATGGACAACATGAACAATATGGATATGCCTAAAGTAAATTTAGGGGTCATAAAAACTATTAGCAGCAATACACCACCCCGTATCGTCCGTTACGATTTATATATAAGGGATACCGTTGTGACCTATGGTAAAAAACCTAAACGGGCTATTGCAGTAAATGGTCAGATACCTATGCCTACGCTTACGTTTACCGAAGGTGATACAGCAGAGATATGGGTACACAACGAATTGAATAAAGAAACCACCCTGCATTGGCATGGCTTGTTTCTGCCCAATCGAATGGATGGTGTTCCCTTTCTTACGCAAATGCCCATCAAGCCACACACCACTTACCTGTATAAGTTTCCTATCATTCAGCACGGCACACACTGGTACCACAGCCATTCAGGCTTACAGGAACAAATCGGCATGTATGGAGCCTTTATCATGAACAAAAGAAAGGAGTGGGATATACCTACCATTCCTGTTGTGCTCAGCGACTGGATAGACATGAGCCCCAAAGAAGTAAACCGCAGCCTGCACAACCAAACCGATTGGTTTGGCATTAGAAAAAACACCATACAAAGTTACTCGGAAGCGATAAAGACCGGACACTTAAAAACAAAGCTTACCAACGAATGGAAAC
>JAABUM010000414.1_pt1 | contig 77108 bp, 59 predicted proteins | sample 5559161 | NCBI WGS metagenome assembly JAABUM01 (sample SAMN10711868, study PRJNA513369) | rock metagenome | isolation source: Antarctica rocks | place: Antarctica: Victoria Land, Siegfried Peak nord
CTCCGCCCCAACTGCAACACCCCCCTCCCCACCCCCCCATTCGCCCCATTAAGAACCACCCACTCCCCGCCCCTCAGCGCCCGAAACCCCCGCAGCAACCACCACGCCGTCACAGGATTCACCCCCACCGTGCCGACCTGCACGGCGCTCAAATCCTCCTTCTCGACCCTCATCACCGCATCCTCTGGTACTTGCAGATGTGTGCGCCAGGTGCCGAGGTTGGGAGCGCGGGGTATGACCCAGTCTCCGCTTTTGACGGTGGAGGCGGAGGCGCCGGCGGAGAGGACTTCGAAACAGGCTTCGTTGCCGGGGGTGGCGGTGGGGGTGGGGGTGCCGAGGGCGGTGGTGAAGGGGGGGGAGGTGGGGTAGGTGCCTTGGATTTGGTTGATGTCGGCGGGGTTGAGGGGGGCGGCGAGGGTGCGGAGGGTTAGGAGGGTGGAGTGGGGGGGTGGGAGGGAGTGGGTGTGGAGGCTGTGGGGGGGGAGGAGGTTAGTGAGTGTGTGTGGGGGGGGTGTGGGATTGGGGGGAGACGTACTCGAGGACGTCGCTGGGGGAACCATGTTTGGCGTAGACGAGCGATTTGGCTTGGGTGTAGCCGTAGGTTGAGATTGGGCGGCGGCTGTCAATTGGGGTCTTGGTTTTGGATTGGTGGAAACATATGGACCGCAGGCATCGCGATGGCGTTACTGCTGGAGGAATAGGCGGCATGGTGGATGTATGGGTTGATGGAGGTATTTGCGCGGATGAAATCCGAGCTACGTAGTGTGACGTGGCATGGGCTTTTTATCTCCTATATTGTGCATTGTGCCTAATCACAGACTGGCTCACAGCAAATGTGTTTTGCTACTGGTCAGTTGGATCAATGGTGTCGGGTGGGCAAATGGTTATGAGAGACAGCCGATGTTATTACCGTTCTAGTGTGATGCAACCATCGAGTACAGTCACGTGATACATCTGGGATAGGATACAGTAAGTAACGCTGATGTCGCTAGGAATCTTCCGGTTCGTGAGTTTTAAGGTTAAGGGACAGGAATGGAACGAGTGACCATATATCAGCTGGGGACCTGGTGACAGATCTTATGGAATTTCGAGAGTCCCCGCCAACTAGGGGTTGGATAGCTGGTCATGAATCCGCAGGAGCCTTTGGCTATGAGTCGGAGAGACATTGGCGCCTTATGTTGTAGGCTGAGGCCATCGCTAGATCTTATCGACCAGCTATAATCTGCGTAGTAAATGGGCTCAAACCCTTCCAACGCCCAAAGGTGCCGTACCCCAATTCTATCATGCTACCAACCATGCCCAGCGCCCAGGTCACTCTTTCCTTCATCTTATGTCCAGCATGCTTTGTAGTTTCACGACTGTCGCTTAGCACCCTCCTCTTCCATGCCCTCGCAGCCAGTCACACTTCCTAGTGTCTTCTCGACCTTGCCCAGCGTCTCATTACGGCTGACTTCACCGACTTGCTGATCCGAAACCTGCTTCGCCGCCCTCATCTCCCCTATTGCTGCACTTTTGTCTGAGGCTCCGGCGTTTTGCATGTCGGTTGATGTGTAGGAGCCGAGAGTTTCCTAGGAGGAAGCACATGGTCAGCTGATGTAGGATTCGGTAATTATGACCGAGTGGTGATGATGTGTGATAGGATGCTGTAACTGAGAGCAATAGAGAGACAGAGTCTTTGGGGGTTCTTAAAGCAACAGCGTGGCGAGGTTCAGCCGACTGAGGGGGGACATAGTACCTTCGCAGCAGCTGCTATGTAGGCGGCATGTCCATGAATCATTGAGGGATTGGATCCGCTGGTTGAGTCTGCATTCGAAGACATCTTCTTGCTGTCGGGCTTTTTGGAGCTGTAATAATGAACCCTCGAGCCACCAAGAAAGTGAGTGGAGGCTCTTGAGGGCACGAAGGATCGCAGCGCTCTTTGCGTGAAGAGAGCAATGATGGCGGGCGGTATGGATATGGCTTGGCTAGTGCTCCGAAGTTCTCGAGATCTGGGATGAGATGAGTAATTGTGACAGGAGAATGAGTCTCCGGAGGATTATACAAATCGTCTCAGTACAATGACATCAAGAGAGGCTACCGTCCCTGTCAATACCCCGACTAGGATAGAATACCGGGTGAAAGTAGCCCCGAGACCCGTATGCTATTCTACAGGCCACAACTAACCTATTCCAACCGCTGTTGCCTTTGGGAGACATTGTGCCATCGATATTCCGGAAGCCTTTTCGAGTTCTTGACCTCGTCATTTCCAACAGCTTTACCATACAATCCTTTCACGTTTCGTATCCTGCAAACGTCTTGCAGATGCTCCGCAAACTCTGTACCAACATGACCTCCCGAGCTCAGATTTGATGATCCCCCTTTCACGGCGTTCATCATATCGATTGCCAATTGCCTGATGACGGCTGGATACCCTATGTATGTGGCGGTATAACACAGATGACGGCACCGTTTTCCTGGATATTGAGGCCCTAGGTACGGGTGCCGGAGGCTGCGATCATTGATTCCAGGAAGCGTCGGAGAAGGGCAGCTTTCAGGCTGCAAGATCGGCGAGGTGGAGGCTTTCTGGAAGTGCGCAAGCCTGATAAACAGTGGTGGGCTACAGCCGTGTGACCTGCAGAATCACTCTCCTTGTACTATGGAAAGCAGAGGATCACTCCATCGGAGTGGATGAGGCAGAGGACATGATCGCCTTTTTCCTTCTGTGAAGTAAGTTAGGCTGCCAGCCTTGAGTATCTTGCGTGTTGTTCGTGATCCTTTCCTGTCAGGCGGAAGACCCATGGATTCAAAGTAACGTGGGCTCCACGCATTCGGCTATAGGCGCGGTCGACAGATTATTGGACCAATCTCCATACCTTCATGGACATCGGAAAAAGTCACGTACTGACCAATGGAAACATGGTCTCATCTGCAGCCACCAGACTATGCTATCCAACCCGCCGAAGGACAACTTCGCCCGGAAAACCATCTGGGAACAAATCAATTCGGGAATTGTCTTGTTCACGTGTGGCTGCGTGGAGCACCTCGTGAATTCCAATCAGGGAGGCCACTGTAATTTCGGACCCGAAGGGTGTGGTAGAAAGCAATTGTTCGGATTTCCGGCCTCATTTCCCTTTCATACTATCTTCTTGGTGCCCAATGAAACCATACCCATATTTGGGAATTACAGGGGTATCAATTGTCGATTTCTGGGCATTTCGATTGTAACTGCGCCATTCGCTGCGTTCATTTCCTCTTTAAAAGACCCTTCGCTGATCGATTGAGCGATAATGTCGACTCCTCGCGTTGCTATGATTGATGCCGATCCTGCACTTTTGGTTTTCGCTCATATTTTCCATCACATCCATTTGCAATATTCCATCCTCGATTTTGATTACTTGCGGTTCATTCAAAATCCATGCGGTACCGATTTCTGGATCTCAAACTGGACAGAATCCTTCTTGAGGGGCTAGCCTATCTGAGTTCGAAGACCATGTGCTTCCTGCCGCTGAGGTGATAGAGCTGATCAAGGCTCGATCTTTTGGGACGAGAATGGCGTGAATGGTGGTAAGACTGGACACTCAAGAGGACACCTGCAATTTGATCGTTCAACGCTGCGTGACATTGTCCTGGGTTCAATGCGATCAAATTCATGTAATGGAATAGACGACTTCTTGGCATTGACCACAGCACAGAATCCAAGGTAGATACGAATCCTCTTTCACATAGGCCGCAGACGATGGACTCAGCTTGAATGTTAGCGCTGGTGGCACCTGATCCATAGTGCGAGTGTCACTTACGGAGCGTTTTCATAATACGCCAACATCGGCATCGAATCGGGGGCTGCACAACGCTGATGTTGGCAAGTAATGGCTTCTCAATATGTTGGCACTGAAATCTTCACAGCAGCTGCGCCATAGTCCACCAACGCAATAACCATCTAGGCGGCCTTTGAACCCGGAGCTTAGCTTAGAGACTGGGGCTTCAACTGGACCCGACCAGACATATTCCTGCGATGTCGATACACTCCGTTCACTATGCTACACCTCAGTGCCGTTTCCCTTGGAGCGCGGACTCGGCCACACTACTCCGATTCTTCACCAACAATCGGCTCCAATGTCCGGCGGGCCGATTACCTCCGGTAGAATGCCAAGACCTTGGCAAGGCAGAATTCCCTGTCCGAATCCGGTTGTTGTTGCGTAGTCTATGATTGATGAATTCGTTATTCAATAAGTTGCGGCAAGTAGAGATCTCTTCTCATTCATATGGTGCGATCTCCAATAGTTCCCTTAGAATTATCCCCCAACAGTCCTCGCATGGCTAACGCTTTCTATTAGGTCTTGGCAAAGACTTTGGGGTCCAATAAGGTGTCCTGTAAACATGACACAGCCACGATAATCTTTGATTCATTCAGCCTCGATCCAATTAATCAAAAAACGTTTAGTGCAGGTTACGAATTGGCCCATAAATCTGGGCAATCCTCGCGATTTGAAATCCACAACGCGTTACCCCTAATATCTCCTAATATCAACATTGTCGACCAAACCGCGAGACTCCTCAACTCTGAGGCCAGCTTTGTTATCCGCCTTCAGCTTTTGTGGCTAGATTATGGGCAATAGAGGAAAACCAAGCGCTGGTTGCCTGACCTGCAAGTCTAGACGGATCAAAGTAACTGCATCCTTCAATTCGTGGGTGAATGGATCCCGCTAAGCGCTCGCGATTTTGCTAGTGTGACGAAGGGAAGCCGACATGTGCGAGATGTCAGAAGTCGAAGATAACTTGCCGCGGATATGTTCCCGAAACAGAACGGCAATTTCGGAACCAAAATGACCTAGCCAAGCGACATGCATTGCAGGACCAGCGACACCGTCTCCAGAGGCGTGATACCAGCCTCATACGTCCATCCTTTGACATCGATCCAGATGAGGCGGTCCTTGCTCGGTTGTCCCGTTTGTCTGTACTCACAGACACCAACGGTGATAGCCAAGATGGATTACTTTCAGTATTGGACACAGTTCATGCCAACGCACCCACTTCATCCCCTGCCATTCCAGCAACTCTAGCTATAGCTTGGGCGACCAGCGCACCTTTTCACTCTGTTAGCCAGTGTATGTATCTCGCACGGCGAAAATATGGCGAGGCTTTGGTGAGTCTACAAAACGCTCTGCGGGACCCTTACTTGGCAAAGGAAGATGGGACACTTTTTGCAGTTCTTTTGATGGGTTGGATAGAGGTAAGATATCTCCTCGTAAGCGAGGAATCCGTAGGTTCTCACATCTGGGAGCAGAATATGACGGCGACTTTCCATTCAACACCAGACCATAGCAAACACACCAACGGTGCCATCATGTTGGTCAATCTTCGTGGACGACAGAACCTTACCAATGTCACGGCCCGAAGATTATTCTCATTTGTCCAGACAAACTTGGTATGTGGCTCTCTCACTAAGGTCAATCCTGTAGCTCCTTACTCTTGCAGACTGTCGATCCTGTCCGTATGACAGGAAGAGGAATGCTCACGTTCAGTGACGAAGTCATCGACGCCGACAGAAGCGCTAACATGGAATACCCGGTAAAGACTCCATCGGCACGACTGGCGAGGACTGCTTTCGCCATCTCTCTCCTCCGCGAGCGACTCAATAGAATTGAATCAAGTCCTCCAAACACTCGAATTATTTTGGAAATTCTCCAGGAAGCCAAAGAGCTGGACCTGGAGTTGATAACGTGGCGAGATTCGATACCCAAAGATTGGGAGACATGCTCTAGCGACGTTACCCCAGGCGAGCAAGAGTTACCTGAAATAGGGATATCCTCAGAGGAAGTATCAGCATGGCAAGGCTATGTCACTTCATACCCAGATCTGGCGACTGCAAGGAAGCTGAATGCATTTCGCATGCATCGTATCGCGGTACAAACCCTTATCGCCTGCTGCGCCAACTGGCTCGCCAGAAGTCAGCCGCCTATTTACCGTGTAGCAGAGAATACAATCAATGCTCGAGGACTGCTGAGCGAAGCGCGAAGAGCCGTCAGATCGTCGGTTGATGGAATATGTGCCAGTGTTACCATCTACAATGCCTGGCTGCAGCCGATGCGAGAAACAAGCCCGCTGCGACGACCATACCAGATCAACCGCTGCAGCCACCGTCCGCCACGAAGGCCCAAATATTGTGTCGAAGGCCGCCTCTCCCAAATACATTCATGAATCCGGGTCTGCCACCATCAAACCTTCTCCCGCCCAGAAAGCTCGGTGGGCTTATGATCTTGCAACCATTAGCCTTCGCTTGTGCCGTGTCTGCAGTACCTGCGGCTCAGAGGAGGTGGATGTTGGACAGGGCTTTGGACATTGCGCGGTGCGCTGATATGGATGAGCGGCTGCTTGAGTTGAGGCTTGGCAATACGATGTCTGAGTGAAAATAGTTTTCGGTATCAAGGAATATCATAAAGGACATATATTGTAAGATAGCATTGGAGGAGCTGGTTTGGCTAAACGGATAAAATAGAAGACACGGGAGTACAGCCTACAAACTAGATCGGTGAGCAATTTGGAGTCGTACCTATGATGGCGATGGCGCCTTCTTCGACACGAACCACAAGCATCTTAACTCTTTAACTCGAAGAACACCGACGCGATGCATGTTTTAGCAGCCAAGTTGTACCATGTGATGCCTAACCTCTCCTAATACGGCAACAGCATTTCTCTCTTCTACCATTCTCTTCCTTTGTCGAAACTAACATCTACAGCAACTCTCCACACTTTCCAACAGCGTTGACGCAGATCCAACATATCTTTCTGAATAAAAATCGTCCGCAATCTCCATGAAATCCGTCCAGGACTGTACTTTCTTCAAAACACCACCACTAAAAAAGCCCATACACCATACTCCCGAATCTCCAAGCAACACCGCCAACGTCTACATCTACGTTCCCGTCCCTTTATCACCTCCTTAGCCTCCCCTCTACAACATAAGCAATCTATGGATGAGTTGACTCATGCATATATTTCTGACTCATCCGCTACTGAATTGACCTAACCAACTCGCATACTGAGTTCATTTGCTACGACTCCCGCGCTGAAAATTGTCTTATCGACGTTCGACCCCCAGTCCTAACCCTAACCAATTCACGCATCAGCCCTTTTCCCCAACGCATCCACACATCGACGCATTAACGGCGCTACGTACCGACACACCGAGTCCGATACCTCTCGAGAAGCTAGTAAATGTCAAGCCTCGAGCTGATGATTAGATACGCGAAGCATGAGAAGCTATGTCAGATAATTTTAAGGGAAAGTATGGAGTGGTGACTAAAAGGTGGTTATCTGTTGGTAGCGATAAAGGTGGACTCTTCTGTCAATGTTTTGAGGGTTTTGAGGGGTTTGTGGTAAGGAAGTGGGTTCTTGGAGGAGGGGTAGGGAGGGGAATTGAGGTTATTTTCGGTAGGAGAGGGTAGTGGATGAGGATAGGGGGTGGGAGGTATTAACGTAATAGGGATTAAGAGATCGGTCTATCAAATCTTGACCTGGGTTCGTGAGGACTAGCATTGGATAGCAATGGGAGCTTGGAACGGGAGAGGATGGCGATGTTAAAATATGGCCGTTTGATAGGAGTATCTTAAAATATGGGGATTGATTGATTGGATCATTTACATAGGAAGACACGTTCGTACGACAAAGAGTTGTTTGATGATTGCCGAGATGCTACTGTAATATGAATGTGACGTTTCTATTTCTGATAGGGGATTTGGGATGCGGGATGCGGGAGTTGGGAGTGGTATGTGGATGGGGATGGGGATTATTTATGGATATGGGATATGGGATATGGGGTAGATAGTTAAGTGGTGGTGGTTTGTATCAAGGTAGTCTGTACCTATGATATGTCTACCACAGTACATCTTACCCGTCTCGGAGTACCCTCGCAGTCTTATTTAAGAAGAGGAATATCAGTTCCGGTTCAGATATTCACATCCACAACGTACAATCAAAATAATTAAGTAGGTGGTATGCGAACTCCTATACTGTAAACCCTTTTTGGAATTAGTAATCCTACTTTTAACATCGTCGTAGTACGTACTGATGAGTACGTCATAACCCTAACCCCATCAGCGTTGTAACTTCAGATGACCGCTGTGAGCCGGACTCGGCGGCGGGTCTTGCACTCTGTACTCTAGGTGTAGAGTCTGGCTTTGTGGTGGGGTACACATTATAATTCGGATGGGTTGACAGGTCGCTGTTTCGTTTTTCGGTGGGATCGTTTGCGCTAGGTGTTACTGGAAGTATGTTGTGCACAAATGGATGGGTATTGCATGCTGACTCTGTGGCTATTGTCGTTTGGGGATTGGGGAATGGAGTGGCGATGGTGGTGAGGTGGGAGCTGAAAACTGGGAGGGCGCGGGTGTTGCTGTGGGGGTTTGTGGTGTTTCTTTGGATGTGGGGGGTTTGAAGGTGTTCGTTGGCGGGGGTAGAATTGGGGCCTGGATGGGTGGGGTGATTGGGGTATATAGATGTAGCCATGGTTTGGAGGATTCATGAGGTTCCGTACTGAAATTCGCAATAGCCAAGGGACGCGATGGATGTGGTGGTGGCGTAGAGGCTGTCGAAGGGGGTGATGGATGTGATGCTTGCTTGTGACTTTGGCGTGCCTGTATTGCAGCAAATACGGTCGCCGTCGATAACAAAGTCTTCAGGTTGGTTGATGTGACACGCTTGGCCAGAGTGAAGGACTCGATGCGGGACGCGTATGACAGGAGCGACGGCTCGTGGGTCTGTGATCCACCCTCCTCGGGTGAGGTCGATGGCAATGATGTCGTTGAGGGCGTAGTTGTAGACTTTAGGTGATTTTTTGACCCATCTTGATTAGTTTGCGTTCTTTTGAGATCCACCTAGGTCGCGAAGGCTTTACTGGAGAAGGAGGTTTTGGAGGTGGGAGTGTACGTCGGTGCTCATGCTTGCACGGAAACTGCAGCTATGGGTGTAGTATGGTCCTCGCTCATTGGAAAGCTGATTTCACTGTTGGGGTTTGTCGTTGTAGAGTGCCGTCAACGGATGCGTTGGAAATTGATGATGCTCGACTGCGGAATGCTGATACTAGGGAGATGGTTGAGACGACGAATTAGATCACGCCAGAGCGACAACCATTCTACTCTGAGCGCCAATAACAATTGTAAATGTAGCAGATGTGGCAAAGGAGCCAAAATAAACCACGGTACTAGCATCGACGAATGAGGTGAGGAACGCCTGGTCTAGATGGTCGCTCATTAGATATCACAATCAGCATTGACGGATCACCAGCATCGAGGGCAGCCAGCACCGCGGCGCAGAGCCGCCGGGAAGAATATGGTGTCTTTATGATGACTGTTGAGAGACTTGTATTGGGCGCTGACTGTCGCTAAGATACTATGGATGTAGAGGACGGTATTCATAATGGGAGATTATGATGAGGAATTGCCCGAGAGAGAACAGAAAGGAGCAACCAGAAAGCACAGCTAATGGAATATATCAAGGAGACTAAAGATAAAGCCCGTTCAATTTCCCATGACAAGACTCTCCGATCCAAGAAAGTTGAGACATTCTCTTCTATGATCACATTGTAGGCTTAGCACCCCAGCCAGTCATGAATGTTCAGCAGTCAATGCTGTAGGCACGTCGATACGGTTCACCCCTTTCGGCAGGGAGTTGATAGGGTCTCGGTATGAGGGGTCAGGGATGATGGTCATTTGTAGACGAACGAGAGGGTTGAAGGACGTTCCTAATTGGTACGCTAAGTGTGATGTCAGGCATCGTGCGAAATATCGCCTTTACGGGATCTTTGAGGTCTGCTCCAATTGAGAAGGGGAACACCAAGAGGGCATTTGGGGCGTAAACCTAGTTGAAGGCGTCGTTGTCTTAATATTTTCCGCCATCTTGCAAGCTGCTTAGGAAGGCCGGGGGTGGTGTCTAGTCGAAAGGAATCCTGTATATGTTGTACCTGCGCGTGACAGCGATAAAAGGAGACCGAAAGAACAATTCCCCTGAACGTCACTGCCGATTGATTTCATCATCAAAATCCCCATCACAACATTGGTGACTCGACAACGTTCTTTCATCGTCTGCCCTTTGCATCCAAGAATCTACTCAAACAACAGGATCGGTAATCGTGAATCTGAAGAATCCGATATCCGCCCCTTCCTTTAGGAGCATCGCAAATAAACTAGCAGGACCTCCGTACTCCAATATCATCTCCCAGATCGCTCTCAGCATCCCAGCGACCATCGGCCCTGTGAATGAGGTGTTCGTAGAGCTCATCTCAAAGATAAGAGGGCCAGATGTGTCGTGGTAATGCTTCATGGTGACTGCCTTGGGATGAATAGGGCAACGCTGCCGTGCCGCGTGTTCCATCCCTTCAATAATGGATAGGATTCTCCACTTTTGGAGTAGTGTCAACGGCGGAGATGGTACAGAAGAGAGGATTTGGGCGGTGATTCCCCAGCTGAGGGGCTTTGAGAACACGTTTTGGGGCCATTGCCCAAGACTTTTCTTGCTTGCATTCGTCGTTGAGTCCGTTGCATTGTGGGACGACAACCGCAGGGTCGATGGACCTGGAGGTACAATCAGAGCGACTACTGCAGCAATAGCTCCCAAAGCCAAAACGAGAAATCCTGGTACAATCATCATCTTCCTTTTGCTCCCTGATATTTTTGAGACGAAGAATGTGTCTGTAGGCGGACATTCGCGCCTTATGCGCAAGTAAGCTAATCGGTGATTCTGGTGTTACTATCGGCGCTCAGCGCTTCCTATCCTTGCCAATTCTTACGTGAAGTGGCCGGTGTAGCGCGCGAATACAATTCTCCCTCGAGTAAATTGTGGCGTAGTCAATGGTATGTCAATCACGTAAATTTGGAAATTCAGGTACGCATACTCCACGACAAATTAAAAACGATTTCAAGATTATGACGGAAACCAGAACTTGAGGTTGGAAATGCATCTTCGTCCAAAAATTGATACCTTGGTTGAGCATGCGCTAAAAGCAGGCGGTGCATATGGTGATGTCTTACCTCCATCAAGGCGTTGGCTGGCAGACAACGTGAAGTACTCGATCAATGACCGAAGTACAACACATGACAAACCTTTGGCTCAATTTCGACTGCAGAAGCTGACCCTATACTGGGCGCAAATATAGAGTTACACACCGCCGTTGCTGTGTCGGTGTTGTAATTGAAATAAGAGCTAGCTGGCAAGGACCTCAGTATGGACATGCTAGTAAGATTGAGGTGCATTCCAAAGTGTTTCTATGTGTGAGTGACGGCTAGAGGGTATATGTCGGTTCTTGGTATACAACAGCGCCAACTTTCATTCCACCGCATCCTGGTAGCTGTATGTTGACCACATAGCCGTCTTGCAAAGCCGAGTAGTCGGCTCCATTGAGATGTCCAAATCCATTCCACCTCTCATGTCTGCCACTCCTACTACGCATGACAATTTGGGTGCACTCAACGTATGGCGTCTGGCAATTATAGCCGATGCTGACCAGATGCTTCGTCTTGCTTCTCATGAGCCTCCTAATCCGGCCGTCTGAGCCTTGTAGTCCGACTGCATCTGCAAATGCCCCTTCATGAATTTATCCAACTTTGCTTTACTGTAGTATCTTGCTGCCACTGCCGATCCGTCCATTCCGTCGCCGAAATCGTTCATGATATTAGACACGTAATCTGTGATAGCCGCAAGCGTTTGTATATCCAAGGGCTTCTTGTCTGCTCTTGCAACCAAGCAGTCGCCGACGGCGCTTTGCCACTCCGGTGGAGCGAGGCCATTGTCTGGGTTGATCATGAGCCATGTAGCGTGCGGATTGTCGTTGTCTGCCACACGAGCCGGACGCGTCGAGGGCGGTTGCACGAGGAGAGGGAAGCCGAACTTCTGCGTGACGGACGATGGAGAAGTGCTGAAGATCGAGTGGTCTTGGGATACTGTAGCTTTTTCGTATCCGGATGCTCCGCCAGATTGAGCTTTCAGCCGAACACAAGGGACTGTTGAGGAGTCGTTGCTGGAGGTGACACGCTTGCAGGCAGCTTTATGGGCTGGCCAGTTCTCCTTCTGGCACAGAAGGCTGCAATAGGAGGCTTGCTTGCAGGGGCAGCGTTTCGTGCCTCCAGCAACACACCCGGGATTTGTACAGCTTCCATCGTATGGATTAGGTCGAGGCATAGCTTGATGTGGAGAAGCGAAGGAACAATGGCTCCCCGAAGTTGACTTCAAGGTGTCTCTGATGTGGTTGAATGATGTTAAGTCGAGAATAAGAACGGGAGATAATAGGTTTAATTGGTTCAAGTATCTTATGTAATCTTAAGCTAATTGGATTCTTTTAGCATGTATAGTTTCAATGCGATTGGCCTGCTACAATACCCTGACCCCGACCCCGACCCCACTAAATTAAAAAATAATCGCTGATTTAATCGGAGCTATATAACTATACTACTTAATAGTTAATACTTATAATATATATCTAAATAGGCTAAAAGATATATATTAATCTGGGGAGATATTATAGTTACACCCCCTTTACCTATAATTATACCCCCTAACTACTTATAATTACACCCCCCCGTATTAGGTTAGATTAGTTATTACTATAGTAATACCTTATAGAGATCCTACTACTAAAAAATTTAGTAATATCTTTAATATAATTTTCTTTAAACTAGATTAATTATTCGTGAAATTTAATAGGCTTAAAATATTCTATTATTATAATCTTTATAATTAGAACTTTTCTAGCTAGTATATATTCTAATTAGTTAATATCTAGTTAGTAATATCCCTTAAGCGTAGTCTTAAATAGAGATACTACTACTAAGTCTCCTATTAAATATATATACTTTCCTCTATCTAGCTACTACGCGTTAATATTATATATACCTCTATATCCTACTTAATTCTTTACCTACTATTTATATCCTACTATTTACGTCCTACTATTTATGTCTTACTAGCCCTATTATAAGCCTTATAAGCGCCTTAGTTAAGGGTAATACTAGTATAAGTAGGGCGCCCTCTATAGGTAAAGTAGTAGAGGTAGATAGCTTAGGCTAGGGAGTAGGCTACTTAGGCTATAGAGTATATTATCGCTATACTAGTATAGTAAGAAGGCCCTTATATCCCCTTAGTATTACTCTTACTCCTAATATTCCTAGTATAGACCTCTACTCTAGTACTAATAAGTTAGCCCTTACTTCTATCTAAGCTCCTATTATAAGCGTACTTACTTTATATCTAAAAGGTATATTATTAGTTAATATAAGGGAGTAGAGGTATAATAAGTAACTTAAAATATTAAGTTATAAAGTTATATTATAAGGGGGTTACCCTAGTAATAACTAATCTAACTTAATATAAGGGGGTATAATTATAAGTAGTTAGGGGGTATAATTATAAGTAAAGGAGGTATAACTATAATACCTCCCTTAATCTATCTTAGTTATACCTTAGTAAAAACCTTAAGACGTAGACTAACCGTCGAGTCGGGTTTTAGTACTATAGATTAGTACCGACCCGAATACCTAGTACTAGTTTAGGTATCAACCTGAATACTTAGTACCTACTTCCGGTACCGACCTGAAAAGCCCTTAGTACCTTAGCGAGTCGGGTTGGGCTAACCCGACTCGCCAAGGTATCGCTAAGACGCCAAGCCCCTAATAAAATAGTAAGGGACACTATTTTTTTTCTAGAATTACCCCTACTCTAAAATTAGATTTTTTTTTAATTAGAATTTAAATACCCCTCTTAATTCCCTAGGGATATGTATTACCTTTTTGTATTACCTTATTTACTTTTCAGAATTACTTAGGTAATAATAATTATAATAATTAGTAGTATAAATAGAAAATATTACTAATATTATAGTCCTTATTTCTCTAGGGATATACGTTACCTTTTTATATTACCTTAAAGAATTACCTAGGTAATAATAATAATAATAATAATTAATAATATAGTAGTAAATCCTATATATAGTAAGAAATATTACTATAAATAGAAAATATTACTAATATTATAGTCTTTATTTTTATAGGGATATGTATTACTTTTTTATATTACCTTATTTACTTTTAAAGAATTACGTAGGTAATAATAATAATAATAATAGAAAAAAAAATAGAAAATATAGTAAGAAATACTACTAAAAATAGAAAATATTACTAGAGAAAAAAGTCTTAGCGAGTCGGGTTAATACTTTAGTACTAATACTTAGTACTACCTTATAGTATTAACTTGAATACTTAGTACTAACTATTAGTACTAACCTAAATACTTAGGCTAGGAATTTAGTATTAACTGGCTAAGAGTCGAGTCGGGAACTCGACTCGAGTTTAAAGTACTAACCTGACGCGGTTAGTCTATTAAGACGGATACTATACTAGGATATAAGATAGTATTTAATACTTTAAAAATTATTAAAATCTATTTATATATATAGAAGATACGACTAATTTAATAAGTTTACCTATTAAATCTATATATCTTAGTACTACTTTACCTATTATACTTATACTTATACCTTCTTAATATACTCTACTAGTAATAATAACTTATAATAAATATCTAAGTAGGTTAAAAGATATATATTTATCTATAATATCTAATACTTTAAAAAATTATAGAAATTAGTTTATTAGTAGTAAAGATATAACTAGTTTTATAAGTTTACTTATAAAATCTAAATATCTTAGTATTACTTTACCTACTATACTTTTATCTATACTAATATACCCTACTATCTAGTAATTATAACTTATAATAAATAACTAAGTAGATTAAAAGATATATATTTATTTATAGTATCTAATACTTTAAAAATTATAGAAATCCGTTTATATACGTGGAAGATATAACTAATTTAATAAGTTTATTAAATTAAAATTTTGCTGTTATTCGTAGGGTCGGGGTCGGGGTCTTACAGCACGCTAATCGCATTGAACTTGCACACGCTAATTGGCAGAGAAACTGAATCGTGCACGTGCTAACGCGTTTACACATTTACATTCTACTTTACGAATGAAATATATCTATATATACCTGTATCTTGGTAACCGCTCAGCTACGATTGGTTTCAAAGGCGTAATCCATGCTGGGAAAGACTTCTCTACATTCAACCAGACTGTAGGAATGCAGGGAATTCTCTCACTCCCCGCCACCCGTCTCAACACTCTCCCGCTCCCCTTCCTCCTGCACAGACCCTGTATCTCCACCTCCATTTCCATCCTCTTCCCCCTCTGCCGCCTTCACCCTTTCCCTCTCCCTCTCCCCCTCCTCCCACACCATCTCCTTCTCCAAAAATATCCCCTCCCACTCCTCCAACAGCCTCTCCGCCTCCCCCCTCAACTCCGCACTAGGCAACCCATATCGCGCAAACTTAAACATCTCCCTCGCAACGTGATAATGCGGCTCATACGCATAATACCGAAACTCACCCCCCACCATCCCATCAAAAACCGCCTTCAACTCTTTCTGCTCTGCGTCCAGACCTTCCTCATCATTGGCTTTACTCTCGTCTTCGCTGCCGCCGTCGAGCCAGTTCCAGATCCACACGGGGGGTTTGCAACCGACCCAGTCCGGTGCGAAGCAGGCTAGGTCCCAATCCACGATGCCTGTGATCTTGGGGAGTCCGTCGTCTTGGATTTCGACCATGACGTTGCGCGGATCGAGGTCGTAGTGTGTGAGGCAGTAGTATTCGCAGTCCAGACAGCCGAAGTCGTACATTTGCCTCGCGGCTTTGACGAGGCGGTGCCAGATGGTTTCTTCCCACTGTGCGGCGGGGTCAAGATCAGCGCCGTGGTGTTCAAGGTTTCGGTAGCGGCCGAATTGGACTTCGAAGAAGTGGAGGATGGATTGGATGTGCAATCGGTCTTTGGGGTCTTGTGGGGATGTTAGTTCGTCGGGGCCGAGGGGTCGGGGTTTGAAGAAGGCGCGCTGGGAGGCGCGGGAGGCGACGAGCTTTTCATTCTCTTGGAGGGCGTCGAAGGGGCTGACTGTGTAGCCCTCCTTGCTTTTGTTGATCTGGCCGATCCAGGGGTATTGGACGAACTGCAAGCCTAATGAGATTGTTTCGCAAAATTCTTCCACGAAAGCGAGTTTCTGTTTGTGGGAAAGACTAGGGTAAGATTGTTGCTTGGATTCCAAGTCGTATCCGGGTATCCTGCTCTGTATGCAGTATGGACTCTTGAGTGGATTGTTCTCCGAAAAGTCATACGCTATTATCTTTGCTGTAGGGAGGTTGAGGTACTCTTGGACGAATCGTAGATTAGTTACATCTTGATCTGACGGAGATGCATCCATGCGGGGAACTCTTAGGACCATCCGAGCTTCGACTTCCTCATCCTGGCCAACGACTGTGATGCCCACGACACTATTATAACCACCCCCTCGCATATGTTCGATAAAAAAATGCTTCGGCTTGTACAAGGTCTGTGGCAAATCCGGCTCTCGCTTCCGCAGAGCCTTCAAGAAACGTCTGTGCTTGCGCTTGGCTGAAGATTTCCGGGATCCGGCTGTCGGCGTTGACCACAAGAAATGACATAGTCTCTGAACTCGACCCTCAAATTGGTCGTATGGTACACCGCCATATTCATCTGAGGATTTTTGAGAACCCGCCGAGCTATGTGAGCTCTCTGAGTGAGTAACAAGCTTCTGGATAGTTTTTGAATTATCGTTGGCTTTAGAGGACTCGATGGTGGGCGTATTTCTCAAGGGTAGCGACATGGTTCCGTCAGCGACCATACTGTCTGAATTTAGGTTGCTAGTTGTATTGAGGATCTCGGGCCTTATGTTTCGCACCGTTGGCAAGTCTCCCAAATCTCAGCCATATTCGTGTCGATATTCTTCGTGTGATAAGAGGAATGGAAGAAAGGAAAGGGGAAATATCGAATGACAGACAACAAAGCCCCGAGCATGAAAGCGACGCTAAGCAAAAACTTTCGTGGTGGAGAACAAGAAGCAAACAAAGAAGGGGATAAGACCGACGGATATGGTTAGTCGCTATTCCTTGTGGGAGTACAATCTTCGAGCTAACGATTCTAGATCCTCCGTCTGAAACAACGTTATCGAACCAAAGATAGTTCAAAGGCATATATCTGTTCTTGTTGTCAAACTATGCTCCCTTGGGATGTATTGATGCCGTGGTCGCCGTACCTTTTATTGACATACCCAAATAACCCTACTTGAAGCACACCTATTGTCTTCCTCCCGTTGGGCAAGCTTTGTCTCTGTTTCCGATGCATTGGCCATAAATCCGAGCCCTCTCATGTACTAACAGTATACACTTCCATTCCTACACAGTCTCACAGCCCCGATCGCCGTTCGAGGACTTCCTAAACAGAAAGCACGCCCAAGAATAACCTAACTTCTCAACTTGAAACCAAGAAATGCCGACAACAAAGAGACCGCATCACTGCCCTGGCAAAAAGACCCAGCAGCTCAGGGGAAACTGCAACGTGCATGCAGGTTTCTGCAAAGCCCGTCACGTACGTTGCACAGTCAAAGAGCATTATGATATATTCTTTCTTTACATGGAAAAGTGCCCCTCATGCGATGGCGGACTGAAGGCCGACCAGAAGAAACTAAACCAACCAGCGACAGTGGAACAACGCAGAATGGAGAAAAGGGCGGCGGATGGCGTAACGGAAGCTTCGAGGACGAAAGGTAGGAACCCTTTGGCGGACATGCTGAAGAAGAAGTGAGTACCTTCGTTTCTGTTGAAGATTATTTATGTTTTTCGTACAGTAATTTGGAACACTGGTGCCTTTCATTATATCGCGAGAATTCCTCTCGAAAAATCAATAGAGACACTTAGCTCATGTTGCAAATCACTTTCAATTTTCTGGATATTTACACAACCGGCGATGTGCTCGTTCGCGCTGAATCGTTACTGTGCTATGCAACAAGTCCACTTTGTAATCGTCTCACACTCCATCTGTCTGTTTGATTCATGCCTCACCCAGGCAAAGGGAAAGCAAAGAAGCCCGTGTGACTTGACTGCAGTGTAGAGGCCAGCTAGTCTCAGCGTACAATACTGCGTCAGTATTACTTAATTCAATGAACGGAGAAGGATTGGTTCGCATTAGTGTAGACCTTAAGATTATGTGAAGCACTTGTCGAGTGAAATGCTAGAGTCAAGAGGACAGACCCTGGCCTCGAAGTGAAAGGTGTAGTATCTCAAGAGATTGGTATGGTATTGGCAGTGGACCTGATTGAGGATCGAACTTGGTGCTCGAACAAAGTTCATTCAATACCATCAAGAGTAACCAATAAAGGCTGATGTTCTCGCATCCTCAGCGCTAACAATCCTGATAAGCTTGTCTGGAGCATGCTAGCCAACGCTGTGCTCCTACCCCTATTACTTCGGCGCCCTGTGTTCCTACTCCTATTACGTCAGTACCTTCCGACCACCAATCGCCCTCCTTTTCAAGACCTCAACGTAGGCACCGCGCATTTCGAGCACACAGCAAATTCTCCGGAACCATCCGTCTGCGAGCAGACATCAAATGGCACCTGGGCCTCTGCACACACATATGCACAACACGGATCATATAGCGTAGGGCAGCCGGCAGTGCTGAGCAACTTGCCGGTGCATGTGGATGTAGAGAGAGATGTGGGGCTTGGTGCGGTAGTGATCGTAGGAGGAATTGTAGGAGTGGTCGTAGGGGTGGTCGTCGGAGTGGTCGTCGCAATCAGCGTAGAGGTCGATGTCGCCGTTGCGGTTGGAGTAGAACATTGAGAGCACACTGCGAGCTCAGTGCGATTGCTGGGCGAGCAGACGTCGAAAGGGACTTGAGCTTCGGCGCAGATGAAGGCGCAGCAGGGATCGTACGCCGTGGGGCAAGCGGCTATGCTTCGAGGTGAACATGTAGCCGTGTTGGCACTGGTGATGGTTGAAGTAGAGAATGTAGAGGAGGAGCAGGAATCCGCCACTGCTAATGCCATACTGCTGGCTATGACGATGAAGGTGTTGATGCTATGCATTGCGTATGGTACTGTTGCGCAAACCGAGGTTCGTAGTCGAGAGTAATATAGTGTGTAGGTCGCGGTGAGGGAGAAGAGAAGTAACGGCCCATTGGGAGGGGTGCATGATCTTTATGTACGTTGAGCGGTGTTAAGCCCATTGGCCTGAGAGAAGGAAGCGATGTTACGTGCGTAAGGATGCAGATACGAGGTCCCTGTTGGATCACGCTGAGGTAAGCCAGAGGGAAACACAAAACAGCGTACACTGGAGTCTAAATCTACCATTGGTGCATCTCCATCGGCAGCTTGTCAATATGGGTCATTGTTGTGTTCTGTAGGACCTGACGACGGCCGTTGCTTCCAATTGTGAGGCTCTACAACAAGCTCCGGAAAACGCACTATTCTAATTCTAGAATAGAACAAGGCCGATCCGGATCTAGGCAAGATGAAGTTAGCCTCTTGGCGTCCTTAGAAAGGGGCTGTGCAACAACTTTGTAGCTGCAACCCTCTGTGCTTCCTACATGCAGCCCCTTGGTCCAATCGTTGTGCTTACCATACACATGGAAGGATGCTGGCCATGTCCTCGTGATGAGATTGATTCCCGAATGGCACCTCGATTATCAGGTTGTAATATTGGGTGCTTATTCAACTATTCTGGTCGAATCACTCTTCCTCATACTTGGTCGCCCCTTTGACAATACTTCGCCACTGTGCATTAGTATCCTGACCAATGGCTCTGCTGTGTTGCTCGCTGGATTCGGAGGTGCTTGTGCTACCTCTCTTGCTGCGCTTCGCATTTGTGTAACGACTGTCTTTCTCTTGTTCTGTATTTCTTACGACATGGCCAGCGGAGAAAAGGCCGATTTGATGACCGCATCCCAGGTTCCAAGAGTTTCGAGATCAGAAAACCGCGAGACCGTGAAGTTCCGGACAAAGCATGTTGGCATGCTGAAAGCCTCAAGAATGCATCAATTTTCGAACTGGGTAATCACTTCCACGTAGAGGGGGGTATCCTCCTCTTCACAGTACTTGGGACTGCTTTGACATACCGCGTCTTCGACTTCGATCTAGGTTTCGGCCTGTTCTTTACCTCCATCTCGGCCTTCTGGTCTCTCGTTCTGCTCCTTCTCATCAACGCTATGAGGATTCGCGGAAGACGAGCGAAGGTCCATAATGCAATCCAAGGTAGATTTCTGGGAATATTAGTATTGACTCTACCTGCCAGCTACCTTTTCTTCGCACTCAATTACAGTGGTGTAGAATGGGCCAATGGGATTACATGGTGGAAACAGGCAGTTGGAACAGCGTGGTTTGTGATGTCCTCATGGTTGCTTTGACACAGACTCATCTCTGCTAGGCTCTTTGCCCTCTTTGGGACTCTTCATGAACCTCTGCGTTGCTTCCTCCACGCCACCCTCTTCCCTTGTGCTGCTTGTATTCAAAGGCGGGAGACGCTAGATGTGCCCACCAGTGGCAACCATATTCACTGTGCATGGGAAAATTATGCCCCATTGCCTTCATTCGCTGAGGAAGAACACATACTAGAGAATCGCACAGTTTTCCTTATTTAACACCAAAGAGGTCCAGATAGAACTGATAGATTCTGGCTGAACGGCAGCCCATTCTGTCAACAAACTCCACTGCACACTGTCGTCGCATTTATCGCATACATGTCCCTATGTGTGGTGGGTATTCAGCTGTCCGAATTTGGAAAACATAGCGGCCTTTTGCTAATCATAAACAATGTTTGCAAACTGGGAACATATTACGTGGCCATAGCGTTCGCTCTCGATGCTACCGGACATACAAAATTAAGAAGTTCTTCGGAGTCCATGGTTTTACATGAAGATGATAGACTACGTAATTGGTATACTCTCGCGAAAGCGCTAATCGCGACGGCATCTGTGCACTTTGCTATCAAAGTTGCAGCTAGGACGTGGTAGAGGATCTCATTGATGAGAAAGTCCAATTCTCTTCGCAAGGCACTCAGTGATGATAGTGCTCGCTGCATGTGTCGACTTGACGCCATCACTGCTGGCTGGTATCTTAATGGCTTCCAACGCGCTGGACCAAGATGATTAACATCAGCTCGGTGATTTGTTCAGCGTAAAGTTGCCCACGAAGGAGGCAATACAGTCAGATCTTAAGCTGGGCGAGGTCGACTCAGCTTTGGTTTACTCATCTTTGATGGACAGGACGCCTTGATCGAAGCATTCTCTGTATGGGTATCTGTGTCGCGATTGTTGACTCCATCAACGGACTCTGGCACTATCAGCATAGTCTGTTGGTCCTACTGGTGTGGATCACCTTAACTGTCTTCGCCTTCACGACAAGTACTACAATACTTTTCGCGAACTTCAGAAACGCGGGTCTATCGAGCCTGGCATACTTACCGCTGCAGTTGTACTTTTCGTTGCTACTTGTAGTCATCGAACTCCTGGAACCTATCTGCAATCCACGACAGGGGCATTGAAAAGCACGATTATCACAACGGCGGAGGGTTGACTATCAAAATATCGATTTGGTACGGTCTACTCCTCTTCATCCTCATGATTGATGGCAACAGGGCCTATCGCGCAGAAAGCCCGTCTGTCACCCTTCGGTAAAGAACAATCCACCTCTTGCTGGATCGTACCTTCAGTGTTGGATGGTGAGTTTTATGTGGACACCCAACCGGAATTCTCGTCTCAGGACTTGCACAAATTCTGAGCTCGTGTGGAAATCACTGGCCACTTCCCCCAGCACCGCAGCCGCTGACTTACATATCCTTGTTGCGATCATCGACATCCACGTCAAGTCTCCGAAAGCAGAGTCCCAGGATGATTCAAATCCCGGATCTTAAATTTATACTACTCATCTCAACGTTGACAACCGCTGTGGCTATGTTGTTAGGCCGAGTCATTACATTACGCACGCGTCTGGCCGAGACTCTGTACCTGCATTGCGTTCTTCTCGCACCGGTCACTTCGGTCGCAGCCCGTTACCTATCGCAGTGGAGTGAACGTTACTAAACAGCAAGATAAGTAGGGACGCTAACAACCGTGACGCCTTCATATAGAACACTTCGTTGTCTCTGCTCTTTGTTAGAACAATACAGGGGTCCTGGAGATAGGAAATTTCAGCTCCAGCTCCCAAAATGCGCCCTCATGTCGATGACCGGTTCCGCACCAACGGAGCCGCATTGGTAAGATCTTGCTCTTCCGAAATCATGTTTGATACCGCTGTACGTTTCTCCCCAAATCTGTTGCAACTCTCCTGTTGGAATGATCGGCTGTCTGCCAACCGTATTGCTTGCCTCAGTACCTCAGACGTACCAAGCCGGGCAAGCCGGTCGCTAAGCCCCTTCGGGTTAGCGAGGCTGACTATGTAATAGGAGGGCGGTACGTCTAAGCGTAAACTTCTATAATTTTACTAGATATCCTATTTTTTAGTAACGCGCTATATAAATTTTTTACTTATCCTTTTAAACTATTAATATTATACTTTACGTGGTAATTATATTTATATTATATTTTATATATTATATAACGCGTTAGTTTCTAATACTTTTACTTATACTAAATTTAATACGCTTACTAGAAAGGTAGTCTAATATTAATAAGGATCTAGTATCTTTATTAATAATTATTAACTTATTATCTAGATAGAATTCTAATAGTTAGATAGTAGTAATAGTAATACCTTTACTCTATTTTATTTCCCTTAGCGCGTTAGATAGCTAGTTCTTAATATTAAAGCCTATTATTTAAATACCTAGTACTCTTAGTAGATATAAACGCGACCTTAAAGTACCTTCTTACTCCCTTAGTATAGCGCTAGTCCTAATATAGTTATAATAGGGTTTTAGAATAGATAAAGATCCGACGAGCTAGCTTAATTAAGAGCTTATTACTATAAGGATAAAGGATAAGTTTAGTTTTAATACGAAGGCCTAGTAAGTTAAAACGCTAGAAACCCTACTAGGGAAGGAGACGGATATTATCCTTATTACTAGGATAGGGTTTAAGAAGAGTTTTATCTTCTAGGTAGTACTATTACTTTTCTTACTACTAAGGATAGTACTAGTTCTTATACTACTTAATACCTTAGAAGAGGAATAGTATAAAAAACTATAAGTAGTTAGCGGTTATAAGCTATTTATATTAAATAGGGATACTAACTTAAGCTCTAACCTTAAGATAATTTATAATAGCTACTTTACCTACGGTATATCCCCTAACCTCTTATCCCTTATATAGGTAGATAACCTTTATAGTATTTATAAGCCCTGAAATTATAATATTAAAGACCTTTAATTAAGATATCTTAAAGTACCCTAGTTTTTCCGCGAGTTTATACCTTCTAGCTATTAACGAGGCGCACCTAGTTTCTAATTAATAAGACTTTAGACTAAGTTACTACTAGCTTAATATCCTTTAATCGCGACTTCCTAATAGTATACTTATATTAAGAGTATCTATAATACTAGATAAGATAACTCTTAGGGTTATCTAAGAATAGTATAGATTCCTAGCTAATTATCGTATTATTAAGATAGTATTAGATCGGCCTAAGATATATATATAAACTAGCCGTTTATAAGAGGCTATATCTATACTATTAGATCTCTAGTAGGTTTTACCTAAGGAGGTTTATAGTTTATATAATATACCTAAAATAATTATCTTTATAGACTCTATAAAACTAGTCTATAATATATACGTTTTATTAAAGACGTAGATAAATTAACTAGGGTATCCCCTTAGATTATACCGCTAGGTATCCCTATTCTTTACTAATATAGCTACCTTAGATAAGACTAGAGTCGCTATATATTTTAGGATACTATCTACTAAATATAAGGGACTAAGGATACTAGTCGCGATTAATATATACGGCCTTAGTATTAATAACCTAGACGTTATAAGAGTAATATAATAGCTACTTCTATTAACTATACTAAAGCTTTTCTAGTATATAAGTAGGGTAATACGTTACAGTATTAGTTAGGCGTAGTTTATCTTACTCTATCCCTCGTAGTATATTAGCCCTAAAAGCGGTAGGAAGGTAGGTATTATAAATAAGTCTGTATAAATAGATATTAATCTAGATATTATATAACTAGGAGGGACGAAAAAGGTAAAGGATACTAATTATTAGCGGGACCTACTAGCTAGCTAATAGGATTTTATTAATACCCTATTATAAGGAAACTATATATATTATATTAGGTTAGATTTCCTAGAAGATAATATCTATTATATATCTTTATTTATTAAATTAGACCCTTATTACTCGACGTGTAACCCTAACTTATAAGTAAGTACGGATTACTATATTTAATTAAAGAAGCCTCTAGCTAAGGATTTACTTTGTTAGCCGTAGATCCTTTACTAATTAAAGGAGTAGAGGGAGAAGAAAGTATATAATTAATACCCTAATTTATTCTTAGCTTAATTCCCGAGTATTATTATACTAGATAGCGTGCTAATATCCCTAGTTAACTAGGGCGAGTATATCTATAATAAGCTAACTATACGGCGGTAGGTTAGATATAAGTAGGCCTCTATTTATAAGTATTATATTAAGATTATTATAATCCTTATAAAGGCTTACGCTTTACTAAATAAAAGAGGTATTATCTTTAAGGAATAGATCTAATACTATACTATTAAGTAGAAGTAAATTTAAGACCTAGATCTAAATATTAAATAAGTAGAGTTTAAGAGTTATAGGTATAACTAGTTAATACGTATCGGCCTTAATAAGGATATAATACCTAGTAATAGAAACGGTTATAAGCGGGGAAAACTAACCGGCTCGCCGGTAAAAGAGCGTGCTATAAAAAGGGCTAGGTAGACTACCCCCTAAGTATCTCTTAGGGTATCTACGGTACCTAGTACCGTAGATACGGCGGTACCTAATCTAGCTACGTCTACCTCTAATTTTACTAATATTACGCTATCTTAGTCCTTAATAGGAGTACCACCTACTTTAATATAAGTACTAGGCGATACTATTAGGCCGGTAACCCCTCCCTATTACCGGTAGGCCTTAGAGGTATAATCTCCTAACGTTCTAATATTTTTATCGCTATTAAAGATTAGAAGGGTAAGGAAGCTTCTATCTAAGTTATTATATCTTTATATAAATATAAGTTAAAGCCGCGCCGCGCGGTTTTACTATTAATACTATATAAGGATATATTTAGGCGGGGCCCTTATTATATATTAAAGTATCTTTATAAGTATAATAGGACTAGCTAGGGCCTTAGCTAGATTATATACTAGTATTTTAGCCTCTAAATTATTATTATTATTATCTCTTATATCCCCTTCTAGTATATATTATTAATTATACTTTAAGACGTTTTCCCCTAGTTAGTTAAGCCCCGTAATATATAGGTCTATTATAGGGTATAGTAAGAAGTAGTTATACTCTAATTTCTAAAGTAATTTAATACTTAGATTTATTACTATACTCTATATATCCTTAGCCGCTAATTTAGACGGGTATTTTATAGACTAAAATTTCCTAAAGCTAAACTTTATAGTCGTATTAACCTCCTAGAAGTATAATATATTTAACGCCTAATATTCTAATAGATAATTACTATATTTTAAAAAGTAAGATTACTCTTATTAAAACGCTTTTAAGCTATTATTTAGTAGTTTAAGTAGATAATTAAGCTTAAAATTTATATTTAGAGCCCCTTATATATTAATAAGGCTATTTAATAATATTACTTCCTAAAGCTAGATAGTAGCCGCTAGGCTATCTATTAGGTATACTATATAGAGTAGTATATTTATATATTTAAGTATCTATATAACCTCCGCCTAGAAGATAAGAGAGGTATATCTTAATACGTAGCGAAGGAGACTAATATCTACGTACTTAATTATATATTAGAGGGTTAGGTATATCTCGACGTGCTTATAGAAGTTCTAATAGTTACTAAATTATTAATCTTATACGGGAGGCGCTACCCTTATTTATATAATCGGCGGCTACTTATAAATTCTTTTAGATATATACTTTAAAGCTTCGCTTTATAAACTAGGCTATTAGGCGGTAAGCTACTCGCGGGTATTATTAATCTTTATAAGATACGTTTTTAACTACTAGAGGAGCTATATCTAAATACTATAAATTTAAGACTAATAGCTATATATAACTAACTCTTCTAATACCTAGAAGTTATTAGGTTAGACTACCTACGAGTAATCCTATTAATTAGCCGCGTATTATAGGGTTAATAGGTTAGATACCCCTAGCCTACCCTAATAGATCTTATAAATAAGTTATAGGAAGTTTAGGCGTAAATACTATAGCCCTAGGCTAGGGAGGAGCTAGTCTAAAGAGTTATAATACTATTCTAATATCTTATATTATAGTTCCTTAGCGGAACGGATACGTAGTTATATCTTTAGATCTTTATAAATAAGCCGTAATAACTCGCTATATATTAGATCTTTATCCTTAATCTTAATTTACCTTCTAAATATATTAAAGATAATATAGATATTATTAGAAGTTATACTCTCGTCCTTTATTACCGGCTTTATAGGGAAGACCCTTATCTTCTAGGGGTCTAACTTTTATATTACGGGCATCTCTATATACTATAGAAACTTAGTATTTCCGTCTACGGAATAAAAAAGGGCTTAAATTAACAACTAAATATAAAAACTTTAAATCTAGGGGATAGTATAGGTTAGTATATATTATATATATATCTTACTTAGACGTACCTACTAGCCTTCTTTATCCCTAGATAGTATATAGTTTATAATACGCTCCGTAGATAAAAGTATTATAATAGGATACTATATATATTACTCTAGTCGGCCGTAGTTAAAACTATAACCCTCGATTATAAGGTAGGTAGTAATAGACTAAAAGGCTTATTAGTTACCTACTTATTCTTTACGTCTTCCTTCTACGAACTTAAAATTATCGTATATAATAATACCGCTTATAACTTAACCTACTAGCTATACCTTCCTCTCCGCTTTATTAGTTAGCTTTTCTATCCTCCGTTAGAGCGTAGTATAAGATATAATAAGGCTAAGTTAGTATAATATATCTAAAACTTAGCGCCTAGTAACCCCCTAATAGAGGTATAATCCTAGGATTATTTAGAAGTTTATTACCCTATTAGGCTATAGTAGGTAATAAAGAGATACGAAAATAGTAACGGTTCGCTAGATATTAATAGCCTCGCTAGTTAGTAATAGGTTCCGGGGCCGTACCTCTATATAGGCCCGTTTAATAAGACTTAACTATTAAGGTATAAGCTCCTTAATTAACGCGATAGCTTTTTTAAGGTACCCTAGTAAGCCTATTCTACTATCTTCTATTAGTAGTATAAACTACTTAAAGACCTTATACTCTACTAATATAACTACCTCGCTACGTAAAGCGCTAGCTATATTATTCTACCCCTAATTATTAAGAAACTTAGTCCTCCTATCTCTAACTACTTTTATAAATTCTTTATCTTATAGGAAATTATAATAGACCTAGTTAAGGTATTAGCTATATAGACGCCGTATATAAGGTATACTTTATTCGTATATTAATATAGCTAGGAAATAAGGTATATTCTAACTAACGCCTTTTAGTATCTCTTTAACTTTAAGGATCTTCTCGTAGTTATTAAGGTGGCGTCGGTAGCGTTTTACTACCCGCGCTAAAGTAGGTAAGAGGGATAGTATATATAATAATATACGCGATAGTCTTAATAAGCTATTATAAGATAAGTTTATCCGGCTTAATAATAACCCTAGTAAGGTACTATATCTATATTATAAAGGTAAGGGAGATAGCCGTATTAGGGGGGAGGAAATATTTAATAGGGATAAAAGGTCGCTTATTAGGTTAATAGGCGTTAGATATAAATTAGTAGCTATTATAGATTAAGGACTAAATAAGTAAATAGGGCCTTTAGTAGGGTATACGACTAAATTTAAGAATAATAGTACGAGTTAAATAGACTACGTATTTACTATTAATAAGACTAGTTAATTCCCCGCCACGCGGTTTTAACCTATATCTAATTAGATAGTAGACTAGCGGCGAATTAAGCTTAGTAGTAGTATTTATACTACCTAATCTAATTTCCTTTTAATATAATTAAAATAACTCTTATATTTATAGAATACCTACTCCGTCCCCTTTACCTTAGGCTACGCCGCCTTAAAAGTACGTAACGCCTCTAATCTATACCTCCCTATCTCCCTTTTTACTACTACCCTATCTTTACTAAGTATAACGTTCGTATATACCTAAGCTATAAGATTATCCTAACTTATCCTATATAAGAGAGCCTAGCTAATAGGTAAAGATAGTAGAAGCTATATACTAGGCGGGAACTTATATAATAAAGGGCCGAATTTATTAGGATATCTAGAGGGGGTTAACTTAATAGCGGTCTAGTAAGTATAAGCGATTATAAGATCGGTCTACTTATCTAACTCCTTATTATTAAGCGTCTCCCTATCCTCCCGAATACTTATAAACTAGGGGAGGATAGTATAGTAAGTTAGGTTACTTATAGTAGCCGTAGACCTATATAGGATTTCTGGCCTCGTTATACGTATATTACCCTATTTATAGGGGACGGGGATATATTAACTAAAGTCGTTATAGTCTTTAACCTTTTATATCTTCTTAAGGCTATAAATAGGCCTAGCTAATACTATCCTACGTGTAATTACCCGATCCTACTATTCCCTAATCCGCTTATAAAAACTAGGAAGGATTTTAGTATATCCTTCCTTAGTCTCGTCGTTAAGAGAAATAGAACCCTAAATAATATTAGTACTATATCTATATAATAGATATATTAGAATATTTAGGTTAATATACTTAAAGAAGGTGAAGTTACTAGGTTAGGTATACTTCGTATAGTAGGGATATAATATTAGGCGATAATTCTAATCTAGCCGGAGGTAGACGTATAATACCTAGTACTAGATATCTTACTTAATAATCTACTAGGTTAATACGTAGTATATAGTCCGTAACTAACCCTTATTCTTCTATCTATTACGTTCGCCTTAGTAGTATAGGTATATATTAAATTCCTCCGCTATTATACTACTAATCCTATCCTTACGCGATCCCTTAAAGTTAATACTATCCTATAACTAGGTAAATATCCCCGAGATTATAAGGTTCCTAGATTCCTCTTAATTACTCTACGTATCTTTACCGGTAATTTCCTTTATAATAAGGTAGGCGAGGGTATTAGAAAGTAGCTTATTAAGAGTAGATAAGATGGCGCGTTTAGTATAAATACTATAATTATCTTATTTAACCTAAGGCCGATCTTTAACGCGCTATTAATTTAAGGTTAACTAACTAGTCTTAAAGGCGTTAATATTACGTCTATTCTCCTAATATAGAATAAGTCTTTCTTAGAGTTTAGGTACTATAAGTATCTTTACCTAGAATCTAAGATAGCCTACTATCCCTTATAGGTATTTAAAGTAGATATACTTAAGCGTAGAGTTTATATCTAGAAATTCCTTTAATATTATTAGACCTACGTCTAACGCTTTTATACTAGCTACCTCTTAACCCTTTCTTACTACCTAATCTAGGATCCTATAGTTTATACCTTTATACTTATATCTACTATTTAGCGGGCGAAGGCTTTAATCTCTTTATTACTTATCCGCGGCGTTAAATAGATCTTTATCTATGTTAGGTCTACCTAGCTTATCTAAATCTAATAGTTAGTTATCCGTTTACTTAGTTAATTAGTCGCCGTTATTAGTAGTTAGATTAACCCTATCCTATCGCCCGCGTTATTTATACCGCCTCCTTTTTAACGGGTTTAGCGGTTCCTTATTAGATACTATATTATATTTTACTAGGCTAAGAGCTTCCTAACTTATCTCTAGTTACTTAAGGATAGCGTTAGAAGGGGTAGGGCGACTTAGGAGGTTAATAATCTATGCCTTATCTATTAGATCTAGCGCCTTCTAGTCCTAAGTTAAAGCCTACCTTATAGCTACCCGACCTAGTCTACGCTCCTTTATCTAATTATACGCTATTAACCTAACTATCTTTATAGTATCCTAGTAGTAATACCTTTTAGTAATAGACGCTATTTACTCTAAGTACTTCTTAGCTAGATTACTATTATACTATCTATCTATATCTACCCCTTATACCCCCTTAATCGCCTTAATTAATAGTATCTTCTAGTATCTTCTTTTAATCGCCGACCTTCGGATCTCCTAGAGGGTTTTTAAATCTAGGATATTATAGGCTTCCTCCTTCGTCTTATACTTAGTACGCTATAATCTATCTTTAATTATAAGACTCTAGGCCTTAATTACTACCTCTCTAATAATCTCTTCCCCCCTAGAAGTACTATCTAAGATCTACTTAACTATCTCTAACTAGGCCTTTTTATCTCCTATAATAGTAATAAGACTATAGATCCAGTCGCGGATATCGCGAGGTATTAATAATTACTTAATAATTAACTATTTATTAAAGGGGATAACCTCTATAATAAATAGCTAAGAAACTATTAAATATTAAGGAGGTATAAAGAATAAGGGTAAGTACTACCCTTAAATAGATTAAGTAAGAAGATTAGAACCTTAATAATTAATAAGATCATGTTAATATTACTAACTAGGTAGGCTAGGGGTACTAGATAGACGTAAATATATAATCCTCTTCGTGTTTAGATAATATAATAATAGAATACTTTACTTCTAGATAGTATAATAATAGAATACTTTACTTCTAGATAGTATAATAATAAAATAGTTTAATTTATACCTTATATTAAGCCTATTTATTTTACTTCTAGAGGGTATATAATATTAAGACTATTTAGAGTATATTATTTATTTAAATTACTTACTACCCTAAACCCTTTTAACTTTTATAACCTTTTCTTAACTTTATTATAATATTATAACTTTTTTCTTAGATACTAAGTAAAACCCTAGTTAGATCTTAACGTCCCTTTTAGATACTAAGTTTTTATTTAGATCCTATAATATTATTAATAGACCTAGTTATTATAACCCTTAATAGGATAGTAGTAAATATAAGAGCCTATCTATATTAATTTATAAGTATAAGATATATAATTAATATAGATAGGTAGAATATTAATAAGACTATTAATATAAAAGACTTAGAGAAAATACTTACCTAGGAAACTATCTTTAGTAATCCCGTTAATACTACTACTACGTCCTTACTAAAAGGTCCTTAAGGGCGGTAATTAATTAGCGGGAAGATTCCCCCTAACCTAATAGTAGATGCGATAAAGGGGGTAAAGAAGCCACTTATAAGTTATAAGTAAAAGGTACTAATTAGTATACTACGGAAGCGCGCGAAGGTAAAGGTAACTAAGAAATCTAAAGAGCTAGTTATAGACTTAGACCTAAGTAGAGATAAAGACCTAGGAGATATAAGTTAAACTAAGGCCCCTAAGTCTAACTCTAAACTAGATAAGAAGGGTAAGGGCAAGGAACTAGATAAGAAGGGTAAGGGTAAGGTACGTAAAGTAGATAATAGGGTAAAGGAGCTATCTACTTAGCCTAAGTAATTAAAGATCCCTAAGAATAGCCCTCGTAATCCTACTAGGATAGCTACTAGTCTTTACTATATTAATTATTACGTCCTTTATAACCCTATTAATAATAATCGCGGTCTAAGTAGCCTCTTTAAATTCCGTAAATTTTCTAATTATAACTAGCTTACGCTATATTCTAATAGTAATATTATAGACCTTAAGGATATCTTATATAATATAATAGTACGTCTAGATAATAAAGCCGTCGCCTTTATTACTACGTATACTAGAATTAAGGAGAGAAAGGAGTACTAGCCTACTAAGTTTAACTAGAACGGTATAATTCGTGTAATATAGATGCTTCTAGGGAACGCTATAAAGGAATAGAAGGATATAGGCGCTATTAACGTAGACGGGGAAATAGTATAAGTAGGAGATTAAGGGTAGTACTATATCTAGTACTAAGGCTTATACTAGCTCTATAGAAAGGAAGGTCTTAACGCTAGGGTCTATCTAATTCGCCTAAGTTATAAGAAGGCCTATAAAACGGGCTTTAAGGTTAGATTAAAGGTAGTTATCTAGGCCCCCCCTAGTTAAGATAGCTAACATGATACTAATATAGAAGTTTAAGGGGACTAGGCTCTTAAGAGCTTTAGGGGACAGGGGGGAAGCGTTAGGTACTAGGGTCGGATACTACCTAGCTAATCTTCTTACGAGGTAATAACTAGGATATAGTATAAAGTTAACCTTTTCCTATCTTATAAGAAGTAACTAGATATATAGAAATTACTATTAGTAACTCCGCGCCGCGCGGAATTACCTACTACGTAGATAGTCTTCTCTTTACTATTTATCTTATTTAATAAATAAGACTTATCTTCTAGGGCCTTTCCTTAACCTCCCTTCTACTAAACTATACTAACGTGTATTTATAGGAATATACTATATCTTATAAGGAGTTTACCTAGCTATTAATCTACTAGTTATAATCGCGTATACTTAATCTCGTATTATAGTTTAAAATTAGTATCCCTCTTATACCCTATAAATATTTAAACCCCTAACCTACCCTAATACCTTTTATATTTTATATTACCCTAGGTATATACGCTCCTTTCTTATATTATTATTTTTACTTTCTTATTTAGATTATTTTATATCGCCCCGTTTATTAAAGATTATAAGTTAGTTATTCGCTATAATAAGAATTAGCTTAATTATACTAGGATATAACGAGTTCCGCTCCCTAAAGCGCTAGCGCTAATAATAGATTAAACTAACTTAGCCTAATTAATAATATACTATCTCCTACTCTAACTCCTACTCTATCTCCTAATAGCCCTAGTAGGTAGTCCTATAACCCTACTAAACTATTAAGCTCCGTAGTAGGGATAATTAAATCTAAGAATCCTAATAATTATAATAGATATAAAGGAAAAGAAAAATTACCTTCCCCGTCTAAAATTTAAGTTAAGTATAAGTCCGTTAATAGTAAACCTATATCTAGATCCGGTAGAACTATTAATATCTACCTACCTTATAAACTCCGCGACCGTCTAGTTAAGAATCCTATTATACCTTTCAAAGTAGAGGCCTAATCTAAAAAGAAACTAATTTCTAAGTCTAAAGGGGGTCGCCGTAAGGGTAAAGGGAAGGCTAGCGGGAATATTATAGTATCTCTTAAAGATAAACTAGGCTAGGAGATAGTATCTAATATTAAAGTTAACCCTAGACTTAAGAAGATTATAAAGTAGCGTATATCTAGAAAGCTATTATTAATAAAGCCTACTACTCCTAAGAAGTCTAATATAATAGATACTAAGACGGGTAGCGAGGGGAAGGGGCCCTATCTAGTAAATAAGGCTAAGATACTTATTAATCTTAAATATAAGGGTTCTACTAAGGTAAGTTAAGATTATATCCTTATAATTAATTATATATTAATATTTACCTTATCTTTAGCCCGCGGTCCTAGGGAAAGATTATAAGTATAAGTAGGAGAGAGATAACTCCCCTAGCTTAGGCGCTAGGTCTATAAAGGTAAGGTAGAAATGATTTAAGGTCCCGACTTATAATACCCGTAGCTTAAAGGGTATATCTTTCGCTTAGTATAATATAGTATACTATAAACTCTATAATCTAGCTAGTCCTCCTTTTATTATACCTAGGCTAAAGATATTTATTAAATTTAGCGATTATAACTATCTTCCGCTTTACTTAAATACTAGCCTTAAGGATATTAATAAACTCCTTATAAGTAGGATAGTCCGCCTAGACGACCTCGTATATAAGATAGTAATAGAAGCGTTTAGCGTAAAGTACTATAATAAGTATTAGATAATAGAATTTAATAAGGCCGGTATAACTTACGCGTTAAGGATACCGCTTAGCTTTATTATAAAGGTTTAGAAGGATATTAGCGCTATTAATTACGAGGGATATATACTTAAAGATAGAGAATAAGGCTACTACTATCTTTAGTACTAAGGCCTTTATCTACTTTATAATAAGGAAGGTCTTAATACGGATATATTTATAATCCGTCTAAGTTATAAGACGCCCTATACTAATATCTTTACCTAGAAGAAGTCTTATAAGGCCGTTATCTAGTAGTAGGCTAGCTAGGGATAACTCTAAGGTATCTTCTTATACGCCTAATCGCTAGGGTTAAATTAATAGTTAGATACTATTTACTAGTAAGATCCTTAAGCGATCTACCTAATAATAAGGGATACTAGGGGTAGATAAGGACTAGCGTAGTTAGTAATATAAATCTTATATTTTAATCGCTATTAAGGCTCGCTAGACGGCGGGAAATATAGAGTATAAATAGCTATTTACTTTATCTCTAGATACGAGATAATATTACTATCTTAACCTAGGGTATACTTAAGTAAGTTTAACCCCCTAAAACCTTTTAACCTTTATAACCTACTATTAAAGACGTAGTCCCTCCCTTTTTCCCTGTCTCTAGCCCCTATAATATTATTAACCTTTAATAATTTCTCTTATCCTACCTATAAATAGTATATCCTATTCCTTTAGGGGATAATATAATAGACCTCCTAAATAGGATAGTATTAGAGGTAGGGCTTAGAATCTATAATCCTATTATCTTTACGGGATAAGCTGACTATAAATATAGGATAGTAACGAGATAGATAATATAGAGGTACTAAATAGGAATAGATAGAGTAATATAAAGATAGAGGAGGCGCTTTCTAGTAATAGAATTCTAGAGGTAATTTACCCTTACTACTTTTAAGATATTAGTTTATTAACCTTAGCTACTACTAGATATATAACGGGGAAAAGGAGAAAAGTAAGCGTCTTAGATCTACCGCTAGGTTAGATATTATTAACCGTAATTCTTAGTACTTATACTACTATTATAACTTTACTTATAAGCCTTAGAAATTTATTTATAATCCTACTTAGGAAAAATAGTTAGATAATAATAGACTAGAGCTATTTTTAGATCCTAATCTTAAATATATATTAGATATTCCTTGTAGTCGTACTATTTACTTAGATAATTTAGTTATATATAGGGTTAAATAGGAAACTAGCGTAAAAGAATAATTAAATAACTAGCTATTAAAGTTTAATAAGGCTGGGATAGTACGCGCCTAGCGTATACTACTAGGACTTACTATAAAGGTATAGGCTAATACGGGCGATTTAAATAGTAATAGTAATAAGGTACTTAAAGATAGCTAGTATTATATATAGTATCGTAGTATTTACTTATTATATAGCGATAAGGGATTAAAGATAAAGATTTATAAGATCCGCTCTATATCTAGGATAAAGTATAAGATAGGATTTAAGTTCTATTAGAAGGCTATTATCTAGTACCTACTAGGTAATAAGGATAAATATAACGGCCTAAACCTAGTACTATACTAGTAGGGGAGGTAAGTAGCGGTATAAGGGTATAATAAAATAGATAAGTAGATAATAGATTAATTAAGATAATACTCCTCTTCTCTAATTATATAATTAATATTAATAGTAGTAAATACGCGCCGCGCGGAATTACTATTTATAACTAGCTACTAAAGTTTAAAAGCCTCTTAGGGTAGTAGATAATAAAAGGTATAGTACTTAGAGATAGGGAGGCGGGCTATTATATCTAGTATTAGACTAAGTTATTAATATTTTATAAACTTAGTATTAAAATACTAAATAAGGGAAGGTAGTAGTATTTAATCTATAAAGGGTAAGGTCGCTTATAAATTATTAATCGATATTAGCTGTAAGCTCTAGAATATTAAAAAAAAAAAAGTTTACGCTTAGACGTATTACCGCCCGGCTGCGTAGTTAGTATCGCTAACCCGAAGGGGCTTAGCGCCCGGCTTAGAACACGTCTGAGGGACTAAGGCAACGTATTGCGGAATTGAAACCGTTCCTGAATCATCACCTTTGGCCCTGTCTTGGATTTTCGTCCGATGGCTTACATAGCACGTGGATTGCAGAAAGCCTGGAGTGGCAAGCCACAAGTCCGCGCGGGGTTCTCCAGGTAGCTCCATTCTAGTTTATTTGCGACTCACGGGACTACGGTCTCCCTGTCGCATCGAATTTCGTCCGATGTGTGCATGTTGTTTGTCAGCTCAAAAAGGCGTGACATGAACTAGGATACCTGTTTCCGTAATGGTTCCTCCTATATATTCCATCGATCGTGGAGTTTTTTCTCGAGAAGGCAACAAAACTTACAATCAACATCCCAACACGTCCACCCCGAAACAGCCTACAGCATGTCCAAGATTCTTGCCGTCTTCGGCGCTACGGGTCAACAAGGCGGTTCAATCATCGACTATGTGCTAAACGACCCAGAGCTAAACCAGAAGTACAAGATCCGTGCCATCACCCGTGACACCGACTCGGAGAAGGCCAAGCAACTCAAGAAGAAGGTCGAAGTTGTCCACGGCGATGTGCTCAACCCTGCCTCCCTCGAAACAGCCTTGACAGGCGCACACACCGTCTTCGCCATGACGATACCCTCCTTCGACCCCGAAAGCCCAGAACTCGAGTACAACAGCGGCAAGACGATCGCCGACGTCGCGGTCGAGAAAGGTGTCGAGTACATCATCTTCAGCACCCTGCCGGGAGTCAAAGAAATCTCCGGCGGCAAGTACACCAAGGTCACCCCCTTCGACCAGAAGGCGAAAGTGGAGCACTATATCCGAAGCCTCCACAACATCAAGAGCGCCTTCTACTCCCCCGGCTATTTCATGGAGAATTACGAGGCCCAGCCCTTCTTGGCGCCCAAGAAGTCCTCCGATGGCACCTGGATCATAGCTCGCAACACCTCCCCGCAAACCCAATCGCCCTACCTCGACTGCGTCGGGGACTCGGGCAAATTCGTCGGCGCCATCCTCGCCGCGCCGGACAAGTACGAAGGCAAGACGTTCTGCGCCGCCACGGCACTCTACACCTGGACGGAAGTGGCCGCCGCCATGTCCAAGGCCATGGGCAAGACTGTCGTCTACAAGCAGATTCCGCTCGAGGAGTTTAAGAAGAATATGCCGTTTTTCCCGGATGGATACGGTGAGGTGTTTTGCTATCAGGAGGAGTTTGGGTATTATGGCCCGGGTACTGGGGAGTTGGTAGCGTGGGCTGTGGAGAATGCACGGGGTAGACTTTCTACGTTGGAGGAGTATTTTGAGAGACATCCGCTTCGGCTTGTGTGAAGGGATGGTCTGAGATGCGCAGGTAGGGAGATGGGGGGGATTGGGTCGATTGATGTCAATGGATTCAGAAAGGTGTAATTTGTGTATCCCATCTCGTCGCGTGGCATCCGTCAGGGGTAATGCCCAAAACATAGACGTTTTTACCATTCATACTGGGAGCTTTCTGTCAATTCCGTTCAGGATCAACGTCGACGACGAAGGGTACCAAGATCTAGGTACGGCTGTAGGCTATGTAACATTTATCTTTGTCGTGGAATACGATGCTGGAAGGAACATATTGAGGCAATTCCATAGTTGGCAATTTGATGGCTTTTGCCAAGACTTGACGGATGCCAGACTACCCACGACATGGGATAGAAGAGGGTATGAGGCCATGGCGGTTGTGTATAAAAATTAGCACAAGTCTGAGGTTGTTATAAATGCATAGGTAGCGGTTCAGATACACAAGCTTCACCGACTATCAAGCTACCGTTGCATAAACAATACCCCCAACAGAGTCATAGCATGACTGATGGAAAGGGCATACACAAGTCATGGATACCAACGCCGCATCGAATTAGTGGGTCATATTGCCTGTTGGCTAGCCTGATACTACAGGGAACGTCACCCATTTAGAATAGTTCGTGCATTCAGAGAAAGCCGCCTGTTGAATCTCAAATTAAGGAGTCGCCCTTACGATTTTTCCCTCGGTCGAGGATAGTCACTATGCCGATCACCCTCTGCATTGATGGTATAAGTATCATAATAAGGAAAATATCACACTCGTTGTCGTCATCATACCATCTCTATCTCACTCCGCGCCTTGAACGACCCGTCTCTACCCCGATTTCGTGATCCTCCCTCTCGTTCTTTCGCAAGGAGTTAAGAATCTCTGTTGAGTTATGTGTCAAACTGTTCGCCCACGGATTATACATCCATGGTTGAGTAGACGCTATTGCTGTCTTCGCCTTGAAGGCCATCCGTATGCTGGTCGCGAGGTGGGCATGGAAGCTGTGGTGTTGATGACCTTTATTCCGGAATATTGCGATGATCAATTTTCTGTGCTGTTGTGGGTCTTGTGGAGGGGGGGGTGAGCGGTCGTTGAGATTGTTTGAATGGGATATTATTTGTTGGTGTTTCTAATGACTGAAGTCGATCTGATGTCGCTAAGGAATAAAGACCGACGACTCTGGGAGTTTAATGGCAGAGACGACCGTTCGTCTCATTCGTGCACCGCCACTACTACCGATAATAATCTTATTGACTATGATGGTAAGTAAAGCGGGCAACACATGATTCCAAACATAGTCAGGCTTGTGATAAAGAAAAGAAAGTGTGCCCGTTCGAATAATAAGGCGTGCTGTGCAGTGGGGGATTCTCATGAAAATCCTGCAGGTCGAAACCCTTGTCGACATGAGTGTAACGAAAGATTAGATCTCTCTCCAACGTATAATTTCCTGCACTCGTGAAGGTGCTAAATGTGTAAGGCGGCTGTGAGGATAATGACGTTGTCACCATGGGAAGATCGCACAAGTAAGACCTAGTGTGGAAAATTTGAAGGAGAGGAAAACGATAACCACTGCGCAGAGCAATCTAGAGAAAGGTGCCTTGCAGAGGTTGAGACCGGATATCGAGCTGCAGATTGGGCTCTTGTGTTGGGGACGATGGATCGAGATGATTGCCGCATCCATTCAACATGATGGGAAGATTGTTTGGATATAAGTGTTGCTTCTTCTTTCTAAGCACTAGGGCTAGAGTGTACATCCAAGGCTCCTTGCGTAAGGGTGGATGATTCGAAAATTTTCGAGAACAATCTCATGTCGTGGTCGGGCACTCGCTCCAGAGATTTCTGCTGAGATACAGCCGAGACGAGTGTTTTGCCAGGACATAGGAGAATTTAGTAGGTGTAGCTTATCGTCAGTCAGCGGTCTTTCTAGGTAGGCAGAGCGCGTGCGATGCCTCCTGGAATCCGCTTTGCGTCGGGCATCCGTAAGTAAAGCAATTTTGTGATGTAGAACAGTATACTAGGATGTAAGGCAACTCATTTGGGCGCTGATGGAGATCAGTGGAGTACCAAATGCAGAAGTTCTATTCCGAGGCTCCGAATACCCTCTATATTTATTGTATCCGTACGCTGCCCATTGGCTATTCTCTCTTCAGACCAACCTTGCCACTCTTCCTCAACCCGAAGCTACCAATGCCGCAGCTGAAAACAGCTGATGCAAAGCATAGCCAAAAGGCCGCACGATAACCTTCCAAGGTAGCGGAAGGACTAGCAGAGATACCCTTTGCAGCGTCCGTTGTGACAGTAGAAGCCACCAAGGCGGTCATAGCAAGTCCGATTGAATTGCCAAGCTGAGAGACTGTTGTGAAAACGCCTCCGGCCAAGGCCTGCTCATCCTCCTTGAAACTGGCAGTGATGATAAGATTGGAAACATTGAAGAGAACATCGCTTGCGATTGGGCTGAGACACATTGCCGGGAAAGCTGCAGCCCAGTAAGTCCAAGAAGGAGACGAGGTCGCGAATAGCAGAGGAGACACTGCGCTGAGAAGGGAGGTGATCAGAACGAGGGAGCTGGCGGCTACCTTGTCCATAAGATAGCCGCATAACATATTGGTTCCGAAGCCGACTACCACCAGGGGAAGGAAGCGTAGTGAAGTCTGCAGAGCGGTAACATGCTGGATGTTTTGGATGAAAAGTGTGACAAAGTATCCAAATGCATTGAACTGGGCCCAGCAGAGGAAGACTGTAATGCAAACGCTTGTGAATTCTGTCTTGCGCCAAATCGAATTCGGTATGATAGCGGGCCTTCCCAATCTTTCCTGTCTGCCAACCCAAAATACAAAAGAGGGTATCAATGCTGCGGCGACAGCGAGAAGGACAATGTTTGTTGGATGACGGATAGTGGAGGTGCTGGAGGTGATCATCGCGAAAACGTAAGACAAGAGGGTGATGCAGGCGCTTGCTATCAAGATTCCGACCCAGTCGATGTCATGCAGCAAGCGCTTACGTCGGTCTTTGCTATTCGTAGATTTAGGAGAGGGAACGGAGAAGAAAGCTCCGACAAAAATCAAGGCATTGATACCACAGCTGATGTAGTAGCCTACGCGCCAGCCAATGGAGTCTACCAAGATGCCTCCTAGGACGAGGCCAAGGGCGAAGCCAATCGGCTGTCCACCGCCTAGGAAGGCAAAGGCCATATTGCGTCGCTTTCCTGTCGGGAAGTTATTTGTAATTAGGCTGACAGCTGTTGGCATGCATAATGACATGGCGATACCCTGTAAAGCTCTGAATACAATGAGCTGAATGCCCGTCTGCGAAAGCGAACAACCTAAGGTGAAAGCCGACAATAGAGCGCAGCCCGTCAAGAATACTGGACGGTTACCCACGACATCTGCGATCGCACCAGATGCTAGTAGTGTGCATCCAGCCGTCAAAGCGAAGATTGAGGCTGGCCATAGTAGTAGATTGCTTGCCAGGTTCAAATCGGCAGCGATTCGCGGCAACCCTACAGTGAGAAGGCCAGAACCGAGGGTATTGAGGAAAGAAACGCCTGCGACCGTTGCAACTACGACTGAGGCGCGAACTCGGGACATAGGTGGCGTGGTGGGTGGTGCTGATGCTTGTGCTGATATTCCCCCCGTAAGGCCTTCGGAGGCAGCGACCCGTTCGCCATTGGGGAGCAACGCGGCTTCCGGCCGGATGGGATGGATCTCAATTTCTGTGACAGACATCGAACGATATGAGTCTGTAGATTCGTCTACCTGTGAGTGAGGTTGAGGGAACCGAAGACTGACTTGGGCATTTATATTGAAGGAATGAGGGAATTAGCTTTGCCAATCAATTGGTGTCCTCGATTTAAGATATAAAAATCATAGCGTTTCTCTGCCCCTCTTTCCTCACCTTTCTCTCGTAATAGACCCGTGTCGGATAATGAGCGGTATTACCATATTCTTTCGAATTACGTTGTATCGAGAAGCTAGGCTATGTTTCTATCTGTATACAGAGTGCATCAAAATTTGGCCTCAACATCAAAGACCCCCACGTTACGCTTACCATATCGCTTTTCAAGTCGTCAATAATCAATCTGTATGCTGTATATAACAGACAATACTCCACAGAGTCTTCTCACACCTCTACCTCAGTCACAATGCCGGATTCCGTGTCCAACTTCAATCCCAGAATCTCCACCCCAGCCAAGACTTTTGACCGCTTGAGTGTTTCCACATCGTCACGAATCGTCTTCTCCAAATCAGCCGCAATGAAACAACCATATGTGTCAACAGCATCAATCTCGCTCGCCGCATCTGGCGTCCTTTCCTTTGCGTCCGCTCGGATCCCGTCCTCAGTCAAATGGGTCATGCCGCAATCTGCGAATAATGTTGTCAATATGCATCCACCCACCAATGTTTTAAAATATTCTTTATGTTGACTTACCAGTGTGATGAATCACGAGTACGGTCTTGACTCCCGCCAACGATCTGACAACTGTGATGCTGTTTATAGCATCCTTCGTTGCGCGACCGCCTACGTTTCGTATCACGGCAGCGCCGATCTCGGGCCCAAAGAACTCCTCTGGCACACAGCGGGGATCGGCACAGGTCACTGATGAAATTGAACATCAGCCTGAGTATGTCGTATTGAAGGGTTACCTTGATGAAAGGGCGTGACCAACGGATGATGCGACCACCACCATTTTCCATCATTGAAGTCCGCATTTTCTCCATCGTCGCGGGCATCTTCCATGTCTCCGCAAACTTCTTGTTGTTTTCTAGATAGGCTTGAAGCCTTGATGCTGAGGTAGTCATCTTGGTGAAATCGTGAGAACGATGTGAAGGGGCGCTTTAAGTGGGAATTTGGGGATGCAAGGTCTATTCAAGTCATGCGACGAGGGAGTACTGTTAGTAGATCGATGTCTTCTCAATTTGAATGCGAACATGGGTCACTCTTATACAGTAGTACATCACGACTCTTTCATCTTACAAGGCCGACAGCATCGATGATGATTAGTATTCACGCCGAATCCGTTTCCCTAAAACCCCGCGCCGCTGCGGTAAGACGGGATAATTAAGCCCGCTTATAATATATTAATCACTAATCATTATTACCTCTACTAAGAATTGCTCTATAACCATTAAATCTCGTTTGATAGGCTAAAGAAAACATAATCTATCCTTTCTAATCCATACTTGCTTACTATGGAATTGATTTGTAAATAGAGAATATGTCGTAATTAAAGGTGAGAAGGGGCGGCCCGCTACTATCGGAGCCGCTACTACTATCCTATTCAAAGCTTACTGGCTTGAAGGTTTGCTACGTCAAGGTATCCTATTCGGCTTCAAACTTTCAAAACATACAAAACCAGCGCCACCAGGCAAACCTTAGCGATGAGATGGAACTCGGACTGCCGGGGCAATCTTGTCAAAAACATCGTGAAAGCCATCAACTGGTGACAGAAGAGTATGCAGTATGCGATGAGGTAAGCGAATCGCACAAGAAGGGCCTCAATTGAAGACATTTGCCAGAGCTGATTGAATTGATCCTTGATGCAATGGCTTAGTTGCGTATGAGCGATAGTGGATATGATGTGAGAGCTGAAGTCAATGAAGCGGAGAATCGCGGCTAATAGAGGCGCTGAGTGCGTCAGCACTGATTGTAGAATGGTCGAGTGAGTTGATGGTCTACCAAAGAATGGAGACCCGCGACAAGTGTACCGTCGGCGTACTTTACTCCTCCGGCCTGACTTAGTAGTTGATGGCCTCTCAGACGTGATCTGTAGAGCGGTTTCTAGAAGTGCGAGGGTCGAGGCGTCGTCTGCAGCTGAAACCCCATTGAATTGAAAGCGACAGGGATGCTGTAGACTCGGAACCCGAGGGTGTAGCATACCTGAGAAAGACCGAGCTAGGCTTATGGCACATCTCCCTGCACCGTCTTGAGAACTCGCCGCATCGAATGTATTCTCAGCGTCTTTGAGAAAAACCTCGACGCAAGCGGTTCTACCAAGTTCGACGGCCATTGTGAGCCAAGAATAGCGTTTCAAGATTTGGAAATGTTCTCGGTCAGTTTCGAATATATCCTGTATTATGTCCTGCGGGTCGGCCCCAAAGTCTAGAAGCCATGCAAGAAATGCAGGTCGATCATACGATATCGCATTGTAGACATAGCTGTGGCAGATGTAGAAGTATGACGAGCCGAGAATAAGGTCTGGCTGGAATAGGCCCTGCTCAAGTAGCTTCTTTGGAGCATCTGGATGAGTTTCCATGGCGAGACCACTGCCCAGCATTCTATTGATAGGGTCATGAAATTTGAGCGCGCTAAGTATCTTCCGTTCTGGCCGAATCATGTTGTCTAAGAGTTTTGAGTATATGGCGTCAAACTCCGCGACCTCCATCTGAGCAGCGCTGAGGAATTGAGGGAGTGCTAGGGCGCAGGTCGCACCGGCGTTGATTAACATGTCCATCGCGCCCACATTTCCACATACGGAGGCGTTACCGAGATAGTTATTACAAATTATCCCTTCATCTGGATCAATCCCGGCGTTTAGGAAAGGCGCAAACATCGGTGGGGTCCCCTTGACAATGAGTGTCACGAGAAAGTCATTTCGTTCTTCGGAGGAAGCACTTTTAACCTGTTCAACAATACTTGCGATGTCGAATGTCGATTCGAACATATGATCTAAAGTCACTGTCTTCAATTCATTGAATGGCGGAAGATAGCGATACAGGTGTTCCTGGAAGACTTTGCGAAAAGCGCTACTTGTATAGGCTTGCAAGGCAATGTACCAGACGTCGCTCATTGCGAAATCTTCCACGAGCCACGGTTCGGATTGACGGAAAAGACAGTCATTGATACCTTCGAAGCCTAAGGTGCTCTTGACTATGGTCGAGAGGATAGATCTTTGCTCTGTCCTGGCCCCGCCAGTGTTTTCGTGCCATAGCAATGGACTGAGGACTTGGCAAGAGAGCGATATTGGTTCCAACGCGCATCCGTTTTCAATCAAAAGTTTATCGGCATAGAATCTCACATAGTCGTTTGAACTCTCCGGTTGGTCATACGCCCATCCGGATGACATTTGAGAAACAAAAACAATCTTCGCTTGTGTACTACCTACAGTCAGCCTTTGCTTCTTGGTTGTAGGTGTTATATTTGTTCTCATACGATGGAAGCGGGCCCTGCTCCAACAAGAATTGTAACAAAGCCTTATGTTTTGACAACACTAGAGAACAAGGTCTTCTATGTACGAACATGCGTAAGATAGCCTAGTTGATTAGCACACGGTGTGGAAAATATTTCAAGGACCTAAGACCAACTTCAATCAATGTGACACAATCGCTGAATTGTGGGTCTATAATCATATCCGTCGGTCGAGCTGAGTATGCCGTAAATAACGTTTTTAGCTGTGAGACATCACACCCGTAGAGGGCCTTGAGAAGATCGGGGTTCTGATTGATAGATATAGGAGTGAGGCTCAGCACTGGTCCTAGTCGACCACAAGCGGTATCCTGAGACTTCGTGATACTGCATCGAAGTATGATGTTCGACATCCACCACGGAGGCACAAATTCAATCTCAAAGTTTGTGTCACATGTTCGGTCTGTTTTAGCAGACTCAAATTTTTGGACCAACAGCTGCCCGACACAGAAGTTATACTTGTGATACACAGTCACAGTCTGATATGCCCCACCGTGATGACGTCTTCTGGATCCCGTATAGCTTCGAGGTGTGCTGACCGCAAGATGACGATCTTCTGCTGCCAGATGGGCGTTTATGCGAGAGTTGCCCTCGTTTTGGGAAGCACTACTTTGTCGATATACGACATCAAAGCCTCTCAAGACTGAAAGGATGCGTTGAAAGCTGGCATTCGTGTCTGTAGTGAATTTGGCGTTGGCCTCCGTTAGAGCGTCAAACTTTCGTCTTTCCACAACTTTCGTAAGTCATTGGCCACAAGAAAGAGTGATGGGGAATCAGGACACTAACTCCATCATAAAGGCCTGCACCATCGATAGACTATCGATGTGGCGGGAGATCCTACGGCGAAATTCTTCTACGGTCTTCTCGTCGAAGATGTACCGAATCCGCATCGAAACCCTTTTCCTGACCGGTGTCCTGAATTGAGAGCTATGCTTGGAGACAGTAGCCATAAAGCTTTCTATGTCTTGCTCCATTTGAGCTGAAACGCTTTCCCAGAGTCCTTGGAAGCCTTGCTGCGTGCTGATCCTTCCATCCTTACGAAATCGGCTTTGAATCTCAACGAGCAATGCCTGGAGATTTCGCAATTCATATTGCAAATGCAGGATATCTTTTGGCGCTTCTTTAAGTTTTCTTTGTAGATCGTAAAGCGTTGTGGAGCAGTTCACCACCAGGCCCACCAATGTTGTCAGGCTAGCAGAGAAGCCTACAAAAGCGATTGCAGCACAGGCGGGATCCATTCTTCGTTTATTTTGATAGGTAGCTATCGAAGCTCCTGTCTGTACTGGAAGTGGAGCCCAAACTTGTTCCTCATATAATGGGGGTTCTGACACAGCCCCTCTGCCCGATTTTCGTAGTGCAGCGTGGTGACGCGCAAGGCAGCTTGCTATGCTTGGCGTAATAGAACTAGTCCCGCTGATAAGGGGTAATTGGACTAGCGTTGGAAGCATGTATTTAGGGAGGGAAATACCCCTATTATTCCTATTCCTTAGTAACCCCTATAGTAGTAAAATAAATTCAGATAATAATAAGACTATCCTACCTTTTCTTAATAATTATAATATAATAATATAGTCTTTTAAGTACTTAAAAGCCTTGTTACTATACTATTCTAAAGTTACTTCTTTATAATATATAAAGCTATATTATATAATTATATACCTTAGTAATTATAATTACTAGTAATAATACCTTCTATAATTACTAGTTATAAGAAGCCTAGTATATAATATACTACTAAGTTAAAAGAATATTATACTATAATATCTATACTATTTATTAAGAGTTAGAGCTTAGAGTTAGATATTAGAGCCTAGTATACCTTAATAGAAGTAGATTATCTACTTCTTAGAGTTATAAAGCTTTATAATAGAGTTCTTGTAATAAAGATACTAAGTAGGGGTTATATATAAAAGGCTTAAATTAGGAAGACTATTAGTATACTTTATAAGGGCGCTTTATATATATTTTCTAGAGCTAATAAGGGGTAATTAGACTAGTATTAGAAGTATATATTTAGGGAGGGAAATACCTTTATTATTCCTACTTCTTAGTAACTCTTATAATAGTAAAATAAATTTAGATAATAATAAGACTATCCTATCTTTTCTCCTACTAATAAGTCTTAATAATAAGGCTTCTACTTATTTTTATTAGAGTATTAATTTTATACTAGAGTTAGATATAAGTAGTAAAGTTATTATATTATAAGGTTAGAAATATTATATATAAACCTCTTAATAGTAGTCTTAATAATATTATAAAGTAAGAGATTATCTTATATATATAAATTACCTTCTAATTTATATACCTATTAAGGTTATTAATACTACTACTAGATTAATAGTAGGGCTAGTATTATATTATATACTATTATATTATAAATACTTCTTATATTAGTAAAATCTAAAAACCTAGAGGAGTACTTAGAGCTAGCCCTAGGCCGCCTTAGGCCTTAAGGGCTATAGGCCTAGAAAGCTTACCCTAGGGTAGTAGGGGTAGATATACTTTAGTCTAGCGTTATAAGGGCTATAAAGGTAACCTACTAAGTACTTAGAGCTACTCTAAGATTAAGCTTCTAGGCGCTATATAATAGTATTATAGTATCTTATATTTAGGCTTCTAGGTACTAAGTAATAGTATTAAAGTACTTATAATAGTAATACTATTATATTATTAACTACTCTAAGTTAATATAACTACTATACTATTAACTTCTATCTACCCTAATATATTACTTTAATATAGAGTTAGCTAAATTAATTAATTCTAGGGTTACTTTTAAGGTAGTATTAGGAGAAGCTTTAAGGTATACTACTTAAGTCCCCTATTAATTATAGAATATTAAAACTTTTAAAGTTCTACTTAGTAATTAATTATATTTCACTTAGTAATTAGTTATATAACTTCCTAAAATCTATAAACTAATAGATTTAAAAATATTACTTAATTAGTAGTTATATAATACTACTCTTAGAGCTTAAAGTAGCTTTAAAGCCTTATAATATACTATAATAAGCCTAGGGCTAGCCTAGGGCTCTTAGAGCTAGCCCTAGGCCTATAAGTATAAGGTCTTTACTAAGGGTATAAGAGCGAGTTAAAATCTTACTAATATATTAGATATCTAATACTATAACTTATATAATATATTTAAATTAACTATTAAGTTAGATTTAAGTACTATAAGTTAGTAGTAACTTAAATACTTAGTACTAGCTCTAAGTACTAGCTTAACTTACTAAGGTATTACTAAGATACTAAGTCCTTAAAAATTAGATAGAGATACTAAATTCTTTATAGATTTACCTTTATTCTTAGAATAGAGGGTTTTTAATTAGAATCTTAATAGGCCTTTTAATTATCTAGGAATATTAATTATCTTTTTATATTACCTTATTTACTATTTAGTATTACCTAGCTAATTATAATAATAATACTTAGTAATATATTAGTAAACTATATATATAATAGTAAGTATTACTATATATAGAAGTAAATAGTAATAATATAGTTATTATTTCTATAAGAATAGTTAAATAACTATTACCTTTTATATTACCTTATTTACTATTAAGAATTACTTAGATAGTAATAAAAATACCTGAGAATATAAGTAACTCTTATTTATAATATAAAATATTATTATTAAATAGAAAATCTTAGTAATCTTATAATCTTAATAAAATAATATAAGTAGAACTAATATTTTAATAAGTTAGATTAATACTTTAAATTAATACTTTATAGTATTAGCTTATAATATTAACTTTAATACTTAGATTAAAGTATTAGTATTAACTTACTAAGAGTTAAGTTAAGTACTTAATCTAAGTTTAAAGTATTAATCTAATATAGTCTCCTTACTCTTTTATAAAGAATAATATTGAAAGTCTTAACTAAGTATTAAATCTATAAGAGTAAGATACTAAGAGTTAGAAATAAGCTTTAAAGAGTTAGGATATAGTCTCTAGAGTATTAACTCCTAGGAGGTTAGTACCTCTTCTACTAGTATATACCTAAGACTTTAAGTATAATCCTTTATATATAAGTAAGTATTCTAAGAATTACTCTTAGTACTTAAAAGGTAATTAGAATCTACCTCTTACTTATTATATATCTAGGGTAATAGTTATTAGTATAATAGGAGTTATTTAAGAGAAGATATATTATAATAATCTCTATTATACTAATAACTATTTTACTAGTAATAATACCTAGTACTTAATATCTACTTAGATACTACTACTTTAATATATATATAAGATACTCTAGTTAATTATATATCTATTAGAAGTAGCTTATATTTTATTCTAATAAGTTATAATTCTACTAGTCTAATTAATTAAGCTAGGTAGTTTTATATAATATCTATAAAAATCTATAACTTACTTAAGATATTATAAGTACTTAGAAGTAAGTTTAATAGAACTATCTTATATTATTACTCTTAAGTACTTAGAGTATAGAATAAGTAGGTTTTAGTAACTTACTTACTAATTAGTAGCCTACTTACTTAGATTAACTAGGACTAACTTAGAGTTTTTTAGACTTTAATAAAAGTACCTACCTTTAATAGAAAGAAAGAAAGGAGATAGAGAGGTATAAATATATCTTACTAGTCTATTTTAAACCTAGATTCTATTTTTTTAAGTTAGTTTTTAAATTTATTAATTAATAAGTAAGTTAGAGAGGTTTCTAGTTACTCTTTTAAGTAGTAGCTTAACCTAGGCCTAAATCTTAAAAACCTTAAGTTAATAATAACTAATATAATATTTTTATATAGTTTTATTTCTACTAATTTTACTAATTTTAACTATCTACTTTAAGTTACTAAACTTACTATTATTACTTAGAGATATACTAAGAGTTATAAGTAAGTTTAAAATTTATAAATAAATTCTAATAGTTAATTTCCTCTTTTATTTCTTTTATAGGATTTTTTTATAGTTTCTTATAATATATAAGTAATATATTATTAGTTACTACTAGTAGTTTATATAGTAGTACTTTATTATATAACCTTAGATATATTAAATAATACTAATACCTAGAGCTTTATAAAACTAATATCTTATTATAAACTAATAATAAAGAAATAAATTTAGAAATAAGTTTATAAAGTTATATAATACTAAACTTATATAAGATATAAGCTAGTAATAAGCTAGTAATAAGATCTACTTATATATAGTACTAGCTATAAACCTATTACTTATTAATAGAGCTAAGAGGTCTCTAGTAGACTAACCGTCGAGTCGGGTTTTAGTACTATAGATTAGTACCGACCCGAATACTTAGTACCTATTTAGGTACCGACCTGAATACTCGGTACTAGTTTCCGGTATCGACCTGAAAAGCCCTCGGTACCTTGGCGAGTCGGGTTAACCCGACCCGACTCGCCAAGGTATCGCTAAGACGCCAAGCCCCCAATAAAATAGTAAGGAACCCTAAATTTTTTTTAGAATTACCCCTATACTAAAAATAGATTTTTTTCAATTAGATTTTTACTACCCCCTTTAGTTCCCTAGGGATATGCATTACCTTTTTACATTACCTTAAAGAATTACCTAGGTTAGGCTAGGTAATAATAATAATAATGCTTAGTAATATAACAGTAAATTATAGATATAATAGTAAATACTATTATAAATAAAAAATAGTAGTAATATTATAGTTATTATATCTATAGGAATAGCTAATTAGCTATTACCTTTCTATATCACCTTATTTACTATTAAGAATTACCTAGTTAGTAATAATAATAACGCTTAGTAATCTATTAGTAAGTTATATATATAGTACGAAATACTATTATAAATAGAAAATATTCCTGATATAATAGTCTTGATAAAATAATGTAGTAGAACTAATATCTTAGCGAGTCGGGTTAATACTTCGGTACTAATACTTAGTACTAACTATTAGTACCGACCCGAATACTTAGGCTAGGAATCTAGTATTAACTCGCTAAGAGTCGAGTCAGGTACCTAACTCGAGTTTAAAGTACTAATCTAACGCGGTTAGTCTAGTCTCTAGTCTAAATATAGTTAGAATAAAACTAGGATATTATATAGTAGTAGAGCTCTTTATATAGAGTTTTTATATATATAGTAAACGCGCCCTTAGTATATATAATAATACCTACTTTAATTCCTATTAGTAGTATTAAGTTTATATATAAGAGTAAGAGTATTAACCTTATAATTATAAATATAATTAGTAGGATTTTAATATAATCTACTTTCTTTTATAAGTAAATTATTATATAGCTTAATACTAGGAAATAGTAATATAATAGTAGTAATAAAGAATATTTATACCCCTCCCTAATAACTCTAATAGCTCCCTCTTATATATTATAAAAAAGATATATAGTAATTCTTAGTAAGAGTATTATAAACCTTCTACTAGGCTAATAGTAATAGTAATCTAGTATTATAAGTTAAATAGAAAAGGATACCTTAATATTAAATAATATAAAAGAGGAGTAGCTAGAGTAGTAATAAACTAATAAGAGGGTTAAGGGTATTTATTAATATTAATTAAACTATATAAAGAAGGGTAAGAGGGTAGTTAAAGGAATATAAACCTTTTAAGAGTAGAGAAAGGGGTATAACTCTAGTAAGAGAGAGGAGTATATAGATATTAGAATCTAATACTAAAGTAATATAAAGTATAAGGGAGAGGATAGTATATAATATTTAAAGGCTTAAAAGTATTATAATAAATAGAGTAAGTAAGAGAGGTTTTCTTTTATAATTTATAATTTCCTCTTAATAAACTAAGAGTTAGAATACTCTTATTAGCTCTAAGTAGCTAGATAGTAGAGTATAAAATATAGATATAAATATAAATATAAGCTAGTTATAAGTAGTTTAGTAATTTAAGTTAATACTAAAAATAACTTCTAAGTACTAAAAAAATAGTTAGTCTATTATATTAATACTTACTTTAATTAGTCTTAGATAATAATTATAACTATACTATTAGTACTAATACTAATACTAATACCGATACTAATACTAATGCTAATACTAATACTACTACCCCCCTAGACCTCGCCCTCGCCCCCGCCCTCCCCGCCACCATCCTAACCTCCGCCTTCTACGCCATCTTCATTCTCTTCATCTTCCTCCTGACCATCGCCTTCGCCCACTTCCTTATCCGCCTCTGCATGCTCGCTTTCCGCATCCAGCTCCGCTGGCATATATTCACCGCCAACGGCAACGGCAACGGCAGCGGCAACAGCAATTTCAGCAGCGAACCTCCGCTCCGCAACCTCAACCCCAATCTCAACACCACAACTATCACCACTACCACCCTACCCACCGACCCGCTCCCTCGCACCCATACCAGCGCCCCTAACCCCTACCACCGCCCAATCTGCCTCCGGCCCCTTACCACGACGAGGTCCACTTCGACGCCGCCCGCGATCTCGGCTCGGAATACGGTCGCGGGATTTGGAGGTAATGAATCAGGAAGAAGAGGAGAAGAAATGGAGGGATGGGACGGGATGGAATGGGATGGATGTAATGAGAAATAATGAGTTTATGATGATCATATAAAGATTTATTGATTGATATGGGAATGGAATATCATTGGGGGAGTGGATGAATGGGAGAGTAAGTGATTGGATGGGTGCTATACGTCTGAACTGAGAAGGGACTCTTCCTAATTGGGGCCGTCGCCTGTCACTTTGGCATAACTAGATGGTAATGTAATCGGACATGAAGCAGCAATCGCACAATGCCAGGGGGAGAAGCAAATGACTGAGCCTCTCCAAAAACGAACTTTCTTTTGCTTGGCTCAACAGCCTGTCTGGACCAACCACCTTTATATAGCCATGGGGATCGCAAAAGGGGGTTGGAGGATCCGAAGCCCCCGGTTCCGACCAATCCCTTGACCTAATTCTCCCTATCTGATGGGCTTCGAAGAAAGCACCAACAGAAGGGCGCACGACGGAGGCTATGGACGGCGATCGAGTTTGGCGTCCATTGTCATTGGCGGCGGACATACGCGGACAGCAGCGATAGTAAAGAATTGTTGTCGACGGAAGGAACCCTATTTCCAATGCGGGAGAGACGCTACTTGCGACGTCTTAGAGAATTCAAGAACAATGCGCGAAAACCGTTGGCTAACATAGTGCATGGAGATGTAAGCAAGACTGGGGAGGAGGAACAAGACGATTTCCACAGATAGGCGTTTCAAGCCGAGGGCGTTTATTATCGAAAATAACTCGAATGGATAGCGAGATAGTGGATCTTTGGTTATCCCGTTCCTTCAGCAAAAAGCCTTGCGGTAAATTTACAATCCGACTTGATGGAAGAGACGAGTGCTTCCAGACTTGAAGTCCTCAAACCACGCTTGAAACTCTCTGCTGGCCGAGGGCACTTCGTCTAGACTGGTTCGCAGATTATTCTTGACCATGAACTCAAGAATAAAGCCTATGTCGAAGGCGTCGGTGGTCCTTTTGCTTTCCTTAGATCTAGAAGATATCGCGCGACATTTGCTCTCAAGTAAGAATGGTAAGTGCAGCACATTGAGTCCCGAACGCGTCTCCATCACCTTAGTTGACTCATCAAAAGGTGCTTTAAATGTGCCAGGAAATGAGAGGAACTCTATATCAACCGGTTTCGGTGAAATGGAACTAGTGAAGGTCGTATGGCGAGTTCGGGGGTCTATGAAGAAGCGAGGGTCTGATCTAAGTGCGTTTTTGGCTTCTCGAAGGCGGGCGGGAGGCGCTATAACAATGTCGATATCTTCGGTTATTCGTCTTGATCCCAGGGCTACGGCAGCGGCGCCACCAACTAATGCCCATTTGAAGTCCCCGCCAAGACATGAGGCCAGCGCCTTAGTAGCCTCAAGGACATATTCGTTCTCAGAGGAATTTGTATGGCCGCCAGTCATACCAGAATGGGACGGTCCAGCGGCGACTCTCGCTTGACCTCGATGGCTGTTCTGGACAGACGCTGGCACGCTGGTTCGCGGTTGACTTTGAGCATGGCTATGACTGCCAACATTCTGAAGTGGGATGTTGTCGCTGACTTGGACACGTCTAGCTGGTTGTGGAGGATTTCGATCTCCGTTTCCACACATGATTTCGGGTGAAGAGTGCCTAATTAAAATGTTAAACCAATGCGGTCTTATAATCTCTTGATTGCAGATTAGAGATAATTCTATGTCCTAAGCCAACGTTGATGCTTTATATCATTGTCTAGATGAGGTGGTTAGTAAAGGGGCCAGCGCTTAGCTGTTTCGTCTGGAAGGATTTCTAGGACCCGGCAATAACAACGAATCAATCAGACTCAATTTGAGAACCTGCAAACAGCATTCTATAAAAATAGCCGAGATAGGGGGCCAAATAGCAACCATTGGTTCTCTTTGCTTCTGTCACGCAGCCTGGTCTCGCGAGGATCGCTAGTGCAGGACCTGACGTTGACGCAGGCGAAACAAGTCAACTTTAGTTGACTGAGACCGGCATGACATGCATCTTATCAAACCTAGCAGCTCTAGCGTAGGCGGTTGCAAAGATTTAGCCGCCGTACCTTGAGGTTTCGTCCCTTCGGCGTCTCCATTCTGAGCGCTGTGAATCCCTAATGGGCGACGCCAAATATCGGCGATGAAAATCTCGATGAGCCGGTTGGAGCTCCTCAACAAAATAAGGAGTACGAACTTGGTCAATGTAGTCGTAGACGTAAGCAAGATGACAGTTGATATGGCCTGCAAAGAGACCCGTGGGCGCATCTAGCCAGGCATCGATGATGCTATCGACCAGAGCAGGTAACGCGGGAAAAGGGAACGGATCCGAGACTGCAATTTCTGGAGACGTAGGTGCAGAGGGAAGTGCGTATTTCCATCGTCCAGCAGGCAGGAGCACGACGATGGTCCGCTGAGCGGTGTCTAATCCACTATCACCCGATGCGGGAGGCTGTAGAAGCCGAGACGAGGCCTCCATCAGCTCTGGCAACGGCTCCCAAACGCGCGGATTCTCATGTACGTAGCCAGCGTTGTTCAAGCACTTAGCTGCAGCATCCACGTCGGCGACTATAACGAAGAGTTCGAAGGACAGGATAGGTACCCCGTAATAGGCAAGTGCGTCTTCGGCCCAGACGACACATGGGATTTTGTGTGTGCGAAGGATCCTGAGAGCCCGAAAACGGGATTCGACATATCTCTTTTGTGACTCTTGATGAGCCTGCTTTGCGTCCATATTTGCGGGTAAATTGGTTGCACCTTCACGGGCAGATGGAATAAAAAGTTGGAACGAAACCTCGTTAGCAGACTTGAATGGCAACAAAGACAATGGCCGTGTACAGTCTGACGTAGTTTGAAGATGAGAAGGTGGAAGCCGGCAAGGAGATGCTGGATTTGTTGTAGTGCGACGTTGGAGTGTGGTGTTGTACTGGAATAGAGATGTCTTTACTACTTTTCTTAGGCAGCAGCAAGGCTGGCGCGATCCTCACCCGCGTTACGCGAGCGTAAAGCGGCACTCGCCCTAAAGTACGCCGCGGATCAGGCCCCCGCTCTTATTGTTTACCTGCAACTTTTATTAAAGTAAATAAACGGATAAGGATTTATCTACGGAGGATGATATCAAAAGTCTTGAGCATGCGCCAACGGGAGAGGCACTAACCTCCTAGGGGTCAGCGCCACTGTTATCCCGGAAACCGCACCTGGACTCCCTAGAGCTAGTCCCTAACTTTTAGTGCCCTGGTCCCTGTTGATTCAGCGCTTGCACAAGACTTTTGGTGTCATCCTCCGTAAGACGGAGAGGATTAGAATCTCTAATTATTCAACTCAACCCGACACCCTTGGCGATCTGGTCTAACACCTGAATTCTGAAAGTTCGCATAAGCCTAGGCTGTGTACGATAATCGTCCCATAATTTTTCAAACCCATCTTCGAGGCAAACAACCGCAGCATCTCGATAGTCAACCCCCATTGTATGTCCCAGCGATTGTTTTGCAATCTTGACTAACACTTTCTGGATCTGCTCTGGCTTTGAATTCTGCACCTTGTTCACGATTTCCTGGAGGTAGCGATGCTCTAGTACAGTCTGCCAAAGCCCGATCTCTAAAAGCAAAACCCCGTATGCGTATATATCATGTAACGCGTCATGTCTCTGTAGAGGGATCCCTTGGCGAGACGGATGCCGATACACATTCCTTTGAATATCTTCAATCTCAAGACCATCTGAAATATCGGTTTCCCGCCGCGAGTGTTGGAAACCTCCAAGAAAAGGTTTCGAGAAATCCCACGCATGAGTTCCAGGATTTTGGAAGATGAGAACATTGCGACTACAGATCTCCTCATGCACCCACCCTACAGAATGCCACTTTTGGATGGCGCGTCCAATGTCATGGGCAATCCGAAACCGTTGTCCGAGGGTTGGTCTGACCCTTCTGTAAGTAAGGCCAAGAAGCTCGAAGAGGGTAGCACATGGTAGCAAGAGACCAGAAGGAACTTCAAAAACCAGTCCATAGTAGTACTCATAGCTGTCATGGAACCAATGTAGGCACTTTAACGAACAAAACTCTATAGACTTGTCGGAATTTAAGATCTGTGCAAGTTTTTGGATCTTCGGTCTGTCGCGGAGCGTGCTAACCTGGCCGAGGGACTCCTTATATGGTTTATATTCAACAAGGACATCTATCTGCTCCATTTTCCCCATCATAATCTGTTCGCCTCCGGCAGTCGATCCTCGTCGTTCACCAACAGACTGTATTTCCATCGCATTGACTTCAAGTGAGTTGGAAGCCGATCCGGAGCCCTTTATGAGTCGCACAAGCCGCAGCGGGCTGTTGAGCCCTAGTACTTTGGCTGAACTGCTACAGGCCATGTCCTCAAAAGTATCATCAGGCAACGTCAACAGCCCGGCTTCAAGTCTCCGGATGATGACACTATTTCGAAGCTCTAGTTCTTGGACGAAGTGCAGAATCTTTTCCTTCAGCTGCAACACCTTCTCAAGAGAGTTCAGTCCTCCTATTGGAATCCAGGTCTGACTGATTTCGGCAAAAAGGCTGTCGACTTCTTGCCAAACATCCAGAACCTCTTGTCTTCCGGCATCATCTAGTGACTGAACTAGCGGAGACTTCTTGACTGCCGAATCATGTCCTAGCATGATTTGCTGTAGTTGCTCAGTTTGAAGCAGCACCTCGTCAATGGCAATTTCCCGAACAAAAGACGGTGCTTCTACTTTTAGCCACTGTACCAGATCGTGTATCGATCTGTCCTGATTGCCTGGATTTATAGCAATGGCCACACGTAATCTGAGTTGCGAAATGGCATCTGAAGACGTTAACGCAACGTTCTGTGTGTCGAGGAAAGGCTTCCAGCGGATAGAACGTCCTTGATGGCCAAGGCTCATATCGTCGTGGATGGGGGTCTGCCTTAAGTTTGCTCGCTTGTGTGCTAGACGATGAGCAAGCTGCGATGTCACAATTTGATTCATGCTGCCAAGCATCTCGTTCATCTCCCTCAGCAAAGCTGTAGTGAATGAAGCAGGACCCGGAAGGGGCGTCTGAAGTTTCATTGCGCATGCTGCAAGTAGCTCACATTTCCCGGGATCTTCCCTGACGCGACCCCTTGCAGCCTGTGCACTATAACAGCAATCCAATAGAAGGAAGATATCGGCTTTGCATTTGTGGAGGTGAGGCTGGATCTCGTACCAGTCAATAGTGGGACCTCCACTCAGCTGTCTTTCCACATGTCAGTTAATTTTTATCTGGCCTTGAAAAGGCTTTCGGTTCCTTACGCTGCCCAGACAGCCTGCGCCTCCCTGTCCATTCCTCTGTCGTTGTCTGCGTCTCCATGGCCGCCATAGTGGATCACAATCAAAAAGCCAGGCTTACCCTGACTTTTGATGAGACTGATAATTCTTGATAACAATTCTATATGGCTGTTATCGGGAGGTATAGGATACACAGCTGTATCGAAACCCATAGAGCCAAAAAATTGGACCACCTTATCGGACTCCTCTTTGTATCCGGCATTGTCTGCTTGTTGCCAGTAAAGCGAGAGCAGGGACCCACCGATATAATCATTGCCATTTTCATAATCACGATTTAACTCATCCGTAAGTCTTGTCTCCCACATGTGAAGATCCATATCTGCTTCATATCACTACCGTGGTAGAGGGATAGAATAATGAATCTTCAAGAACAGAGCAGCAAGGCCAAGCCACGCCAAGATTTTTGGACTAAATATCAATCTGGCTGACTAATGTTGTAACATGTAGAACCTTGTGCCACGCATACTTTTACGGATCCCTTAGGAGTTTGAGCAGACTAAAGCTTGTTCTAATTCCAGTCGTACAGTATGCTGCAGACAGCCTACCCTGAGGGGATATCTTATGCTTGAGGGCGAGTAGTCAAGAGCTATGGACGGACCCCTAACCTCCCTGGAAGGTCTTTGCAAAGACTTGACGTTCAGTCAAGGATCACAAGGACGAAGCATCAGACTGCAAGGAGAACAATGGTACCGCTTTGGAGGACTCCCTGGCCTACTAGCGCACTGCTGCCCGCCCTGCATAGCGAGAGCTCTCCTCGGGATTTAATGATCTTCTATACGGTCGATCAATCATTTCACCGCCCTTCTTAAATTCTCTGTGCATCTGAGCCTCTGGAGCACCCCCACAACATCAGTATGCCGTTGTTATGCCTGGCTCATGCCTGGCTCCATGCTCATGTTTATTCATCTCCCTTTCAGCACAATATCCCTGCCTACTGCTGCTCAGGCGGCCATGAGCTGGCCTTCCGGCACGGCATCTCCGTTATTGACATTGTTCCCATTATTGTCACACAGCGTGTACTGCTCAGTTTCGCTGACTTTCGATATAAAATAAGGGCCCGTAGTCGCGCGGCTTCCCGGAGCTGCCCAGTAGACACTGTCCCCAACACGGTATGTGCTAGCCTTCCACGCGCTATGGATGAGCGTCACCGATCATATACGTCGCATTGAATACTGACCTTCTTCTTATTGATGCGTGGACGCCCTCCGAGCTCTTCTGGGATGGTCCGTTCGCTAGGAGTGACCACAAAGTCAGATCAGCTTTTGAAGTTCTCGACGCAGCAGGTTCTCGGAATGTTCTGCCTACCTTTGCTGTTCCATGGTCCGTTACCTCGAATCTGATTCGCCTGTTTGGATGGCTCGAAACAGTAGCGTTGTGACCGTTGAATTCTATTAAAGCATGTTGAATGCTTGATGGAACGGTTGAACTATGGAGGGTTCACATGGTAACCGTCCATCCTCGGTGACCGTCCAGCCTTATAGGGCTAGTCCCCTATAAGCCTACCCTCCCCACATTAGGTTTAACTCCAGACAGTCACCTTCCTATAGTTACCTTCTAACTAAGTAAACTAATTCGTATAATAGATACTATTATAGATATATACTTATTATATATAATATATATAAATCTACGTAGTAATTTAAGGCTTAGATAATATATCTACTATATTAAACTACTTATTATAAGAAAGCCTTATAAGAAAGTATAATCTTAATAGCGGAGCCTACTACTTTTATTACTATTAAATACCTCGCTAGTTAAGGGAGTATATTAGTAAGCGTTAGGAATAGTTAGGTAAGCGAGCCTTTTTTTATTATTAATTAATAGAACCTTCTTAGAAGAGGTAGTTACGTTATAGTAGGTAATAAAATATAACTATTGGTAGGAGGATTATTAAGTGAAAGATTAACTAATAGTATAATGATTTATTAGAAGGTGACTGTAGGAAGGTGACTGTCCGGAGTTGAACCCCCCTACATTACTCTAGAACATCACCGAATTTCAACAACGACCTCTTAGCGTAGTCTCAGCACTGAATTTCCTCGGATGTATCTAGATAGGGACGAGGTCTGCGGTAGCGTCTGCAGGTGGTGCAGGCGTTTTACTGTTTCTATTCCGAGCTCCTGCTATTCGTTTGCGGCTCGAAAAGTGCGGGGATGGCTTGAATCGCCAGTCCGAACAAGCTTGACACCACAAGGTACGAGTACAGTATATATTCGCTCTCACAAGCAACAGCCTCTTCTCACAAGTAGGTATGCTAGTGGAGGATCACGCGTCCGGCTACCCTCGTTTCTCTGCACTCGTTGGGACACACTCATCGTTCTATGTGTGCCGTCGGTTCTCGACACTACGTGCTCGTCTCCTACTACAAAAGCAAGATCGAATAGCCGAACTCGAGCTTCAATTACAGCACATCGATGAGGTAGAGCTGCAGCCGCTTTTCCTTGGCAGTCTGAGAAGGGACAGGAACCAAGGCAGAGAAAGAGTCTTAGCCGACATAGACGTAGCTTTGCAAGATTATGGTGAGGCCGTGACATTACCTTGCAGCATTGAAGTGTGTCGAGCATAGAGGACACTGACAAGATCCTCGAAGACAATTTTTTGGAAAGACTAGATCGCATCTTCAATCTCAAGGCCGCAAGACCGCGCGATGTCACCAATCTATGCAATTGGTTAGAATACACGGGATGTATTGCTCGTGACGAGACTGAATTTTTGACGGCCGAAAAGGACTTGATTAGTCCCATTACAGCAGAAGATAGTGCTTTAACACCTTTTCAGGACCTGATAGAGGATGTTGTGATCACTATTCGGCCTCTTCGGCGGTTTGTGAGTCTGTGCCCAAGATGTTGTTGCCTTTATCTAACCAATCTGCATTCATTCAGCTCCGTTACAGCGATGTATCTCGAGACTCTGATATTCACATATTGCCTGCCGCAGTGGTCGGGTCCTTTGCACGTTTTGCTGCTGCAGGCCTGGTTATGACGTTGCTTCTGGTTCCCGTCGTTGTTGTCGATGCTCTAAAAAGCATGGCAGCCAAAACCATTGCTATCATTATATCTTGCGCAATCTTTGTGTTGTGTCTTCCAAACCTCACAAGAGCCCAAATCAAGGAGACAATCATCGCTGGAACAACGTAAGTTCTCTAGGCACGACCCAACCTCCTCTTCAACTTTGAGCTTGTGAACTTACATCCTGAAGCTATGCCGCCGTCCTGGTGGTTTTCATCGCTGGCAACGGAACTGTATCGAACTAAGTTCAATCATCAGAGTGACGACTAGGACGATTACCACTACGTGTCCGCTACACTGCCTTTTAATGCCTCTTTGCGACCTTGCAGGGCTCTAAGTGTACTGTCAATGAGGAGGGTGCCGAGACGACAGTCTAATGGACAATGGCTGAATAGTATTTGCCATTGAATGTTTTAGCTTTCACTTATCAAACTCATATAGAGGCTTCCACATGTCGTAATAAGGCTGCTCTTCTGGTCTGTACAGACTTCCCCAGTCCTCAATCTCTACAATTTCGGCGTCGAATTGCCTTGGCCTTGCTATACTGGAGTCCTCTCCGGGTAGACTTTGGGACTTGCCACCTCGTTCAATTATGAGTTCAACGATATCCATGGTTGAAAAGTAGTTTTCTCCTGTTTGTAATCAGACACCTTGTGAACACATCTGCGTGGTCAACTTACTGTTGTAAATTGATGTTTCACCACTCACTAGATTGCGCCCTCGTTAAATACGCTTACTATGGAACGTTTTGACTCACCGGTTTCGTTTGATAGGATTTGCCCAGCCCAGAATAGTTCTTTAAAGCTGTTCGGATCCCTGCTCTTACTGTGGCCTCGATGCCTGGGGGGTTCTCCTTGCGGCGCGTGTGTACTCCAGCGCTCTAAGCCTGTGCGGCGCAACAACTCGGCTCTATTTAGAGCGTAATCAAGGATAGACAGACCGTTCATGGAAAGGATTTGCAAATCAATTGTCGGTCGTAACAGGAACTTGACAGTTTCGAGATAGGCATTCGAAATTGCCACCATCAAGACATTAGTACCTTTGTCCCTCGCCAAAATGCCGGGTTCGTTCCCGTAGAGCTCTGTGATAAGATCGTCATGGCTCACCGCTTCTTTACAATCGAAAAGCCTTTTGATGATTCTCAAACAAACTTGGTCGCTAAGTGTGTCGTTCCTGCAAGTGGTCCATATTAGATCACCTAAATTCTCCTTATCCAACATCACAGCCCTATCGTAGTCAAGCATGAACCTAAAACGGAGCTCAACGTCCTTCCCTCCTGTTACCCTGCGGTTTATAATCGACTTCAAGAGACTGTCACCATGCTTATTTCTGTGACTCACTCGTTTGCGCAGAGGAGTTCCGAGTAGGATTTCCATTGCAAGCTTGAAATAATCGAAGGAAGGATTGTGTATCGCATGATGAAATACATCTTCACCTAGATAATCCGTTCCGTGGGTTTGGGGCGAAAGATCCAGCAACAGACGAAAGACAGGCTCCCAGGTGCCTGGATAAATGAGTTCTCCTCCATCTAATGACGCCCAATAATGGAGTGGTAAGGTCTCCAATTCATCACATAAAGATGAGTCTGCTCCAGCTTTCAGTAACGCTAGCGTTACTCCACCGTCTTTGGATGTGATCGCATCGAACAAAGGCGTATTGCCGAGCTGACTTGAACCTCTTCGGGCGTTGATGCTACCACCAGCAGCCACTACTAGATTGATGCACTTGGAAACAAGCTCGATATGCGTGTCTTGCGCGCCGTGGTTACACCACCAATAAAGGCACTTGGGAAGCCTGAAAAGCCGATTCTGAAAGGTACTCAAAGCCAGCATATGCATAGGGTTGCGGCCACTGCCATCAACGCGGTTTGGACTCGCACCGCATTGGAGCAAGAATTTCACCACTTCTGCGTCTCCTCGATACATTGCCATACCTAGAGAAGTTTGTGCTTCATCGTCTGTCTCCGAGTCCAACTCGTCCACATGAACACCATTTTGAAGCAAAGCTTGCATGGCTGGGAAAGATCCAGTAAAGCACGCCCAATGAAAAGGCGCGCCGAGGGGCCAGTGGAAAGGAAAATGCTCAAATAGAACGTGTCGCCAATACGTCCCTTGTCTTGCACATTTCGTTCTAGCGCTGGGAGATGCGGATCTCAACCGTAACATTTGGACAACCTCTTCAACGGAGCCTGAATCGAACATGAACAGCCAGTGAAGGCACGATATGTGAGCCACTGTCGTCGTTATGGATGCATCTGCATTGAGCTCGACCAAAGCTTTGAGGGTCTCGAAGTTGCCTGCTCTGGCAGCTTTGTACAAAGCTGTCTGTCCTTCTTCATCCACTTCATCTATGTTGAATGGATTGGCAAGTCTAGAAATGTCGTCTCCGATACCGAATATTGCCGCTTCATGAAGTTGCATTACCGCATCTTTCTCTTGGGCCGTAAACGGGCGCGGCGAAATTCCAATTGGCGACATCGATCCACTAAAGCCACCATTTCTACGAAAGTCTCCCCAAGCTTGCTGCTCCAAAAAAGACGAAATTTGGCGAAGTTGACCCAACGCTGTAAAGGAGCCGCTGGCTGCAGCCTCAAGGAGCCAAATTCTCCCTTGGTGCGACCCTTCGGTCGAAGATAGACTTAATGCTGAGCTACATGCTCTGGAGACCTGGTTGAGGAGGCCTTTTGCCGCCAAACATGAGGCTTGTGCAGCAGCTCGCATATATTTCAAGGTCTCTCCTTGGAAGCCATTTCTTACCGTAGAAGCGGTACAAATTGCAAGACCGAGTAGTGATGCACCTGAAAAGCTAGTACTATCCACATCGTACTCTCTATACAGCTGAGAGAGGAATGCGCTGTCCATACTCTTCCAGAACTCAAGCCAGGATCTTAGTGCAGGATTTGATGGATCAGGGTCACGTTCAAGCAACTTCTTGCCACTTGCCCTATAAGATAATGTTGGTGAATAAACCTAAGGGTAACCCCAACCAGCAAAACAGAGCAACTTACCAGTTCCTATACGTCTCACTGTTGTCGCAGAGCAACTCTGGACTCACTTCAGGCCGCGACTTAGGCTCATAAGAAAGAAGTCGGAAAACTTGTAAGCGTAGCACTGATGCAAGTGGCTGAGCTATCGACGTGTCATCTCTCCAGTCTTCTGTACTGTCGGGTACAAAAGGACGCTGCCCATGTTGTAAGAAGACAGAGAATACCAGCAAACCATAGACATAACAGTCACACTTAAGAAAAAGGTGTTGAGGCACCACCTCACTTCCTCTGGTCCCATTCTCGTAGACTTCCGGGGGTTTCCAGCCTCGGGTCCCAGTATAGCTACTGTATGTCATTGATGTTGAGTTCGGCAGGCATATTTCAATGTAGGCACCAAAATCCGCCAACTTTGCTATGAACGGGACATGTGGATTCGCAGATTCCACTACGAGGACATTATCAGGTTTCAGGTCTCCATGGACGATGTTGCGACCGTGAATATGGCGAAGGCCTTCAGCTACATCCAGACACAGCTGATGCTTGATAGCGGTCGATGGAGACTTTGTTTCTAAGAATATCTTCAGAGATCCGATGGCTTTTTCAATCTTCATAAAGGGACGAAGGTCGAAGTTGTCAAACGAAGGATAATCGAAACCCCATGAATGGATTTGTATAATATTGACATGAGACTTTATGTCGTCTCGAGTCAAGGTATAGATTTCTCGCCTAAACAGCTTAAAGTCAGGTCTTCGTTGCTAGATTTGGGATCATTAGCTCTTTCGGCTACTTTGCGAATTGGCGTGCAACGAAAGCACCAACCCTTCGGTAAACTGATTGAGTTACAATGTCCGTAGCATCGTCGAATATATCGAAGAATCCTCCTGAGGCTCTGTACGAGCCCACTGCCCTCAAATTTCGTTCCCTCAGATGCCATGGTCCCGAGATACTGCGCTCCGCGAGCAGAGCGACTAGTTCTGGTAGCTGAGCTGAGCGAGAGCTTCTAGGTCTTTGCTCTTCCAGAGGCGCCTTGGACGCGAGGACCTCATCTGTCGCTAGGGACTGTTGTGTTCGAGGACCTTCGTACTTCAGCCCAGACGTACTCATGGCGTGTTACTATGCGTTTTACGATGTGGAGTAGAGGATATCTTAAATAGAGATATTTATTACATTAATAACTAACTTAAGCGGGGTAGGTACCCGCCTAGTAGGTTAGAGATTATTAGGTAAAATTATAGATTACCTATTTAAAGAAACCGCGTAAGTTAATATTATAAGGTAGTACTAAGTATTAATCTAAAGTATTAATCTAACTTATTAAAGACCTTAAGTTTTCTTATATAATTTTACTTAAAGTTATAATATTAAGAATATTTTTTCTTAATTAATTAATTATCTAAATATCTCTTCTAGTATTACTTTATATTAATAAGAGTAATCTTTTATATTTAAGTATACTAATAAAATTTAAATTATACTCTTAACTTAAGACTAAAGCTTAGTTATAACTTTATCTTAAGATTAAAGGTAGATTATATTAGTAAACTAGAAAGTATATCTTCTAGATATTAGGACCTTAAGCTTATTATAACTTATTAGTTAGTTAATAAGTCCCTTAGATTCCTTTTCTAAACTAGTATAAATATTAAAAGTCTAAGATTTCTTTATATTCTACTTATATATATACCTATCCTTTATAATATTTTCTACTTAAATAAAGTTATATAATATATTTATAACTATTTAAAAGTTTAAAAGTTATAAAAATTAGTATAGTAGTTTAAAAGATATATTATTATAAATAAATCTACCTACTAAATTCTATATACTAATAGCTAGAATAACTAGATTAATAATAAAACTTCTATTATTATTTATAAATTACTTATTCTACTATCTTATCTACTAATATATCTACTATTAACTTAAATTAAAGGAAATATCTACCTTATTACTAGGTATAAAATACTATTAGAATAATTTATATTAATCTATTAGTAATATAACTAATACTATTATATTTATAAGCTATCTATCTACTAATATATCTAATATACTTCTTACTATTTACCTTATCTACTAATATATCTAATATTAATTTAAAAGAAGGGAAATATCTATCTTATTATTAGATATAAAATACTATTAGAATAGGTATATATATATAATATAGCTAATATTATTATATTTATAAGTTAAAATATCTAATATACTTTCTACTATTTATCTTACCTATTAATATATCTAGTATTAATTTAAATAGAAAGAAATATCTATCTTATTATTAGGTATATAATATAGCTAAATTAGAGGTACTAGAAGGTTAGAATTAAAGTAGATTAGTTATAAGACTTAAAGAAAATTAAAAATCTAACTTTATATTTAAATCCTTATTCCTACTATCTTTATACTATATTATAATATAATAATTAAGATCTAAAAAGTATAAATTCTTTATAAGGCTTCTTATTCTAATTAGTACTTTAATTCTTAATAATATAAATTATTATAATAGGTATTAATAGAGAAAGGATATTTTATAAGACTATATATAATATATACTTCTATCTACTATATACTTCTATTATTATAACTTCTCTCTTTAACTATTAATTATAATTCTAAAAAATAGAAGTCTTATATATTTCTTCTATTATTTATTTATAAATTAACTTTAAATTTATATTCCCTCTTTATAATATACTAGAAAATACTTATAAAAATTCAAGATTTTTATATTAGAAAATTACTTCTACTACCTAGTATTTAGTAAGTAATATAAATAGTAAGGAGTATATTAGATATTTTAACTTATATAATAGTATTAGCTATATTATATATATACTAGAAAATACCTATAAAAATTTAATATTTTATATAAGGAAAGTATATATAAAACTATACTTCTACTATTACTTAATAAGTAATAATAGTTATAAGGTAACTTTAAGTCTAAATATAATAGATATATATATATAAACTATTATAGATACTAAGACCCCCCTTAAGTATTATAAGGGTTATAAGGTAATTATAACTAAAAATATTAATTTTAAACTTAAAGAATTATTTATAATAGTTATCTAATATTAAAGTATTAATAAGGCTAGTAATAAGATCTACTTATACGTAGTACTAGCTATAAACCTATTACTTATTAATAGAGCTAAGAGATCTCTAGTTTAAACGTAGTTAGAATGAAACTAAGATATTATATAGTAGTAGAGCTCCTTATATAGAGTTTTTATACGCGTAGTAAGCGCGCCTTTAGTATACGTAATAATACCTACCTTAGTTCCCGCTAATAGTATTAGCTCTATATATAAGAGACTCTAGGTTAAGAGATAGAAGGTATTATACTAAGTAGAAAAGTTAGAATAATAGCTAGGGCCGCCCCCCCTAGCTAGGAGGACTATAACTACGCGTAGGAGTAGGAGTAGTAACCCTATAATTATAGGTATAGCCGGCGGGATTTTAATATAATCCGCTTTCTCTTATAAGTAGATTATTATACGGCCTAGTATTAGGAAATAGTAATATAACGGCGGTAATAAAGTATATTTATACCCCCCCTTAATAACCCTAATAGCCCCCTCCTACGTATAACGGAAAAGATATGTAGTAATTCCTAATAGGAGTATTATAAGCCCTCTACTAGGCTAGTAATAGTAGCTAAGAGGGAAGGATATCTTAATATTAGATAGTACGAGAGAGGAGTAGCTAGGGTAGTAATAGAATAGTAGGAGGGCTAGCGGTACTTATTAGTATTAGTTAAACTATATAAGGAAGGGTAAGAGGGTAATTAAAGGAGTATAAACCTTTTAGGAGTAGAGAAAGGGGCGTAGCCCTAGCTTAAGAGAGGAGTATATAGATATTAGGATCTAATACTAGAGTAGTACGGAGTATAAGGGAGAGGATAGTATATAATATCTAGAGGCGTAGAAGTAGTATAGTAAATTAGGTAGGTAAGAGAGGTTTTCTTTTATAGTTTATAGTTTCCTCTTAAAACTAGAGTTAGAACGCCCTTATTAGCTCTAAGTAGCTAGATAGTAGAGTATAAAATATAAATATAAAGTATTAATAAATAGTTATTAAGCCTATTTATATTATAACTCTTTAATAATATTACTATTTAAGACTAATAAGGTATAACTAAGTATACTATTATTAGATAACTTATTATATTATTTAATTTTAAGAAAAGATATTATTATTATTAAGATAGAAGTAATAAAGGACTAATACTATCTACTAGTAATCTAATTAATTATAAGATATCTAGTATAATAATATTCTATTTAAGTAATAACTTTTATACTATCTAACTATTTAATATAATTCTTAATTCCTTATATCTCTTATATTATAATATATCTTTTATACTCTTATAATAACTATTAATAGTCCTACTAGATTTATTATATTAATATAAAGGAATCTATTAGATATAAGAGTTAGTATAACTTAATATTTATCTAGCCCTTTAAAGTTTAACTAGTAGTATTTAATATAATTAATAGTAGAATAGCTTATTTTTATCTTTAAAAAGTCTAATATTATAATCTAATATAAAAATATAAAAATATAACTAAGTATAATATTAAGCTATTTTTATACTTCTAATAATATAATTAGTATTCTAATAGGCTACTAAGTAGTTATAAATAGAATCTAGGTATTAATAATTAATTATAACTATATATTAGAAGTTATATTCTTAGTCTACTTATTATCTAATAGTATCTACTTATATATAATATTTAGAGCTATTATTATTAATTAATAGATATATAATCTCTACTACTAGTAAATCTCTAGAATATATAGTAAGACGAGTCCTAATATTAGGATATAGTATTAGGGGAGGAGTTATAAGTAGTAGTAGTAGTAGTAGAGGCGGTAGACTAGGGAGTAGAGGGGAGATACCCTTACGGGGGCTAGGGAGCCTAGTAGGAAGGAAAGAATTAGAAGATAAGGGAATACGCGTCGGGAGGATATTAGTAAAGGCCCTAGAAGCTATTATAGCTATATAAGACGCGTTAAAAGGCGGAATAACGCGTAAGATAGGAAGGATAGTAGGGATAGGGCTTAAATATATAAAGGAGTTTATTACGGAGGTAGACTAATAGCTTAAGGAGGTATATAAGTTTAAGAGAGTAGTAGAAGAATAGTTCTAGGGGGGGAAGATATAAGGGGGTAGAAGGAGCTAGGCGTAGATAGCTAGATAGAGCCTAACGGGTATAAGAATAGGCGATACGAGCCTTAAGGGGATATTTACTATAGCGCCGACGGGTAATATTATAGGGAAGGGATCTAGAGCGACGAATAATAGAAAGGCTAGGACCTTAATAGTCTAGATTAATAATAGAACTAAGAGGGAGGTAGCGAGAGTACTTACTAGGGAGTAGCTAGTTAAGAGATTTAAGATAATTATATTCTTAAGGATATAGGAGATTATAGTAGTAAGGTACCTAATTAAAGGCGACCTAATACTATTTATAATAGAGATAGAGGTAAGGGAGGAGCTAGAGGAGAATAATAAATAGGTAAGGAAGGTATATAAGATAGCGAGGGTACTAAGATAGACCTTTCTAGTTATAATATATAAGGTACTAAAGAAGGCGGTAGATATATTAAAATAGAAAGAGGTTAAAGAGATAATTATCTAATAGAATAAGAAGAACCTCCTAGGGCTAAAGATTATAAGGGTAGCCTAGCCGCAGGTAGTTACGCGGGAGAGGAGAGAGGGAGAGGTAGTAAAGAAGAGGGCCTTACTACTACTAGAGCTCTCTACGCTAGAGATAGTAGATAAAGTAATTAAGAAGGGCTTAATAAAGGGGTATAACCTCTTAGAGTATAGGAGGTAGGAGAGGAATAGGGTTATAATATAGTACTTTAACTACTAGTAGTACGGGTATATAATAGGACGTTATAGGAGCCTAATATAATATAGGATCTACGCCGGCGGGTATAACCTAAGAGAGTATAAGGTGAAAGAAGGGGAGGTTAAGAGGTATAGTAATTATAGGAAGAACGGTTATACGGCCTAGGAGTAAGGGTATATAATTAAGGTAAGAGAATTAAATAAGCTCTACTAGAAGATAGTAGAAAATAAGAAGAAGTTATATAAGAGCTTCGCGAGAGAAAATAGGTAGCGGAATACCTAGAAGTAGCCCTAAGGGGAATAAATAACGGTAATAGTAAGGAAGAAGAGGAAGCTTATATTAGGGTTTAAAGATCTTAATAAGGTCGTAATATAAACGGGTCCCTAGGGGGATATAAGGGAAAGGGGAACTATACTACTACTAGCGGTAATATTATAGAATAGGCTAGGAAGGCTAATTACTCTCTAAGTAATAGAGATAGGCTAATAGATATTAAAGGAAATACTAGTATAAGAGGCCCTAAGCGCTAAGGAAGTAGAGGTTATAAGGGATATTTAATAGGGATCCTTATAAGGGTATAAAAGATAATAAAACTATTATAGTATAATATATAAAGGGAGTAGACTATAGTAATAATAGCGCTACTAGAAGATAAGGAGGTATAATAGATAGATATCTTAACTATCTAGGAACTACTATATATAGAGAGGACGGGTTTAATATATAACCTAAGCGGAGGAGCATTCTACCTAGCGTATAAGATAGGGAGGGATATAAGGATATATTTCTTTATAAATAAGCGCTAGAATATTAATAAATAGGAAGTTAAATTTATACTAGAGGACTTATACTCCCTAGGGATATAGGTTATAAGAAAAGAAGGGGGAGTACTAACGTATCTCTAGATATATAACGTATATAACTCTAGCCTAGAGTCTAAGACCTTAATAGATAGCCCCTTTATACTACTAGGGGTAAAGGAGCGGCTAAGTCGGCCTAGGGAATATATACTAATAGGAGACTTTAATATCTATTACTTAAACTAGAATAATAGGGGTAGATATATATATTATAAAGCGACAGATACGCTTATAAATATTATAGAAAAAAGGGGAATAGAACTTACCCTACTAAAAGATATAATAACCTAGAGGGTAAGGAAAGTAGAAAGTACTATTAATTTAATATTTATAATAGAGGCTATTAAGTAAACGCTATTAGAATATTATATTAGGCCGGACCTCTACTACGGGTCTAACTATATCCTAATATATACTAAAGTTAGCCTTAAGGTAGAGGAGGTAATCCTACGCCCGCGAAGGGTATAGAAGATAGCGGATCTAATAGAGATAGAGAGGCGAGCGGGCGCCCTTTAATACTCGCTACTAGACGGGGAGCTAATAATTAAGGGGTAGATAGATAGCTACCTAGCTAATATACTCTAAGGCCTAGTAGAAATTATAGAAAAGGTAGTATTATAAGTAAAGCCCTCCTTAGAGGTGAAGTCCTTCTAGAACTTAGACTATATAAAGGTTATAAAGACGGCGCTAAAGCTTAAGGTAGAGTATAATTATAAGAGAAGCTAGAGGAGTCTAGAGGTATAATAAGAGGCCTAGAGGATTAAAGGGAGGGTACTAAGGAAGGTAAAGGCGCTTTATTTTAGGGAGGGAGTATACGAGGCGTCTTAATCACCTAATAGACTCTAGAAACTAGTTAAATAGGGCTAAGAGAGAAATATACTACCTTAGGAACTCCTAAAGTTCCCTACCCTTAAGAAGGATAGGGGAGGCCTTAGGGTAGAGTTATTTTAGGAGAAGGTAGAGGTCCTCTAGGGGACCTTCTTCCCCCTACCTTTAAGGGTAGATCTAGATAATATTTAAGGGTTTTAATATAAGATACCCCTAATAATAAATATAGGGGTTATTAAGGAGGAAGTCTATAAAGTAATTAATAGGCTAAAGTAGGATAAGGTACTAGGGATAAATAGGATCCCGAATAGGTTCTTAAAAATAGTAGAGAGGAAGCTACTACCTAGTTTTATATACCTATTCTAGGCTTACCTAAGGGTTAGATACTACCTAATAGAGTTTAAGAAGGTTAATATAATTATCTTAAAGAAATTAAAGAAAGAGGACTACTTTAAATTAAAGTTATACTATTTAATTACCCTTCTTAGTACCTTAGGGAAGGCGCTAAAGGCGGTTATAGTAAAGAAGCTAGGTAACCTTACAGAGGAATATAGACTACTACCCTAGTAGTAAATAGGGGTAAGGAAGGGAAGATTAACGGTAATATCTCTTAAGATAATAGTAGAGGTAGTATATATAGTATAGAACTACGGTAAGTCTAATATAACGAGTATACTATTACTAGATATTATAGGGGCCTTTAATAATATCTCCTACGAGAGGTTATTATATAACTTAAAGAAGAAAGGGGTCTTAACCCTTATTATATAGTAGGTATAAAGCTTTTTAATAGAAAGGGCTATAGCGATTACGCTAGGCTAGGAGATAAATAAGATAGAGATAGTAGAAACTAAGATCCCTTAGGGATCCCTAATATTACCTATTTTATTTCTATTTTTTAACTCCCTACTTATAGAAGAGTATATAAAGATAAAACTCTAGGTATAAACTAGAGGCTTTATTAATAATATCTACCTAATAGTATATAATAAAAGTACTAAGGAGAATTATAAGATCCTAGTAAAGATATATAAGGTATACCTTTACTAGGTAAATATATATAGGGTAACTTTTACCCCTTATAAGTATAAATTAATTAACTTATTAAGGAGCTTAAAGAGGTTTAATATAAAGGTAATAGTAGACCTTAGAGTAGTAGTAGTACGTCTAGAGATATTAATAAGAGTCCTTAGACTCTATATTAATAATAAATTAAGGTAGGGCTTATATATTAATAGGATAAGATTAAGGATAGAAATATAGAAGCTAGCCCTATTAGTTATTACTAGCTTAATATAAGGCGCTACGCTTAATAGGGTAAGATAGGTTTATAACGCTATAGTCTAGCTAGTAATAACCTACGCGGCGGAGATATAATATAGCTTAAAGGGGATACTAGAAGCGAGGGTAGCTAATATTATAGCGCTAGAAACTATATAAAATAGGTACTTAAGGATAGTACTTAGGGCCTTTAAGGTAACTAGTATATAAGTACTAGAGGTAGAATTAGGGGTCCTACTAATAAGGATAGGCCTTAACTAGTTAGTACTATATATACTAGCGGCGCGGGGGATCTACCCGCTAATTAAGGAAGGGAACGCGAGGATCCGCTATAAGTTAAAAGGGAAAAGGGGAAGGGAGAAAAGGGTTATAAAGACTCTAGCGGAGGAGAAGTAGTCTTAGGCGAGGGGGGCCCTCTAGGCGGTAGTAGGGGAAGGAGATACTAGGATAGTGGCCTAGCTTACCCCTAAAGGAATTAAGAGGTAGGTGAAGGAGAAGTAGAAAGATAGGTAGTAAGGATACTAGGAGGGTATCTCTAGCTATACTAGGATAGCGGTATAAAGGGGCGAGGTCTAAGAGATAAGAGTTAGTCTTTATATAGGGCTCTTTAAGGCTAAGAGCTCCGTAGGTATCTAATTATATATAGAGAAGATAGGACTACGCGCCTTCCTATATAAGAGAAGGGTACTAGGGGTTAATAGTACTAGTTATAGATATAAATAGAGGTATTAAGACGCTAAGTATATACTTATATTCTACCCTAATTATATAGAAGGGAGGAGGCGGATACTTTAGAGGGCGGGGTTAAATAACTTCCGCTAGATAGTATTAACCTTAAAGGGGTTAAAGGTAGTAACTAAATAGGTTATCTAATAAGGTATACTTAGTTAGTTTATACTAGTAAGGGAATAACTTAGGGGGGCTATATAGGGGCGGATAGGCTCTAACTAGAAGGTAGAGGGGTAGGTAACCTTAATAAAAGAAAAGATAAGATAGTATAAAGAATATAGGATAAGGTAATATATATTATCTAGAGTTATAGAAATATAATAGTAAATAGGGTAGGAGATAAGGTTTTCTTTTATAAATTATAGTTTCCTCTAGCGAGCTAGATATAAACCGCTTTTATTAGCTCTAAGTAGCTAGATAGTAGAGTATAAAATATAAATATAAATATAAATATATAATATTCCTTATTATTTAACTAGATATATATTTAGAAGTTTTAAGTCTAATAATATAAAGGTTACTCTATCTTATTACTTATAATAAAGTTATATATAATTAATTATAATTAAAAGTAAGCCTAATTTATAAGTTAATACTTATATACTTTATTAATTAGCCTTAAAATTTATTAATAGTTATAGTAAATACTAGCTAGATAGGATACTACTTATAAATAAAGGGGGTAGAAATCTACCTATTATTTTCCTTTAATTATAATAGTATCTTAAATAGTATTACCTTTTTACTATTATAAGTACTACTTATAATCTCCCTTTTAAAGATATACTTATTATATCTTATTACTTATAATTAGGTTCTATTATATAGATATAGTAGATTAAGGTTCTTTAATAGTATAATTAATATACCTAGCTTAATATATAACTTATAAGATAGTAGGAAGGATTTATAAAACCTATAAAAATACTTAAAGGAGAAGATTTTATTATCTTCTTTTAATATAATATAATTAATACTCTATTATCTAGAGATAAATAACTTATAAGTACAAGTAATTTATAGACTACTAAGGATTTAGTTCGAAGTTATTTGAAAATCTTTAGGTAAATAACTTCAGGGTTATTATTAGTCCGTTTTAGAAAGTAAAGAGTACGTTTTTAACTACTTACTAAGCCCTTTAAAATAACGGTCCAAACTTCCTAATCGGGCTTAGTCTTAACTTTCTAGAATTTTTAAAAGTTAGCTGAATTTTTAATATTCCGCTAGGGCTAGGTAATCTACAGCTAGTATAAGCTTATTAGTTCTCACTCGTTCCTTACAAGATATAATAAATATGATTTCTAAAAAATGATATTATTATAAAGAGCTCGCTTAGAGCTTTATAATAAGCTATTTTTAGTAAGAAATTATAGAGAACTTGTTAAGTTATTAAGACTTCTATTTCTCTATCTATTAAGTACTCTAGTAGTAATATAAATAGTTAGAATCTACTAAAACTTTATATATAGTATTTATAGAGTAGAGTCTTATTAAAAATTAATTAAAGAGTTTATATAATTTAGATAGGTATTAAGAAAGTTATTAATAATAAAATAAAACCTAGTATAATTTCTTTAAAGTCCTCTAGCTAATTAACTTTAACTTAGTATATATATAGGAATACCTCTTAGAATACACTTTTATATATATATATAAATAATCTAGATAGTCTTTTATCTACCCTTAAAGAAAGTATAAAATTATCTCTTATTAATAAAAAGTTATTAAGATAGAAAGTAAAGATTAGTAGTTAGCGCTAGGTAACTACTCCTCTATATTAATATTAAGGTTTAAGGTTTAGGATAGTTTAGGAGCGTCTCTAGTAAGCGATAAACGTCTATAACTACGTATCTTCTTCTATCCTCTTCTTCCTTCCTTAATAGTATAAGGAATATCTATCCTTTCTAGTTCATTCTTAATTCTAGGTAGGAAATCGATATAACTCTTTCAACTACTATAGAATATATCTCGATTCTCGGGGATACTAGCTTTATAACCTGTCGTAGTTATTATTACTCTATTCTTCCCTTAAGTATTTATTCTTATTTCTAAGGGAAACCGTATCAACTTTCCTTTAAGACTTAAGAGGAAATACTTTAAGAGATAATAAAATACGCTAGTCTTATTTAGGATAAAGACGACCTTAAGAAGACTTGAATTCCAAGCTCTTTCCCTTTCTTCTTTCCTAATCTCGCTCTTTATAACGATAGTCTAGCGTACTAAGACTATTCGTATATAGTTAGATTAAAAAGCCCTATATAATAATACTATAGGGAGGTCTATTCTTAGGTGAATCCTCGGGGAAAAGGGCGAATTCTAAAGACTTCTAAAGAAAAGGACCCTTAGACTACGGGAGTTAGCTGTTAATAGTTCTTCTATTTACCTCCTAGTTATTCCTATTTTAGAGTCGACCCTAAAAGACCTTTTTCGGATCGATAGACTAGGCCTAGAATGGCTAGTTTAGTAGAAGAAGAACGAACCGAAGATAAAAGCGAAATTCGCTCTAAACGGTCTAAGGCTCTTTCAGAGTTATCTTAAGGTATTTCTCTAATATTTTTTAATAAAATAGTAGTACTAACAGTATATATAGAGCCCCGAAATTAGGAATCCGAATAGTCTCGTCTAGACTCTAAAATCCTCGAGTTTCGAACGAAAGAAATACGAAAAATCGAGAAAAACCCCTACGACAACCCTAGTCCCTAGCTAGAAAGAACCCGATAGGTATTATATCTAGATAGGCTAGACCGGATCGAGCTAGTCGCCCTCGTAGGGGAGCCGGATACGCCTTTATTAAAGGTTATCTAGGCTAGTTTTAACGAACTCGCTTGAAAATTATAGTAAAGCCTATTAAATATAGGGTATTTCAGACGTTTTTAAATAGTTCGGACTAAAATCAATTAGTTCCGAGCCAAGCCCCTTCGGGCGTACTAGGATCCGAGTTAAATTCCGACGTATTCTCATTCTTTTAAGTAAATTCTCGCCTTTTTCGTTAGAACTTAAGAGTCTACGACGTCGGCTTTATTTCCGGACTATTCTTTCACGTCTATTTAACAGTCTAGATATCGTCGTCTAGTCCGAATTGCCTCGGAAATCGAAAACCCGGAAGAATTCGTTGAAACCCTTCGGAAAACATTAGAAGACAGGGATTCTTCCGACGACGCTAGCTAAATCGAGACTAGCGACGAAGACGAGTTTAGTATTAATAAGAATACTCGGATTCAGGCCCGAAATTCTAGGAAGATCGCTCCTCTTTCTCGTCTAGAAAAAGCTTTACTATACTTTTCAATCGCTCTTCTTAATTAATCCACTTCTAAAGACGAATACGAGCTCCCTTTCATCGACGCCCTAGCCATATTAGGTCTAGACTAAAGAGGGTTTAAAGGTATCGATAGCTATCCTTTAATTTTATCCTATATTTTGAAAATCGGACGTTTTCTCGTTTTACGACTCGCTTTTAAAAATTCTTCCTCTATCAAGTCTAGACTAGACGACTTAAGCTCGGTTTCTAGTACTAATAGTACTATAAAAGAACGTTTTCCCGGCCTTAAAGCTTAAAACGGACCTCTTTTACAACTAGAAACGCTTGTAAATCGATTTCTCATTTAGGGTTCTTAATCGCCTTTCGAATAGATATTAGACCTTCGAAGCTACGGACTAAAGATAGCCTGAAGCATAACTTCTTCTAGCTATATCGACTAGGAAGGAGAGACTATTATTTATAGAACCCTTTCTTTCTTAATAGCTAAGTTTCAAGAATTTATTTATAAGCTTATCTCTTTAACTCGAGTACTACTCTTTTAAGATATACTATTCGAAAATAGTATATCTACGGTTAAAAGTCCTTTACGAAAGATTCCGGATATTCCTTAACGCTAAATCTACGATAATCCTCTTGATTCTACTCTATTTTCAAATTTTCTCAACGATTCTCGTACGAATATTAGCCTGGAAAGCCCGGAACGATTTCTATATAGTCGTATAGCTACTAGTCCCGATCTAGCTAGCCGGTTTATAGTTCTAGGGCCTAAGTTCTACTAGGACTCCTAGGAGCTTTTAGACTAGATTTCGTTTCTTTCTTAATTCCTTAAAAACCTTCTCGTTCTTATTCACGTAACCGGAGGCTAGCCGGCCTAGGCTCCGGAGCTATTATCTCTACGATATTTAAATTCTACGAAGACGGGAACTTAGAATATCTTTATAGAAAACGGTCTACTCGTCTTTATTACTTCTTATTATAAGGGGTATAGTATTTTAGGTACTATGAAAATCATTTATTAATATCTACCTCGAGAGGTTAGGGTTAGGGTTAGGGTTAGGGTTAGGGTTAGGGTTAGGGTTAGGGTTAGGGTTAGGGTTAGGGTTAGGGTTAGGGTTAGGGTTAGGGTTAGGGTTAGGGTTAGGGTTAG
>JAABUM010000417.1_pt1 | contig 76804 bp, 61 predicted proteins | sample 5559161 | NCBI WGS metagenome assembly JAABUM01 (sample SAMN10711868, study PRJNA513369) | rock metagenome | isolation source: Antarctica rocks | place: Antarctica: Victoria Land, Siegfried Peak nord
ATCACGCCACGACGGTGGCCACGAAGCAATTAAATGCCCGCGCCAAGCCCTGGGTCTGGGGCCGCCCCCAGCGCCCACCACGCGTCCTGCGCCATACCTTTGTCTACCGCATTTGAGGAATGGTGCACTAGAAACTGTCTGATAAAGGGTGGCGCGAGGGTGGTAAGGTCGCCGTCTCGCCGCATCGCTCGTTGTCTTCCCGCGTCCGTACTGGCGTAGCCGATGGGGCGTGCGGCAGCAGGCCGTTCTCTGGCCCTTTATCAGACAGTTTCTAATCCGCGGACAGTGCGTCGCCGCGCGTCTCCGTCAGGGAGGGTCGGATCCATTGCGGTGTGATCGTGGCGAGGGGGCGGTCGAATAAGCCGACCTGTCCGTCGGGGCGGAAGAGTTGCGCGAAATCGTCCGGCGCGAAGGCTTTACGCAGCCGCGAGACGTACGACGTGTGCAGCACCGTCAGATAATGGGCCACATCGTACGGGGGGCATGGTGCGGTAGCGGGATCGTGGGCGTGCTCGTCCGTCCCCGAAGCGGCGAGGGTCAACGTGTCGTTGCCGGTCTGGTCGGGTAGCCACACATTCACGCCGTCGGCGGCGCGGTAGAAGCGCACACGCTCGCCCGCCCGCCATTGCGTGCGCCCGGCCGCGAGGAGGGCCTCGTAGGCGGCGGACCGCGCCTTCACACGCGAGCGCGCGTATTCCTCGGCGGTCTTCGTCAGCCGTGCCGTCGTCGCGACCTCTGCCGGGGTGATCTGCCGCGCGCGTAGCGCCGTGACCGTATCCTGGTACGCGGCCCGCACCCCTGCAACATCGCCGACGAGCAGGCAGCGCAGCGCCGCATCGAGGAAGCGCGCGCCGAATTGTTCGGTGCGCGTCGATTGGAAGGAGTTGCCGCGGACGATCAGTTGCCCATCGTCGGTGAGCAGCGCATAGTTCTTCACCTCGTGGCTGAGCATCGCCCGATAGCGCCCCTCGTACTCCAGTCTGAGTCCGGCGGGCAGGGTCGCGCCGATCGCCGTCACGCACGCGCGCTCGTCCGCCTCGGTCCAGTCGTCGGGCACGCCGAAGAAGACGCCATCGGTGTCGGCCTCGAGCAGCGCCAGTCCGCGCTCGCGCAGGGCCGCCACGACCTGCTCCAGAATCTCCCGCCCGCGTCGCGTGATCTCGTCCGCCGCGTGCCGATCGGCGAAGAGCGCCATCGACCCCGCGCCCAGGTAGCCGTACGCCGAGTTGATCACGATCTTCATCGCCGCCTGGAGCGCATGGTGCCCGTGGGCCTCGGCGCTGCCCGCGACCGCCGTCAACGCCGCCCGCCGATGCGCGAGCCGCAGGTCGGTCAGGCGTTCCACCACATAGAGGAGCGCCTGCAAGGGATCGCAGGATGGGCCGATGCGATAGGAGCGCATGATCGATGGGTACATCGAGGCGATGTCGGCCTTCACCACCCGCCGCGCCACCCCGGCGGCGTAGAGGGTGGTGGACCCGCCCTGGTGCGGGGCGAGCGTCGCGTCCGCCCCGGCCGCGTTGCGCGGCAGCGCGGTGCCCGCCCGCAGATAGGCGCGCACCAGCAGCGGTTCGAGTATCCCCATCGCCGGTCCGGCCCCCGCCACCCGCCCGTATGGGCGCGGGGCCATCCCGCCCAGCGCGAACGCCGCGCCCATCAGCCGCCGCGACAAGCCATCGACCTCGGCCACGTCGTCGAAGGCGTAGCGTCGGATCCGCTCGGGATCGACCTGATAGGTCCGGTAGGTCTCCGCGCCCGCGACGTAGGTGCGCTCGGGCGCGGCCACGCCGAAGTAGCGCGCGGCCGCCTTCAGCCCGTGGCCCGGGAGATCGCGCGCCGAGAAGGCGTGGCGGCGGACCGCGTCGAGGGTGTCGATCAGTTCGCGCCCGGCGAGATGGAAGCGCACCCGGCGTCCGCTGCCCCACCCGGTCGGCTCGTCGTAGCGTTCGAGGAGGGGCAGTTCGGGGTGTCGTCCGAGCGCCAGGGTGAGCCCGTTGGCCGCCGCGCGCTCCATGAGGAAGGGCAGGTCGAAGCCGAACAGATTGTGGTTCTCGATCACGTCGGGATCGCGCGCCCGGATCAGCGCGCAGAGGTCGGCGATCAGCGCGGCCTCGTCGCTCGCCTGCGGGGCCTCGATGATCGTCTCCAACCCACGGCTATCGCGCACGGCCACCATGAAGATCCGCCCCTGCTGCGGCGAGAGCGCGGTCGTCTCCAGGTCGAATTGCAGCCGATGGAGATCGTCGTAGGCCAGGTCGCGGAAGAAGACCCGCCCGGTTTGCATCAGGTACTGCTCGATCGCGCCGACGCTGTAGTACTCCTCGGTCAGTTCGCGCAGGTGCCGTACCGCAACGCCGAGCCGCCGCCCGGCACCGCGCAGGATCTCGCGGTGGAGCGCTCGCCCGTCGCGTGCGGTGAGCAGATAACGTAGCGTTCCGGGCGACCCGGCGAGTTCGCGGTAGTTGAAGTGGGCGGTGTCGGCACCGGGCGCGTCGGCGGCGAGTAGGGTGCTGCCGAGATGGGCGACGTCGTCGAGGTGGGCGGCGAAGAGCCAGGGCCGGAAGCGTGCCGTGTGGCGGTGGAGCGCGGCACCGTCGCGCTGCCAGACGAGGGCACGGCCCCCGTGGTCGGCCCAGACCGAGACGATACCGGGCAGCGGATCCCAACCGAACAACCAGTCGTCGCTCGCGACCGCAACCTGAACCGCTGGCGGCGGTGCCGCGCCCAACCCCCGACTCACCCGAACTTCCCACCGTACGCCGTGCGCGGGGCGCAAGCGGGTGTGTCGCGCCAATCGCCGCTTTGGCGTATCGGCCTCGTCCCTTGTTGTGCTGCCAGTGGCCTCATGGCCCGGCTCCCCTGGTCGCATTCTATGGGCCGTAACGGGCGCGATCGGTCGTTCCTGGGTGCCGCCACGAACACCCGTTCGTGATTGTCCGTACAGGGTACCCGCTGCTTCGGTCTGCGTCAACGCCGACAACGTAGCGAATGCGGTCACGTTTGCGAACCGTCCGCCTCGCTTCGATCGTGACGAGCTATTGGGAGCAGTGCGGCATCGTTTCGTATCGGGGCCGTAGCCCATGGCCTTACGCGCGCCCGCACGAAAATATAATGGCGGCGGTGTGAGCCGCCGCCGAGTAGGGGAGAGCATGAGCAGCGTGGTGGTTTCTTTACCGCGCCCAGGGATAGTCCTTGGCCGGGTGCTTCAGGAGTTGGGCCTCGATCAGGTCCGAGCCGAGGCCGGGCCGGGTGGGCACCTGGAGGAAGCCCTCACGGATCGTGAACGGGTGCGTCAGCAGCTCGTCGCGCCACGGCGGGTCGTCCTCATCGATCTCGCAGATGAAGAAGTTGGGGATCGTGGCGGCGACGTTCGCGGTGATGAGGGTGGTGAGCGGGCTGTGGCAGTTGTGGAACGAGCAGCGCGTGTCGTACGCATGGGCGAGATCGGCGATCTTCTTGCCCATCGTGATCCCGTTCCAGGCGAGATCGGGCATGATGATGTCCTGCGCGCGCCCCTCCAGATAGGGCCGGAAGCCGCTTGTCCCGAAGAGGCTCTCGCCGGTGCAGATCGTGGTCCGCGTGGCGGCACGGATGAGCCGCAACGCCTCCGGGTCGAACGTCTCGACCTCCAGCCACATCAGGTCGTAGGGTTCGAGCGCCTGGGCCAGCTTGATCGCGCCGCCGAGCTTGAAGCGGAAGGCGACGTCGAGCGCGATGTCCACGTCCGGCCCGAACGCCTCGCGCAGCGTGCCGACGACGGCCTCCGCGTTCCGACGCACCGGCCCGGATAGTTCGCCCGATTCGGTCGCGCGGCCCGCCGTCGGGTCCGCGTCGGGGCGGTCGGCCAACGGGAAGAGGTTCGTCTTCACGGCGGTGTAGCCACGCCGCTGCGCCTCCTCGGCCAGGGCGCGTAGATCGTCCGTCGTCGCGACCGGGTCGAGGCCGAGTCGTGCGGCGTGCTGCGCCCGGACGCTGCCGAAGTGGGACCAGTAGAGTCGTAGCTCATCCCGGAGTTTGCCGCCGAGCAGTTGCCAGACGGGCGCGCCAAGCACCTTGCCTCGGATGTCCCAGAGGGCGGAGTCGATCCCGCTCATCGCCTTCGAGGCGATGCCGCCGGTATGGCGCACGGAGGCCGCATCGAGATCCCACCAGATCGCCTCGACCGCCAGCGGGTCGCGCCCGATGATCAGCTCGGCTAGTCGTTCGACCATCGCGACGACCGGCCGTGGCGAGCCCCAGTCGGTGCAGTCGCCCCAGCCGACCGTGCCGTCGCTGGTCTCGACCCGGACGAACGTCCACGGGCGGAAGCCGCCGTCCACAAGGAAGGTACTGACGCCGGTGATCGTGAGCATGATCCCCCTCCGAGTGCCTGGCCCTGTCAGCGTTGCAGGCACGACAGGAACGTTATTTCGCCGCAGTCTCGCACGCAATCGTCGGGAGTCGGGTGACTACTCTTTCGCGTGTCTCTAACGGTCGCGGCGATGAGCGTGTGATCGCTTGTGCCGCCGCCACGTCACCTAACCCTATGTCACGCCGGTCAGTAGCCGGTCACGGGGTTGAACTGGTTGCGGAGCGGCTCATCGTCGAGAAAGCGGCGCACGTTCTCGACGATGAGCGCCAGCCCGCGCTCCCAGTGCTGCGGGGTGGCCCCGGACGTATGCGCGGTCATCAGGACGTTGGGGAGATCCCACAGCGGCGAGTCCGCCGGGAGCGGTTCGGGCGTCGTCACATCGAGCCCCGCCCCGGCGATCGTGCCCGCCTGGAGGGCGGCGATGAGGGCGTCCTGATCGACGAGCGCGCCGCGCCCGGTGTTATAGAGATAGGCCGAGGGCCGCATCTGCGCCAACTCCCGCGCGCCGATCAGCCCGCGCGTCTCGGCGGTGAGCGGCAGGCACAGCGCCACATGATCGGCCTCGGCGAGGAGGGCGGGCAGCTCGGCGGTCGGGATCAGGCGGTCGAGGTGGGCGGGCAACGGGCCGGGATGCCGTCGCGTCGCGATGACGCGCATCCCGACGCCGTGCGCCTTGCGCGCGAGGGCGTCGCCGATCGCGCCGAGACCGACCACGCCGAGCGTCTGTCCTTCGAGTTCGAAGACGGGCGGGAAGAGCGTGCGGGAGGCCCCGCGCAGCCGGGGATCGCTGGCGGCGGCCCCGTCCCGCCAGATGTGCCGCTCCTGCTGGCGCAGGAGCAGGCGCAGGTTCCGCGCGAACGCGAACATCAGCATCATGACGTGCTCGGCGATGTTGGGGGCGGTGACGCCGCTGAACGTGGTGATGGCGATGCCGCGCGCGACTAGCGGTGCCGTATCCACGCCGTCCACGCCCGCTACGGGCAGCTGGACCCAGCGCAGGCGTACCGCCGCCGCGAGGAGCGTCGTATCGAGCGCGCCGCCGCCGATCAGCGCGTCCGCTTCGCCGATCACCGCCGCCAACTCCGCCGCTGTGGTGCAGATCGGGAAGTCGACCGCCGGGAACGTCGCCCGGAGCGTGGCGAGATAGGGTTCGTCGAGGGCGAAGCGCAGGACGATCGTCGGACGCATAGGCCGTTCCTCTCTCTGCGCGTCGGGGGACCGAGCGCATCCGCCGGGCCTCGTACCGGCTCTTCGCCGGGCCTGACATAACCTGACCTCGGCGACTTCGGGCGGTGGCATCGACCGCGTATGCTCCTTGCCTTCGCCGCCCGCAGATTGCGGCGGGAGCCACCTGAACGGTCTTGCATGATTGCTCGTGGGCGCGCGGGAGAAAGATCGTCGCCCACTCGGCGCGGCGAACGCTCTCGCCGCCGCTAGCCCTCGGTCGGCAGTTCCAGCCGGTAGAAGCGCGCGGCGCTGCGGCTGAAGAGCGCCGCCCGTTCATCGGCGCTCGCCCCCTGCGTCAGGCGCTTGCAGGCGTTCCAGTAGACGGCGTAGCTGAACGATTCCTTGTCCACCGGGAAGTTGCTCTCGAACATGCACCGGTCCGGGCCGAACGCCGCGATACAGGTCTCGAAAAAGGGGCGCGAGGCCGCCGCAAGCTGCTCCGAAGAAGGCGGCTCGGGTCCGTCGTGCAGGCCGAGGTTCGTGAAGGGCATGCCCATGCCGCCCAGCTTCACGCTCACGTTCGGGCAGGTCGCGAGCGCGCGGATACTGGTGGTCCAGCGGGCGAACTCGGCGTCGCGGCGTCCGGCATAAGGCCCCGTGCCGAGTGGCCCGCCGACGTGATCGAGCACGATCGCCGTGTCGGGGAAGACCTGCGCCAGCGCCGTCAGCTCCTCGATCTGGGGGTGGTGCAGCCAGGCATCGAACGAGAGGCCGTGTGGTGCCAGCCGGGCGAAGCCCGCGCGGAAGTCCGCGTCGGCGAGCAGGCCGGGCATCGGCGCATTGGCGGGGAGTGGGCGGCTGTCGTTGCGGGCATTGCTGTGGCGGATACCCCGGAAGCGCCCGCCGCCGGCCCGCAGGTGCGCCTCGAGGACCGCGTCCACCCGCGCGCCTAGCCGGAGATCGGCGTGACCGACGATCCCGGCGCAGACCTGTGTCGGGCCGAAGCCGCCGCTCGCGCTCATGGCGGCGATACCGTTGACGAATTCCGTCTCGCCGACCGGGCGCAGCGCGACATCGCCGCCCATGCGGTGCATCGCCCCGCATTGCAGGAAGACCGTCGCGATGATCCGATGGCCGCTGTTCAGGTCGGCGAGCAACTCGTCGAGCAGGTAGCGCCAACCCGGGCGGTCCCACAGATGGTGATGCGGGTCCACGATCGGCAACTCCGGTTCGAGGATCGCCTCGGTGTGGCGATCGAGCCACGCCTGGCGCACGGGGGACGGGGGCGGGGCGGGTTGAGCGGTCATCGTCGCTTCCTCCATTGGCGAGCAGAGCGGGCAGCGATCCGGTGGCTGGTACGTGCGCCGTGGCAGGCGGTGGTTCTAGATGTTCGCGCACTCGCGTTATCTAGGTGCCCGCACGGTCGAAGTGCGGCAGGACTTCGGCTACGAAGAGGTCGAGGCTCTCGGTACGCGGGAAGTCGAGGAAGTTCAGCTGCATGTGCCGCACGCCGATCTCCGCGAACGCCGCGAGTTGCGGCACGACCTCTTCCGGGGTGCCGCTGACCACATGGACCTCGCCACGATGGCCCATCGAACGCCGCCGGGTGAGTCGCGCCGGGTCGCGCGAGATACTGAGGCCCATGTAGCAGCTCGGGACGATCGCGCCCGGATCGCGGCCGATCGTCCGGCAGTGCTCGTGCAGGACGCCGAGCTTGTGCGCGTATTCGGCTGGGGTGTAGTAGTCGGCGTTCCACCAGTCGGCGTGCTCGGCCACGACCCGCAAGGTACGCCGCTCGCCGCCCCCACCGATCATCAGCGTCGGGGGCGGCACGGGTGCGGGGAGACAACGTGCGTCCGTGACCTGATAGTGCTCACCCGCGAAGGTGACCGGCTCGCCCCGCCAGAGGGCCGTGACGATTCGCGCCGCCTCGTCGAGTTGCGCCACGCGGATGCGCGCCGGAGGGAACGGGTAGCCGTAGGCGTGGTGTTCGGCCTCGGCATCGCCCGCCCCCAGGCCGAGGATGAAGCGCCCGCCGGTGAGGTATTGGAGCGTCGCGGCGATCTTCGCGGTGAGGGCGGGATTGCGGTAGCCCTGCCCGAGGACGAGGGTGCCCCACCGCAGGCCGGGGTTCTGCCCGGCATGGTAGGCGAGGAAGGCCAGGCACTCCATGATCGGGTCATCGCCGAACTGGAAGTGGTCGATCACCCAGCAGGAGAGGTCGTGGACGCGCGCCGCAGCGAGGATCTGCGCGTTGGCCCGCTCCATCTCCGCGACGGTGCCACCATGCGTAGTGGGACGGATCGTGACCCCGAAGTCCAGCTGCGCCATCGTCGCCCTCCCCTGCGCGCGGTTGCGGCAACCCTCCACCACAAGCACGGGCACGGTATACCCCCCGTGCAGGGCTGTCAACTCGCGGGCAGCGGCCTGATTCTGGTTGACCGCCGCCAGGAACAGGCCGACACCGGTCGGAATCGGGCGAGGAAAGACCGACCGCGTGGCGGAAACCAGAACCCGAGGCGCGCGCCGGATCCGCCGGGAGCGGACTAGCCCGGCTTGACCGTCGCCTCGGTCACCGGGCGGATCGCGCGCCAGGCCCACACCAAGAGCAGCCCATAGAGCACCGCATCCAGCCCGAAGATGGTGCGGAGGCTGTGGGTCGCGTCGGTCACGGCCCCCGACACGAACGGCGCGGCCGCCCCGCCGATCATCGCCAGCCCGCCAAGCGCGCCGAACGCGGTCAGCTTCCACTGCTCGGGGAGGGTGCGCGACGCGAGCGCGTAGGTCAGCGTGGTGTTGCCGCCGATGAACAGGTCCAATAGCGGGCGCAGCAAGAGGAGCCACCACCACTCCTGCGCCGCCGCGATCGGGATCAGGATGAGGCCACCCCCACCGAGCGTCAGCAGCAGCAGGAGGCGCGGATCACGGCGGCGACTCAGGCGGCCCATCGCGGTCGCCGCCACCGCCGCCGCGAGCGAGCCGAGCGTGATGACCGCGCCGGAGATCGTGCCGAGCAACTGTTCGGGCGCGTGGAGTTGCAGCACATAGAGCGGGATCAGCGGCCCGAACGTGCGCTCGATGAAGTTGACGGCGAAGAGGGTGACCATGATCGCGAGGAAGCCGGGCAGCCCCGCCAGGATCGCGAGCGAGGCCCGCTCGCGACGCTGCGGCCTGGCCCCCCGATCGTATGCGGCGTCGAAGAGCCAAACGAAGACGAGGCAGGCCACGACGTTCACGGCGGCGGAAAGGAAGAAGGTCGCGCGGAGACCGAGCGCATCGGCGAGCGTGCCACCGAGGATCGGTCCGAGCGCGGCGGCGGCGAATTGGACCGACTGCAACGTGCCGATCGCCTGCGGCACGCGCTCCTTCGGGACGGTCACGCTGAGCACGGCCAGGGCGAACGAGCTGAAGCCGGAGAAGATTCCGAGCAGGATCCGCAGGACGAGCAACTGCCAGACGTTGGTGCAGACGCCCATCAGGCCGACGAGGACGACGTAGGAGATCAGCGAGCGCATGATCATCGGCTTGTTGCCGGTGCGCTCGGCGACGCGCACCCAGAACGGGGTGAGCAAGCCTCCGAGGAGCGGGCTGATCCCGAAGAGGAGGCCGGACCAGAGCGCGGCACGCCCCGGATCGGTCACGCCGAGGCGCTGCACATACTGCGGGAGGAAGGGCATGACGAAGGTGAAGCTCAGGAATGAGATCAGCACGGCGGCATAGATCGCCCACTGATTGCGCTCCCACGGCTCCCATCGTGCCGGGGACCAGCGGGCGGCGGCCCCGCCGCCGGTCATGCTGAGGCGAGGCACGGCAAGCTACTCCTGCGCGAGGATCGATGACAACGCGAGCCATCGTAGCACGCCCCACGACACGGCGCGGTCGAGCTGACCGGCTGGCCAGGGGATTGTCAGGGAGACCGGCGTGCAGCGGGGCGGCCGCATGTGCGCAGTGCGGACGCTTGAACGAACGCGATTCCGCCTCCACCCGGCCCGAGACCTGCCGAACATCGTGGCGGTGAAGCTTGACGCAGAACTCGTCCAGATCGGTGCTTTCGTCTCCCCGCCAGTCCTATGCACCAGCACGCTTCAGGGCACCGCGCACTACCGGACAGGATTAGCGTACTGGCACCTTTGTCCAGGGCTTCTCCGAACAAATAGCACATTCCACCGCACTCCTCCTTTCGCCACACTGAGATCGGGCACCAGATCGTGCTTCGCGTATCGACATCACCCGTCCGCTTGCCCTGACGAGCGGCACGTAGGTGCCCGATTCTCCATGCGTTGCCCGTCGCTCGCACGATGCACGGCGGAGCGGCACATACCGCGCCGACTCACAACACACGCTATCGATGACTATCAATGAGGTAAAGAGTAATGCTTGCACATCGGACGACCGCCTCACGGCTCCTCTTCGCCTGCGGTGTGCTGCTGTTCGCGTTGGGCCTCGTGGTCCAGGCTTTTCCTTCTGCCGCCATCGTTGCCGCAACGACACCATCCTACGCGCTCACCGTCACCAACACTGGCAGTGGCACTGTTGCGGTCACGCCGGGCTCCGGGGGCTACGGCGCTGGCGCGGTGGTCCCGCTCACCGCGACCGCTGCCGCCGAGACGCTGCTGCTCGGTTGGACGATCGATGGGCAATTCTGGGGCTGGGCGAATCCGCTGAATCTGACGATGGATCGCGATCACGCGGTCGGCGTCGGCGGCGCAAGTCGCCCGCACTTCACCGATGTCGCCACCGAAAATCCCCCCACCGACGCCGTCGCGCAGCTCGCCGCGCGCGGCGTCATCCGGGGCTATGGCGACGGGCGCTTCGGGCCGGATGATCCGGTGATGCGCGCCCAGGCGGCGGGGTTACTCATTCGCGCGCTCGGGTGGGACGGGGCCGACTTCGGCAATCGCTTCACCGATCGGGAGCGGGTCGATCCTGACCTCTGGCGGAATGTGGGCGCGCTGGAGCATTACAATGTCGCCCATGGCTACGATGACGGCACCTTTCACCCGACCGAGGCGGTTGTGCAGGCTCAGACGATCAGCTTCATCACCCGCGCGATGATCGCGAAGGGCTACTGGCAGGCGCAACCCGACGATGGCGCGCTCTTCGCGAATCTCCCGGCCTTATCGGGGCACCGGGGCGATCTCGCCACCTACGTCCACTACGCCGCGCTCCCGCCGGACACGAGCGCCGGTGCGGGCTGGGAGAGTTGGAACCGACCGGCCACGCGCGGGTGGTTCGCGCGCGCCCTCTGGCAGGCGCTGGACAGTTACTTCGGCGGTCGTGGCGGCTCGCTGGCGAGCGCGGCGTTGGGCGGCGTGCCGGTCGCCGCGAGCCCGACACCGAGCGCCACGATGACTCCTCAGGCCACCGCGACGGCATCACCTGCTCCGACGGTCACACCGACCGCGACGGCATCGCCAATGCCGACCGTCACACCGATCGCAACGGCCACGCGCGTCCCCACGAACGTCCCTGCCACGCCGACAACACCCGCCGATGTGACGATCACGATCGATCGCGCCCATGCGGTCGGGGTCAGTCAGCTCTCGACTGGCGTGACGCATACCAAGGAGGGGTTAGGGACGCAGGGCGATCCGACCGCGATCGCCAGGGCTAAGAGCTACCTGAGCGCCGCGACGGTCTTTCAGAATCGCCACATATACGGCTGGGGCGCGCGTAACCCCAATCCGGCCCCGGGCGTGTACGACTGGACCGATCTCGACGCCTACATGGCGAGCATGCGTTCGATGGGGACGACCCCGGTCCTCACCCTGGCGATGGCCCCGGAATGGATGACGAACGCGCCCCAGCCGAACCTGACCGGCGAACCATATTACAACCCCTTCTATCCCCCGACACCCGCGCATTACGATGATTTCGCCGAACTCGCGCGCCAGATCGCCCGCCGCTACCCGGACGTGAAGTATTACCAGGTGTGGAACGAGATGAAGGGGTTCGCTTTCCCCTACACGGAGTACACCCCGTTCTACAACAAGGTCTACGATGCGCTGAAGGGAGTCGATCCCACGATCCAGGTCGGTGGCTTCTACCTCACCCTCACCGGCAACAGCGGCAACCCCGAGGCCCCGCTCGGTCAGTGGGAGCTCGATGTCCTCGACTCGTGGCTGAAGAACGCGCACGGGGTCGATTTCGTCTGCCTCGATGGCGCGCTCTCGCACTTCGTGACCCCGTACGATGGCCCCGCCCCGCAACCGGCGCAACTCATGGCGCTTACCTATCGCTACGAGGCGATGACCCGCCAGGTCCGCGCGCGCACCGCCGCGCCGCTCTGGTGGTCGGAGGATTACCTCGACCCCAACGAAGGGCGCATCGCGACCTACGCCGCCGATGCGTTCCAGGCGGCGGGGCTCGCCTCGACCCTCTACCACGAATTGCTCGGCGGCACGTCGGTCTCCCTCCGCTGGGGACCGCTCGGCAATCAGTACTTCGGCGACATCGGCGGCAATGCGAACATCGAGAGTCTGCTCAGTCCGGTCGCGCGGGCCGATGGCGGGCAACCGTACCCGAACTACGCCATCTATCTGGCCTTCCACCAGTATTTCGGTCCCGGCACCCGCCTCTATGCCACCACATCTTCGTCGCCCGACGTGGAAGTGTTGGCCCAGGATACGGTGGCGCTGTTGATCAACAAGCGCGATGCGCCGCTGACGGTCAGCGTGAACGGCACCGTGATCACCCTGGCCGCATATGAGGTCCGCCTGCTGCGCTAGGCCGCGCGCGAAGCGGCGATGCAGCGACGCCGCCAGATGACGGCACAGATCGGACAGGCACCCAGCGCCGCGAGGGCCAGGTCATCGATCGACACGCCAGGGGCGGTGCTGCTGGCAGCCATGCCGCCGCCGGTGGAGGGGCCGACGCCGACCCCCCGCTGCGCGCGTTATCGGGGTGCTGAACGCCCGGAAGGTAGTATCGGCGACGCTGGTCCATCGGATAGCGTGCGCGATGATCTCCGGCGGGAATCGGGAACCGGCGTAGTCTGGCAGCGCGGTCGCATCATTCATGCGCCCGGTATCACACCCCGGCAAGCCCGCTCTCAAGTTGACAACGCCTGCCGTCGCCCTTACCTCGCCCCCGCCCATTTCAGCCTCCGAAACGAGCACATGTGGTCAGCTACAGTTCGGGGGGAGAGCCGTGGATGGCGGCACCGTACTGCCTGAGCGCTGGACCCATGCGCCCGATCACGTGGTCCCAGTTTAGATGCTCTTCAGTGCGGCGACGACCCGCCGCCCCGAGGCGGGCCGCATACGCGGGATCGTCGAGCAACCGCAGGAGTGCTCCGGCGAGGAGTTCGGGATTGTTCGGCGGGACGAGCAAGCCAGTCTCGCCGTCGCTGACGATCTCCGGGATACCGCACACCGTGGTGCTCACACAAGGCAGTCCGTGGGCCATCGCCTCGATAAGCGCGCCCGGGAACGGATCGAAGCGGGAGGGCAAGCAGAAGACCGTAGCCTCCGCATACAGTTGCGCGAGTTGGCGCTGGTCCTTGATGCGTCCGATCGATTCGATTCCCGCCTCGACGGGCACGACGGGGCCGACAATTTGCAGTCGTGCCGCAGGATGCTGCGCGCGGACCGCGCGGAAAGCCGCGATCAGGGTGTCGCACCCTTTCCGCGCGAGTTCTTTCCCGACGAAGAGGATGGTCGGCGCACGGTCCTCCCCCGACCCGGCCTGCGCGGTCGCCACATCGATGTTGACCCCGCCGCCTACGACGCTGATCCGCTCGACCGGGATAGCGTAGAAGCTGCTAAGCGTCTCCGCCACGTAGCGCCCCATCACAAAGATGTGAACCGCCCCTCGATACAAGGCGCGTTCCCGGATATACCAGCGCGCCAGCTGTCGTCCGCGCAAGGGATTCCAGTCCGGCCATCCCAGGGCAGAATCGCGATACGTGTTATCCAGGTAGAGCATGTAGGGCGCACCATGCGTGTGGAAGAGGCCGCTGAATTGCAGGACCAGATCATACGGTTCGGCAACGGTGCCAAGCTTGATGCGCGTTCGGCGGGAGATCAGATCGAAGGCGAGTAGGTTCTTGAAGTAGCTCTCGATCCAGCGCGCACGCCGCGGGTGGAAGGTGGCGAGCGCCACGAACGCCTGCTGCCAGCGCGGCAACCGGGTGTCCAAGCGGTCGACCAGCGTATGGTGTCGCCCGAGCGCGTTGAAGAGGCTGCGCGGTACCCCGGAGGTGTCGTGCGGGCTGTGGGGATTCCCGCGCGAGATGCCGACAAATCGTAACAGCGGTATCCGCGTGGGGCGGCGATCACCGGGCATGTCCACCTGCACAGGCGAGGCGATAACATCCATAGCATTCCCTTTCTCATATCCGTGACCTGCACGCATGGTCGCGACCGGGAGAGGAGCAAGTCCCCCTCGGGCTCCTCCGCTACCGTGGCCGATCGATCGCAGGGGCCGTTACACGGTAGGGCCAGCGGTGCTCGCTGATCAGCCAGGCCGCGAACGATTATCGAGGACAAAACCGGGTAAACCCCAAGGGGCCGAACCCTGTTGTGCCACGCTCGGCCCCCCTGGGATAGAGCCAGATGGTGATTCGACAAAGCTGTTGGTTAAGCACTAGCCTGGGCTAAGTCGATGTTGTTCATGCTCAGGGGGCGGTATACGCCCCTTACAGTGCTACGTAGAACAGCTTGACCCTGCGACGCAGCCCGGTCCCCGGAGGGGATAGTATCCCCCGGAGGCGGTGTGCCCTTCAGGGATGGGAGCTACTGCCCTTCATGGGTAGTGCAGTCCCGGTCCCCGGTGGGCCAACCATTCTGCGCGGTGCTCTAACGGTACTTTGTGAACTTGGGCGAAACGGCCACGAACGCGCTTCAAGGCCCAGCGGGTAGGAAGTCCATAAACGCACATCGCGCCACGATAAAGCCGTCCTTCATGCGCGCGCTTTCAGCCGCTCATCCGCAGTCCACAAAATACCGCTAAGTGGTAAAACGTGCGGCGATAAGTGTTAGGGTCGCCCCTTGCGCTAGAGGAGACGCGAAGCGTTGGCGACGCGCCTCCTCCAGGCCACGGCGCCGACGAGGCAGACGCCGAGCACCGCCAGGGGCAGGCCATCGAACGACGTATTCGCGCCGGTCGCGCCGTCGGCGGCCATGCCACCACCGCCGGTGGCGGGTATGCCGCCGACTCCGCCGCTGCGCGCATTATCGGGGGTGATGACTGCCTGGAAGGTATTGTCGGCGAGTTGGCCCATGACGAAGACGGTGTAGATCTGCCCCGAAGCGAGGGTCAGCGGGGCGGTCGTCGCCAGGACCACCGATGCCCGCGAGGGGCTGATGTCGAAGCGGTAGGTGCCCGGAGCGATCGGCAGATAGGCCGTCGCGCCCTTGAATGGCAGATTGCTGGCGACGGTCGGCCCGCCGGTCACCGCCACATCCGCCACCGGCGGCGCATCGGGCGAGAGGTGGACGAGGCGCACGTAGGCGTTCGTGCCGGGCTCGACGGTGAGCGCATCGTTCAGCACCACCGCAGACATCTGCTCTACCCGGTCGGTGGCGAGGACGCTATACGCCTGGCCGGACTGGAAGGTCGTCTGCGTATCGAGCAGCGCCGCGCTCGCCGGTCCCGCGCTGGCGGCGAAGACCTGGATGCGGTGCGCGCCGGGGGTGACGGTGAGATACGGGGTGATCTCGCCGAACTGGCTCGCGGTCGTCTTCCGCTGCCCGTCGACGTAGATGTCGACCGCCGGGCCATTCGGCGCGGCGTAGACGAGCCGCAGCAACGGATCGGGCTCCGCCGCGCCGACCGCGCGTGCGGGTGCCACGAACATGACCAGCAGCGCGACGAACAGACAGATTCCAAGACCACGCAAATAGTGAATCATCGTCCCATCCTCCCATCTTGTCTCGCCCAGCCCTTTCCGCATCGTGCGGGCGCTGGCGAGACTTCTCTCGACACGTCTCTACCTATCGTCACGGGGCGAGGTTCGGAATATCCACCGGGCCATTCCAGTTGAGATACCGCACCACGAGCAGCGGCCCACCCGCCCGGATCGTCCGACGCTCCTCCTGCGGCACGCCGGTCGCCGCGTCGACCTGGAGCGCGGTGTCGGCATCGCGGGTCGCCTCGTACCAGCGCAGCGTCGCGACCCGCGCGGGCATGAAAGCGACCGCGACGGTATTCGTACTCAACTGTGGCAGCACCTCGGTCACCTGCGCGCGGATGTCATCCGGCGTCGCCTGCCGCACCCAGGTCGTTTCGGCCCCGCGCTGCCAGGTCTGCGATCCAATTGTGAGCCGCCTGACGGTGCGACTGCCGGTCGCGCCCTTATAGGTGGTGGTGAGTAGCAGGCGCGGGAGTTGCTGCCCATCGCCGAGATCGAAGGTGACGGTGGTGACGGAGGTGATGCCGTCGCCATAATCGAGCGTTGTCTCGACCGTGCCACGCCGCACATCCGCCCGGACGGTGCGTACCAGCGCCACGAGTGCCGTCCCGTCCGGCGTGGCGAGCGGCGTGAGCGCGGCGGCGGGGGCCGTGGTCGCCGCTGGTGTGGCCGCCGCTACGATAGGCGGCGTTGTGGTGGGCGGCGCAGCGGTCGCCACTGCCTGCACCGGGGCGGGCGTGGTGGCGGTCGGGCTGGCGCTGGTGCTCGGCATGACACTGGCGCTCGTCGTCGTCGTCGCCGACTCGGTATCGCTCGCCGCGCCGAGGACCGCCTGGATCGGGCCGAGCAGCCGCAGCGTCACCACCACCGCGAAGACCAGCAGCAGCGGGGCGACACCGAGGCTCAGGCCGCGCCGCCAGCGCGTCGCGCCCTTCCCGGTCAGGCTGCCCGCGACCTCTCGCCCGATGAGGAGCGCGATCAGACTCAGGGTGATGACGATCCCCCACGGTCCGCTGATGCTGGCGACGATACGATCGACTGTCACGCTTCGCTCTCTCCTTGCACCGCCCGTTGCGGCGTCGACTACTGACCGAGAAGGGCACCGGGGATGTTCTTGCCGGTGGGCGGGCTGGTTTCCGTCGCCCGCGCCGTGGCTGGAGCCCCGACGCGATCCAGACGCTCCAGGCCGATGAGCCCCAATGAGACCTCGGCATCGCTACCGGCGTATTCGGGGTGATACTCGAAGCGGGTCCGCTCGAAATACTGCACCGTGTAGGTCTTGCCGTCCGTCGCGCTCACCTCCGGGAACTCCTCGGAGAGGGGGTAGCCGAACGTCTGCACCCCGCCATAGCGTTGCCAGAAGTCGAGGAAGCCGCCGTGCAGATTATGCTGCGTCACCACGGTGTAGCGATAGCCGAAGTCATCGCGGGCGGGGGTCGGCGCGAAGGGGCGGTCCGCCTGGCGTTGGGCGGTGATCTCGGTGCCCATCAGCGTCAGCAGCACATCGTAGGGCTGCGCGTTCTGCGGGTGGTACTCGAAGCGCGCGCGCTCGAAGTACTGTGTCTTGTACGTCTGGCCGTCCGTCGCCTTCTCGTCGTAGACCGACGTGAGCGGTAAGCCGAAGACATAGAGGGCACCGTTACCCTCCCAGTACTGCCGGAAGCGCCCGCTGAGATAATGCCCGGTCGTCGGGAAGTAGTACGGCGCGGTCGAGACGGTCGAGGCTGGCGGTGCCGCCAGCGCCGCGTTCGGTAACAGCAACACCGCCAGGAGAAAGCCCACACTCGCCGCCCGGCCCAACCACGTTCCCATGACCCACCCCCTTACCACCGTCTATTTCAGTCGCCACCACAGCAGATACCGATCTCCGTATGCAAACGCGGGTCCACCACACGCCGCGCTTCTACTACCGGCACGAGGCCGTCCAACACCGGGGCCATCCGATCGATCACCCGCTCCCAACTCAGGTGCTGCTCGATCCGTGCGCGTCCGGCAACCCCCATCGCCCGCGCCGCTGCGGGCTGACGCAACAGGCGCAGCAGCGCGTCGGCGAGGGACTCCGCGTCGCCGGGCGGTACCAGCACGCCGGTCTCCCCGTCCGCGACGATCTCGGGGATGCCACAGACCGCGCTCGCCACACACGGCAGGCCGGAGGCCATCGCCTCCATCAGCACCAGCGGGAAGGGGTCGAAGTGTGAGGGGAGGCAGAAGATGCTCGCGCGGGCGTACAGTTCGGCCAGCGTGTTCCGATCGGCGACCCGTCCCAGGACTTCGATCCCCGGCCCACTCGGCGCTTCGGTGGTGCCAACGACCTGGAGCCGCGCCTCAGGAAAGCGCTCCCGCACGCGCCGAAACGCCGCGATCAGCACCTCGCCGCCCTTCCTGCGCCAGTCCTTCCCCACGAAGAGGATATTCGGCTCGCGCACCGCGTCGGTGAGGTTTGAGAGGGTGGCGAAGTTCGCGCCACCGCCGACATTCGTCACCCGTTCGGCGGGGATGCCATAGTCGGCCCGTAGCGACTCTGCGGCCGGCTCGCCCATCGTGAAAAGATGGGCCGCTCGTTCGTAGATCGCCTGCTCCTCGGCCAACCAGCGTGCCAGCGCCCTTCCTCTGAGCGGGTTCCAGGTCGGCCAACCCGCGAGCGTCTGTCGATGCGTGTTGTCGACGTAGACGATAGAGGGCACAGCGGTAGTACGGAAGAGCGCGTGGATCTGGAACACGACATCGTATGGCGCGCGGATCTGCGCCAGACTGGCACGTCCGTTCCGCGATTGGAACTGGAAGGCGAGCTCGTTCTTCCAGAAGCGCTCGCGCCAATGCGGTCGCGACGGGTGGAAGGTAGCGACCGCGACCGAGTAGTGCTGCCAGGGGACCAGCGCGGCATTGACGCGCCCGACCATCTGGTAGCGCCGCTCGAGGGCGTCGAACAGGTGACGCGGCACCCCCGAGACGCTGTGCGGGTTGTAGGGATCACCCGATGCGGCCCCGACCAGGCGTAGTGGCATGATTCCTCTTTGTCGGTACGACTCGTCGGCGAAAAAATGATCGGTAGCTGCCTGCGCGGTCGCCGCTTGCTTCATGACGCCACCGGCTCGACAGCGCCCGTCGCGGACGGCTGGGGGAGACGCAGGAATCGGTAGAGGGTGGGCAAGAACAAGAGTGCTTCGAGGCACAGCCCGATCAGTAGGCCGAGTGCCACCCCCTGCACTCCGCCGAGCGCGGCCCCGAGCGCGGCACAGCCGAGTTCGAGCAGCCCGCCGATCGCGACCAGACCCGCCGCGCCACGCACCCGCCCTTCGATCCGTCGGAGGGTGACGTAGTTGTCCTTGATGATGATCGGGAAGACCCCCAACCCGAGGAGGCGCAGGGCGGTGCCAGCATTCTCCGCATAGTCCGCCCCGAAGAGGCGCAGGAGCGGGTCGGTCGCGACGAAGACGACCACGTTCGCGGCGACCCCCCCGAGAAGCGCCAGCCCGAAGGTGAAGCGCATCCGCTGCGCGATCGCCTCGGGCGCGTTGGAGCCGACCGCGTAGAGGGAGACGGCGAGCGCCATCGGCCCGGCGTAGACGAACCCGGCCATCATCCAGGCGGCGTAGAAGTAGGCGTTCGCGGTCGCCGAGACGAGCGCGGTGACGATCAGCGGCGTCGCGAACGAGGTGCCCTGGAGGGCCAGATTGAGCAGATGGTGGCCGAGCGCCGCCCGCCTGAACGACCAGAGCACCCGCACGCGCGGAACGTATGCGCGCCAGTTGCGCCGCGCCGACAACGTCCCCAGGGCGACCCAGGCCAGCGAGAGGGCGTTGCCGAGGATCCAGGTCGCGTAGATCGCGAGCGCCTGCCGGTCGGCCGACCAGAAGCCGATCGCGGCGAGCGCGAGGAGCTTGGTCGCGGAGAAGAGCGCATTACGCCAGAACTGCTTCCCACCGCGCAGGATGCCGAGCAGCGCCTGATCGAGGACGATCGTGGCGGAGGTCAGGCCGACCCCCACCGCGAAGAGGATAACCGCCCAGGGGCTGGCCGACAGCGGCGCGAATTCCATCGAGAAAAGCGGGACGATGCAGGCGAACGCCCCGCCCAGCACGGCACCCGCCGCAGCGGTCACGGTGAGCGCGGCGAGCACGAAAGGGAACGCCTGATCGCGCCGACGCGGCAACTCCCGGATCAGCAGCGTGCCGAAGCCGAGCGCCCCCAGGGTGCCGAGGAGGAGCATCGCCGAGATGCTCGCGCTCGCCAGCCCCACCGCCTGCGCGGGAAACTGCCGCGCCGCCAGCCACCAGTAGGCAAAGCCGAGGATCGACGTGACCGCCGTCGTGCCGATCAGCGAACTCGCGCTGGTCAGCAGCGCGAGGTTCGCGGTGCCGCGCAAGCGACCCCAGAGCGGCGCGAGGCCGCCGGTCGCGCGCGCGGGCCGTGCGTCAGGGGTTGGTATCGTCGTATCGACCTTGCTCACCGGTCCTACTCCTCGCTATCGGGCATCGGGCGAGAGTTGCACGCGCCGATAGATCGCCGTCGGATCGTCGTTCTGATAGAGCGTCGCCTCGATCGAGTCGGTGTTACCGGAGGTCGGCAGAGCGATGGTCGTCTGCCACAGCGCGCCGTCAGCCAGCGCGAGATCGGGCCAGCGTTGTACCTCGCGCCCGCCCTGGGTCAGCACCAGGGTGGCGTGCAACGTCCGATTCTCGTGATTCTCCACGCCGAGATCGATCGCGCCGGTGCCCTGCGCGGTGCGTGGGAGGAGCCAGAGCTGGGTGAAGCCGGTCATCGGCGCGCGCTGTGCGCCGACCACGGCCACGCCGAGCGCGGCGCAGGCGATCAGCGCCGCCACACCCAGGAGGAGTGCCTGCGGCAACGGGAGCGCGACCCCGACTCGGCGCGGCAGGGCGGGCAATGCGCCGCGTCGCCGCGCGCTCGCCGCCGCGACGAGCGTCACCGCGATCAGCACGATCAGCCAGGGGAGGGGGCGCACGCCCAGCGGCGTCAGGTGCAGGGCCAGCCCCGCGAGCCCGCCGAGCGCCAGGCTGAGCCCGATGCTGAGGGCGAGCCGTTCGGCGAAACCGAGCGCCACCCCGAAGATCGCGCAGACGCAGGAGTAGCCCGGCACCAGCAGCACGAAGGGGGCCGCCAGGAGGCTTCGCACCACGACGCTCGCGGGGCCGCCCACGATGGCGAGCGCCGCCACAAGCGCCGCCACGACCGCCAGCGCGATCCCGATTCGATACTTACCGTTCACGCGCACCCGCCCCGATCGCATAGATTACGATGTCGCCACTGTCATAGATCCGGCTGATGTCGCTCAGTCGGTCGAACTTCGCCAGCGCCGCCGGGTCGATCGGCTGGAGATGGCGGTTCGCGTCGGCCTCGGGGGCCTCGAAGTAGATCCCGAGGCCGGGGAGGGCGGTGCTCAGCCGCCGATCGACGACCAGATAGCCGATCGCCCCGCGCCGGACGATGTCCTTCTGCACGGTGCCGTACCCGAGCGAGAAGAAGAGCGGCGAGATGTCGATCCCATCCGCCGCGTGCGTCACCGTGCGCTGATGTCCGTACGAGCCCAGCAGCAGCGCGTTGATCCGATCCGTGGCGATCCGGTTGTCGGGGCCAAGGTATCGGCGCGTCCAGAAGGCGGCGTCCAAGCCGAGCGGCTCGATCGAGCGCGCATCGGAGGCGACGAGATAGGGGCCGGGCAGCCGCGCCCACGATGGCCCCGAACCGACGATCACCTCGCCGACGAAGAGGAGCGCGGCGAGGGCCGTCAGCACGACGTGCTGGAGGATTCGCCGCCCGCCCGCCGCGCGCGGACGGACGATGGCGAGCGCCAGCACGAAGGCCACCGCGAAGAAGAGCACCCCCGCCGCGCGATCGGAGACCTCGCCGCCCGCCTGGGTGAAGCGGAGGGACAGACTCGCCGGATAGGCGAGCGCCGCCACGCCGAGCGCCAGGGCCACCGGGCTCATCCGGTAGCGTCGCCAGAGCTGATAGAGCCCGAAGGGCATCCCGGAGAGGATCAGCAGCGTGGACGCGAAGCCGGTCGCGCGCTCCCAGAGCGGGGCCACTTGGCCGGTCGAGTCGCGGAAGAGTTGCCGTCCCGCGTCTTCGCCGGCGATCACGCGGAGGAGTTCGGTGACGGACCCTTCGATGCTCGGCGCGAGGTAGCCGACGACGAGGGTGGCGACGTAGATCAGCCAGGCGGCGCAGAGGACCAGGCCGAGGATGGCGATCCCGCCCGGTCCGGCGGCCGAGCGCGGGCGCACGATGCGGACGATCAGGGCGACGACCGACCAGAGCAACAGGAAGCCGACGACCGCGAACGAGGTCAGGTGGTGGGTGATGACCAGCAGCCCGAGGATCGGCAGGGCGGCGACGGTGAGCCCGAGGCGCAGCGTCCCCCGCTCGCGCGTTCGCCGCACCAGCAGGAAGAGCAGCAACACGGTCATCGGCAGGGCGAGCGATTCGTAGGCGAACTGGGCGTCGAAGAAGATGAACTTGGGATTGACCATGTAGAGGACCGTGGCGATCCCGGCGATCCGCGCCGAGCGCCCGACCTGTTCGAAGAAGAGGTAGAGCGCCAGCGCGAAGAGCAGGCGTGCCGCGCCCAGGATGATGAGCCCGGCCAGGAAGAGCGACATGCCGGTCAGGCTCGCCAGCCCGGCGGCGATCGTCTCCAGGCCCGGATAGAGCGCGCTGACCGGGAGGAGCGGATTGGCCCCGAACAGATCGCCGCCGCGCACGATGTCGTCGGCGGTACGCCAATGCAGGAACTCGTCGTGCAGGGCGAACATCGTCGGGTAAAGCGCGATCTTCACGAGATAGAGGGTCAGCCCGAGGGCGACCGCCAGGGCGATCCGTTCGCGTCGCGACACCCGGACCGCGAGGAGGCGCAGGGCGATCGGGATGAAGATGACGAGCAGGCCGAGCCAGAAGAGCGGCTCGCCCCAGCGCGCCCACGCGCCTCCCAGGCGCGCGCCGGTGAAACTGAGGGACATGATGAGCAGGCCGCAGGCGCTGGTGAGGCTGAGCAGCGGCAGCCACCCCCACCCATCCCGCACCACCGCGAGGGGCGCGGCGACCTGCCGCACCGGCGCAACGATTTCCGGCGCGTGTGTCGGCGTTGCCACTGCGGGCAATGTCTCCGGCCCCGGCACTCGTTCCAACCTACGAGAGGACACGGGAATCCTCGTCCGCAGGCCGTGCCGCTGTTTCGGGCGTTCGGTCGTCCGCCAGGAGCGTACGATAGGCCCGCTCGATGCGGGGCAACACCGCCGCCGCCTTGAATTCATTGACGCGGAGCTGCCCCGCCGCGCCAAGGCGTGCGCCGAAGGCCGGATCGGCGATCAAGCGCGCGAGCGCCACGCGCAGGGCGAACGGATCGCCGGGCGGGACGAGCAACCCCGTCTCCTCGTCGCGCACGATGTCGGCGGGGCCGCCGATATTGGAGGCGACCACCGGGCGTCCCGCCGCCATCGCCTCCAGCACCACCAGGCCGAACGGCTCGGCCCAGACCGAGGGGACGATCCCGATCAGGCTCCGCGCCCACGCGGCCATCACCGCATGGTGGGGCCAGTTCTCCAACACGGTCACATTCGGCGGCAGATCGGTCGTTGCCACCGGATATTCGGTCGTGTGATAGCCGATGATGACCAGCGGCGGCGGCGCGGTCAGCCCACGATAGGCTTCCAGTAACACGTCGACCCCCTTATAGCTGGCGAATGCGCCGACGAAGAGGAGGAATGGCGCGGTGGGGAGCTGCGCCACGTAGGCGCTGGCATTGCCGTGTATCGCGCCGATGTCGTCCGGCGCGAAGACCGGGAGTACCTCGTAGGGCCAGCGCCCGCCGACCAGGCCGTTGCCCTCGGCCACCGCAGTGCTCTCCGGCAGGAAGAGATCGACGAGCGCGCGCTCCGCCACGCCCATCCCCCAGTTCGCCAGGGTCGTCGGCACGCCCACCGCCGCGCCGTGATGCTCGGCGGCGCACCCGAGGCACTTGAGCGGCCCCGGTCCGCTGCATCGCGCGCCGCGATAGAGGAGGCGCTTCGTCACGCAGCGCATGCTGTAGTCGTGCAGCGTGAGGACGAGCTTCGCCCCGGCGCGCGCCTTGATCGGCAGGAAGGAATGGATCATCCAGTTGTGGGCGTGGACGATCTGCGGGCGCTCCTGGGCGATCACCCGACGCAGGGCCAGGGTCGTCTCGGGGTCGGGGAAGGGGGGCGCATGTCGCCGCCCGTGGCTGCCGTGCAGGAACGACGCCCGCGCGAGGGTGCTCGGCAGGCGGTGCACCCGCACGTCACCGTCCTGCTCGAACGCGGCCATCCCCTCCTGTCGTAGCGTGGCGACCGCGACCTCGTGTCCACGCGCGGCCAGCGCGACGCTGAAGTCGCGGACGAAGCGCTCCTCGCCACCGATGATCGGGGGGTAGAACTGGGCGACGTTCAGTACGCGCATTGGACCTCCCGCGTCACGTCGCGATACAGGTCCAGCAGTTGCCCCGTGCAGTCATCCCACGTCGGGAGGTGGAGTTCGCCGGGGTTCAGCGGATCATTCAACTGTCGCAGGACCGCCTCGGCGATCGCCGTCGCGCTGCTCGCGAGCGGGATCGCGCGCACCAAACCCTCCTCCGCGAGTTCGCGGAAGCCGGAGGTGTCGGCGACGAGCACCGAGAGGCGCAGGGCGAGCGCTTCCAGCACAGCGATCGGGTGCGCCTCGTACTCGCTGAGCAGGGTGACGATGTCCGCCCCCGCAAGGGTCGCGGCCATCTCCTCGCGGTGCGCGGGCGGGATCGAGCGAATCTCCACCCGCCCCGCCACCCCGGTATCCTGGGCGAGTTGGCGTAGCTCGGCCTCATACGGTCCGGCCCCGAGGATCAACAGGCGCGCGTCGGGGCGCTCCGCGATGATGTACGGCAGGGCGGCGATCATGCGGTGATGACCCTTGTATTCCTGGAGGCGACCGGGCGAGATGATCAGCGTACCGGGCTCCCGTTGCGGGGCGACCGCCGGGACGGGCGGCAGTTCCGCCCCGTTGCGGATGATCGTGAAGCGCTCCTTCGCGAGGCCGAGATCGTGGCCGAACGAGACGACCTCCGATTTCGAGACCGCGACGAGCCGTTGTGCGCGCGCGAGCAGCGGGCGCAGCGCGGCCCACTGCACCCGGCGGATGGCGCGGCGCAGGCCGTTCGGCGGCCCGCCGGAATGGAAGCTGACCACGTAGGGGCGACCCGAGCGCCAGGCGGCGAACATCGCCAGCGGCGCGAAGAGGGTGTGACAGCCCTGGCAGTGGATGACATCCCAGTCGCCGCGCTGCACGGCCCGGTAGAGGCCGGGCGCGAAGTAGTAATCCCGGTCGGCGGGCCACGCGCGGACCCGCTCGATCCGCACGCCGTTGACCTCGTCGGTGGCGGGCAGGGTGCCGCCGGTGTCGGTCGTCAGCACCGTCACCTCGGCACCCACATCGACCATGCGCCGCGCAACTTCGTAGACGTGGGTCTCCAGGCCGCCCATGTACGGAAAATACCGCTGGGCCAGAAAGAGCACGCGCAGCGGTGCGCGACGCCCCCCGGTTGCCGGGCGGATACCCAGATCGATCGTTCCTGCGGTCATGGCTCTTGTCTCCTGCATCGCTACGGCTGCTAGCGGCGCGGTGTCGGGTGCGCCCGCCACGGCTCGTTCTCGCGCTACGGTTGGAAGCGGCATAGTTGCCCGCTAGCGGTTCTGGTCAGGGTCAGGTTTGCCAGGTCGAAGGTCAGCTGCCGCTCGCCGACGAGTTGCGCGGGGTTGCGGCTGACCAGCCGTATCTCGTTCACGCCCCCCTTCAGGGTGAGGGTCAGCGGACTGAACGTGTTCTGCCCCCCCTGCGCGACCTCCACCGTCTGCTGCGGCACGCCGTTGACGATGACCGTCACCCCGTTCGGCGCGCGGTACGATTCGATCTGGCCGTTGAGGATGAATTGTCCATCGGCGGCGGCCACGATGCGGAGCCGCGAATCCTGGCCGCTGCTCCAGCGCCACCAGTACGGATCGCTTGTCTCTGTGTCGTTCCAACCGGTTGTCAGCAGCAGGCTGCACACGCCGACGTTCTGTTGCTGGTCGAGCAGGGCGGTGCGGAGCGGCCCCAGGTTGAACCAGCCGCCCTGCCAGCCGCGCAGGTAGTACTGATTGAGGTTGACGCCCGCGCCGAATTGCTCCTCACCGCACCCATTGCCGCTCAGAACCAGCCGCTCGGGCATCCGGCCTTGCAGCAGGAGGGCATAGGCGGGGGTGGCGAACTGATCGAGCGGGGTCTGTTGCAGCCAGCCGAGCGGTGCCATCGAGATACAGGCCGTCGGGCTCGTCGCGATGGTGCGGCGGAATTGCTGGGTCAGGCCGAACCACGCCACCCCTTGCACGCTCAGCACGAGCGCGCAGGTCAGCGCGACCAACCGGATCATCTGCAAGCGCGGCAGCCAGCTACGGCGCGGCGCGGCGCGCAGGGAGCCGACGTGCGCCCGATCGACCAGCGCCAGGGCCATGAAGACGAGCGTGACGGGCAGGGCCGGATAGCTGTACTTGTTCGCCTGCGACCACAGATGGGGATCGCGCGCCCAGAGCAACATCAGCACGGCGAGCAGGAACAGCGCGACCAGTTGGACGGCCCGGACGATGCGGGTCGCCCCGGCACCGACGTACGGGAGGACCAGGAAGAGCAGGGCGATGATCGTCGCGCAGCCGAGCGCCGCCGCCGGGTAGCCACGCACCGCGACCAGGAAATTCCACCCGAGCGCGCCGAGCGAGAGTTGCGCGCTCTCGTAGCTGGTATGGAAGAGGAGGAAGCGCAGCGTGGTCAGGAAGGCCAGGATGCCGAATGCGAGCGCCCAACCGGTCAACTCGCGACGTTGCTGCCCCTCCCGTTGCCAGACCAGTAGGGCCAACGCCGTGAGGAGGGCGAACAGGCCAATCGCGTATGGGTGGCTGATCGCGAGGAGGAGCGCGCAGATCACCATGCCGATGCGTGCCGGACGCGAAACGCCGAGCACCGTCCCGAGCAGCAACGGCCAGGTGAGCATCAGGGCGGTGTTCGCCTCGGTCCCCAGATAGAAAAGCCCCGGTAAGAGACCGAGCCCGATCGCGAGGACCGGCCAGAGGAAGAGTTCGGGCGCGCGGCGACGGACGATGAACCACGATGCGGCGAGCGTACCAAGCGGCAATAAGGCCCAGGTGACGCCGAAGACGATGCTCAGGAAGCTGATATTGTCGCTGAATTGGCTTGTCAGGAGGGCAGGGGCCTGCACGATGGCGTTCAGCCAGCGTTGATTGGGCGTGACCGGAGCCTGCATGTCGAGCATCTGGAAGAAGATACCGCCGCTATCCCAGGCCAGCGCCGCACCACAGACGATCGCGACGAGATAGCCGAGCGCGAGCGGCGCGAAACAGGCGCGGAGGATCGCGCGGTCGCTGCGGGAGCGGACGTTCTTCGTGGACGCCGCTTCCGCGACCGGCGCCGCGAGTGGTGCCCCGATCGTCGTCTCGGTGAGCGGTGCGGGGAAGAGCGCGGCGCGGCGCAGTCTCACCATCACCAATCCCCCAACAAACGTTGCGCGACGACACGGTAGGTCGGGCGGGTGTGTGGTCCCGGACGGGTCATGCCGATTGCCCCTCGATCGCCTGCTTGCGCCGACCGATCTGGGTGAACAGTGCGTCGTATCGTTGCACCGTGCGCTCCCAGGAGTGCGGATCGGCGAAGCGCTGGCCGCGCAGGGCCGCCGCGCGCGGCAGCGCCGCCCGCAACGCCTCGGGATCCTTGGGCGGGATGGTGATCGCCCCCGCGTAGCCGCTGACCGCCTCGCGCAGCCCGCCTACCGCCGTCACGATCACCGGCAGGCCGGTGCTCATGGCGATCTGGAGTGGCCCGCTCGCCGACGAACGGTGGTAGGGGAGCACGACGACATCCGCCGCCGCGAAGAAGTCGCCGACCTCATCATCGTGGACGTAGCGATTGGTGAAGGTGATCCGGTCGCGGTGCGGGCTGCGCGCGATCATCTCCTCGGGCAGGGTCCAGCCCTCCCAGGTCTCCCCGACCACCGTGAGCTGATACCGGGCGGCCTCGTCGGGCGAGAGCGCATCGAAGGCGGTCAGCAGATCTTCGAGCCCCTTGAACGGGCGGATCGTGCCGAAGAAGAGGAGCCGACAGACGCCGGACCCTTCCGCCGCCGGTGCCGCGCCCATGCCCGTGCCGACATACTGGTTGTAGGGGCCGTGTGGGATCAGCGCGACCGGGCGGTCGCCGAGCTTGTAGTGCTCTTCCAGCAGCGCCCGATCGTATTCGGAGTGGACCACGAAGCCGGCGGTCAGGCGCAGCAGGGCCGGCGAGATCGCCTGCACGTAGCGCTGGACCAGGGGCTGGCTCGCCTCGGCGGGATCGAGCACCTCGTGGAACTCGATGACGACGTGCACGCCGAGCAGGCGCGCCATCGCCGCCAGCGCGGTGTAGGAGTGCAACACCGTACCGGTCCACCATTGCAGCACCAGCACCTCGGGGCGCTCGCGCACCAGGAAGGCCAGCGCGCGCGCGAGGCTCGGGATCCAGTACCAATCGACGCCATCGAAGACGCGCATACCGGGCGCATAGACGGGGCGCACCAGCTCCACGCCGACCCGCGCCCGCCCTGGATAGAGGCGCGTGGGGAGGAGTTGGCGCATCAGGATCACCGAGACATCGTGCGAGCGCGCCAGCTCGTTCGCGAGTACCTGCGTGTAGTAGCTGATCCCGCTCAGAAACCGGGTGCCGGCCCCCACGACGCAGACGCGGCGCGCGTGCTCAGCGGTCCGGTCGGTCGTCCTGGCGTGCTGTGCGCGTATCATCGAGTAACCTCAGTGTGCGAGCAGGCGGCGTGACGTACGACCGCGCGGTGTCGAGATTCGGGATCGCGGTCGAGGCCATGACGTCGGTAAGTTAATCGGCCTCGGTGCTGATCGTGGCCCGACCGCGCACGGGCAGCAACACCGGAGAGGGATCGCTATGCGGCGGCGTCATCGTCGTGTGGGGTACCGCGCCATTGGCGATCACCGTATCCGTACCGGTGGTCACGGCCCGCGCCGCGCCGACGGTGAAGGGGGTGCTGCGCTCGCGGATGATCGCCTTGAGCACGCGCCAACCATCGGGGAAGGTCCGTAGCCGCCCCTCGCCGTGGACGCGCGGTGCCTCGAAGCTCGGCACCTCGGCGATCTTGAGCTTCGCGCGGAGCGCGCGGACGTTCATCACCGTCTCGATCTCGAAGCCATCGCCGCTGAGGGAGAGGATCGGGAGCACCCGCTTCCAGAAGGCGTTGTAGCCGTAGCAGAGATCCGTGTACTGCCCACCGAAGAAGATGCGGACCATGTAGACGAAGCCCAGGTTGCCGAGGCGGCGGTGCAGGGACATGTCGGCGGTGCCACCGCCCTGCAAGAAGCGCGAGCCCTTGGCGAAGTCGGCCCCGCTGAGGAGCGGCCCGATGTAGGCCGGAATCTCGCGCGGATCGGTGGAGCCATCCGCGTCCAGCATGACGATGATGTCGCCGGTGGCGGCCGCGAAGCCACTCTGGAGGGCGGCACCCTTGCCACGACGCTGCTGCGTGACCACCTTGATGCTCGGCAGCAAGGCGCGGGCGACCGCCACGGTGTCGTCGATCGAGTTGCCGTCGACCAGGATCACTTCATCGACCCACTGCGGGATCAGCGGCAGGACATGCGGCAGATTCTCGGCCTCGTTCAGCGCGGGGACGACGACGGTGATGCGGTGGTGCTGGTAGGCGGGCGGTGTGGCCGTGGACGACATGTTTTCCTCCAGATGAACGCGAGTTCTGCGGTCTGCCTGTGGTGTGGCGCAGCGAGCGGTGGCGATCGTTGTGGGCCGGGACCAAACGATCCTTCAGGGCGGCTCATAAAGATTTTCGCGGCCCAGGTCAGCGCCGGTGGCGGGGGGGTGTGCCCCGCTGACCGCCGCCAGCACCGCCGGTAATTGCTCGACGAGCGCAAGCTTGTCGAGGCAATCGTGCGCCCCGGCGGCAAGGGCGGCCTCGCAGTATTCGCTGTCCAGATGGTTCGTGACCACGATCACCTCGATGCCCGACCAGCGACGACGGATGTCGCGGGTCGTTCTCAGGCCGCTCCGATCGGGGAGATCGAGATCGAGCAGGACGATCTGCGGCTGTAAGCGGGCGATCTCCTGCAACGCCGTTTCATCGGTCGCCGCCTCACCGATCACCTCGTAACCAGCGTCGAGGAGGACGAGATAGCGGGCGAGCGTGGCCCGGAAGAGTGCCGAGCGATCCACGATCATGATGCGTTTCGATAGCTGCACGTTCACGCCCCTAGGGAATCGACAGACAATCATCGGTGCTGATACTCAGTCTAGGGGGTGGCGTGCCGCTTGTCGGGATGCTTTTCGGCCAAAAAATGTGGGTGAAGAACCACCCTTCGCTAACGAAGCGGTGTACAGGGCGTTAGACCCATTCGTACTGGGAAATTCGGGTTGATGGTGCATTACGGACCACTAGTGGGAAACCACCACCCGCACTTGTCGATGCATCTCGGGGCGCCATCTCGTATTGAGTGCGACATAATGCGTCGATTCTCGCCGCGTTCGCGCCTTCGCCCGCTCGTTGCGAAGGCGACCAGCAAGGTCACGTAGACGCTTCATTCGAGCGTAATAGGCCGCGCTCACGAGCCAGTTTTACGGGGAGAAACGCAAAAGGATGCCGCCTCTCAGAGGCGGCATCCTTATCGCTAGAGCAGCGTGCAATACGGTTGGCTCGTTCTGGTATCCGAGGTTGAAACGCCCATGAAGGGGACACTGTACCCCGGAGGCAGTGCGCCCTTCATGGGTGGCAGCCACTACCCATGAAGGGCACACGGTCCTCGGCTGAGGGCAGCCGTAAGCGACACCGGCAGGCCAATTATTTCGCGTACCGCTGTAATTGATAGTCGCTTACATATGGTCGGGGCAGGGGTGCTCAATCGAGTGGCGGGATCAACCCCTGTCGCACGGCGAGACTGATCGCCGAGGCGGTGTTGCTGACGCCGAGCTTGCTGAGCAAGCGCGCCCGGTGATTATCGACCGTATTGGCGCTGTTGGGCGATCTCTTTGCTGGTGAGGCCCTGGGCCAGCAGGGTCAGGATCTGCCGCTCGCGCGCGCTCAACGTGCCGACGCGCTGTTGGTGCTCGCGATCGCTCTGAAGCTGCTTCATCAGACGGCGCGCGACCAGCGGGCTCAGCGCCGTCTCGCCGCGCACCACGGTGTGGATCGCGCCGATCAACTCCTCGACCGCGACCTGCTTCATCACATAGCCATCGGCCCCGGCCTCGATCATCCCCCGAATGTGCTCGTCGTCGGCATGGAGCGTCAGGATGATGATGTGGACATGATCCGTCAGCGCCTTCACGCGCCGCACGATCTCCAGACCGCTGATGTCGGGCAGGACGAGATCGGTAATGATCACGTCCACATCGCTCATCGTGGTCAGGTGGGCGAGCCCCTGCGCGCCGTTACGCGCTTCCCCGACCACGGTGATCTCGGGCTGCGCTTCGAGGATCAGCCTAACTCCCTGCCGGAAGATGTCGTGATCCTCGATCAGTAGCACGCGGATCGTCGTTGCGCTCATGGCTCGCTACCCTATCCGCGTTGTGGTCGTCGGTGACTCTTCCTTCTGCTGTAGCATCACAGCGCGGCATATACGCCGCCCCTCGTGCCTAATGCAATCCACGCGCCCACGATATTTTACGCTCTTTACGCATCGCGCGCCGAGCCTTCAGTGTGACGCTGTTACGACTCCGACACGGCTGGCGCGGTGGCGACGCCACAGTCACGCCAGAGGCAGGCGGACGTGTAAGCGCGTGACCTGCTCAGAAGTCCGGGCGAATTCGAGGAGCCCGCCTAACTGCTCGACACGCTCGCGCATCCCGCGCAAGCCCTGGCTACTGTGTCGATTGCCCATCGCTGCGGCGGCGGTCGTGCCCACTCCATCGTCGCAGACAGAGATTTCGAGGGCCGTTGCCCCGAATGTCAGCGCGACCCAGGCATGCGCCGCTGCGGAGTGCTTGCGGATATTGGTCAAGCCCTCCTGGACGACCCGGAAGGCGACCAGTTCGGACTCGGTGGAGAGCGCGCGAACATCACCGTTAAGGTCTAAACTCACTTGCGTCTTACTTGTCTCATGCACCTGTGCCGTCAGGACACGTAGGGCGGAGACGAGGCCGAGATCCTCCAGGATCCGGGGGCGGAGACGGAAGGCCATGTCGTTCAGGGCCGTGGCACATTCCATCACCGCATCGCGCGCCCTGGTGAGCGTCGCCCTGGTATCGGGGTCGGTCGCCGGTTTGATCCGTTCCAGATCGATCTGGAAGACCGCCAGTGTCAGCGCATGGCCCGCCTCGTCGTGCAGGTCGCGCGCTAGACGGTGTCGCTCCGATTCCTGCACCCAGAGGAGTTCTTTCCGTAAGGACGCAGTCTGGTCGCGCTCTTGCGCGAGCAGCGTACGGAGGGAATCGAGTTGCCCGATCATCGCCGCAAGGCCCTGGACCGCGCCGAGATCGTCGCTCTTGAAGTGTGCTCGCCCGATCGGGTCGGCGATGTTCAGTACCCCGCGTCCGGCTGCGGCGAGCGGCACCGGCACGCTGATGAACGCGGCGCTGCGGTCGCCGAATGGTTGGCGTCCCACGATCGTCGTGAACTCTTGCTCGTCGTTGACCATAAAGGAGTGGCCCGTCTCGGCCACGAGCCCGGCGACCGGGTCGCCGAGACGCACGCGCGTATCGATCAGTCGATCGCTCGCAGCGCCGGTCGCCGCGACGACGTGTAATTCCGGGGTGGCGATCAGGGGCAACATCAACGAGGCACGGTCGCCACCGGTCAGTCGCTGTGCCAGGGCGAGCGCTGCGAGGATGTCTTCTCGCGCGGCAAAGCCCCGCATCACCGAATCGTTGCTCTGTGCGGTGTGGACCATCTGTGGACACTCCCCCTCGGGATGAGGCATATTCTTCACATTGATAGCGTCTGGCGGGAGCACTGGCGCAGGGTTGCGAGAGTGCATCGAGGCCAAGATAAGGGACTGTTCGACTGATCGGGATGTGATCCGCAATGTCGCCATACCCATGACCACGTACTTACCTGCTCGTAACTACGTACCCGCATAAGAAACGGATCACCCCGACTAATGGTTGCGCGGACACCATCCCGAGGAGTTGTGCAAAGCGCTGGTGCTGGTGTCACGATAGACAACGCACATACCACGCCATCGAACAGCAGGAGGGTGGCGCGGCTCCATGTCTCCGGCGATGCTGATAGCATCACGCGATTGGCTTGAACAGAAAGGGCAGGGCGATGACGATCAGCGATGGGCCGGCCACGACGAGACAGGACACCGTTGACCCTGGTCGGGTCGGCATCGATCCGGCGGCGCTCATGCGCCTCTACGACCGCATCGAGCGGCACATCGCCGAGGGGCGCTACCCAGGTGCGGCGGTGGCGCTGGCGCGTCACGGCGAGGTGGTCGCCGCGCGTGGCTTCGGCCACGCACGCCTCCCAGCGGATGGACAACCGGCCATGCAGGCCACCGATGAGACCCTGTGGCTCCTCTACTCGCAGACCAAGCCGGTCGTCTCCAGCGCGATCTGGCAACTGGTCGAGCGCGGCGACCTGCGCTTCCACGACCCGATCGCCGAATATCTGCCAGACTTCGCGCGCCACGGCAAGGTGGGGTCACCCTCTTCCACGTCCTGACCCATCAGGGCGGTTTCCCCCACGCCCGCGCCATCCCGCCCGCCCTCTGGGAAGACCACGCCGCCCTGCGCGAGGCGGTCTGCGACTTCACGCTCCAATGGGAGCCGGGCGCGCGCGTCGTCTATCACGGTGCGGCGGCCCACTGGGTCCAGGCGATGCTGATCGAGGCGGTCACCGGGCGCGACTACCGCGACCACGTCCGCGAGGCGATCACCGCGCCGCTCGGACTCGATAACGTGCGAGTCGGCGTGCCGGACGCCCTGCACGAGCGGATCGCCCACATCCACGATCCGCTTCCGGGCGGGTATGCGCCGCTCGCGGATGGACAGAACACCCCGGCACACTGGCGCGCGGGTATTCCCGGCGGGGGTGGCTATGCCACGGCGACGGATCTGGCGCTCTTCTACCAGTTCCTGCTGGGGCTCGGCGCGCTACGTGGGGTACGCCTGCTCAGCCCGCGCATGGTCCAGTACGCGACCAGCAATCACACCGCCGAGCGGGTCGATGAGGCGATGGGCATGCCGATGCACCGGGGGCTGGGCGTCCATGTGCGCGGCACCACCCCGCGCATTCGTGGCCTGGGCAGCATCGCGTCGCCGCGCACGTTCGGGCACGGCGGGGCCGGCACCTCCTACTCGTGGGCCGACCCGGAGACTGGCGTCTCCTTCACCTATCTGACCAACGGGCGCGTGGCCGAGCCGTGGCATAGTCAGCGCCTCGATGAGATCGCGATCCTCGCCCACGCCGCCGTGACCGAGCTGTAAGGGTTGGCATTTGCCGCCCTTGGTCGCGTCATACACCGCTGCAACACTGTTTTTGCCCCACCCGCGACTCGCGCGGGTGGGGCATTCTTCATCGAGGATTTGGAGGGCATAGGAGATAGAGGGTTTCTGGGGAGTTCAGCGATCCCACGAGGGGTACAGTTCCCGGCTGTCGGTGTCCGGCGAAACCAGCGAAAACCGAGCCCTGGCTTGGGCCGTCGAGGACGTTGCGACAGCCGGAATTGTGAGTACGAGCGGTGTGGGCCGATCTCCGCCCGCGCCATCCGTGGTCGTCGCGATCAAGCGTCGATCTCGCTTCGGCGCTCGCCCTCACCCGCAAGGCGGGCCGGGTGTTAGCGCGCCTCTATGCGGGCCAGGAACGCACTGACGACCTCACGGAAGCGTTCCGGCTCTTCGGCGTGGCACATGTGCGAACTCTCCTCGAAGATGACGCCCTCCGCGCCGGGGATGCCGTCCCGTACCGTCGCGGCGATCGCCGGGGTTGCCTCGTCGTGGCGCCCGGAGAGGACGAGGGTCGGCACCCGGATCTCGCCCAGGCGCGCGGTAATATCCCAGTTTTGGAGGGTGCCGACGACGTGGAACTCGCTCGGCCCGTTCATCGTGTGGTAGACCTCGGGGTTCGCGGCCAGCTTCGCGAACGAGCGCGCGACGAAGTCGGGCACGGGGTCGAGGCGGCAGACGTGACGCGCGTAGAAGGTGGACAGCGCCGCCTCGTAGGCCGGGTCGTCCGTCGTCCCGGCGGCCTCGTGGCGTAGTAACGTCGCCTGATCGTCGGGCGGCAGTGCGGCGCGTAGGCGATTCGCCTCGGCGACCCATTGCCGCATGCTGGCGGGCGAACTCTCGATCAGCAGGCTGGCGAGGCCGTCCGGTTGCGTCAGCGCGTACTCCATCGCGAGCATCCCGCCCCACGACTGCCCGAGGAGGTGGACCCGCTCCAGCCCTAGCGCCGCGCGCACCGCCGCCACCTCCGCGACGAAAAGCTCGACCGTCCAGAGGGAGGGATCGTGCGGCCGGTCGGAGTTGCCGCAGCCGAGTTGGTCGTAGAAGATCACCCGCCGCCCCGTCTCGGCCAGGCTTGCCATCTATTCCAGGTAATCGTGCGGCACGCCCGGTCCGCCGTGCAGCGCCAGCAGCGGGAGCTTCCCCGGTTCCTCCCGCTCGCCGACGATGCGGTACCACGTCCGATAGCCCCGGAATGGGATCAACCCCTCGGTCGCCGCCATCGATGCACCCCCGTATCGCGTACCATCCCCGTCAGGAGCGCAGCGTAGCACGCGCGCTCCCCGCGTGCGAAGGTGACGAGCGACCCCGCAAGATAGCTGGTCGCAGCTCGCGGCGTTGTGCTCGGAAAACGCGGATGGGATCGCGGTCTCCTGATAGACTGGGAGGAAATGTGGGGTGCGGTCGCGTTGCCGCGTTCCAGGGCGACGAGCGCGCTGGTCGTGGTAGCGCTAGCAGCGCGCCGCCGCTAGACACGATGATGACAGGATCGGCGTACGAGAGGGCGGGGGCGCGTGGCGACGCGACGAGCGGCGGGACAGCAAGCGAGGTCGTTGGCGGAGGGCGCGGGGGCCGAATTCGAGCCGGGGGTGCCGCTGGCCGGGGGCGGCGATGAGCAGCGTCCGCCCGGTGCCGCCGCCGGACCCGCGCCTGGCCCCATCAACCGTAAGAAAGCCAAGAAAGCGGCCGACGCCGAGCGCCGGGAGCGGCACCGCACCGCCGAGGAACGCCTCGATGCCGAGCGGGCGCTGCGCCGGGCCGACAATCGCGCCGCCCGCGAGCGCGATGCCACCGAACGTGCCGAGCGACAGCGCGTCGCCGACGCGGCGCAGGAGCGCGCGCGGCGTCGGGAAGAAGAGCGGCTCCGTCAGGAGGAAGCAGAAGACAACCGACGGGCGGCAGCGGGCGCAGGATCGGACGAGCGCCCCACACAGGCGGCTGCCGGCGACGCGGCATCCCAGGAGGCAATGCGGCGACGTGCCGAGGTGGCCCGTCAGGCCGAGGCGACCCGGCTGGCCGCACAGGAGCGGAAGCAGCAGGCGGACGCGGCCCGGCGCGCGGCCCGCGCCGAGCGCGCCCGTCAACGGGCCGAGCGCGAAGCCGAACGCCGCCGCGCGAAGCAGGAACAACGCCGGACCGAGCGCGAGGCCGTCCAGGCCCGCACACGCGGCACCGACCCTTATGCGATCCTCGGCGTCAAGCCGGACGCGCCCGCCGAAGAGATAGCGCGCGCGTACCGGCGTCTCGCCCGAACCCTCCACCCGGATCTGCACCAGCAGGGGACGCCGCAAGAACGGGCGGCGCGCGAGGCCGAGATGAAGCGCGTCAACGTCGCCTACGGCCTCCTCGGCGATCCGCAGCGCCGGAAAGCCCACGACCGGGTGCGCCGCCGCTCCTGATGGGGCGACCCGTCCTGATGGGGCAAAACCCGATGACCCTCGAAGGACACGAGGCAACAGTAACGCCGAGCGCCCGCGCGAGGCCGCCGCCGGGCGTCTCGCACCCAACAACTTCTGAGGGCAGGCGAGGCGACGCCGTGTACCCCGTTTTACCGTATCGTCGCCACGTATCGTCGCCACGTACTATAATCCGGTGATGTCCCCCTGAATCGCCCGCAGCGTCGTTACCGAACCGGTTCTCCGATCGTCCCCCCACTATGAACGGAACGCGCATGAGTGAGATGGCAGCCCCTGCGGTCGGGCTCTGGCGGCAACGCCTGCGGCGCTTCTTTGCGCGCGCGCGCGGGACGTTCACGTTCGTCGGCGGGATCTCGGCGGCCCTGGTGGTGGTCCTGCTCTATCATGCGCTGGTGCCCGGCCCGCGCCAACTGACCGCGACCGACATGAACACCTCGGTCGCGCAGGCGCTGGCGTCGGTCACGCCCGCCCCGGCCTTCTCCGCGCGCGCCTACGCGGCGATCCGCCCGGCCTTCATCCTGATCCAGGTGCGCGGTGCCGGTGGTAACGGCGGGCGCGATGGCGGACTCGGGAGCGGCGTGCTGGTCTCCGACCGGGGCGACATCCTCACCAGCCTGCACGTTGTCGCGAATGCCGCCGAGATCCAGCTGACCTTCGCCGATGGCACGAAGTCGGCGGCGCAGATCACCGCGCGGCAGCCGGAACATGACATCGCGGTCCTGCGCGCCACGCGCCCCCCGGCGCAGTTGATCCCGGCAACGTTGGGAAACCCCGGCGCGATGCGCGTCGGCGACGAAGCCTTCGTCGTCGGCAACCCGCTCGGCCTCTATAGCTCGATGAGCGCCGGGGTCATCTCCGGCTTCGACCGCTCGTTCGATGTGCCGGGGGCGACCCAACGCCTGGAAGGGCTGATCCAGTTCGATGCTGCGGTCAATCCGGGCAACTCCGGTGGCCCGCTGATGAATCGCGACGGGCAGGTGATCGGGATCGTCACCGGGCTGGTCAACCCGACCGACGGCAACTTCTTCATCGGCCTCGGTTTCGCCGTGCCGATCGATGTCGCGGGCGGCGCGGCGGGGCTGCCGCCCTATTAGCGTGCGCTCGTCCCTGTGCCGCGTGCGGCGCGGTGTTGTGGCGATATGGACTACCGTGGAGAGGGCATGGAACAGCGCGATGCTTCCCAGAGCAGGCTGACGATCGAGCGCGTCCTCTACGAAGTGAAACGGGTGATCGTCGGGCAGGATCAGCTGCTGGAACGGCTGATCGTCGCGCTCCTGTCGCGCGGGCACATCCTGGTCGAGGGGGTGCCCGGACTCGCCAAGACGATGACGATCAAGACGCTGGCCGAGGCGGTGGGCGGGGAATTCAAGCGGATCCAGTTCACCCCCGACCTCGTCCCCGCCGACCTGATCGGCACGCGGATCTACAACCAGCGCACTGGCGAGTTCAACACCTCGCGCGGCCCGGTCTTCACGAACCTCCTGCTGGCCGACGAGATCAATCGCGCCCCCGCCAAGGTCCAGAGCGCGCTCCTCGAAGTGATGCAGGAGCGGCAGGTGACGATCGGGCTGGAGACATTTCCGGTGCCAGACCCTTTCCTGGTGATGGCGACGCAGAACCCGATCGAGACCGAGGGCACCTACGCGCTCCCCGAAGCGCAGGTCGACCGCTTCATGATGAAGGTGCTCGTCGGCTACCCCACCCCGACCGAGGAGTTCGTGATCGTCGAGCGGATGACGGGCATCCTCCAGGCGGTCCAGAAGGTGCTGACGATCGCGCAACTGGTCGACTTGCAGCAGCAGGTATACAACGCCTATGCCGATCCGAAGCTGATCGAATATGCTATCCGGGTGGTGAACGCCACGCGGCAGCCCAAAGACATCGGCCTGCCGGATCTGGCGCGCTACATCACCTTCGGCGCGAGTCCGCGCGCGTCGATCAACCTGATCCTCGCCGGGCGGGCGCTGGCCTTCGTGCGCGGTCGCAGCTATGTCCTGCCGCAGGATGTCCTCGATCTGGTCTACGATGTCTTACGCCATCGGCTCTCGCTCTCGTACGAAGCCCTGTCGGATAATGTGACCGCCGACGATCTGATCAAGCAGATCCTCGACCGGATACCCCTACCGGTGGTGCCGCTGCATGAGCATACAAACCTCCGCGCCAACGCCTGAGCGCGTCCTACAGCGCCTCGATTGGCAGGTCATCCGCCGCCTGGATGGCCTCTTGCAGGGCGATTACCGGGGCCTCTTCCGAGGGCACGGGATCGACTTCGCCGATCTGCGCGAATATCAGCCCGAGGACGATGTTCGCCACATCGACTGGAATGTCACCGCGCGGATGGATACCCCCTACGTGCGGCAGTTCATCGAGGATCGCGAGATTACCGGCTGGTTCCTGCTCGACCTCAGCCCCTCGATGGATTTCGGGACGGTGCAGAGTCAGAAGCGGACGATGCTGATCGACTTCGTCGGCACGCTCGCGCGGCTGCTCACGCGGCACGGCAATCGCATCGGCTCGATCTCGTATGGCGGCGCGGTCGGCAGCACGATCCCGCCGCGCGGCGGGCGACTCCAGGTGTTGCGCCTCACCGCCGAGCTGCTGAGGCAACCGCAATTGCCGAGCGCGCCGTTCACCGACCTCGGGACGCTGCTCGATGCCGGGTTGCGGACGATCAAGCGACGCTCGCTCGTTTTCGTCCTCTCCGACTTCATCAGCGCGCCGGGCTGGGAGCGCTCGCTCCGCCTGCTCAGTCAGCGCCACGAGGTGCTGGCGATCCACCTCTGGGATCCGCGCGAGATCGAGCTGCCCGACCTCGGCCCGCTGATCATGCAGGATGCCGAGACGGGCGAGCAGCTCTACGTGGACACGCGCGACAAGGGCTTCCGGCGGCGCTTCGCCGAGGCGGCGCGGCGGCGCGAGAGGGAGCGCACCACGGCGTTCAAACGAGCGGGGGTCGACGCGCTCTCCCTCTCGACCGAGGATGATCTGGTCCGGGCCATCGCGCGCTTCGCCGCACGTCGGCGGCAGCGCCGCAAGTGATCGCGGGTTAACGATGTCATTCATCTGGCCGACGCTGCTCTGGTCCCTGCTGCTGTTGCTGCCGCTGCTCGCGCTGTACATCCAGGTGCAGCGACGGCGACGGAGCCTGATCGCGCGCTACGGCAGCCTCGGCCTGATGCAGGCGTCCGGGCGACCGGCGGGCTGGCGGCGTCACCTCCCGCCCGCACTCTTCCTGCTGGCCCTGGGCCTGCTGCTCTTCTCGCTGGGCCGCCCGCAGTCGACGGTGAGCCTGCCGCGCGCCGAAGGGATCGTCATCCTGGCCTTCGACGTCTCCGGCAGCATGGCGGCCGACGACCTGAAGCCGACGCGGATGGAGGCGGCGAAGGTGGCGGCGCGCGCGTTCGTGCAGCGCCAACCCCCCACGGTGCAGATCGGCGTCGTCTCGTTCAGCGATGGCGGGCTGGCCGTACAACCGCCGACAACCGATCAGGCGCAGATCCTGGCGGCGATCAATCGCCTCACGCCGACGCGAGGCACCTCGCTCTCGAATGGGATCCTCGCCTCGCTCAACGCGATCGCCACGGCGAATGGGCGGCAAGCGCCGAGCCTCTACACCAATCGCACGCCCGTGCCGACCGCCGTGCCGACCGTCGTGCCGAAGGGGACGTATACCCCCGCCGCGATCGTGCTGCTCACCGATGGCGAGAATACCGCCCCGCCCGGACCGGCCGAAGCGGTGGCGGCGGCGACCGATCGCGGCGTACGGATCTACCCGGTCGGGATCGGCAGCCCGAATGGGGCACCGCTGAAGATCGAGGGTTTCAGCGTGCAGACGCGACTCGACGAGGAGACGTTGAAGCAGATCGCCCAGCGGACCGATGGCACCTACTACAACGCGGTCAGCGAAGACCAATTGCAGAAGGTCTACGAGAACCTCAGTTCGCAGCTCGTGATCAGGCCGGAGCGGGCGGAAGTGACCGCCCTCCTTGCGGGTGCAGGTCTGCTGCTCCTGATCCTCGGTGGCACCTTCTCGTTCTTGTGGCTCGGTCGTATCCCATGATCCGGGGCGACGCGGCGATGGTCTGGAGTGAGCCGATGAGTGCCTTGTGGCCGGGTTTCCTGCTCCTGCTGGTGTTGGTACCGCTCCTGATCGCGGCCTACATCTGGATGCTGCATCGCCGACGACGGTTCGCGGTGCGCTACTCCAGCCTCGCGCTCGTGCGCGAGGCGTTGCCACGCGCGAATTGGCGGCGGCACATCCCCTTCGCGCTCTTCCTGCTCGCCCTGACGAGCCTGATCATCGCCCTGGTCCGCCCGGTGGCGCTCGTCAGCGTCCCGACGAACCAGACGACGATCATCCTCGCGCTCGATGTGTCGCGCAGTATGTGCTCGACCGATGTCGCCCCGAATCGGCTGGTCGTGGCGAAGGACGCCGCCGTATCGTTCATCGGGCGACAGCGTCCGGGTACGCGGATCGGGGTGGTCGCGTTCTCTGGCTATGCAGAACTGATCCAGACGCCGACGACCGATACGGAATTATTGGAGGATGCGATCGGCGGCTTGCTGACGGGGAGTCGCACGGCGATCGGCAGCGGCATCCTGAAATCGTTGGATGCCATCGCCGAGATCGATCCGAACGTCGCCCCGAGCGTCGCCGCAGGCGCGGGCAAGCCCGCGCCGACACCGGTGGCGAAGGGGGCGTATGCGCCGGACATCATCGTTCTGCTGACCGACGGGGCCAGCAACGTCGGCCCGTTGCCGGTGGCGGCCGCTAGGCAGGCCGCCGATCGCGGCGTGCGGGTCTATACGATCGGCTTCGGCACCGCAAACGGCTCGGAGATGCCGAATTGCAATCCGGGCGTGCAGGGGCGCGAGCCGCAATTCGGCGGCGGGCCAACGTTCGGTAGCGGCGGGCAAGGCTTTGGCGGCGGGGGCACCTTCCGGCGCGGGATCGATGAGGAGACGTTGAAGCAGGTCGCGGCGCTCACCGATGGCAAATACTATTCGGCGGAGAGCGCCGGCGAATTGACCAGCATCTTCAGCAGCCTCCCGACCGCCCTGATCACCAAGACCGAGACGATCGAGATCAGCGTCGCCTTCGCCGCCCTCGGTGCCCTGCTGGCCGTGGTCGCGGTGACGCTATCGTTGCTGCGACATCCGCTGGGGTAGCGCGCTATTGTAGATCGGGGATCTGGGTGCAGGGAGACGATCGATGTAGACGCCCCATGCTGCGGCGACCATAAACAGCTTCCGTCGTAATGATGCGGTAGATCCCGCGCCGACGATCCATCCCGCACGGTGCCGCCCTTTGCAAGCGGCGCTAGATCCATCGCCGGACCATAAAGACGGCTCGCGATCTGGCCGATCGTCCCTGACAGCGCCTTTTCGCTCGATCACGAGCGGACGTGTGCGGGACACGCGGGAGGGCTCAACCGCGTGTGGGCCGCGCCCGTGGTATGATCGAAACTCCACACATAACCGAACACCGACTTCTGGGCGGATCGCCGCAACATACGGGCGCGCCGGGGCCTCGCGACGTGACGAGGGCTCACGACCATTTGGTTGTGGATGTGCTTGCTCATACGCTGTGGGGTTCCGGTCTTCGGCGGTCTCGGAGATCATCCCCACTCGGAAGCTGGCAAATGGGAAAAGGAGGGCAAAGATGCATAGCGACGCGGCGCGGACGATCGAACTGGTCCTCCTCCTCCTGATCGCCGTCGCGGCCCTCGGCACGCTCGCGCGTTATCTTCGTGTGCCGTACCCGATCCTGCTCGTCATCGGCGGGCTGGCGCTCGGCTTCGTGCCGAGGCTCCCTAGCATCGTGTTGGAACCCGATCTCGCCTTCGCGCTCTTCCTGCCGCCGATCCTCTACGCGGCGGCGTGGCTGACCTCCTGGCGCGAGTTCCGGGCGAACTTGCGCCCCATTTTGCTGCTGTCGTTCGGCCTGGTGTTCATCACGACGGTCGTCGTGGCGGCGGTGGCGTGCACGATCATCCCCGGGCTGCCCTGGGCGGCGGCGTTCGTCCTCGGCGCGATCGTCGCGCCGCCCGATGCCGCTGCGGCGACGGCGGTGATCCAGCGCCTCGGTGTGCCGCGACGGATCGTGGCGATCCTGGAGGGCGAGAGCCTGATCAACGACGCCTCGACCCTCGTCGCCTATCGCTTCGCGGTCGCGGCGGTCGTCTCCGGGACGTTCTCGCCGGGGATGGCCCTGGCCGCGTTGCCGCTCGTCAGTATCGGGGGGGTCGCCCTCGGCCTGGCGATCGGCTGGCTCGTCGTCGCGCTCGAACGTCGCCTCGACGATCCACCGATCGAGATCCTCCTCTCGTTCCTCGCGCCGCTTGCGGCCTATCTGGTGGCCGAAACCATGCAGGTCTCGGGCGTCCTCGCGGTCGTCGCAGCCGGGCTCTACGCCGGTCGGCAAAGCTCGCGGGTACTCACGGCGGGAACACGGGTGCAGGCCAGCACCGCCTGGGAACTGGTGGTCTTCCTGGTCAACGGCCTGATCTTCGTCCTGATCGGCCTGCAATTGCCGCGCGTGCTGGCGGGGCTGGCGGGGCGTCCCATCGGGACGCTGCTCTGGTACGCGGCGGCGATCAGCCTCACGGTCATCGTCGCCCGCTTCGTGTGGGTCTTCCCGGCCACCTACCTCCCGCGCCTCTTCTCCCGGCAGGTCCGTGACAGCGAGCCACCGCCGACGCGGGGCGGCGTAGGGATCGTGGCCTACACGAGGTTACGCGGCGTTGTCTCCCTGGCGGCGGCGCTGGCCCTGCCCCTGGAGATGGCGAACGGCGCACCTTTCCCGGAGCGCGACCTGTTGATCTTCCTAGCGTGCTGCGTGATCGTGGTCACGCTCGTCGGGCAGGGCCTGACGCTGGCTCCGCTGATCCGCTGGCTCGGCATCCGGGCGGGCGATGAGGAAGAGGTCGAGGAGGTCGCGGCACGCCAGCGCGGCATCGCGGGGGCGCTGGTGCGGCTGGACGAACTCGCACGCGAGGAACGGGCGCGCGCCGGCGCGGTCGGCTACCTGCGCGGCTATTATACGAAGCGGACCCATCTCCTCGGCGCGCGTTTCGGCCTGCCCGACCATGAGCACGGCCAGGATGGACACGATGATCACGATCACGATGCGCACGAGGACCATGTGGCGGCGCATCGCGCGTCGCTGGCCGATTTTCAATGGCTCCAGCGCGAGCTGCTGCACGCCGAACGCGAGGTAGTGATCCGCCTGCGCGACACCGGCGACATCGGCGACGAGACGCTACACCGCATCGAGCGCGACCTGGACTTCGAGGAACTCCGCATCCAGGGGTGAGCGATGGTCGCTTCTAGTGCTGCATCGCGGCACAGCGTCCCGCTGCCGCGCCACCCGCTGCCAGCGCGAACGACCTCGCCCCCGCGCCCGGCCCCGAGCGCGGGGCGTACTTCGCCCGCGACTGTGCTGCTGCATCCCCGCCCCACACGGTGCAGTATTCGTTCGGTAGCCCTGAAGCGCAGGCGCGTGGATGCGCTCAACACCCAATCGGTGACGATAGCGCCGCATGGGCGCTCACCCACGCTGCACCGACCACGGCCGCGCCATGATCGCCCGTAAGCCGTCGTCGTCCAATTCGATGCCCAGGCCCGGTCCCTGCGGCACCGCGACACAGCCGTCATCGTCGAGCACGAATGGCTCCCTGAGGTAGCCCTTGCCGATCAGCGTGCGCCCGTCCTCGCGCCAGTCGTTGACCTCGTTGTGCTCCTGCACGAGGAAGTTCGGCAGGGCGGCGTCGAGTTGCAGCGTCGCGGCGAGCGCGAGCGGGCTGAGCGGGCAGTGCGGCGCGACCTTGGCGTAGGCCGCCTCGGCGATCGCCGCGATCTTCTGGCACTCGGTGATGCCGCCCGCGTGGGCCAGATCGGGCTGCACAACCGCGAGCAGCCCGCGACTGAGCGCGTCGAAGAAGATCCACTTGCCCATCCAGCGCTCCCCGGCGGCGATGGCCGCGTCGGTGCCGCGCACGACCTGCTCCAGCACCTCGACGCGCTCGACCGGCATCGGCTCCTCGATGAAGAGCGGGCGATGTGGCGTCAGCGCCGCGATCAGCTGGCGCGCCACGCTCGGGTGCGGGTTGTGGATGTCCACGGCCACGTCGATCTCCGGCCCCACCGCCTCCCGAACGGCGGCGAAGATCGCGGCGTAGCGATCGACCTGGGTCGCGGCCTCTAATCCTTCGCCGGGACCGAAATGGACCTTCAGGCAGCGAAAGCCCCACTCCTGCACGATGGTCCGCGCCGAGGCCGCCCAGGCCGCCGGGTCGTCGCGGTCGATGATGGGACTGTTCGAGTGTCCCGCGCGATACGGCAGGCCGGGCTCGACGCAATGCGGCGGCTCTGGCCCGACCGCCCGGTACATGCGGATGCGCTCGCGGCAGGCCCCGCCGAGGAGTTGGTAGATCGGCAAACCGGCGGCCTTCCCGGCGATGTCCCAGAGGGCCATGTCGATCCCGCTGATCGCGCTGAGGGTGACCGGTCCACCCTTGTAGCCGTTCCCGCCCGCATACATGGCCACCCACAGCGCCTGGCGGCGTAGCGGATCTTGCCCGAGCAGGAGCGGTTCGAGGCGGCGGACCTCCGCGATCACACTGTCGCCGTGATCCTCCAGGAACGGTTCGCCGAGGCCGGTCACGCCCGCATCGGTGTGGACGCGCAGCCACACCCAGCTCGGCGGCACTTTCAGGATTTCCAGGTAGGTGATACGCATGGTGGCCTCTTCCGGCGATGGCACCTGTAGCGAGTCCGTGTCGCGCCCGCATCATACTGCCCAGTGCTGTGGCCGCGCTATCGCGTAGAATCGCCGTCAGCGGGAGCCTGCGCCTGCACCCGCACGGCAAAACCCTCGACTCGTTGCTGCTGGAACTGGCGTTGCCCGATCGCGCGACCGGTAGGCAGCCCTGACGTTGCTATCGTTCGTCGGGGCTGCTGGCGTGTGTGCAACGGCTCCCTTGCTCCACGGCCAGCTTGCAACACTTTCCCTTACACGATGGCGACGGTTGGTGTGGGTGACGATAGGGGCGGTTTGGCGGCGCTGTGCTTACCGCCTCTGTGTGCGCCATTTGCGCGTCGAGATGCGGCGACTATCGTCGGGCTCACCGCGCTTGTCGCGGCGCGTGGACGGAACGTCTATACTGGCGCCCTGTCAGCAGCAGGGGTGGTGATGGAAACGAGCGTCGCGCCGGACGTACCTTGCTCGATGTGAGCGATGTAGCTGGCGCACGCCCACGACAGGGAGGGTGGTCACATGCGCGAGAATCGGCTCCGTACCTTACTCAACGAAGGCAAGCCAACCATCGGCACCCGTGTCCAGAGTTCGTGGCCGATGGTGACCGAGATGGTCGGGCGGAGCGGGCAGTTCGACTACGTCGAGTTCCTGGCGGAGTACGCGCCGTATGACCTGTACGCCCTCGACAACCTGGGCCGCGCCATCGAGCTTTCCCCCGACTTCTGCGGCATGATCAAGATCGAGCAGTCGGCGCAGTGGCATGTCGCGGTGCGGGCGATGGCGGCGGGGATCCAGAACCTGCTCTTCACCGATGTTCGCACGGCGGCGGATGCCGAGGCGATCGTCCGGCTGGTCCGCCCCGAGGGGCCGGGCAACGATTACACGCACGGCATGGCCGGTGGTCGCATCCGCGTCGATAGTCAGTCGGATTACGTCCAGTACTACAACGACGCCGTGATCGCGATCATGGTCGAGAAGCGCCTCGCCGTCGAGAATCTGGAGGCGATCCTGCGCGTGCCCGGCATCGACATGGTCCAGTTCGGCCCGGCCGACTATGGCCTCAGCGTCGGCAAGCCGAGCCGGAACTATACGACCGGCCTGCACCCGGATGTGCAGGAGGCCCGCGAGTACACCATCAAGACGTGCGTTGCGATGGGGATCCGCCCACGCGCGGAGATCGGCAGCGCGGCGGAGGCCGACTACTACACGGCGCTTGGCGTCAAGGATTTCAACCTCTCGTCCGATGTCGGTATCTTGCGCCAGTTCTACAACCAGGAAGGTGGCGCTCTTCGCAAGCGCGTGACGCAGGCCGAGTAAGGAACCGCAGACGAGCGCGGCGCTGACAGTTCGAGCGACGGCTTATCGGGCATCAGCGCTCACCCGGCCACAAAGCAAATCTTCGATAGCACTACAGCAACAGGCCGGTGGTCGCACTTGCGACCACCGGCCTGCTTGCCTGGACGAGATGAAGAGGCGGTATCAGTGGACCGGTGTGGTGCTCGGCGTCGCGCCGGGGTGTGGGAAGCGTGGACCGGGCATGGTGCCGGGGCCACCGGGGCGATTCATGGGGCCGCCACCCTGACCGAACGTGCCGATCGGGGCGGTGTAGATCCGGTCGAAGCCCTGCTTGAAGGCGTTGACGGCCTGGTCGATCGCGCTTGCGGCGAGGCCGCGCGTCGTCAGCGACTGCTTTAATGCGGCCTCCAGCGCGGTTTCCAGGCCCGCCTTGCCTGCGGCGTTGTCCTTGCCATACTTCGCCGCGACCCCCTGGAGCGAGCCGGTGCTCTGGAGATCCTGCTTGAACTGGTCGGCACCGATGGCGAAATAGCTCGCTGCGGCGTTCAACACCGCGCCTTGCAGCACCGCCGGTCCCACGCCCATGCCGCCGGTTCCCGGCCCGGCCAGTTGGCCGAGGTTGTCGCAGAGGCTGCCGGCGGCATTGTTGATCTGGTCGCGGGCTGCCTGCGCCTGGGTGGCGGTCATGGTACCGGCGGCCTGGGCGGCGTCGATCTGCTGGAGGAGGGTCTTCTTGAACGCGGCCTGGAACTGCTCGGTGGTCACGTTGAGGTTAGCGGCCATGTTGGTGACGAGCGTCTGACAACGCGCCTGCATGTCGCCACCATAGCCCGGCGCGTTGCCGAAGCTGCCGCCAGGAAAATCCATGCCGAGCGCGGCGAAATCGGGTCCGCCGCCGATCGTGGGGGTATCGCCGCTGGCGGCGGCGGTGTTCGGGGCGGCGAGCCCACGGAGCGGGCCGCCCGCCCCGATGGCGAAGGCCGCGATGGCGAGGGTCAGGGCCACGGTGGTGATAACGGCGGTGATGCGTCCTCTGGTCGTCATGGTGAAGCGCTCCTTCATGCTGTTGTCTAGTCGCGTGTGCGGTGCCGGGGTCTCGTCGTGTGTCAGGGTGCTAGCGGTCGCAGCGGTCAATCGTCGGTGCCACCTCCTTGCGCCGTGCGGGTCAAGCACGGTACGATGATCGCGAACCCGACGACGTGCATGACCATCAGCGCGCCGACCGCCCAGGCGTTCGCGCCGGGGTTCCAGAGCGGCCCGTCCTGCTGAAGCAGGAGCAGATCCGGGATCAGCGAGATCGGCAGCACCCCGACCGCGATCGCTATGAAGACGGCTGCCGGACGCTGCGACCGACGGCTGATCACCCAGAAGACCATCGTCGCGCCGAAGGCCCCGAGCAGGCTGAAAAGGGCCGGTGGCACCCACCCGAGCGCCATGAAGCCCGGATCGACCGGCTGTAACGCCGCCGCGAGGGTGCGTACGACGGTGTTGGCGAGGGCGGTGAGCACGGCGGCGAGCGCACCGGCGCGTACGATGCGGGCGGCGGGGATACGGGATGTGCGCGTTGTCTGCCGCATACCAATCGCGACCATCAATGTCCTCCTTTTTCTTCTGTTGCCCGTCGCCCAGTGGCGGCGGCCCATCCACGATAGCTGGCGGCGTTGGCTCGCAGCGGTGCCCGATGGTGTCGCCCTGCCGCGCCAGGGCCGTAGCTCACTCGTATCGCAGCGCCTCGACCGGCTGGAGGCGGGCGGAGCGGAAGGCGGGGAGCACCCCGAAGACGATGCCGATCGCGGTCGCGACCCCGAAGGCCAACCCGACCGCGCCGGGTGTGATCGCGGTCGGCAGATTGGACGAGAGCTGCGGGGCCAGGGTCGCCAGTCCGATCCCCGCCGCGACGCCGATCAGGCCGCCACCGAGCGAGAGGAAAATCGCTTCGAGCAGGAATTGCAGCAGCACATCCCCATCGGTCGCGCCGAGCGCCTTTCGCAGGCCGATCTCACGAGTGCGCTCTGCCACCGAGACGAGCATAATGTTCATGATGCCGATCCCGCCCACGACCAGGGAGATCCCGGCGATGCCCGCGAGCAGATAGGTCAGCAGGCTGGTGATCTGCATGGCCGTCGCCAACAGTTGCTGCTGCGTGACGATGCTGAAGTCCTCGCTGCCGTGCGCGGCGGTCAGGCTCGTGGTGATCGCGGCGGTGGCGGCCGACACGCTGTCGGCGTCGCGTGCCTGGGCGACGATCTGGCCGACCGCCGTGGTGCCGGTGATGCGTTGCGCGTCGGCGACGTGGAGGTAGGAGGTGGCCGCCTGGGCCTGTGGCCCGATCCCGCCCGACGCGACATGGGTGATGCCGACGACGGTATAGGGGGTGTCGCGCAGCGTGATCGTGCGCCCAAGTGCCGCGTCGGCGGTCGTGCCGGTGAGGGCCTGCGCGACGGTGGCATCGAGGACGATCTCCCCCGTCGCCGCGACGAAGCGCCCGCCGTCGAGGGCGACGGTGCGGATGGCGGCGTAGGCCGGATCGACCCCGGTCAGGGTGATGGCACGGCCCCCGAACGAGGCGCTGGCCTGGACGACCGGCGAGACGGCGGCGATTGCCGGGAGCGCCGCCACGCGGCGTACGTCGTCGGCCGTCAGCGTGCTCGCGGTGGAGACGGTGAGCGGCCCCCCGGTGCCGCCGACACCGGGATTGATCTGGATGGTGTTGGCGCCGAGGCTGCCGATCTGGCCGGTGATCTGCCGCTGCACGCCGCCGCCGAGCGCGGTGAGCAGGATGACGGCGGTGATGCCGATCACGATGCCGAGGGTAGTGAGCATGGTGCGGAACGGGCTGGCGAGGAGCGCCCCCGCCGCCATGCGTGCGATCTGGAACGAGCGAAACATCCTATCCTCCTGACGGTCTGGGACGACGACGCGCGAGCACGCCGGATCAGGCGACACCGGCGAGGTCTGGTAGCGCGACACGGGCGGGGATGATCGTCGTCGGCTGCTCATAGCTCCGCCCGTCGCGAATCTCGATCACCCGCCCCGCGCGCCCCGCGACGAGCGGGTCGTGAGTGACGACCACCAGCGTGACGCCGTCCGCGTTGAGCGCGCCGAAGAGATCGAGGATATTGGCCCCCGAGGTGCTGTCGAGGTTGCCGGTCGGCTCATCGGCCAGCAGCATGGTCGGCTCGTTGACGAGCGCGCGGGCGATGGCGACGCGCTGCTTCTGCCCGCCCGAGAGTTGCGGCGGCGTATGCCCGAGGCGGTCGCCGAGCCCCACTCGTTCGAGCGCCGCCATCGCGCGTCGCCGCCGCTCACGCGGGGCGATGTCGGCGTAGATCATCGGCAATTCGACATTCTTCAGGACCGACTCGCGCGGCAACAGATTGAAACTCTGGAAGACGAAGCCGATCAGTTCGCGTCGCGCCTGCGCCAGGGCACGACCGTGCAGGTCCGCGACTTCGCGCCCGTCCAGCGTGTAGCGTCCCGCCGTCGGTCGATCGAGCAGGCCGAGCAGATTCAGCAACGTGCTCTTGCCGCTGCCGGACCGCCCGACGATGGCGAGCCATTCGCCCGCCCCGACGCGGAAACTCGCATCTGCCAGCGCTACCACCCGGCTCTCGTCGCTGCCAAATATCTTCGTCAGCCCGTCGGCGACGATAACCGCTGCCTTCGCCATGCTTTGCGCTCCCTTCGCTCCGGTGTTCGGCGCTTGTGGCGTATCATCCCGGCCACAGCATCAAGCATAGGGAGCGGGCGTCAACGGGGGAGTGGTGGAAAGGTCAACAGATTCTCAACGGTCGGGAAACAGTTGCTACGCCGGGGGCGGATCGCTGGCGATGGTGCCGAGGCGTGATGAATAATGGTGTGACGACGCTGTGACAGGGCGGGGGGGATCGATGGCGGAGGACGTGCCGACGATCCTGGTGGTCGATGACGACGAGGATATCGTGGCGTTGCTGCGGGACTTCCTGGAGGCCGAGGGCTATCGGGTCGCGCTGGCGCACGATGGGGCGGCGGCGCTCGCGGCCCTCGCGACCGACCCGATCGCTTGTGTGGTGCTGGACGTGATGATGCCCGGCCTTTCCGGCTTCGATGTGGTGCGGCGGATTCGCGAACGGTCGGACGTGCCGGTGATCTTCCTCAGTGCCCGGCAGGAGGATAGCGACAAGATCCGGGGCCTCGGCCTCGGCGCGGACGACTACGTGGTCAAGTCGGCCTCGCCGGGGGAGGTGGTGGCCCGGGTCAAGGCGCAGTTGCGGCGGGCGAAGCGCGGGGTGGCGTCGCCGAGCGCGGCGCTCGACTTCGGGCGACTGGTGATCGATCTGCGCGCGCGCGAGGTCCGCGTGGATGGCGACCCGGTGGTACTGACCGCGCGCGAGTTCGACCTCCTCCACGCGCTGGCCGCCCAACCGCGCCAAGTCTTCACGCGCGAGCAGCTCTTCGAGCGCTTTTGGGGCGAATACGGCGACCGGCATAGCCTGACCGTCCACATCGGGCGGATCCGCGAGAAGATCGAGGAGGATCCGGCTCACCCGCGCCACATCGTGACGGTGTGGGGCGTCGGCTATCGCTTCGATGGGCAACGCTGATGCTGCACGTAGGGATGCCGATTCGGCGCTGGCTGCTCCTGGCCCTGGCCCTGGCCCTGCTCATCCCGATCCTGGTCGGCGGTGGCTTCGCGCTGTGGCAACAGCGCCCCGGTTTCGTGGGGGTCGGCCCCGAAGCGACGCTGAGCGCGGATGTGGCGCGCTGGGGCGACCCTGCCTGGCAGGCGACGACCGGGGCGCGGCTGGCGACGGAGCAGGATGTCCGGTTCCTCCTCGTCGATGCGAGCGGGCGCGAGGTTTTTCGGAGCGCGACCGATCCATTCGCGGCACTGGGATCGGATCGCCGGGGGCTGCTGGTGCGGCGCTTCGTCGTGAATGACGACGCGGGGCGCGCGCTCGGCACGGTCTACCTCTATTATCCCCAGGCACCATCCGGCCTCTGGCTGCTGCCGGTCACGACCCTCGGCGCGCTGGTGGTCGTGCTCGCGGCGGTGGGCTGGTTCGTGGAGCGCGCGATGGCGCGCCCCCTCGCGGCGACGGCGGCGGCGGCACGGCGGGTGGCCGAGGGCGATCTGGCGGTCGCACTGCCCGGTTCGCCGATCCGCGAGGTGGCGGCGGTCAACGCGGCGTTCGTGGGGATGAGCGCCGCGCTGCGCGACGCCCTGGGGCAGCAGGCGCAGCTGGAACAGGAGCGCCGCCTCTTCATCGGCGCGGTCGCCCACGACCTGCGGACGCCGCTCTTCGCCCTGCGCGGCTATCTCGAAGGGTTGGGGAACGGCGTGGCCGATACGCCCGCCAAAACCGCCCGCTACCTCGCCTCCGCGCAGGACAAGGCGGCGACCCTCGAACACCTGATCGCCGATCTCTTCGATTACACACGCCTCGAATACCTGAACCAGACCCCCCATCGCGACCCGATCGCCCTCGGCGCGCTGCTACGCCGACTGGTCGAGGGGGCGCAGCCACAGGCCGAGGCGAAGGGAGTCACGCTGACGCTGGCCGGGCCGGAGTCCGGCGGGGAGCGCGCGTCCGATACCGTCGCGGGGGACGCCCATCAGTTGACGCGGGCGATCGAGAATCTCCTGGACAATGCGCTGCGCCATACCCCCGCCGGGGGGCGGATCGCGGTCGCGTGGCGACTGGAACCGGGGCATGCGGTCTTCACCGTGCGCGACACCGGCGACGGTATCGCGCCGCAGGATCTGCCGCACATCTTCACGCCACTCTATCGCGGCGAGGATTCGCGGAATCGGCGCACGGGTGGCGCGGGGCTCGGGCTGACGACCGCGCGCCAGATCCTGCTGGCACATGGCGGCGATCTCGCGGCGAGCAACGCGGCCGCTGGCGGGGCGCTCTTCACCGGCTCGCTGGCACGGGCTATTCCCGAACCGGCACGCCCTGCGACGATAACGACCCCTTCTGAGTCTGAGAGCGAGCGTCGTGCTACCGATTCGCGCTGAGTGTGATGGAAAGCCCGAAGGGCACTGACCAAGAAACATGATCCTGTGACTAGCGCCGCCACGTCATATCCGGGAGGAGGGAGGAGACGCCTTGGTCTCCTCCCTCCTCCCGCATCGCGGAACACCGGTACACCGTGTCGATAGCGATCCCCGTGCGCCGCCGTTACCGCCGTTTGCTCCGTCGCGCCGCGCCGAGCGCGTTACGCGGCAACGTCCGACCAGGGCACCGCCACGCCGAATTCGGCGGCGACGGCGGCCAGTTCCTCGCGGTGGTGACTCCCCACCGGCACTCCCTCGGTCGCCCACTGCCGCGCGCGCTCCCACTCCAGACGGCCGGGGAGGGTCGCGCGCGCGGTCCCCGCGAACGGCACCAATTGCCCCACGATCCGGTGGTACTCGTCCACCTCCTGCCGCAGCACCGCCGGGTCGATGAATCGCGCCGGATCGATGAAGACCAGCAGCGCGCCCTGATTGGCACCGGGGAAGGCGCGCACCGCCCGCGCCGTGTCCACCGGCACGCCACCCAGGAAGCCGCCGAGCACCTGACAGACGGTGCCGAGCCCGAAGCTCCGGTAGAGGGTGCTGGGCAATCGCTCCACCATCTCGCGCTGCCGCTCCTCGGAGAGGTCGTAGAGGTCGTGGATCGCGCCGAAGTCCAGCACCAGCGGCGGCTCCGCCCCTGCCGGGATGGCGAAGCTCATCGGCGAGCCGCCGGCCGCCTGGATCTGCCCCTGGCCGGGCTGAAGCAGGAGCTGGTGCCCGGACGTGTCGTAGCCGATCAGCCCGGCCTCGGCCGCCACCCGCGTGTATAATCCGGCCCCTCCGAAGTGGCCGTGGTTGCGCGTCACCCCGACCGCGACGCCAACCTCCCGCGCCTTCGTCACGAGCCGGTGCGCCGTGTCCCAGCAGGGGAAGTACCCGAGCCCGGCATCGCCATCGAGCAGGAGCGTCGCCGCCGACTCGCTGATGACTCGTACGTGCGGGTGTGGATTGAGCTGGCCGTCGCGCAGCAGCCGTGCATAGGCGGCGATCTGGCGCGAGCCGTGGCTGAAGACCCCGCGCAGATCGTTGCTCACCAACAGGTCGGCGAGGAGCGTGGCCTGCGCGGTCTCCGCACCGGCCCGCTCGGCCAGCGCCCGCACCAGATCGCGCAGTGCGGCAGCGGAAACACGCTCGGCCTTGGTCGGCACCTGATTCATCTCGTCTCTCCTGACCTATCGGCGGGCGCGGCGGATCGTGTGTCCCCCCCCCCGCGCCCGCTCATCATTCAACCGTCCGATGGTGGCGTATTCCGCTGGCTGATGATAACGGACCAGGCCCGTTTCCGCTCCGGCGATGTCACGAGCTGGATAGGTAGCAGATTCACGCCCGCTCGCGGCGCGGTTCGACAAGCGGCGTCCTGGTACGCTAGGGTGTACACCGTTGGGCTGGAGTGCCTGTGGCGGCGGGCTGATCCTGGCGCGCGCCAGCGACGTGCGTCGGCACGAGCCTATCACCTGGCCGTTGGGGTGCTGAAGGGGGAGGCGTACGCGTTGCCGCACGGCGCGGCGCGGGCGCGTGAACGGGCGTTGACCTGGGGAAGGAGCGCGGCGTGCCACCGCAGTTCGTCTATGTCGGAACCTACACCGATCCATCGCCGCAAGCGGGCTACGCGGTGACGCCGGAGCGACCGGTGATGGGCATGACCGGCCCGACCCGCTCTGCGGGGCTGTACGTCTTCGAGCACGACCCGGCGACCGGGGCGCTGACCCATTGGCATACCCTCTCCGGCCTGCTCAACCCCTCGTTCCTCGCCCTGGATCCCGATGAGCGGTTTCTCTTCGCGGTGCAAGAAGCGCGCGAATATGACGGCGCGGCGACCGGTGCGGTCGTTTCGTTCGCGCTCGATGCGGACACCGGCCTGCCGCGACTCCTCGGTCGTCAATCGAGTGGTGGGGCGAATCCCTGCCACCTGAGCGTGTCGCCGGATGGGCGCACCCTGTTCGTCGCCAATCACGAGGACGGGTCTGTCGCGGTGCTGCCGATCGATCACGAGGGGCGGCTCGCCCCCGCGACCGCCATCCACCACGATGCGCCGCGCGATCCGACCGGGCACCGCAGGCCGCACGCCCATTTCGTCACGCCCGACCCGACGGGCGCGTTCGTCCTCTCGACCGATACCGGCACCGATCGGATCACGGTCTACCGCCTCGATATGGCGAGCGGGCGGTTGCTCCCACACCGGCCACCGTGGGGCGAGACCCATCCGGGGGGGAGCCCGAGACACCTCGCTTTCCACCCGAGCGGTCGCTACCTCTACGCCAATGGCGAGGCCGACATGACCCTCTCGGTCTTCGCCTACGATGCGGCGGCGGGACGGCTGACGGCGCAACAGCACCTCTCGACCCTGCCCGAGGGGATCGCTGGGCCGTACTCCACCGCCCAGATCACGGCGCATCCGAGCGGGCGCTTCGTCTACGTGGCGAATCGCGGGCACGACAGCATCGCCATCTTCCGCATCGACCCCGCCACGGGCAGGGCCGCGCGCATCGCGAACGAGCCGACGCAGGGGCAGACGCCGCGCAACTTCGCGCTCGACCCGCCGGGACACTTTCTCTACGTCGCGAATCAGAACAGCGCCTCGATCGTCTGTTTCCGCGTCGATCAGGAGACCGGGCTGCTCGCCGCGACCGGGCAGACCGCCACCGTCCCGGCCCCGACGTGCGTGCTCTTCGCACGCGGCGCGGGAGCGCGATCGACGCCCGCGACCACGGTGGTGGGCAGCTGAGCCGCCGCCACGACACTACGGCAGCGATGACGACGAGACCGGCATGAACAGGAGGAGGAACGATGCGACTCGTGGGGAAGAAGGCGCTGGTTACCGGAGGCAGTCACGGCATCGGCAAGGCGATCGCGCTGACGTACGCCCGTGAGGGGGCGGACGTGGCCCTCACCTATCGGGGGCGCGAGGAGGGCGCGCGCGATACCGCGCGGCAGATCGAGGCGCTCGGGCGACGCGCGCTCGTCCTCCGCGCCGAAATGACCGACCTGGACGGACTCGCGGGCGTCGTGGACGAGACGATCGCCGCGCTCGGCGACCTCGATGTCCTGGTGAACAACGCCGGGGGCGGGCGTGGGGATGCCCTCCTCGAACTGACGCTGGACGACTGGCGCTATACGATCGATCTCTGCGTCACGGCACCGTTCGTCCTCGCGTAACGGGCGGCGCGGCACATGGCCGAGCACGGTGGCGGGGCGATCATCAGCATCTCCTCGGTCCACTCCGACCATGTCTGGGCCAACGACACCGCCTACGGCGTGGCGAAGGCGGCGCTGAACCGACTGACCAAGAGCATGGCGACCGAATGGGCGCGCCACGGCATCCGCGCGAACGCCATCGCGCCCGGCTACATCGATGTCGCGGAGTCGCCGGAGGAGCACGCGCGCTACGACGCCTCCGATGGCGGCGCGGCCCCCTGGATCGTCACGCAGCGCACCGCCAGGCCGACCGAGATCGCGGACGTGGCGCTCTTCCTCGCGACGCCGGAGGCATCGTACGTCACCGGGCAGACGATCTTCGTCGATGGCGGCCTGCTCCTGCCCGCCATCACCACCGCCGACTACATGCAGGGCGATCGCACCGGGCGCGGCTTCTCCGGGTGATCGCCCTGCGTCGCCGATCGTGGGTGAGCACCGACACCACCCGCATCCCACCGGGAAAGGGTGCCACTAACGTGCCGCTACGAGCGCCTGGAGATGCACCATCAAGCGCCCCGCGACTTTTGGCGGCACTTCGTTACCTCTAAAGGTGCTCACCTGGTTGTGATGCACTGTTAGCGCCTGCGAGCAAGGAGAGCGGTCGATTATCCCGGCACTAGTGGCGAACTGGTCGATGTTACTGGCGGTTGTGCTGCCAGATGATCGACGAGCGGCACGAGCGCGTGACGTACCCATACTGCTCGCACAAGTCGTCATTAACGATGAACGGGTCTTGGCTGTGAAGCCAAGACCCGAGCTCGCTGCATTTTCACGCTCGATTGCTCGCAACACGAACCATCGAACTTTGCATGTACTGGCGGAAGTGACGGGGGTCGGATACGCGTGTGTGAACTCCCCGGTCGCCCGAACATGCACGATGATCCGCCCCTCTTCCCCGCCCGCTTCCCCGTCGGCGGCACCCTGCCTGACGGCCCACACTCGCCCCAGCAGGCACCTCCGCCCCAGCACCGTCCTCAACTCCCGCCGACATGTTGGCCCGAGGTCGCCGCGCGGGCGCGCCACGAGAGCCTGCGCGACCTCGCCCTCGCGTACGGCGTCTCCCACGAGACGATCCGGGCGGTCGTCAAGCGCGTCGCCGCGACCGCGCGGGAGGCGCTCGCCGCGGCGCCCGCACTGGACCGCGGCCACGATGCGATCGCTCGGCAGGCTGGCCCCGGCCATCGCCGGCAGCCCTGACCCACACGGCGGCGAGTCGAGCACACCCGGTGTGATCCCGTCGCGGGCTAGCGCCAGGGCGTTCAGCAGTTGGGCATACCGGTTCTCGGCTGCGAACGGACGAACCGGTCGGTATTGGGGTGCCCTCCACCCGTGACACGTTGGACCCCGCGGTTGCATGGTTGTATGGCGCGCTCGGCCGCGGATGGAGTTCTCGGCCAGCACAGCCCTAACTGCGCCGACACGTACCGCCGCGGGTCAAGCCCGGCGCCCGTCGGCGCCGCTGGCGCGCCATCACCCGGACCGGTTGCTAGCGGCCGAGGAGGCGGCCGAGGCGGGAGGGGGTGATCGCCTTGACCCGGCGGCGGAAGGCGGCGTCGAGGAGGGTGGTGATGTCATCCTGGCGCAGGAGTTGCTGGAACGGGGCGAGCGCGTGCGCCCCCTCGCCGTCCGCCTGCCCGACGCCCGCGACGACGACGAAGGCGTCGAGCTCGGTGACCGTGATCGCCTCGGCCTGCCGGGCGTCCAGCGCGTGCCCGAGCGCGCGGAGGACGTCCTCGTAGCCGGTCGGCAGCAGCGGGCCGACGGCGCGCCGGTGCTCCCCTTCCCCGCGCGCGGCAAGGGCGGCGGCCACGCTCTGCGGGAAGTCGCGGTCCGCGAATTCCAGCGCCTCGGGCGTCCGCCCGGCCGGGGGCAGGGCGCGCGCCAGGAAGCCGCCGCCGACCTCCGAGAGGTTGAGGGCACGATAGCCGTAGAGGTCGAGCTGACGACCGATGATGCGCAGCCGATGCTGATAGGTCGGACGGAGCAGGCCGGTGGGGATCGCGGCGTTGACGGTCGCCGGGGCCGGGTCGGCCGCCGCGCCGTGGCGGAGAACCTCCGCGACCCGTTGCGCCACGGTCGCGGCGCAGCCCGGCCCCTCGGGCACGTAATCGACGACCCGCGCGTGGAACGCCGCGATCGCCGCCGCCTCGGACCGGGCGCCCGACACCAAGATCGCGGGCAGGTCGGGCTTGCGCTGCCGGAGGCGGCGCAACGTCTCCAGCCCGTCGATCCCCGGCAGGTCGTAGCCCAGCACGCCGCAGTCGCAGGCATGCCCGCCGACCCACAGGACCGCCTCCTCGCCGCTGGTGACGTGGATGGGGCGCGGCAGGCCGTGCCGGGCCAGGGCCTGGGCGAGGGCGCCCGCCAGGGCCGGGTCGCCGATCACCACGAGGATGACCGGCGCGCTCACGATGCGCCCCCCGCGCCCGCCGTGGCCCGCCGCATCGCCGACCAGTAGAGCAAGGTGTTGCCGAGGACCGCGCGCAGATCCTGCAGGTAGCTCGGCTTGCTGATGTAGCCGCTCGCGCCGAGCTCGTAGGCCCGCGCGACGTCGGCCGACAGCCCGGAGGAGGTCAGCATCACCACCGGGATCGCCTTCAGGCGCGCGTCCCCCTTCACCGCGGCCAGGACCGCGAAGCCGTCCAGCCCGCCCATGTTGATGTCCAGGAGGATCAGGTCGGGCGGGGCAGCGAGCGCGCGCAGCTCCGCCAGGGCCGTCTCGCCATCCTGGCACGTCCGCACTTCCGTCGTCGGCCCGGTCTCGCGGATCGCGCGGCCGATCAGCAGGATGTGGTCCGGGTCGTCGTCGATCAGGTAGACGCGCAGGTTCGTGGCGGTCGCGCCGCTGCTCATACCGGTATCCCCTCTCGTGGCGTGGTCGGGCGAGCGATAACTGCAGCCGTTGGCGGGTCCGGCAACGCCGCGGCCGACGCCGCCCGCGGCAGGGTGAGGTGGAAGGTCGTGCCGCCCCCCTCGGCGGCGTCGAACCAGAGCGCGCCGCCGTGAGTATCCACGATCCGCGCGACGATCGCCAGCCCCGCCCCGGTGCCGCCCGGGTTGAGCGCCTTGCCGGCCGGCAGCCGCTGGAAGAGGCCGAGCACCCTGTCGCGATAGGCCGCCGGGATGCCCACGCCGTTGTCGGCGACCGTGAGCTCCCAGCCGTCGGCGTGCGGCGCGGCGGCGATGCACACCGCCGGGGCGCGCTCCGGCGGGGTGTAGTGGACGGCGTTGGCGATCAGGTTGGCGAAGAGCTGCACCATCCGCACCCGGTTGGCGCGCACGGTCGGCAGCGGCCCCGCGACGTCCACCCGCGCCCCGCGCGCCGTCAGGGTGTGCTGCAGCTGCGCGCAGACGTCGGCGACGACGTTGTCGAGGGCGACCGGCTCGAGGTCGTTGTCGACGCGCCCGACGCGGGCGAGCGCGAGCAACTCGTCCAGCAGCGCCTGCAGCTTCTCGGCATTGGCGACGATCCGCTCCAGGTACTCGCACCCGTCGCCCAGGCGCGGCGCGTAGTCCTCCACGAGGATGTTGGCCAGCCCCTGCATCGAGAGCAGCGGCGCGCGCAGGTCGTGGGCGACGGTGTACAGGAAGGCCTCCTGCTCCCGCGTCTTGGCCTCCAGCTCCCGCGTCCGCGCCTCCAGGGCGCGGTGCGTGGCCAGTCGCTCCGCCTCGAGCCGCGCGCGCGCGGCGTCGGCCAGGTGCAGCAGCCGCGCGTTCCAGCCGACCACGAGGGCGAGGCCGAGCATCGCGGTCACCGCGAAGAGCGCCACGCTCAGCGCGCTGTCGTAGAGCCCGCGGCGCTGGCCCTGGAGCACCAGCCAGCCCAGGGCCGCCGGCAGGAGGAGCGGGGCCGGCAACAGCCGCCGCGCCATGACGCCGCCCGCGCTCGCGCTCCCGACGATCGCCACCAGCCCGCGCCCGGGTCGCGCGCTCAGCAGGCCGACCACCAGCACCAGGAAGGTCAGCGCGGCGTGCAGCGCCATGGGGATGAACGCGCCGACCCCGTAGAAGGCCCGGAGGCCGTAGGCGTAGCCGAGGGCGGGCAGCAGCGACGCCACCCCGGCCAGCGCGATCGCGGCCTGGCCCGGCCAGTACCCCCGGCGGGTGCGCCGGTCGAGCAGCAGCAGGGCGCCCCCGACCAGCAGGAAGTTGAGGGCGGTGTTCGGGGCCATGCGATTGGGCAACTGGGTCGGGTCGGCGGCGAGCTTCGTCGCGAACAGCAGGCGATCGAGGCCCAGCTCCGGGCCGCCGCCGACCGCCACCAGCTTGAGCAGCCCGATCAGGGCGACCAGGGCGGCGCCGACCTGCGCGAGGCGGCGCGCACGCGGGTCGGCGTGCTCGTCGGCCAGCACGCCGAGGGCCATCCCGGCCAGGATGAACGCGGTCGCGGCCAGGGGGTTCATCGCGACGAGGCCGGGGAGGATGCGCTTCAGCGCCTCGCTGTCGAGGGACCAGCCCGCGAGGACCAGGACGCCGACGAGCACGGCGAGCCCGCCGGCGAGCGGGGTCGCGTGCGCCGCCGCACCGCCCCCCAGCCGGGGGGCGCCGGTCGGCGGCGGGGCGGGGACCGGCGGGGCGGGGGGGGCGGGTGTTGCCGGGCTTCCGTGTGTGCCCGTGTGGGCCGGCGACGGCGCACCGCGGGGGGTCCGCACGCTGTTCTCATAGCCGTCAGCCCCAGCTACCCCGACACACCCGGCAGCGGGAGCGGGTGTCGCGCTGTCGCTCATGCCGCTACCCCCTCGCGTCGGCTCGGCACGTGCGCCGTCTCCGAGCGTGCCGCCGCATCGGTCGGCGGACCCGGCGGTTCCGGGTCCGCCGGGGCGGGGGGCAGGGTGAGGTGGAAGGTCGTGCCCGTGCCCTCGATCGAATCGAACCAGAGCGCGCCGCCGTGGGTATCCACGATCCGCGCGACGATCGCCAGCCCCGCCCCGGTGCCGCCCGGGTTCAGCGCCTTGCCGGCCGGCAGCCGCTGGAAGAGGCCGAGCACCCTGTCGCGGTAGGCCGCCGGGATGCCCACGCCGTTGTCCGCGACCGTGAGCTCCCAGCCGTCGGCGTGCGGCGCGGCGGCGATGCGCACCAGCGGGGCGCGCTCCGGCGGGGTGTAGTGGACGGCGTTGGCGATCAGGTTGGCGAAGAGCTGCACCATCCGCGCCCGGTTGGCCCGGACGGTCGGCAGCGGCCCCGCGACGTCCACCCGCGCCCCGCGCCCCGCCAGGGTGTGCTGCAGCTGCGCGCAGACGTCGGCGACGATGTCGTCGAGCGGGACCGGCTCGAGGTCGTTGTCGACGCGCCCGACGCGGGCGAGCTCGAGCAACTCGTCCAGCAGCGCCTGCAGCTTCCCGGCGTTGGCGACGATCCGGTCGAGATACTGCCGATCGTCGCCCAGGCGGGGGGCGCAGTCCTCCACGAGGATGTTGGCCAGCCCCTGCATCGAGAGCAGCGGGGCGCGCAGGTCGTGCGCCACGGTGTAGATGAAGGCCTCCTGCTCCCGCGTCTTGGCCTCCAACGCCCGGTGCGAGGCGGTCAGCGCCGTCTCCGCCGCTTTGCGCGCCCTGATGTCGCGCACGGCCACCAGGCGGGCCTGCCGGCCCTGGTAGCGGATCGCCCGCCCGGCGAATTCGACCGCGAAGGTCGTCCCATCGCAATGCAGCGCCTCGGCCTCGTAGGGCCGTTCGTCGCCGTCCCGCATGCGCCGCGCCGCGTCCCGACGCGAAGCGGGTGCGAGGAAGTCGAGGCCGTCGCGCCCGACGACCGCCGCCATCGCGCATCCGTGCAGCGCCGCGTAGGCCGGGTTGGCGGCGAGGATCGTCCCGCCCTCGTGGATCATCAGCCCCTCCCCCGTGGCCTCGAACAGGCTGGCGAAGCTCTCCGCCCCCTGCCGCAGCGCCGCCTCGGCCGCCACGCGCGCGCTGATGTCGCGCATGATGCCGGTGAAGAAGACCCCCTGGTCATCCCGCCCTTGCGCGAGCGTCAGTTCCAGGGGGAACTCCGTGCCATCCCGTCGCTGACCGACCAGTTCCAGCGTCTGCCCCAGGAGCCGCCCCGCGCCGGTCGCGCTGACGCGCGCCAGCCCGGCGCTGTGCCCCGCCCGGAACCGCTCCGGCATCAGGATCGCCAGCGGCTCGCCGATGACCTTGCCCGCGTGGTAGCCGAAGATCCGCTCGGCGCCGAGGTTGAAAGAGCGGATCACTCCGTCGGTCGAGGCGGTGACGATCGCATCGAAGGCGGTGTCGACGACGGCGCGATGGCGGGCCTCGCTCTCGCGCAGCGCCGCCTCGGCCCGCGCCCGCGCGGTCACGTCGCGCAGCGTCGCCAGCCGCGCCGGGCGCCCCTGGTAGCGGATCGCCCGGCCGACCACCTCGGTCGCCACCGTCGTGCCGTCCTTGCGCCGCAGCGTGACCGTGTAGGGCCGCTCGTCGCCCATGGTCACCCGGGCGATGGCGGTGGCGCGATCCTCGGGCAGGGTCACCAAGTCCAACCCCTGGCGACCGACAACGTCCTCGGGTTCCCAGCCGAGCAGGGCCGTGTAGGCCGGGTTGATCGCGACGACGCGCCCATCCTCGTTCACCGTGATCGCCTCGCTCGCGCCGAAGAGGCCGGCGAAGCTCTCCGCCGCCTCGCGCTGCGCCGCCTCGGCCACGTTGCGCGCGGTGATGTCCCGGTAGTTGGCGACGATCCCTGCGACGTCCGGATCGTCCAGCAGGTTGGTCCCGGTCGTCTCGAAGCTGCGCCAGGCACCGTCCCGGTGCCGGAGGCGCACTTCGATGGTCTGGCCAACGCCGGGATGCTCGACCAGACCGTCGAACAGCGCCTGCGCCCGCGCCGCGTCGTCGGGATGGAGGGCCTCGAAGCCATTGGTCCCGCGTCGCGCCGCGGCGTCGTACCCCAGGATGCGCCCGACCGAGGGGCTGTCATAGACAATGGCCCCCGCGGCGTCGAGGACGGTGACCAGATCGGAGGACTGCTCGATCAGCGCCCGATACCAGGCCTCGCCCCGGCGCAATTCCGCCTCCGCCCGCTTGCGTGCCGTGATGTCCTGGACCTGCACCACGACGTAGGCCGGCGCGCCGTGCGCATCCCGCACCACCGACATGCTTAACAGCGCGAGGACGGTGTGCCCGTCGCGGTGGACGTAGCGCGACTCCAGCTGGTAGGTCTCGCGCTCGCCCGCCAGCAACCCGCGGGCCTGCGGGTCGTCCCGCCCGCGGTCGTCGGGGTGGGCAAGATCCTGCGGGTCGGCCGCCAGTAACGCCTCCTTGCGGTGGCCGAGCAGCGCGCACAGCGCGGGGTTGACGTCGAGCCAGCGCCCGTCGAGTCCGCACAACGCCATGCCGATCGGCGCGTGATCGTAGGCGGCGCGGAAGCGCGCCTCGCTGGCGCGCGCGGCCGCATCGGTCGCCTCCAGCAGGGTATCCGCGTCGCGCAGACGCCGGTCGAGGCGACCGATCTCGTCGGATGCCGGGAGCAGGGGCAGCAGCGGCATGCGGTGGGCCAGCCGCTCGGCATTCGCCGCCAACTGGCCGACCCGCCCGCCGATGCCCGCGGCGAAGAGGTAGGACGCCAGGAGCCCGCCGACCAGGCCAAGCGCCCCACTCGCCATCAGTGCGGCCATGCTCCATTGCTGGACCCGCTGTGCCCGCTCCTGGCGCAGGACGAGGAGGCGATCCTCCTCATCCCGCATCGCCACCAACTCCCGGCGCAGCGGGTCCATATCGGCCGCACTCCGGTCGAGCAGCGCGGCGTAGTCGACGGTGGTGCCGCCCCGGCGGGCATCCGTCGCCGCTTCGACGGCGGCGAAGTCCGTTTGCTCCTGCGCGAGCAGCGTATCCACGCGCCGGAGGCGCGCGACCTGCGCGGGGTTATCGGCGGTCAACTGCCCCAACCGCGCAAGCGACGCGGGCACTTGCTCGCCGGACAGGCGATACGGCGCCAGGAAGCGTGCCTCGTCGCTGAGGGCGTACGCGCGCACCGCGCTCTCCGCGTCGGTCAGCTGCTGCACGGTGCGCTGGAGCTCGGCCCGGACCTCGTAGGTGTGCTGGACCCACCGTTCGGCCTCGCGGGTCTGCTGCTGCAGCAGGAGGAGGATCACGGCACAGAGGGCGAGCGCCGTCACCGGCAGGGCGACAACCACCAGTCCCTTCATCCGGAGTGGCAGATCGGCCCAGCGCTGCTGAGGGCGGGAGTCGGCGCGCATCATCTCGTTCGCCTCACGTATCGTCGGCATGCCCACTGCTAGAAACTGTATGAGAAGGGTACGGACAGGCCGCGGATCGCCGGGCATCCTGTGGGTGAGGCCGCGTCCGTACTCCGCCATGATCGCGAATCACCGCGGTCCGTCGCTACCAACATGCCCTGTGCCACCCCTTCTCATACAGTTTCTAGCACAATGGGTACTAAGGGTCGGTAAGGATGCGGTTGTGCGGCTTGTGAAGATAATGGCCGTCAATATCCGGGCCGTAATCTTCATTTCCTGCTTCTCTGGTAGCCAGGCCGAGGCCGTGACGCAGCAGATAAACTGCGCCAGCGGCATGCCTTTCGCCGTCCACTTCTCTGCGGCTGTCGGCGTTGGTCGCCCTGTCAAGCGCGCTTTCGACGAGGCCCGATCAACGCTCATGCTCGCCAGCATTCCGGAAGAAGACATCCCGGGGCGCTACGCGCGCGGAGGGGTATTCGGCACCGCAATGCGGGTTCCGACGACGGTTTGATGATCGTCGGCAAATTGCGGCCCCGAGCGCGGGATGGGCGCGTCAACGACCGGCAAGCGATGCCGACCGACCACCGACGTGCCCGGTGCCCACTCGCGCACAATCAAAACCCCGGAGCCTGCACCGGCCGAAACCGGGAGAAGAACTCCGGGGAATTACGTTTTAAGTATACTGCACGGTGTCAAGGGCACCGGGGTGGTGCCGCGCAACCGCTCGGAGAGACCGATGGATGCCCGCTATATCGCGCACCTTCAGCGCGCGTTCTCGCCGGAACGCCTCGCGTCGTATCGCCCGCCGGGGGGCGACGATTTGGAGACCGCCGCCAACTACCTGTGGAACATCGCGCTCTGCGAAGCGCTCTACCCGACGCTCCAGATCATCGAGGTGGCGCTCCGTAACAGTATCCACAACGCCGCCAGCACCTTGCTGGGCAATCACTACTGGTTCGATCCCCCGTTCATGAACGACCCGAGGCGCACAATCCAGCGGGAGCAGGTCGCGGCGGCACGGGCGAACTGGTCGAAGAACGAGCGGCGCAAGCATCCCCCCGGCTATGTCTTGCCACCGGCGACGCCCGGTCAGATCGTGGCGGAGCTGATGTTCGGCTTCTGGACCGGCGTGCTGAACCGTCCCTTCATCGGCCCCTTCTGGCCGGCGACGCCGACCGCCGGCGATCCCGGTATCCTCGCCGCCACCTTTCCCCAGGTGCCGACAAGCTACCGCTCGCGCGAGCCGCTGCTCCATCGTTTCGAGCGCATTCGCATCCTGCGGAATCGGGTCTTCCACTACGAGCATGTCTGGGACTGGCGGCAGCCCCCGATCGGGTGGCAGCGCGCGGTGACGACTATCGCCCAGCAACACGCCGAGGCGATCGAGGCGCTGCGCTGGATCAACCCGGTCGCGGCCGACACGCTGCAACTCGTCGACCGCTTCCCCGCCGTGTATGCGAACAAGCGCGCCCACTACCGGCGCAACCTCGACGCCGTACTCGGCCTCGCCGGTGCTTTGTGATGCGGTCACCGTTTCTGCATACGCATCACCCTCTTCCCTCCTTCGCGCGCTTCGCATTCGCATAACATCTCGCGAACCGCGACGTCCGCCGACAACGCCGACGGGCGGTGGTATAACTGCCGCGCGAGCGGCGTGGCGATCCCGAGGACCGAGGGCGATGACCACGCACGAGCCGGCGCGGCAGGAGAGCGGGGAAACCCTCACCGAGGAGCGGGTGCGGGAGGGCTGGGCCTGGGCCAGCGCCGCGACGCGGGCGGTCCTCACCAACCTGGGACTCCCCGACGAGGCCGCCTGCGCGGTCCTGAGCTACCTGGTCCGGGATGCGGGGGCGGGCGAGGCCGTGCGCCGGGTCGAACCCTATCCCCTGACCCCCGCGCAGATCGCGGCTACCATCGAGTTCAAGCGGCGGGCGGCGGATCTCATGCGGCAGATCGGCGTCGCGCACGAGCCGGGCGGCACGATCCGCTGGCAGCTGATCGCCAAGCTCGCGGACCCTGGACCCTTCGGGCGCTGATGTCCGGGATACCCCGCTCACAAACCTCGCCACATGATGCTCCCCCTCATCCGGCATTTCGGGCGGCGCTCGCCGCCCGAAGCGCTGCTCCGTCCCGCGTGGCCGCCCGGCTATCGCCCCCTCGTTGGCACCCGGCGATCGCCGTTGACCCCGGGCGGGTCACAGCGCTGCTTGGATCTGCCGGACGCGCTCCTGATACTCGCCCGGCGTCAGCGTGACCACCCGGAGGTTCGGGTCGATCGGGCGCCCGGGTGCCGGGTCGTCGTAGTAACGCGGCAGGAGGTGGGCGTGCAGGTGCGGCACCAGGTTGCCGAGCAGGTTGATGTTCATCTTCGCGGGGGCGAAGACGCGGTCGAGCGCCTGGGTAGCGCGCACCAGATCCTGGAAGAAGTGCACCTGCTCGTCGGGGGAGAGATGGTAGGGCTCTGGCCCATGTTGCGCGCAGACCAGGACACAGTAGCCGGGGATGAACTGGTTGTGCATGAGGCGCAGGTGGCTCAGCTGCAGGCGGGCAACCACATGCCCCTCCTCCGCCACCCCCGATCGGATCTCCGCGCACGCCGGGCACCCTTCCCCTCGGACCAGGGCGTCCCACTGGTCCCGTAGTTGCCAGCCTCTCGGCACGTCCGCCATCGCCATTGCCTCTCCTTCCCGCGCGTCGGTGGTAACTCTTGAGGCCTCCTCGGCGAATTCCCTGACCCCGGGTGGGGGACTGTGTCACCCGCACCGATGATACGCCGGTGGCTGCGTCTCCAGTGTGAACAGCTCGGGAGTGATCCGGGCTACGAGAACAGGCACCCCTGGGCTTGATTCGTATTCGTGGACAGGTAAAGTCTAGGCCACCTGTGCCTCCCCAGTGTGGCTGATCACGAGAATTTGGCTCTGCGCCACTCCTGGTGCTGCGAAGGCGGCTGGTGGCGGCTACGTGCGGCGTGGACGGCGCAGCCTGGCGGGCGCGGGCGGCGGGGCATCGCGCGCGACCACGGTCGCCAGCCACGCCAGGGCCTGCGGCGACGTCAGCCAGGGCTCCGCCGCTTCCGCGAGGTAGGCGACCGCCTCGTCCTCGTCGCCGAAGCCGACGTAGGCGGGGAGGCGGCGCGGCAGCGGCTTCAGGCCGAGCAGGTACGCCGGCACGAACGGGTTCGTGGTCAGCGCCTCCCGGAGCGCCGCGTCCGCCGGCCCGCCCGCGCCCTGGCGGCGGAACGTGGCCAGGGCGCGGGTATAGGCCCAGGTGGCGCTGCCCTCATCCGGATAGTGCCCGAGCAGGTCCGCCAGCGCCGCGTCGTCCCCCGTGGCGAGGAGCCAGGTGGCGAGGGTGTAGCGCAGCCCCTGGTTGTCGCCGGGATTGAGGCGCAACAGGTCCTGCACCTGCCCGATGGCCGCCTGGCGCTCGCCGAGCGCCCAGAGCACCGCGGCCAGCCCCTGCCGCGCCCGCATGTAGGGCCGGGTCTCGAGGATCCCCCAGAAGTGGCCGACATCCTCGCGGAAGGCCGCCGGGCCGAGCGCGCGCTCCCCCGCCCGCACCCCCTGCTCGTAGAGCGTCCGGGCCTCCTGCGGATCGCGGCTGGCCTCGGCCAGCAGCACGTAGGCATCGGCACACTCCGGCGAGCGCGCCAGGGCCTCGCGCGCGAGCCGGAGGCGACGCGGCCCGGTCGTCTCCAGCGCCTGGTAGACCAGCTCCTGCGCCTCCTCCAGCGGGGTGGCGGGCGGCGCGGCGAGCGGCTGCCCGCTGGCCAGCTGCTGCTGGATGAAGGCGTTGGCCTCGTCGAGCGAGGCGAAGTCGTGGCCCTCCAGCAGGCGGGTGATGGCCTGCATCTGCTGCTCCATCACCCGCCGGTCGAACGGCACCGGCGCGGCCTGCTGGCGCTGGCCGTGGCGCGGCTTGCGGCTCGGCATGGCGCGCTCCTCCCGCGGCCGCGGCCGGGGCATCCCGGCCGCGGCAACCATTCCAGCGACCAGTATACCGCCGGGTCCGCGGCGGGGGCCGTCAACCGGCGGCGCGGAGCACGCGCTGGCGCAGCAGCGCGAATCCGGCACGCCCGTAGCCCTGGCGCTTGATGAGCTTCAGCCGGGTGATCTGCCCCTCCACCGGGCCGGTGCTCCACGGCTCGGTCAGCCTCGCCTGCACCGCCGCCTCGTCGGCGCGCAGCCCGGCGGCGAAGGCCCGGAGTTCCGCGACCGCACTCGCGTCCGCCTCCGCCAGCCAGTCGGCCAGCCCCGCCCCCTGGCGGGTCCGCAGCATCGCCGCGAAGTCCTGCGTGAGCGCGTAGGCGGCGGCGAGGGTGGGCTCGGCCGCGCCGAGGCGGGCCAGATAGGCCTCCTGCGCCGGCGTGCGCCGGTCCGGGCGCCGCACGAACCAGCGCGCCACCCGGCGGGCCGAGGGTGCCGGGCGCGGCGCCGGGGCGGCCGGCGCCTCCGGTGACGGCGCGGCCCCCGTCGGCGTGGTCCGCCGCACGTGGGCGACGTAGCGCGCGACCGGGCCGCGCGACCGGGCGTAGCCCCGCGCGCGGATCTCGCGATAGAGCTGCAGGCCATTGCGGCAGCCTGCCTGCCAGCGCTCGCGCAAGTAGGGCTTGTACGGGTCGAGCGGGCTGCGGTGCGGCCCATGCGCCGCCCATCCGGGGAAGGTAGTCGCCCGGAGGTAGCGCTTGACCGTCTTGTGGCTCATCCCCAGTTGCGCGGCGATCGCGGCCTGGCTCGCGCCGGCGGCCGCCAGGCCGCGGACCTCCTCGAACCGTGCCAGTCGTCGGGCGCGGCGGCGCCGCGTCTCACGTGCCGCCGCCGTGTCGGATTCCGGCAGCGGCACGGGTGGAGTGGCAGCGGCCGTGGGCGCGCCCGCTGTCGCGGGCACAGTGGCCGTCCCGACACCCGCGGGCGCTGCTGCGGGCGGGGCCAGCGCGGCCCGCCGCGCCGCCCCCTGGCCGTCGAGCAGCCGCTCCAGCGCCTCCCGCAGGCTCCGCAGTAGATGGAAGCGGTCGGCGACCTGGCGGGCGGTGGGCGCGCCCCGCGTGATCCCATCCGCGTAGAGGGCGCTGCGGTCCCGGCTGACGATCGCGACCTGGGGATGCGCGCGGAGCCAGGCCGCGACGCTGTCGGCGGCCCGATCGGGGAGGAGATCGACGGGCACGCCGCGTTCGAGATCGACGAGGATGGTGCCGAAGTGCTGCCCTCGGCGCCACGCCCACTCGTCGATCCCCAGCACCCGGGGCGTGGGCCGGGGCGGGCAGGGCGCGGCATGGAGGAGGCGCAGCAGGGTGCGGGCGCTCAGCGGCATCCCGAGCGCGGCCGCCACTTTGGCCCCCGGGCGCGCGCCGGTGGCGAAGCCGAGCTGCTCGAGCGCCGCGCGCAGCGGCGGGGTGCGCCGCGCCGCGACCGGGGCCAATGCCGGGAGGCGCTCGACGAAGATCCGCTGCGCGCACTCCGTGTTCGTGCAGCGGAAGCGCCGCGCCTGGAGGCGAATCGACACCGGGCGGCCGCCCCAGGGCTGATCCGCGACGGTGCGCCAGTAGTGGCTGTGCACGCGCGTCGAGCACCGCTGGCACGCCGGGCAGCGGGCCCGGCGGCGGATCGTCGCGGCCACGATGGTGATGCGGTCGTCGGCGACGGTGAGGGCCTCAAGCCGGAGGTCCTTGAGGTGTGGCAGGAAGGCAGGAGCATGCACCGGTAACTTCTCCAGTCACCCGGCCCATCCCCATCCCGTAATTGTACGATCTCGCAGCACCAGGAGTGGCGCAGAGCCAATATTCCTTGATCAACGACACCCAGCAAGCGCCGATTCGAAGGCCACCGGACTCCGATAGTTGAGCGCGGAGTGGATCCGCTGTCGGTTATAGAAGACTTCGATCCATTCGAAGATCGCCTGCCGCGCCGCGCGGCGGGTCGGCCAGGGGCGCCTATCGACGAGTTCGCGCTTGAGGGTGGCGAAGAAGCGCTCCGCCAGCGCGTTATCGTAGCAATCGCCGGCCCGGCTCATCGCGACGGTGATGGCTTGCGCGGTCAGGGCCTCCTGATACGCCCCCGCCATGTACTGGCACCCGCGGTCGGTATGATGCACCAACCCCGTCGCGGGGCGGCGCCGATCCAGGGCCATCGTCAGCGCGTCGAGCGCCAGTGCGGTGCGGAGGTGGTCGGCCAGGGCCCGGCCGATCACCCGCCGCGAGTGGGCGTCGAGCAGCACCGCCAGGTACAGCCAGCCCTCCCAAGTCGGCACATACGTGATATCCCCGATCCACAGCCGGTCGCGCGCCGGGGCGGCGAAGTCGCGCGCGACGAGGTTCGGAGCGGGCGTGTGCGTCGGCTCCGCGCGGGTCGTGCGGGCGCGCCGCCGCCGGGGACACCCGGCGAGCCCCGCCGCGCGCATCAGCCGGGCGATCCGCCGGGAGCCGCAGCGGACGCCGCGTGCGCGGCGGGCCGCCCGGACGCGCGGCATGCCGTAGGTGCGCCTACGCTCCTCAGCGATCTGCGCGATCTGCGCCGCCAGCGCCTCGTCCGCGTGGGCGCGGGCCGCGACCCCGCGACGCGCCCACGCGTAGTACCCCGAGCGGCCAACGTCGAGTACTCGGCAGAGGATGGCGATCGGATAGTAGGCCTGCTCCGCAGAGATGAACCGCTAGCGGCGCACAAGGTTTCCCGTGCGCAGGAGGCCGCGGCTTTGCGCAAGATCTCGCGCTCGTGCTGGAGGATCTCGACCTCGCGCCGCAAGCGGCGCAACTCCTCCCGTTCGCCGGTCGTCGGTTCGCCGGGCTGCCCATGCCCGTCGTTAACCTCGGCGCGCTTGATCCAGCCGCGCAGCGCCCGCTCGGAGACGCCCAGGTCATGGGCAAGCTGGGGGAGGCCCTCCCCGTTAGTCTTCGCTAGCGCGACCGCCTCCGCCCGGAACGCCGGGGGGTAGGGCGGATGGGTTTTGGCCATCGTGGACGCCTTTCCTGAGACTGCCGTCCTCAGTATCTCGGTGTCCACAGAATCGACGCAAGCTCATTCTGGAACGCCTACGTCCGTTCGTACTACACTGTGGGCCAATGTCACGGCTCCACAGTGGTGCTCAACGGTGCCACAGTGCGCAGCGTCGATACGGCCCCTGGCTATATGTCTATCGCCGAGAAGTTCGACAGGGACCGGTGGGGGGCCGTCGACTCCTACTACTACCGGACCTGCTAACCTTATGGTGATCGCCCGTGGCGGGCGTTGCGTGCGCCCGCCACGGGTGGTCGAGTCGTACTGCCTGAGATCGGGCACGTGAGGCAGGAATAGTATCGTGCATAAGCGCATTGTCGTCGTGGTCTCGGCGGTCTTGTTCGCGCTCCTGGCCGTCGTGGCGGTGATCGTCACGGATCTGCACGACCGATTCGTCCCGGTGGCACTCGGGGCCACGGCCGCGGTCAGTCTCGACTTCGGCGAGTCCGGCCTAGCGGACGAGGAGGCGTTCCGGCAGCTCGGGATGCTCAGCGACCGTCTGGGGCTCGGCTTGGTCAAGGTGGCCCCCGATCTGGGCGGCGACCAATCGGGCCAGGTCTTCGTGGTGGTGGGCACCCAGAGCCACTTCCCGGCCACGATCCGGCGCTTCGGGGAGCAGCCCGACGCCCAGATCCGGGAGAGCGCGGCCCTGGCGCATTCCTACGCGAGCGGCCAGTACCTCGTGACGGGCGACACAACCCGCCTCGCCGAGTTCAAAGCCTGGCTGTCGACGCACCGGATCGTCAATCGGTGGACCGATGACAGCCTCGGCACCACCCTCCAGCTCCTGGTGCGGCAGAGCGATTTCGGCATGAGCCTCCTCGCCGCCGCCGCGTTGATGGTGTCCCTGGTCTTGTACTGGCTCGCGGTCAAGGCCCGGGGGCGGGCGTTGCGCGTGCTGGCGGGCGTCCCGACGTGGCGCATCCAGTACGAGGACCTCGGCGGGTTCCTGGCGGCGATCGCCGCCGCCGCCGCGCTCTGCGACGTGGTCGCCGTGCTCGCGGTGGGCCTGGTCCAGGGCCGGGCCTTCGTGCCCTACTACGCCGGCGTGCTGCTGACGTTCGAGGCCATCGTGGTGCTCGCGACGATGGCGGGCGCGGCGGTGCTATCGGTGGCCTCCTGGCCGAGCGCGACGATGCTCGCGGCCCGCGAGCCGGCGGTCAAGAGCCTGCGGGCGAGTGCGGTCATCCTCAAGGCGGTCACCTTCGCCCTGGTGCTCATGGCGGTCGCCCCCGCACTCACGGCCTACACGCAGGCGCGGGACGCCGCGATCGAGCAGGCACAATGGAAGTCCCTGGCCGATCAGGTGGTGCTCTCGTTTCCCACGGGGAAGGGCGAGCGCGGCTTCCAGGAGGTCATGCCCGGCGTGGGCCGCGCCGTCCAGGACGCGGAGGCGCGCGACGCGGTCGCCCTGTCGTATACGTGGACCGCCGAGCAATCGCCCCAGTTCGATCTCGGGTCGTATGGGTACATGTCGCTGATCAATCAGCGCTGGCTCGACCTGATGCTGACGACGCGGCGGAGCGATGACGTGCGAGGAGGACAACCGGTGCTCGGCCTGCTCCCGTTATCCGGGGAGCAGGCACCGGAGGGTGCCAGACGGCTGCTCGGTGCCCAGCTGGCGTTGTGGTCGCGCGAGCGCCTCACCGCCGCCGCGATGTTGGACAAGGTCGCCTTCTACCGCTATGCCGGGGCGAGCCAACTCCCCCTCGCGACGCTCAGCGGGCAGCTGGTGTTCCCCGCCGACGCGCTCGTCGTCGTCGTGCCGGGCCTGTACGAGACGCTCAACGACAGCTTCCTCGTGTCCGCGGCGTCGTCCAGCAATCTCGTGTTCACGGGACTCGGGCCGACGCAGGCGCTGCTCGCCCGGCACGGCTTGCAGCACCAGGTCCTGGTGAAATACGCCGCCGAGGACGGGATCCTCTATGCGCAGTTCACCGCGTACTTCGCCTGGCTGCGGGCCGGTTCGTTCGTGGCCCTGCTCGTGGCCCTGGTCGTGTCCGCCGCGATCGGGGCGTTCATCGCGGCCGTGCTCAAGGCCCGGCGCGACTTCCCCTTGCGCCTCGCCGGGAAGTCCTGGGCGGCGATCCTGGCCGACCGGGTGGCCCGGGAATGGGTCGTCGGCGCCGCGCTGGCCGCGCTGGTCCTCCTGGCCCGCGGCGGCCAGGGTGCCGCCCTCGTCGCGGGCGTGGCGGTGGCCGCCTCGCTGATCGCGCCGCTGACCCATCTCCTGGCCGCGCGCTGGGCCTTCGCCAACGTCAGCCGGCGTCGGATGTAGCCGGGAAGGAGGATACGCGACGCGATGGAGATCGAAGCCGACGAGGTCACCGTGGTCATCGACGGGCGCGAGATCGTCCGGCGGGCCAGCCTGGTGTGTGCGCCCGGGACGATGACCGCGCTGGACGGTCCCAGCGGCTCGGGCAAGACCACGCTGCTGCACTGCCTGGGCCTCTTGCAGCGCCCGACAGCGGGTCGCATCCTGGTGGACGGGGCGGACACCACGGGCTGGCGGTCGGGGCAACGGCGGCGCTTCTGGCGGGACCACGCCGCGTTCGCCCTCCAGGACTACGGGGTGCTCGAGGAGGAATCGGTGGCCTTCAACGTCACCATGACCAAGGGCGTCTTCGGCTCGCGCGTCGCGGGCGACCACCGCCGCGTGCGGGCCGCGCTCGACGAAACCGGCCTGAGCGGGCGGGCGGGCGAGCTGGCCGCGCATCTGAGCGGGGGCGAGAAGAAGCGCCTCTCGATCGCCCGGGCGATCTACAAGGACGCGCGCGTCATCTTCGCCGACGAGCCGACGGCATCCCTCGACGACGACAATCGCGCGCGCGTCATCGCGCTGTTCGCCGCGCTCGCGCGGCAAGGCCGTGTCGTGGTGGCGGCGACCCACGACGCCGAGATGTTGGATGCCTGCGACGCCCGGTATTCGCTGCGACGGGACGCCGCAACGGGCGTGACTGCGGCGAATCCACAGGCGGACGATAATCTGCTACCCCACCACCGCCGCAGTCGCTGATCGCCGACAATGGTACCGCGAGTCGGGTCAGCGGCTCGCCTCGGCAGCGTAGGGCCAGGTGATGGTGCGGAACGACGGAAGCCAGCGCTCGCAGGCCGCGCAAGTGATGGGAGGTGCCGGTGAATCGGGTTCGCGTGCTCCTGATCTGCCTCGCCGCCGCTGTGTTGACGGCTGGGGCGGGCTTCGTATTCGGCGTGATCCCCTTGACCAGGGGGCAGGACTCGGCTCGCCCACCCTGTGCGCAACTTCCGGACAGGGGGTCAGTTGTCGACGCGGTGGCGGCGCATGAGGATCTGGCGACGCGGATGCGGCAGGTCGGCCCGGGGGTGCAGGTCGCGGTCGCCAGCCCATGTGCCAATCAGCCGGACCGGGCGCTCGTGAGTATCAAGTACACGACGGATGCCGAGCGGGAGGGGGTCGCTGCCATCCTGCAGCACGAGGGTTTCGGCGTTGCGGCGGAGCTGGTCAAGAAGTAGCCCGGATCCTGCACCAACCCACCGAGAATGAAGAGCGCTCGGAGATGGTTAAAACGTTTCACGGCGGCGAGCGGAGCCGACCGAGTGAGGAGGAGGGAACATGGCGCGCTATATCGCCTACGACTCGGGCTGCTCGGTGTGCAGCCAGCTCGCCGAGACGATTCGACAAACGGCGGGGGGGAAGATCGCGTCGCTCCCGCTGCGCGACGCGAAGGCCCGGGAATTGCTCGATCGGGCCTATCCAGGGGGCTGGTCGCCCGGGTCGTATCTCATCCACTCCCGGCCCGGGCGCATCCGGGCCTGGACCGGGACCACCGCCGCGGTGCGCCTGATGGCCCTGGTCGGGCCACGCGGGGCCTGGCGCATCTGGAGCGTCGCGCGCCACCACGGGATTTACCTCCCCCCCGGCCACCGGCGCACCCCCGCGAGCGGGCTGCCGCGGCGCGCCTTCCTGAAGCTCACGGCCGGTGCCGGCACTGTCAACTAAACTCGGGCGGGTGGGCCAATGAGGCGATGAGGGCGCGCTGACATGCGGCGGTGCGGCTGGTCAGGCCATCGCCGGGGTGCCGGTGACGGCTCGCCAGGTGGCGAAGCGTGCCGTTCTGGTCTCGCGATAGGCTTCGGCGGTGAGACGGTGGCGGCGTGGGCGAAAGTGGCCGGCGATCGGGCCGTAGGCGGCGAGGAAGCGCTGGGCGTGGCCCGGACTCTTGAACCGTCGCATCCGCCGCTCGCGCTCCCGGGTCGGTTGGTGCGAATTCTCGGCCCGATTGTTGAACCGCTTGTGCTGCCGATGCTCGACGCTCGGCAGGACTTCGCGCTTGGCCGCCCCGTAACTGGCCAACTTGTCCGTGATGACGACGCGGGGCACGTAGGCGAGATCCTTGAGCAGCCGCCGGAAGAACTTCTTAGCGGCGGCGCGATCCCGGCGGCGCTGCACCAGGATATCGAGGATGGTGCCGTCCTGATCCACGGCCCGCCAGAGGTAGTGTGTCACGCCGTTGATGCCGACGAACACCTCGTCGAGGTGCCATGTATCGCCCGGGCGGGGGCGCTGGCGACGCAGCGTGTTGGCGTAGGCCTGGCCGAACTTGCGGCACCACTGGCGCACCGTCTCATAGGTGAGGACCACCCCACGCTCGGCCAGGAGTTCCTCCACGTCGCGGTAGCTGAGCGCGAAGCGGAAGTACAACCAGACGGCGTGCGCGATGATCTCGGGCGGGAACCGATGGCGTTTGTAGCTGGGTGCGGAAGTGTGTTCGTTCATGCGCAGCAGTATCGCACACCCAGCCTCTCATAAGGGTACCCAGTTAACCTGACAGTACCATTCCTATAGGTCGCGGTACCTTCCCAGGAGTCATCCCCGCATGGCAAATCGGTATAACTGGTATGCCTCTGCTCCACCCGGCACCGGCCTCAAACGCAATCCATGGACGAACTACCGACGTGGGGCTACATAGGACCAGCATAAGATCGGCTTGCATGAGAGCGTCTTGAACATGACGCTGCCAATCATTGCCCAACGGAAGACTATGGAAATCAGAAGACACAAAGACATCCACAGATTGGGCAAAGTCACGGAGCAAGTTATCCTGAATGAATTGCGCGGCATCTGCCTCCTCGGTTATATGACTAATAAATACGTTCGGCTTTCTCCACATCGCCCACCTCACCTATCTTCATCAGAGATCCCCATCAAATACCATGCTACAACGCTAGCGTGAGCACGGTCACGAGCACCGCGATCACGTAGCCCGCGATGTCTGTGCGCTCTGGCATGTACTCCTCCCTTTCGTGTGGCGCGCATCATAGCAGAGGGGCGCGCAACCCGGACGAATCCCCCGAAACCCCATTGACTTAATAGAACATTAGTTCTATTCTCTAGATCGGTTTGGTGTACTCGGGGGTTGAGTAGCAACGGAACAAGAAACCGGAATAAGCGCGCAGGGTGGCGCGGCATCATCTGGAACGTTGTTAACCGCCGCGGCGTTATTCCCGCAGGGACACGAGGGTGGGTCGGGGCGCGTTCGGCACCAGGTCACCGTTGCCCGTCCGCAGCGGAGAGTGTGTGATGGCCCGCGCACGGCAGGCGCTGGTGGCGCTGGCAACCCTCTTGGCGGTGGTCGCCCTGACGGTGTGCGGCGGGACGGTGGGGACGAGCGGCAGGGCCGCGCCCGCCGGCGCGGCCCGTAGCCCGTCTCCCGGGTTGACCGGCGCGGCGGGTACGCCTGTGCCCGCGGCGGCGCCCAGTCTCAGCGGCACGCGCACCGCCACGGCGACGCGCGCCACTTCGCCCGTCGCGCGGCCGGCGAGCCCCACGACCGCGCCGCCCGCGACGACGGCGGCGCTGACGGTCACCCCGGCCGCCGGGGCGGGGGGGACCGTCTTCGCGATCGCCGGGGCGGGCTTCGCGCCCGATGTCACGCTGCACGCCGTCGGGCGCAACCCCGAGCAGGAGTTCGTCCTGAACCGCCCGGTCGCGACCGGGCCGGATGGCACCATGCGCCTCGAGTTCAACGCCCTGGGGCGGGCGCCGGGGCTCTACACG